>Ga0070688_100002012_pt1 | contig 10257 bp, 8 predicted proteins | sample KBSS13HmetaG_FD_64679 | JGI IMG/M metagenome (GOLD analysis project Ga0070688, IMG submission 64679) | Switchgrass rhizosphere microbial communities from Kellogg Biological Station, Michigan, USA - KBS S1-3H metaG | ecosystem: Host-associated > Plants > Roots > Rhizosphere ...
CAGCTCGAATCGGAGGTTCGCGTCCGCGGTGGCTTGTTCGCGATGGCGGCATCGACAAACCTCGACATGCCGCAACCCTACGGCGTCTGGTCGGAGCTGCTGCGGGCCACAAACCGGTCTCCGATCAGTCCGGCCCAGGAATGGAAGGAATTGCATCACCTGGAGCCGACGCTTGGACAGCCGACTGATCCATCGGCGCCGACAGGAAGCCAATATCGTTTGCTCGGCGAGCTCACGTCGTACATCCGCGCGCGCGCGGCCGAGCGGCCGCTCGTAATCGTCCTCGATGAGATGCAGTGGGCCGATACGACGTCATGGGACGCGCTCGAGCACTTGCTGTCGCAGCTCGATTCGGATCGCCTCATGATCTGCCTGACGCACCGACCCGACTCGACGCTCGACTCCGCCGAGCATCAGCAAATGCTCAAGCGCGACGTGTTCGCGCGCGAGCTTACTCTCTCGCGGTTGACGCGCGACGAAGTGAAGCAATGGCTCGAGGCAGCTTTCCATCGACAGCAGGTGGGGCGCGAGTTTCTTGCGTTTCTATACCGGCACACGGAAGGGAATCCACTCTTCATTACCCAGCTGCTTCGTGCGCTGGTCGAAGACGGAGCGATCTGGTACAGCGGAAACCGATGGGAGTGGACGCCGGTTTCCGAGCTGCGACTCCCTGGCGGCCGGGCGGCGCTGATCGCGCAGCGACTGAGCAAATTCTCGTCGAGTACGCAGGCTGTGCTTGGCACGGCGGCAATCGCCGGACGTCAGTTCGACGTTCGCCTGCTCGTTGGTGCCGGCGCGGGGAGCGAGCCAGCCGTCCGCGTAGCGATCTCCGAAGCAGCTCTGGCCGGACTGCTTCGTCCGACCGACGAGCGTCGCCAGGGCGGCTTCGCGTTCGCGCACGACGAGATCGCCGAGGTGCTCGTCGAGTCGATCACGCGCGAACGCGTCCGCCAGTTGCACCAACGCGTCGCGCAGTCGCTCGCCACGCAACACCCTGAACGCGTCGGCGAAATCGCGTTCCATTTTGACGCGGCCGGCGAGGCATCGGATGCGTACCGCTGGGCGCAGCTCGCGGCGAAGGCCGCCGACCGTGTCTACGCGCATGGCGCGGCCGAGCTGTATCTCCAGATGGCGGCGCGCAACGCCACGACGCCCGCGGAACTCGCGGAGATCCGGGTGTCGCTCGCCCACGTCGCCGAGACCGGCGGCCGGTTTGACGAAGTCGAAGAGCTCTGCGACCTGGCCATCGAGTGGTTCGAAGGCCAGTCCGATGAGCGTCGCGCGCTCAGTCTGCGACGCATGCGCGAGCGCGCCCGCATGGAGCAGGGACAGCCGGCTCGCGTGACGCTGGACGCGTTGATCGCCCTCGACGCCGACGCAAAACGGCTGGGCTTCGATCGAGAGCGTGTCGTGATTTTGACGATGGCGTCGCAGACCCACGGCCGCCTCGGTGAAATGCGCCTTGCGGAGCGGCTGGCCGCCGAAGGCGTGGAGATGGCCGAGCGCATCGGTGACAACGCGGTGTTGGCTGACGCGTTGAATCGGCTCGGCGGAACGCTTGTCGCAGAGGCACCAGCGCGGGCGCGCCAGGCGTATGAGCGTGCGCTCGAGCTCTACGAGGCCACGGGCGACGTGCGTGGGCAGGCTCGCGCTCACGGGAACATGGGTGTCGCCGCACAGTTCGAGGCCAAGCTCGATCAGGCTTCACAGTCGTTTGCCAAATCCATTGCTGTGGCGCGCAGCGCTGGGATGCCGGACATCTGGGGGCTCGCGGCGCTCAACCTCGGTGTGCTCTCACAGAAATGCGGCGATTACGATCGTGCGCGCGAACTGCTTGCCGAGGCATTGGGTTTGTTTGCGGCCGTGAAGCACAGCGAATATCAGCTGGGTGCCCTCTACAACATGGCGCACGTTGAGCGAGAACTGGGATTGTGGGAATCGGCCGCCGAGTTGTATGACGCGACAACGCCGTTAGCTCAGCGAATTGGCCAGTCGGACATCGAAATCGGGGCAAGTGCCGGCTCCGGGTTATGTTTGCTGGAGCTCGGTCGTCTGAATGCTGCACGCGGCGCGTTGGCCGACGTGCAGGCGCGAATTGAGACTCGGCCGGACTGGTTCCAGGGACGCGAGATCGCGGAAGCGTTGGCGATAAGGATCGACGCGGCCGATGGCAGGTTCGAGAAGGCCTTTGGTGAATTGGAACACGCTGTAGCGCTCGCTGAGGGTGCCGACCTTTACAATGCGGCATGGTTGACCGTGGCGTGCGCTGAGGCGTTGATCGAGTTTGACCGCGACCGTGTGGGGGCCTGTATAAATCGTTACAGCGACAGGGTCAGAAAGCTTGGATACCCAGAAATGACAAGGCGTTACGAAGCGCTTGTTTCTCGGTGACGGTGGTCACGGACGCGAGCTAGCTCTGGCGCTACATAGGGCATATAGATATCTTCGTCTCCCCGCTTTCGTCGACGGAGGCGAAGCTAGGACGTAGTTTCGCTTCAATCCAAATCCGTTATGCACGCATCGGTTCGCGGGTTCGCTTCGCTCATCGCGTTGGTTTCGATTGGAGCGTGTAGCGACCCAACTACCAGCCTGAGGCGGGCGCCGCAAGCGCCGTCTGCTCCGGCATTTGACTTTTCCGCGACGGGAGCAGCTCTCGGCCTCACGGAGTCCGACTTTGTCGTGGGCGGCGGCGGCGGCTCGTTCTCCCTAGGCGCGTATACCGTGAGTTTCTCCGGAAACTCGGTATGCGATCCGTCCGTCTCGACGTACGGCGATACGGAGTGGGATAAGACCTGCACGGTGCTCGCCGACGGGCAGTCGATCAAAATCCACGCGACGGTTTCACGGACGTCCACAGGCATCACGGTGGACTTCACGCCGGCGCTTCGTTTTTCGCCGTCGGCCAAGGTGATCGTTTCCACCGACGTCTTCGCTTCATACATCCTCGCGAACCAGGACTATTTGCGGACGCATCGCAGCGCGCTCAGCGCGTTCGCGATTCTGTACTCGCCAAGCCTTGGTGCCACGGGTGTCAGCGATTTCGCGGCCGATCGAAGCGTGACCACACACGTCGACCTCAACACGGGACTCGTGTGGCGTCGCGTCAAGCATTTCAGCGGCTACAGTATTGTGTCTGGACAACCGTGCGAGCCTTCGCCTGACAATCCGGACTGCATCGAGATTGAGGACGGGAAGCAGTAACGCGCAACGCGTTGAGCGTATGACGAGAGGCCTCGCTTGTTCGGCGAGGCCTTTTCGTTTCGAACAAGCAGTGCGAGTTCGGCTGTCGCCCGGGTCGCGGAATTCGCTGTCCCACTTGAGTCGGTGAACGCGGGTGAGTTGCTTTGGGTCGTGTCAGCGCGCCCAATCACTCCAACGGTTGTCGTCGGTGGCGTCGCTGTCGCGGCTACGACCGGGGCTCTCGTCGGTGTCGGACATCGACTGGGAAGCACCGGACTTCCGTTCGCGTCGATCGCGGCGGTCCCGTTTCACCAAGCGGCGGTGGCCTCATCGGCGCGAATGGTCGCCACCGGACTCGTGCTGCACGCCATCACGATCGTCGTCTGGACGCTCGTCTGCGTCCTGCTCGCACGCGCGTTCGCTCGACGAGATGTCGCGGCCGGAGTTGTCGCCGTGAGTCAGTTCACGTTGTCGTGGATCATCGCGTGGTCGAGTGGCACTGGGCTCGCGAGCGTGCTCGCGCTCGGTGACCGAATCGTGTACGCGGTGGTCTTGGCCGGAGCGCTGGTAGTGGGCATGTGGTTTGCCCTTCCGGCTCCACGTGAGTCGCGGGATCGTTTTGTCGTGTAACGCGGTGCATCTCGCGTGTAACGTATTGGCTCATGTGACGCGAGGCGGTACGCGCCAGTTGTACTAAGGAACATCCTTCTGATCGTTGGGGTTTCGATGGGTGACGCTCGCGTTCACCGCAATTGAAACTCTGGAGCGGTAACGATCGTCGAGAGCACGTCAGGTTGTGGGTCGTTGGGCAGTACCAATTACAGGAGGGGGTTATGGACATCCTCGTGATGCTCGAGGAGAACCCCGATCACTCGCCTGTTCTGGCGCACGTGAACTCCATCCCGTCGCCGTTGCATTCATCGGAGCGGCCGTCACGAGATGTCGTGACGTTGTACGGGGAACCAACTCTGGAGTCACTCGCGTTGGCGCTTGCAGCAGCTGTCGAATCACATCGGTCGTACGACGGACACGCTGAAGCAATTCGTCATCTTGGAGTTTGGCCGGAGCGGGGCGCGATTGGGGACGCTGCTTGGAGAGATTCGACAGGGCAGCTGGTAACGAGCGACCTCGAGATTCCACTCGAGACGCTGCACGTAACGGCGAAGCAGTTGCTGCTGGAGTGCGGTCAGATGATTCGCAGGTTGGTCGCCGGGCTTTCCATGCCGGATTGGCCCGAGGGAGCACGACGGGCCATCAGCGTATCCATCGGACCGGTTGTGGGCCTGACATCACCGGTGTTCGCCCCGCTCGAGACGATCATGGAGCGGCTTCGCGAGGCAGACGGACTGGCGTTTGAAACCGAAGGAGACTGACTGGGGAACCTGATTCGTCCGAGTCGTCGATATGCAATGCGGGGCAGCCTCGAGGCTGCCCCGCATTGCGTTCAGAGCAACAACACCCTTCGCAGCGTCTACTTGTTGGCTACCGTCAGCGCGCGCGATAGCGTGAAGGTGATCGGCGTACCGGCCGCCACGACGACGTCGCGATACGCGTAGTGCGCCGCAACCGCGGTGCCGACAACAGCGCCCGCCGCGCCGCCAATCACCGTCGCCTTCGTCGACTTGCCGATCACTTGACCCGCGACGGCGCCGATCGCCGTTCCCGCACCGACGCGCGCCACTTCATCCTTCGTGATGCCACGACCCACGAGTTGATGCGTCACGGGCGACAGCTGGGCTGCCACCGGATACGAGTGGCCGTTCACCGCCACCGAATTGACGACGAGGGCGAGACGTCCTTCGGGGCGAATCTGATCGTTGCCCGGATCCAGCGTCTCGATCGTCAGCGTGACCATCGACCCGGATGGAACCACGACATTTCCACGAGCGTCCCTGACGTCACTCCGCACGGCCGCGGTCACCGTTTGTCCCGCTTTGTCCGTGCGCGAAGTGAATCCGCTCTCCAGCGTCGCGTTGATGCGCGTGCCGAGGGCAAGCAATCGAGCGCTTGATATACGAGCCGCGGTTGATGCACTCGTGGCTCGCGTCGCGGAGTCGCCACCCGCGCTGTCGCTCACACCTTGCTTCGCCGCCGCCGTACCGCACGCGGCCATCGCCAATACCAGAATTCCTAGAGAGATCGATTTCGTCATGGATGCTCCGTCGTAGTGATGCAACGGAGACTAGGCGTGCTCAGGCGCGCGGCCTATCGCATGAACGGGTGAGAAAGTAGGCAGATGATTCTCGCAGGGCCTTCGACAGGGCCTCCCCGTCAAACGAAAGGTCTCTAGCCCAATCGTGTCATTGTGCGCGACCGCGGCGGTTCCTACCCTGCATCAGCACCTCCAGCGACGACGCGTCAAGGGGATCAGCATGCTGAGGCGCGACCGCCAAAAGATCCCAATCACGATTCTCATAAAATCATCTCTTACCGGAGAGCACCATGGATGGACCACAGCGCGGCGGAAGTTCTGGTCGCGCGGGCGCGGATCTCGCCGACGCAATTGACCTCCGAGCGGTCATCTCCTCGGCATTGGGAACTGCGCCTATCGACGACGACCACTTACGCCGCGGCGTTTGGACGTATGTGGGGGCGGAGCGCGCCGCCGGCACACCTCCGGCCGACGTCATCGTCGCTCTGACGGAGCTCGTCGGCGCCGCGAAAATGGTCGATCCGAGGATGCGCCGGAATTCGCTCCGCAAAGTCGTCACGTGGTGCGTTGAAGCCTATTTCAGCCATCTCGGAGGAACCGGCATTCCTGGACGCGACGCGGGCGAGCCGGAAGCCGACCCTGCGCTCCTGGGCGTCGACGGATAAGTAACGGTCGGAGGCCAATTGCCAATACCCCGAATGAGCCCGCTCCCTACAACACGTCGGTTCCCGTCCCCTTGACTCCCCCGCTCGCGCGGCACAGGCTACGGACAAATGCTCTAGCGCGGGAGTCAAGGTTATGAGGGAGTACAAGGGATCGGAGATCCGCAACATCGCGGTAGTGGGACACGGGGCGAGCGGCAAGACCAGTTTGGTCGATGCGCTCGCCTTCGTGTCAGGAAGCTCAAAGCGGCACGGATCGGTGAAAGACGGCACTGCCCTCACCGATACCGCCGCGGAGGAAGTCGAACGCGGCTACTCGATCAACCTCGGCTGCGCATACGCCGAGTGGCAGGACACAAAGATCAATTTGTTGGACACTCCCGGCTATTTGGATTTTCAGGGCGACGCGGTGGCCGGACTCGCCGCGGCTGACGGTGCACTCTGCGTCGTACCGGCGACGGCCGGCGTCGAAGTGGGCACCGAGCGCATGTTCAAAGAAGCCATGCGTCGTCGCGATCCAGTGCTGTTCGTCGTCTCGATGATGGACAAGGAGCACGCCGACTTCGATCGCATCTACCAACAGATCAAGACTCGGCTCACGAACAAAGTCATTCCGATCGAGATCCCCATCGGGCAGGGCGCGGACTTTCACGGCATCGTCAACCTCTTCACCAAACGCGCGCACGTCTACAAGCGCGGCGTGAAGACCGGCGAATACGAGGAGACCGACATTCCGGCCGAGGCCCAGGATCAATTCGACCACTACTACAATGAATTGATCGAGTCGATTTCGGCCACCGATGACACGCTGCTCGAGCGCTACCTCGAGGGGGGCGACATCTCGCGAGAGGAAGCGATCGCCGGAATGAAGGAAGCGATGAAGAAGATGGAGCTCTTCCCGCTGTTCTGCGTTTCGGGCGAGTTGAACTACGGCACGCAGGCGGTGCTGTCGATGATCGTGGAGCTGATGCCGAACGCCTACGAGATGGAAGAGCTTCACGCATTCAAGGGCGCCGAGGGCGATACGACGGTCGAGATTCACGCCGACGACAACGGCTCGTGTGCCGCGCACGTGTTCAAGACGATGTCCGAGCCCCATGTCGGCGAGGTCACGTTTTTTCGCCTCTATTCGGGCGTGATCAACAACGGAGATGAGCTCTACAACGCCACGCGGAGTGGCGTCGAGAAGCTCAACCACCTGTCCATCGCCCAAGGAAAAGAGCGCACCGAGATCGCGAAGCTCCACGCGGGGGACATCGGCTGCGTCGCAAAGCTTCGCAATACACACACGAACGATACGCTTTCCACTCGCCTGCACCCGGTGCGCCTACCGCTGATTGAGCTTCCCGAAGGTCAGATCAGCATGGCGGTACACGCGACGAATCGCGCCGACGAGGAAAAACTCCAACAGGGGCTTCACCGCCTGCACGACGAAGACCCGACTCTCGAGATGCACTACAACCCGGAGACGCACGAGACGATCGTGTCGGGCCTCGGTGAGCGGCACCTCGAGGTCAACATGTCGAAGCTCAAGCGCAAATTTGGCGTGACGGCCGAGCTGTCCAAGCCGCGGATCGCGTATCGCGAGACGATCAAGGGCAAGGCGGAAGGACAGGGCAAACACAAAAAGCAGTCCGGCGGACGCGGACAGTTCGGCGATTGCTGGGTGCGATTTGGGCCGCAGCCTCGCGGCGCCGGCTACGCGTTCATCGACGAGATCGTCGGCGGCGCGATTCCGCGACAATTCATTCCCGCGGTGGATCGCGGTATCCAGGAAGCGGCAGTGCGCGGCATCATTGCCGGATATCCGCTGGTGGATTTCCGCGTCGAGATCTTCGACGGATCGTTCCACACCGTGGACTCGAACGAAATGTCGTTCAAGATGGCGGGCATTCAGGCGTTCAAGGCCGTGGCCGCGAAGTGTAAGCCCGTGCTGCTGGAGCCGCTCGACGAGCTCGAGATCTTCACGCCCGACGATTACATGGGCGACGTTCTTGGAGATCTCTCATCACGACGCGGCCACATTCTCGGAACGGAACCGGCCGAAGGCGCGACGCTGATTCGCGCCGTTGTGCCTCAGGCCGAGCTGCATGGATATGCGGCGTCGATCCAATCGATGACGCACGGCCGGGCGTATTATCGGCGGCACTTCAAGGGATACGACGAGGCGCCCCACGAGGTCGCCGCGAAGGTGATCGAGGAGCACGCGAAGGAGAAGGAAGAGGAGCTAGTGGCGCATTAAGGGGATGAGGAGGGGGGAGGGGGAACGCTAGCGCGTGCCGCCCGGGCGAGTCATCCTGAGGAGCGGAGCGCCCGGGCGAGTATCCTGAGGAGCGGAGCGCCCGGGCGAGTCATCCTGAGGAGCGAAGCGACGAAAGGATCGCTGTCCATCCAGGGCTTTTACGGCCGTGGCGCGACAGCGATCCTTTCGGCGCTACGCGCCTCAGGATGACTCGGCGGGGCCACTCGCTTCGCTCGGGATGACGTCGTTTCCCCCATCCTCGTTCCCATCCCCCGTCCCCGTCCCCGTCCCCCGTCCCCCGTCCCGCGTCCCCCATCCCCTTAACTGCCCGTCGACGTGTACTTGGAAACTCCCGCCCGCCACGCAAGCAGCGACACACCGAAGAACAGAAACCCAGCCAGCGGCGTGAAGGGAAGCAACCAACTCGGTGCTCCCAGCGGATCCGGCTTCCCGAGAATCGCGAGCACCGGGAAGTAGGCGACGCACGCAATCGGAACGACGAAGATGAGGAAGTTCCGAAACCACTTCTCATACACTCCGAGAGGAAACTGCGCGGCCTGCACGCCGCCATACGTGAGGAGGTTCATCACCTCCAGGCTCTCCGTCGTCCAAAACGCGAGCGCGCCCTGGATCACCATCAGGCCGACGAACAGCGCGACACCGCCGGCGATCGTCCACAGCGCGAGCGCGATCGCCGGCGCGGTCCAATGGAAGTCGAGGCTTTGTGTTCCGATGATCGTCACGACGAGACCTTGGAGCAGCCGACCGGCGCGATTGAAACGAAAGTCGTGTCCGATGAGTTGAAGCGTCGTCGTGCGCGGCCGCAGCAGAATGCGATCGAAGTTGCCGGTCTTGATGAACTCCGTGCCGAGGACGTCGAATCCTCGCGTGAGAAAATCCGCGATCGCGAAGCTGATACTCACCAAGCCGAAGAACATTGCGATGTCGCCGAAGCGCCAGCCGTCGACGGATCCGAATCGGCTGAACAGCGCCCAGATCGCGACCAGATCGAGCATCGTCGTCACGAATTGCCCAGCGACGATCATCGCCATGCTTCCCGGATACTGCATCTGCGCTTTGACGCTTGCGGACATGTAGCGACGCAGGAGACGAAGGGCGTTCATCGCCTAGCCGCCTTGAATGTCGAGTCGCTGCATGACGCGGTGCATCCATGCGCGCCCGCCCGCGACGAGCAACAGCGTCCAGAGCGCCTGCAGGCCAACTCCGGCGAAAGCCTCGCGGCCCTCGAGATTTCCGGAGTAGATCCGAAACGGAATGTCGACGATGCCGGCGAATGGCTGGAGAAACAACAGTCGATGCATCCAGTCAGGAAACAGCGCGAGAGGAAGCAGATTGCCCGATAAGACAACTGTAAATGGTGAGAGCAAGTAGTTGACGCCGCGCTCATTGAGCGTGACGACAACGGCGATGTTGAGAATCATCACGACAGCGGAGGCGAGGGCGACAACGAGCACGAGCGACATGGCGAACAGCGCCGCCTGTGCGAGCGTCGGCGGCAGCTTCCACGACCACTCGCTCAGTCCAAACACCGGCAGGATGATTCCTGCCAGGAGAAACATCAGCGCCGCGCGCGGCACTGCGCGCGAGGTCATCCATGCGGCGGCACGCGCATACCATAGGGAGTAGGTGTCGACGGGCCTGAGTCGATCGAAGCTGACGGCACCGCTGCGAACGGCAAGCGCAATGTCGGGATCAGTGGTCCACGGCGCGAGCGCGAGAAAGCCCTGAGCCAGCCAAGTGTAGGTGATGACCTGTGCGAGTGTCATTGGTGCACTCGCCGCGCTCGGCGAGGCCCGATAGAACGCGGCGTAAATCATCACCTTGATCGCGCCCCACCAACACTGAGTCGCGAATCCGGCGACTGCCGCGGCACGGTACTGCAGCACCAGCATGAAGCGAGCGGAGAACGCAGCGACGTACGGGCGAGCGAGCTCCACGCGTCAAGCCTCCGTTGCGCCGTGCAGGTGGTAGAATCGCGCGATTACTTCTTCGATGGCGAG
>Ga0070688_100002013_pt1 | contig 10254 bp, 10 predicted proteins | sample KBSS13HmetaG_FD_64679 | JGI IMG/M metagenome (GOLD analysis project Ga0070688, IMG submission 64679) | Switchgrass rhizosphere microbial communities from Kellogg Biological Station, Michigan, USA - KBS S1-3H metaG | ecosystem: Host-associated > Plants > Roots > Rhizosphere ...
GGGCACTCACGGAACGTTTACGGGTGCTCAACGCAATCCCCCCAGAAAGGGGACGTCCGATACGTCGAACTGGACGAATAGCCCAGTGACACCGATCCCCAAGGCGAAGGGCGGCGGCATGTCTGCGGCAGAGCTTCAAGTTCTCCATACCACGGAGATGGATCGAATCGAGCAGTGGCGGCACGAGGCCCTCGAGAGGGCCGGCTACGGCCCCGAGGCCGCGATCGTCCTGGCCGCGAGCCACGACATCGATCTTCACTCCGCAGTGAGCCTGCTCGAGCGCGGTTGCTCGGTCGAGCTCGCGCTCCAGATCCTCCTGTAGGACATCCGAGCAGGTTCTGCCACACGCTTCCCGGCGTGTCGGCAGAATGCTCAGCCGGTGCTACCGCTTCTGTCGATTCCGTCGCCGAGCTCGAGCACGATCGAGATCGGCCCGCTCTCCATCCACTTCTACGGTCTGACGCTCCTCGTCGCGATCGCGGCTGCGGTGGCGATCACCGGGTTCCGGTGGACGCGGCGGGGCGGCGACTGGGACCTCATCTTCCGCGTCGCCGTCTGGGGCGTCGCGTCGGGGATCGTCGGCGCGCGGCTCTACCACGTCATCACGAGCTGGAACGAGTTGCCGGACGAGTGGTGGGGGCCGTTCGCGATCTGGAAGGGCGGTCTCGGCGTCTGGGGCGGGATCGGCCTCGGGTGTCTCGTCGGCGCCATCGTCGCGCACCGCTCGGGCGCGTCGGTCGCGAAGCTCGCGGACTGCGTTGCGCCGGGACTGCTCGTCGCGCAGGGAATCGGCCGCTTCGGAAACTGGTGGAACCAGGAGCTCTTCGGGAAGCCGACGGATCTGCCGTGGGGCCTAGAGATCGACCCCGAGAACCGCCCTATCGACTTCGTCGACAAGGAGACCTTTCATCCGACGTTCCTCTACGAGGCGCTGTGGTGCTTCGGAGCCGCCGGTCTGCTGCTGCTGATAGAGCGGTGGTTCAAAGGACGGATCCGGCCGGGCAACCTCTTCGCGCTCTACGTCCTGATCTACAGCATCGGTCGTCTCTGGATCGAGACGCTCCGCATTGACCCCTCTCACGAGCTGGGCGGGATCCGCCTGAACGTCTTCGTGGCTGGCGCAGCGATCGTCCTCTCCGCGGCGTTCTTCGTCGTCTGGCAGAAGCGCTGGAAGCGCGGCGCAACCGGCGCCCCGCCGAAGGTCGAGACGATGGCGGTGCCGAAGAGCCGGTAACGGCAGTTCTCGAGGGCGAGGGCGGCCGCGTCCGGCTCCGAGGCTAGCCTGCGGCGCGTGCTGCCGATGCCCGTACGGGAGCTCGAGCTCGAGCTGGATGCGTTCGAGGGGCCGTTCGACCTCCTCTTGACACTGCTCCTGAAGGAGGAGCTGGAGCCGCGCGAGATCGACATCGCGGCGATCGTTCTCGCCTTCGTGGAGCACATGGCCGCTCGGGACGAGCTCGACCTCGAGGCCTGCGGGGAGTTTCTGGTCCTCGTGTCGGCGCTCCTGGAGCTGAAGGCGCGAGGGCTGTTCCCCGAGGAGGCGGCCGAGCTCGGCGAGCTCGAGCCCGAGGAGGCCGCCGAGGAGCTGGCACGGCGCCTCGCCGAGTACCGGCGCATGAAGGAGGCGGCGGCCTGGCTCCTCGAGCGGCTCGGTAGCGAGCAGGACCGGTTCTTCCGACTTGGGCCGGCGCCGCTTGCACCGCGGCCCGAGCGCCAGCTCGCACCGCAGGATCCGGCGCTGCTGGGCGCGGCCATCCGCGCGCTCGCGGTGCCGCCTCCGACCGTCTCCCTCGGGCACATGGCCCTCCGCTTCCCGCCGGTGTCGCAGTTTCTCGAACGGTTTCGCGCGCTCCTCTCCCGACGCCGTCTCTTCGATTTCGACACCGAGGTGGAGGGGTTGTCGAGGGTCGAGCAGGCGGTTGCGCTTCTCGCCTTGCTCGAGTTGCGCAAGGCGGGTGAGATCTCGTTGAGCCAGGCGCAGCCGTTCGCCCCGATAAGGGTTTCCAGAGCCGACAGCGAAAGGATCACCGAATGGAAAGCACGCTCCGCCTGATCTCCGCCAACCCCGTCGATCGCCTCGCTCGGACGGTCGAGGCGCTGCTCGTCGTGGCGTCCGCTCCGCTCTCGATCGAGGAGCTGTCCGAGGCGACGCGGGACGATCCGGAGCGTGTCGAGACTGCGATCGGCCTCTTGAAAGAGCGCTACTCGGAGGGACGCAGCGGCATCGTGCTCGAGGACGTCGCCGGCGGCTACGCGTATCGCGCGAGCCGCGAGTCCGCCGACGCGTGTGCGCGCCTGTTCGAGCAGCCCGTGGAACGCGGGCTCTCCGGAGCTGCCTTGGAGACGCTCGCGATCGTCGCGTACCTCGGCCCGTGCTCTCGCCCGGATATCGCGCGGATCCGCGGTGTCGCAGCCGACTCGGCCGTCGCGAGCCTCGTCGAGCGCGGCCTCATCACGGAAGCCGGGCGTGAGAGCGCCCCCGGCGGAGCCGTGCGGTATCGGACGACGCCGCTCTTCGAGCGCGTCTTCGGTCTCGAGAGCCTCGCGGCGCTTCCACGGCTCGACGATCTCGGTGCGGATGCCGGCGAGCTCCGCGAGCGGTTGCTCGAGGTCGCCGAGGCGCGAGCCTCCTAGGGCGGCGTCACACCTGCCACGCGCCGGCGCGGAGCACCGGCACGTGCTGGCCGTCGAGCGTGATCCCGTCGACGTCGAGCTCGGGGCTTCCAATCATGAAGTCGACGTGCACCTTGCTCTTGTTGATCCGCTGCCGCTCGGCCGGGTCGTCGACGGGGTGTTCGTAGCCGCCGCCGAGCGCGACGTGGCTCGCGGCGTTCTCGTCGATGAGCGTGTCGTAGAAGACGCGCCCGAGCGGGCCGATCCGACCCTCGCCGTCGACGAGGGCGATCTCGCCGAGGCGTGACGCACCGTCGTCGCGGGCGGCGACCGCCCGCAGGGCGTCGGCTCCCGAGGACGCGTCGATCTTCACGGCGCGGCCGCTCTCGAACTCGATGCGGATGCCGTCGATGATCGAGCCGGAGAGCTCGAGCGGCATCGTCGCCGAGACATAGCCATCGACGCGCTCGGGATCGGGCGTCCCGAAGACCTCCTCGGTGGGGATGTTGGGGGAGTGCCGGCGGCCGTCGACCGTCTCGAGGTCGCCGGCAGCCCAGTGCGCCGAGCGGAAGAGGCCGATCGTGAGGTCGGTCCCTGCGCCGTGGAGACGCAAGGCGTCGAAGTGCCGATCCGTGAGTCGCTGCGCGTTCGCCTTGAGCTCGGCCGATCGCTCCACCCACGCCTCGTTCGGATCGTCCGCGTCGAGGCGGCAGATGTGTGCGACGTCCTCCCACAGCCGCTCGTACCTCTCGTCGCCGTCGAGCTCGGGGTAGACGAGGTCGGCCCAGCAGGGCGTGGGGACGGGGACGATGTTCCAGCTCGTGGTCATGCGGTTGACCACCTCACCCGTCTCCGGGAGGTACGGGAGGAGGTCCCTGCCGGCGCGCGCCGGATCGAGCCCTTCGAGCGCGCGTGGCGCGTGCGGCCCAGAGAGCGAGATTCGTGCCGCGTGCTCGTCCGAGAGGTAAAAGAGGCGCTCCCTCATCCACGGCGGAACGAAGTCGAGCGTCTCCTCGGCGGCGTGCGCGACGCGCTCGCGCTTCAGCCACTGGTCGAAGTAGAGGACGTCAACGTACTTCGCACCCCGTTCGTATGCCGCGCGCGTGATCCGGCGGGTCACGTCCTCCTTGCCGATGTAGCTCGTGATGGCGACGAGCTGTCCGGGCTGGATGTTCGCGCCGAAGACCGCGAGCTCGGCGAGCCTGTCCTTCCACACGTCGATCTGGTTCACGGCCGCAACACCCTAGCCACAATGCCGCGGTGCGCCTGAACGCCTTCCTCGCGCGGGCCGGAGTCGCCTCCCGCCGACGTGCGGACGAGCTCATCCGCGCGGGCCGCGTCCGCGTCAACGGCGCTCCCGGTGAGCTGAGCACCGTGGTGGGGCGGCACGACGTGGTGGAGGTCGACGGCGCCCGCGTGCAGCGCCAGAGGCTCGCCCACGTCCTCCTGCACAAGCCGGCGGGTGTCGTCACGACGGCGCGCGACCCGCAGGGACGGCGCACCGTCGTCGATCTCGTCCCCGACGAGCCACGTGTCGTCCCGGTCGGCCGTCTCGATGTGGACACGACAGGTGCCCTGCTGCTGACGAACGACGGCGATCTCGCTCATCGTCTCGCGCATCCCCGGTACGGGGTGTCCAAGGTCTACGAAGCAGAAGTGGAGGGAACGCCCTCGCCCGAGGCGCTCGCCCGTCTCCGTGGCGGCGTCGAGCTCGACGACGGCCTGACCGCTCCCGCGGGTGCGCAGCGTCTCGGCGCGGGGCGGATCGAGCTCACGCTGCACGAGGGCCGAAAGCACCAGGTCAAGCGGATGTGCGAGGCGGTCGGACACCCCGTCCGGCACCTGCACCGCTCGCGGTACGCGGGACTCGATCTCGCCGGGCTCGGATCCGGCGAATCGCGCGAGCTGACGACCGACGAGGTCGCCGCTCTGCGTCGACTGGTCGGCCTCTAGGTCGGCCGGACGAAGCCCATCCGCTCGTACATCGCCTCGAGTGTCGCCCGCGAGGCCTCGCGGGCTTTCTCGGCGCCCAGCGCGAGGAGGCGGTGGAGCTCCCCGTCGTCCTCCCGGATCTCGTGGAACCGCGTCTGGAACGGCTCGAGCAGCGCGACGACGGCCTCTGCGACGTCGCCCTTGAACGTGCCGTAGCCCTCGCCGTCGTAGCGCGCCTCGACCTCGGCGATCGACTCGCCGGTCGCGACCGTCATCACCTCGATCAGGTTCGAGACGCCCGGCTTGTCGTCGGTGTGCCGTACCTCGCGGCCGGAATCCGTGACGGCGGTCTTGAACTTGCGCCGGACCTCGTCCGGAGGGTCGAGGATGTAGACCGTGCCGTTCGACGTGCCGCCGGTCGTCGACATCTTCTTCTCCGGCTCCTGGAGGTCCATGATCTTCGCGCCGACCTCGGGATAGACGCCGCGCGGCAGCGTGAACGTCTCGCCGTAGCGCGAGTTGAAGCGCTCCGCGACGTCGCGCGTGAGCTCGATGTGCTGGCGCTGGTCGATCCCGACCGGGACGATGTCCGTCTGGTACAGAAGGATGTCGCCCGCCTGGAGCACCGGGTACGTGAAGAGGCCGGCGGAGACGAAATCCTGCGCCTCGGACTTTTCCTTGAACTGCGTCATGCGGCGCAGCTCTCCGAAGCTCGTCACGGACGACAGCAGCCAGTTCGCCTCGGGATGCGCGGTGACGTGGCTCTGCGCGAAGATCGTCGAGCGATCGGGGTCGAGGCCCGTGGCGATGAGCATCGCGAACAGGTCGAGCGTGCGGTTGCGGAGCTCCTCCGGATCGTGCTCGACGCTGATCGAGTGCAGGTCGACGATGCAGAAGAACGCCTCACCCTGTTCCTGGGTGGAGGCGTACTGGCGGAAGCCGCCGGCGTAGTTGCCGAGGTGCTTGAGCCCGGTTGGCTGGATCCCGGAGAAGATGCGCATCGCGGGATTGTCCCTGGACCCGCGGGGCGGCGTCAGGCCGACTCTAGACTCGCCCGATGCGCATCGAGCCCGTCTCCGCCCTCGACGGTCACGTCGCCGTGCCCGGAGACAAGTCGATCTCGCATCGAGCGGTTCTCATCGGCGCGCTCTGCGACGGCGAGACACGCGTCACCGGGTTCGGCCGCTCGGCGGACACCGAGGCGACGATCGACGCAATGCGCGCTCTCGGAGCCGAGGTGCTCGACGACGACGTCGACGCGCTGACGGTGCGTGGTGTGGGACTGCGCGGCCTCCGAGCCGCAGCGGCGCCGATCGACTGCGGCAACGCTGGAACGCTCATGCGCCTGATAGCAGGGGTGCTCGCCGGGCATGACGGCCGGACCGAGCTCGTCGGAGACGCCTCGCTCTCGTCTCGGCCGATGGAGCGGATCGCCGGGCCGCTCCGGCGCATGGGCGCGACGATCGAGACAACGGACGGGCACGCTCCGCTCGTCGTCCACGGCGCGAGTCTCCGCGCGATCGACTACGAGCTTCCCGTCGCGTCCGCACAGGTGAAGTCGGCGATCCTTCTCGCGGGCGTCCAGGCGGACGGCGCGACGACGGTGGTCGAGCCCGTCGCGACCCGCGACCACACGGAGCGCATGCTCGAGGCGGCCGGGGCGCGCGTGACGCGACGGCCGACGAGCGTCACCGTCGAGGGCGGCGCGTCGCTCCGCCTCCCGGAGGTCGCCGTGCCGGGCGACATCTCCTCGGCCGCGCCTTTCCTCGTCGGGGCTGCGATCGTCCCGGGGTCGGCCGTGACCGTGCACGGGGTCGGCCTCAACCCCCGTCGGGCGAGGCTACTCGACGTCCTCGAGCGGATGGGGGTGCGGATCGCGATCTACAACAGGCGCTCGATCGGCGGCGAGCCTGCCGGTGACGTCGAGGTTCGCGCGTCCGATCTCGTCGGGGCGACCGTCACCGCAGAGGAGGTCCCCTCCCTGATCGACGAGCTCCCGATCCTCGCCGTCGCCGCGTGTCACGCGCGCGGGGAGACGGTGGTGCGCGGCGCCCAGGAGCTCCGTGCGAAGGAGTCGAACCGGATCGAGGCGGTCGTGGAGGAGCTCCGCCGCATCGGCGGGCACATTCGTGCAACGCGGGACGGTTTCCGGATCAAGGGCGTGCCGGCGCGTCTGCGCGGCGGTGTGGTCGACTCACGAGGAGACCATCGCCTGGCCATGCTGGGCGCGATCGCGGGCGTCGCGTCGCGCGAGGGCGTCGAGCTGCGCGGAGCAGAGGCCGCCGCCACGAGCTTTCCCGGTTTCTACGAGGTCCTGGAGCAGATCGCGCCCGGCTCCGTGCACATGACCGAGATCCGCTAGCGCGGATCTCGGTCGCGCAACGACCTGGGGCAGTTCACTACCCTCCCGCGACATGATCGTGGCGATCGACGGGCCGGCCGGTTCGGGGAAGAGCACCGTCGCGTCGATGCTCGCGCGGCGGCTCGGCTTTCGGTACCTGGACACGGGTGCCATGTATAGGGCGCTCACCTGGGTCGCGCAGCGCGATGGAGCCGACGTCTCGGACGGGGAGGCGCTCGCCGAGCTCGCGCTCGAGCATCCCGTCTCCTTCGGTGTGAACGGGCGCGTCGAGGTCGACGGCGCGGATGTCACCGCGGCGATCCGGGCCGTCGAGGTGGACCGGCTCGTGCCGGCGGTCGCGCACCATCCCGAGGTCCGCGAGGTGATGCGTGAGCGTCAGCGCCAGATCGCCGTCGGTGGCGACTCCGTCATCGAGGGCCGCGACATCGGCAGCGTCGTCGTGCCGGCTGCAGAGGTGAAGGTGTTCCTCGTCGCTGCACCCGAGGAGCGCGCGCGCCGGCGGAGCGCCGAGCGTCCGGGGACGGACGTCGACGCGCTCGCGGCAGATCTCCGCGCCCGCGACGAGCGCGATGCGGTCAACACGCAGCCTGCCGCGGACGCGGTGCGGCTCGACACCACGGCGCTCACGATCGACGAGGTCGTCGAGCGGATCGCGGAGCTCGTGGAGGAGCGGCGATGAATCGCACCGACGCGGTCTGGTCCGTCGGCCGCCTCACGATCGGGACGGCGACCGAGCTTGCGTCCAGGCTGCGCGTCTACGGCGACGAACGCGTCCCGCGTGAGGGGGGTGTGGTCGTCGCGGCGAATCACTTCAGCTGGATCGACCCGCCCGCCCTGGGGGCATCCTGCCCGCGGACCCTGTACATGATGGCCAAGGTCGAGGCCCACCGAGTTCCGGGCCTGGGACAGCTCATGCGCTCGTTCGGGGCGTTCGCGGTTCGACGTGGCGAGTCCGACAGGGAGGCGGTCCGCACCATGCGTGAGATCGTCCGCTCGGGCCACGCCCTCGGGCTCTTCGTCGAGGGAACGCGGCAACGCTCGGGCGTGCCGGGGACGGCACAGCCCGGTGCGGCGATGGTCGCGATCAACGAGAACGTCCCCGTGAGCTGCGCGGCGATCTACGGCTCGTACGAGTGGCGGCTCGGGAACTTCAGCCCTGTCTCCGTCGCCTGGAGCTCCCCCATGACCTTCGAAGGGCTTCCGCGGGGCGGCAAGGGATACAAGGAGGCGTCGGTCGAGATCGAGCGCGAGATCCGCAGACTCTGGGAGTGGCTCGGACAGCTTCACGAGCTCGGACGGCCCCGCGACGCGACTCCCCCGTCATGAGCGATATCGAGATAGAGGTCCCGACCGCGGTCGAGATCGCCGGCACCGTCGCGATCGTCGGCTTCCCGAACGTCGGCAAGTCGACCCTGATCAACCGCCTCACCGCGACCCGCACGGCGGTCGTCCACGAAACGCCGGGAGTCACGCGCGACCGGAAGGAGCTGCTGTGCGAGTGGTCCGGTACGACGTTCCGGCTCATCGACACGGGCGGTGTCGACCGCGAGGACACCGGCCCCTTCGGAAAGCAGATCGCCGCGCAGGCGCGCGAGGCGGTCGAGGAGGCCGATCTCGTCCTCTTCGTCGTCGACGCCAGGGCGGGCGTCACGCCGGGCGACGAGGAGCTCGCGGAGATCCTGCGTGCCTCCCGCCGGCAGGTGCTCGTCCTCGCCAACAAGCTCGACGATCCGCGCCGCGACCTCGAGGCGCTCGAGTTCCACCGGCTCGGCCTCGGCGATCCCCTCCCGATCTCCGCGCTGCATGGGCACGGCTCGGGCGATCTCCTCGACGAGATCGTCGCTCGCCTTCCCGGCCGGGGGGAGCGTCCCGTCGGCGAGGAGGCGATCAAGGTCGCGATCCTCGGGCGGCCGAACGTCGGCAAGTCGTCGCTGCTCAATGCGCTCCTCGGCCGTGAGCGCGTCATCGTCTCGGAGGTTCCGGGCACGACGCGCGACGCGATCGACACGGTGCTGCAGCGCGACGATCGCACGTTCGTGCTCGTCGACACGGCGGGTCTGCGGCGCAAGCGGAGGCAGCGCCAGGGCATCGAGTACTACTCGGAGCTCCGTGCGCTGGAGGCGGCCGAGCGCGCGGACGTCGCCCTCGTCCTGATCGATGCGAGCGAGGGCATCGTCGAGCAGGACCGCGCCGTCGCGGACGTCGCGCGCAAGGCGCAGTGCGCGACGATCGTCGTGTTCTCGAAGTGGGACGTGACCGAGATCCGGCTCGAGGAGGTTCGGCCGGAGATCCTCACCCGGTTCCGTCAGCGCCCGCCGCTCATCGCTGTCTCGGCTCGCACCGGTCGCGGCCTCGAGCGTCTACTCGCGCTTGTCGAGAAAGTGTTCGAGACGTACGCCGGGCGCATTCCGACCGCGCAGCTGAACAAGGCTCTGCAGGAGCTCCGCGAGGCACGGCAGCCTCCCGGTCGTCGCGGCCGTCGGCTGAACCTGCTCTACGGCACCCAGGTGAGCTCGCGTCCGCCGCGGTTCCGCTTCTTCGTGAACGACCGCAGCCTCGTCACGCGGGACTACGGCTACTGGGTCGAGAACGAGCTCCGCGCACGCTTCGGCCTCGAGGGCGTTCCCGTCTCCATCGACTTCGTGACGTCCGAGTGAGGGCTGTCGTCGTCGGCGCCGGGTCGTGGGGGACGGCGTTCGCGTGCGTCATGCGCGACAAGGGCCACGAGGTGATACTCGCCGCACGCGATGCCGCGCAGGTCGAGACGATCGTCGCGACGCGACGGAACCCACGCTACGCGCAGGACGCCGACCTCGAGGGGATTGCGGCGTCGACGATCTCCGACGCGCCGATCGCTGACTGCGAGCTCGTCGTCGTCGCCGTCCCGAGCCGCGTCTTCGGCGACGTCGTAGCTTCGCTTCCCGGGGACGCCCCGGTCCTGAGTCTCACGAAGGGCCTCGACCCTGCGACCGGTGCCCGGCTGTCGACGCTCGTCTCGGACCGGCCGGTCGCCGTCCTCTCCGGGCCGAACATCGCCGCCGAGATGATTCGCGGTCTTCCGGCGGCCGCAGTGGTGGCGAGCGACGACCTCGAGCTCGCGGTTCGTATGCAGGTCGCGGTCCACTCGGTGCTCTTCCGCGTCTACGTCAGCGACGACATCGTCGGCGTCGAGCTGTGTGCCGCGGCGAAGAACGTCATTGCGCTCGCGGCCGGGGGTGCGGACGGGCTCTCGCTCGGCGACAACGCCAAGGCCGGGCTCGTCACGCGCGGTCTCGCCGAGATGCGCCGCCTCGCGGAATCGGCAGGTGCCCGCCCCGACACCTTCGCCGGTCTCGCGGGCATGGGCG
>Ga0070688_100002016_pt1 | contig 10240 bp, 10 predicted proteins | sample KBSS13HmetaG_FD_64679 | JGI IMG/M metagenome (GOLD analysis project Ga0070688, IMG submission 64679) | Switchgrass rhizosphere microbial communities from Kellogg Biological Station, Michigan, USA - KBS S1-3H metaG | ecosystem: Host-associated > Plants > Roots > Rhizosphere ...
GGCCCGACCGGTCCGATCGCCTGCGGCACGCGCTGCTCCCTGCAGTTGCCTCAGGGACGATACCGCCTGCTCGTCAGGGACGCGGACGGCCATCTGTCGGCGCAGTGGCTGCCGGTCCTGCAGCCGAGCCACTTGACGGTCACGCCGGCGTCCCGCGGCGCGCGCATCGCGGGCATCGTCGTGATGGGCACGGGGATCGCCGTCGCCGGCGTGGGCGCGTTCGTGCTGTGGGCCATGCTGATCTCGCAAACCGGGGACTGCTTCGGCGACTGCGGCGAGCGCTGGCCGCGCGGGCGACTCTACGGCGGGCTGATCACTTTGACCGCAGGAGCCGCGCTGGGCGTGACCGGGCTCGTCATCTGGCGGCGGAATGTTCACGCCGTCGTCGATGAAGCGCCGCCCGCCGAGCGGGCGCAGGTCCTGTTGTCGCCGATCACCACGCGCGACACGATGGGCCTCGCCTTGACCGGTCGCTTCTGACGGCGCGCGGCCGTCGGCGGGGCGCGATCAGGCAGGCACGGGAGCGACTGTTAGCGGGCAGTCTTCTCACTCGACGGTGGGTCGCAATCGGACAGTGTCGTAGGCCGCTCAACTGCCCAGGAAGATCGCGGGCGACCGGGGCTTGAACGCGTCGGCGCCGCGCGGGATCCCTACGCTTCAGCGACCAGGTCAGGCTGCTCGAGACCGGCTCTAAGCCAGATCGCGCGCAGGCCATCGCCGTCGGATTCCGCAACCGTCAGATCGTCCGGATCCGTGGACGTGAAGATGGCGCCCGCCACGCCGCACTCCGGGCACACCGCCGGCGCGGACGGACGATTGACATGGCCACCGCATTCGCTGCATTCGAACCACATCGTTTACCTCCTCTCGCTCATGACGTCGCAGTCCAGGACCTTGTTGGCACCCTGACGAGACCTCAGGCGGCTCGGACCGTGATCTGCCGCGGTCGGGCCTTTTCGACCTTCGGCAGCTCCAGCCTCAGAACACCGTCCGTGAGCTGCGCGTCGATCCTCGGCTGATCGATGGTCTCCGACAGTGTGAACTGGCGGAAGAACGTCCCCGGCCGGTACTCGCGGAGCACGTTCGATTCTTTTGCGTTTCCGGGCGTGGTCACTCGACCAGCTAACGTGAGCACGTTTTCACGCAAATCGATCTCCAGATCCGACGCTTTCACGCCCGGCATGTCCGCCAGCAGTGTGATGGAGTTGTCGTTCTCGAAGATGTCGACGGCCGGCGAATAGACTGGGCCCGTCCGGGTCTGCTCGGGCGCGGTGGCGACGCTCGCCGCCTCCGCCTTCTGGACATCCGTGGTGGTCTCCTTGGCCATGACGTTTTCCCTCCTGTCCTTGTTCGTAGTCGTCAGCTCCGTACCGCGATCTGCCGTGGCTTCGCCTGCTCTGCTTTCGGCAGCGTGAGCGTGAGAATGCCGTCCGTGTACCTTGCGTCGACGCGCTCGGCGTCGACCTCCATGGGCAGCGTGACCGAACGATTGAATGCTCCCTCCGGCCGCTCCTTGCGGTGGTAACTGACGCGTTCGTGCTCGCGCGCGATCTCGCGCTTACCGGAGATCGCGACGCGGTTCCGCAGCGCGGAGATCGTAATCTCGGCCGGCTTGATGCCCGGGATCTCGGCGCGCAGGTAGAAGTTCTCGTCGTCCTGCGTGATGTTCATCGGCGGAAAGACACCCGCTCCCTGGTCCGGCGCGCCGTCGCCGGTCGATGCGTCCAGCAGGCGCAACATCTCGCGCCGTATCTGGTCGAAGTCGGAGAAGGAACTTTCGAATGTGGGCCGGGAAGGCCAAACCCGTCGCACGAGCATGAACGACCTCCTGGGCTAAGCGCCCGATTTGATGTGGCAATTCGCCTTCGCGCGGGGAATTAAAATCACCGACGCAGAGCCGTCAAGGCCGCGCCGCTCGTTGGTTGGTTTGGGCATTCGATCGCGGAGCTTGTCGGTTTCGGAGGCGGTGATTAATCCGCCGCAACGAAGGAGAGAACGCCATGACCGAACGCGAAGACCAAATCGACAAGCAAACGGAGCTGCGGCACCTGCTGCGCACGCTAAAGACATCGCTGGAGCTGGCAATCATCGCGCGAGCCCCTACGGATCTCTTGAACCGGTTGGGCCGGGTGGCGGGCCTGCTCGATGCCGTGAGCCAGCTGCCGACTGAAGAGGGGCCGGCACAAGCGATGGTTGCCGGCCTGATAGCCGACGGTATTGCGTCAGTCGATGCCTGGAGCAAATGGCAAAGGTCTCACACACCGACCGCGTAGACGCGGCGACCGTGCTCCTCGCGGACGACGACGAGGACTTCCGCTCGGCGCTCGCCGAATTGCTCGATGAGGACGGCTGCAACGTCGTCGCCGTCCCCAACGGCGCAGCGGCTTAGTCGCGTCACGGTCCCGGAGCGTGCGCCGGCGCGGAGTCCCTGAGCGCATACCGCGGCAGGCGCACAGAGAAGTGGCAGCCGGAAGGGCCGGGGCTCTCCGCCTGGATGCTCCCTCCCTGCGCCTCGACCGCCCGGCGCGCAATCGCCAGCCCGAGGCCGGTTCCGGTCTTCTCGGTGCGCCCACGCTTGAACGGCTCGAAGATCGTGCCGAGCTCCTCAGACGACAGACCCTTGCAGGTGTCCCGGACATCGACGACGACTTCGCCACCCGCGTCCGTCACCGAGATTTGTACCTCGCCATCGTCGGTGTACTTGACGGCGTTCTCCGCGAGGTTCTGAAGCGCCGACCGGGTCAGGTCGACGTCCACGGTGAGCGTGAGGTCTGGATCGTAGGTCGTCCGGAAGCGCAGACCTTTTTGCTCCGCCGCGCCCCGGATGGTCTCGATCGGTTCCATCAAGTGACGGAGCGTCGTTTCGCTGGGTGCGATCGTGATCTCGCCGGCTTCGAGCTTCTCGGTCAGCAACACGCCGTCGATCAGCTCGCTGAGCCGTTGGAGACCGCGATCCAGGATGTCGAGCGAACGCTCCTGCTCGGGCGAAGCGGTTCGGCGCAGGCGAGCCGCCGCCAAGGAAGCCGCCGCAAGCGGATGCCGGAGCTCGTGCGTGAGGAATCCGACGTTCGCCGCTTGCGCGCGTCGCGATTCGAAATCCCTGGCGTCGACATACGCTTGAACGGCCACCACGACGGCGCTCTCGAGCAGCTCCGCCAGCACCTCGGCCGGCGCGAGGGCCGGATCCTCCTCCCGAACAACCTCCTGGATGATGCGCCGCAGGACGATGAACTCGTGGACCAGCTGGCTGATGTCGAATCCGATCCGGACGCGCGTGATTCCATGATCGCGCGCCACCCGGGACCAGGCGGACTCCGCGCGATGATCCAGCGGCTGTGCGCCGTGGGCGAGCGCCTTCGTCAGCGCGAGCAGATAGTCGGGCATCCCGTCGCGCAGCAGGGTCAGCTCGACGCCGGGCTGTTTGACGATATCCCGCTGGACACGATCGAGCCATCGCCGCTCGATCTCTCCGGTGCGTTGCTCGATTATTTTCCGAAGTCGTTCCCTGACCGAGTCCGCGTCGGGCTCCATTGTGACTTCTACCTGGGCAACAGATGGGCCCCCGTCAAGGCGACGGAAGAAGAAGCCACCCCTGTTCCGTTCGTAAGTGGTTGATACCTCTAAAACGATCGGCTCGCACTCACCCTCAGGGCGGGAAGGTGAGCGCCAGGACGGTGCCGCCGGAGCCAACGGCGATCAGCCTCCCGGTGTCGTCGACGGTGCAGCCCATGAGGAAGTTGAACGTGCCCGTCGGAACGCTGGGGTCCGGCGCTATTGCTTCGCTACTTGCCGTAGCCTGCGGCCACGACGTTGGCGTGGACGGCGTTGTCGGTGGCGTCGGTCGGATAGCCGGCGACGATTGCGCCCTCGTAGAAGGTGCCAAAGGACAGGTTGCTGTTGGTCAAGCAGCAGTCCCCGCCGCTGCCGAGCACGATCGACCCTTGCTTCTTCATGGGCTTCTTGCTCGACGGCAACGAGCCCGACCAGTACGTGTTCAACGTCGGGCTGGTGGCGTCTGCCGCTTTGAGCGCGAAGTTGGCCGTGCCGTCGTTCTTCTCCATCGCCGTGACGTACTTGAACGCCTGGCTGACGGAGTTGGGGTTATTACCGCCGCTCCCCCAGGCGATCATGCCGTCCTCCATGTCGGCCAGGATCCAGGGCCCCGCGCCGGCGCCGTGCGCCCACTGCGTCGACGTGCCGAAGTAGATGGCATCCATCGTCGGCCCCGCCTCGTAATGGCGGCTGAGCTCACCGTTGCCGTAGTCGAAGCAGCAGCCGCTGCTCACGTGGGTGCCGCTCGTGACCATGTAGATGCCCTGCGGCTGGCTGCCGGTGGGCATGCCCGTCTTGGAGGCGTCGCGCCAGTACGCTTGCGAGCCTTTCATGTAGAGCGAGTAGACCTTGTGGCCGCCGACCATCAGTGATTCGGCGGTCGCGCTCGCCGCCGTCATGCCCGTGTTTCCGCCGACGGTGCTGGTCGGCGTCTCCGCCTCGAGGAAGTTGCCTTTCCCCGATTGATCGTAGATGCGCCAGATGGTGCAGGTCGTGCCCGTGCAGAAGGTGTCCTGCATGGAGGAGTCCGCGGCGCCTCCGGCGCTGAGGGCGGGGATGTCCTTGGTCATGCCGTCGGCGCGCTTCACCTGGTAGAGCGCTCCGCTGAAAGCGCCGAAGAGTGCGCGAACGGTGCTGTGGGCCGCGATGCAGGGGGTGTTGCCCGCCGCGTAGATGTCGCACGGCCGCTGGGCCACCGAGCCACCACCCGTGCCGCCGCCACCGGTACCCGAGCCCCCGGCGTTTCCGCCGCTGCCACCGCCGCCAACACCGCCGCCGGTGCCCGACGAACCCCCGCCGCCACCGCGACCACCACCGCCCGTCCCGCCGCGACCGCCCGCGCCCGTGCCGCCAGTGGCCCCCGCTCCGCCGGTGCCCCCCGTGCCGCCGGTGGCACCAGCTCCGCCGCGACCGCCCCCGCCCGTGCCGCCGCCAGCCCCCGCGCCGCCGCTAGCCCCAGCGCCTCCACTAGTCCCAGCGCCGCCGGTTGCGCTGCCGCCCGTACCCGAGGAGCCGCCCGTGCCGGAGGAGCCCTGCTTGTCCAGCACCACCGCGCCCTTGATTCCCTGGAATTCGGGCGTGAGCGTGAGCTTGTCACCTGACACGCAGTACCCGTAATTGGCGTCCGTCATCAGCGTGTTGCCGCTCGTGGAGTACGCTCCACTCAGTGATATCTGATCCCTCAAGTAGCCGAGCCCGCCGCGCAGGTTGATCACTGCGGAGCAGTTGCACGTTCCCCCGGTGACGGAGCAAGTGGCCGTCCAACCGAGCGGCGCGAAGGCGGACGCCGCCTTGTCGCAGGATATGGGGACTGACGAGACCGTGAGACAGTCGCTGCCCAGCGACACGTTCGCGGAGCCGGTCGTCACCGTGTTGTCGGTGTATGTGCCGTCGGCGTTGGCGGTGAAGGTGCCGGTGACGGTGAGCGTGCCGGTCACGGGGACCTTGGAGCAACCGAGGCTCAAGTAAATGCCGTCGAGGTCGCCCGCCAGGGCCAGACAGGACGACGAGGAGACGGTCCACGTCCCCACCACCGAGCCTCCGCACGGGGCGACGTCGCTGCAGGACGGGCCGGCGCCGCCCGTTCCCCCGGCGCCGCCACCGCCGGTGCCATTATTGCCGGAGCTGGAGCAGGCGGAGGCGCAAAGCACGACGGTGGCGAGAAGGCCCACGCCGCGAAAACCGAAGAGTGCTTGCCGCATGGGTCTGTTTGTCCTGACGGGCCGGATCTTTTCAAAAAAAGAGACAAAGGGCCTGAGCGCCTGCATTCCACCGGCACGTTCTCATATGTGGCGACTTTGCATTTTCAGAAGCAACGGCGCGCCCGTTCCCATCAACCCATGGGCGTTCGTCTACGGAAACGAGGAGGCCGACGGTTCGATCCCGTTCAGCTCACCCAACCTGATGGGTGGCGTTTATCGGGGCGCCTTCTTCGGACGCTCCGTGACCCTAGAGGTCCGGTTACCTCATTGACCGGCCGCCCCGGAGGCTGTCGCATGACTTTTTTTTACAATGTCCGATGCGACCAGCGCCGGGTCGGCCGGTCAATCATGCGGCGGCGAGCCGCAGCTTATTCACCAGTCGAAACGGAGAGCGACATGCGAACGACAATGGGATGGATCGTGGCAGGTGCTGCGTCGATGGTTCTACTGTGCGGGCTCCAGTCCCGGGCCGAGGCGGTGCCGAACTCCCCGCCGGCGGGCTCGCCCTACACGGTGCGCGTCGCAACCACTGCTTCGAACACAGGACCCGTGACGGACAGCGTTCTGAACAACCGGGGAATATACGCAGCCCTGGCGAGCACCGACGCGAGCGGGTCAGCCGTCAGACTGTTCGCGGTATCCAACCCATTCTTTGGCTTCACGTTCTTCGACTATTACGTCCGGCTTCCGTATCGAACGTCCGCCGGGGCCCCTGATACGACGTACCAGGTCTTCGACCTGAAGGACAACTCCGGCGAGTTTGCGGGCGCCACGGAGAATTTCACCTGGGTCGGTTCAAACAACGTGCGTTGGTATTACGTTGATTACAACGTCAACGGCGAGTTTCATTACATTTATTACACCGTGGACGCAAACAACAATCCCAATCAAGGCAGCATCGTCATGGCCAAGGCCACCACGGCCCCCGACCGCTGCAAGATCATCGCCGACTGGGGCGCATCGCAGTGTCCCCGCGATTTCGAGCCCATAAAAGAGATCCCGACCGAGATCAAGTCCGAGATCATTCGCGCCGGTTGGTTCGGCGACACGTTGAACTTTCTGTCGGATCAGTTCTGGCGGGCGGCGAATACCGTCGGAAAATGGGTCTCGGACCCCTACGTTCAGCTGGTCCTGGTCGGGGTTGCCGGGATCGCCACGGTACTCGCGTGTTGCCTTCCAGCAGCCGTCGCCCTGCCCGTATGTGCGCTTTGCGCCACCGCTGCATTGGCGACAATGGCGGCTGCCGGGGGCGCATACTTGAATACCAATCCGCAGGTCATAACGAACACCGAGCAACTGAGGTCGGCCGGTATTTTGGCCTGTACAGGCTCTTCTTGCCGGTACCAATGCGTTCCCTGGGGAACGCCGACACCGACCCACGAGACGTGCACCATGAAGGCGACCAGCGCATCCGCGTGTCCTGCTGGTTGGACGTTCTCATCATTCTTCCAATGGTGTTCGTATACGCCGTTCTAGAAGGCGAAACGTCAGTTTGCTCACCCAGTCCCGCCGGGAGGGGGCGGGACGGCGCGCGCTCATTCCTTACTTGGGTTCAGCGGCGTCTCGACGGGATTCTTCCCCGCAGCGGCGTCCGCCTCACGAATCTGGCTGGCGATTTCGGTCGCCACCGCGGCGGCCTCTTCGGGCGACGCCCCGGCTGTCTCCCGAGCGTAGGTTCGCTCGGCTCGCGCATCCCGGGCGCGCAGGCCCGGATCGTTCGTGTCATCACCGGGCATGTCGACGCGCAATTCTTCGATCAGCATTCGCAGCGCCGCCGCGATCGGAAGCGCCAGCAGAGCGCCGATGATACCGCCCAGCTTCCCGCCCACGAGCAGCGCGATGACGACCACCGCCGATGACAGGCGGAGCGCCTGACCGTAGACGCGCGGAACGATCACGCGGCTCTCGAACTCCTGATAAGCGATCATCGCGACCAACACCACGGTCGTGATCGCGGTGCCGCGCGAGAGCGCCGCCAGGACTGCCGGCGTCGTGGCGAGGAGGCCGCCGACGAACGGAATCACGTCCGTGAGCGCAGCGAACGCAGCCAGGGCGAGCGCGTTGGGCACGCCCGTGATCTTCAACAGAGCGAACGTGAAGATGCCGATCGCGAATGAGGTGATGAGCTGGCCGCGGAGATAGCCGCCGACGATGGTCTCGAGGTTCAGGAGGACCCGGGCCAGCCGCACGTGAAATCGACGCGGAACCACCGCATAAAGAGCGCCGCGAGTCCGCTCGGCGTCGGCGATGAAGTAGATGGCCAGAACGACCGAGGTGGCGACATAGCCGATCACTTCGAGGGCGCCGATCGATGCCGTGACAGCGGACGTCACGTTGAGGCCACGCACGCGGTCTTCGGGCTTGAAGGTGCGAATCGCGTTTGCGAGCGGGGCCGTCAGGCGATGAGACTCGAGCATTTGCGCCACGCTCTTTTGTGTCTCCGGCAGGCGATTGATCGCCTGGCTCACCTGGTCGACCAACGGCGGGACCGTGATGAGGCCGACGGCCACCATGACGAGCCCGCATCCGATGAACACGATCGCGATCGACAACAGCCGGTTCAGCCGATGCCGTTGCAGCCAGCTGACGGCGGGGTTGAGGGTCCCCACCAAGATCAACGCCACCACGATCACCACCAAGATCGGCAGCAACAGGTTGAGCAGCCAGATGCCGGCGACCGTCAGGACGACGGCGAGGATGGTCCGGTAGGCGATCTCGACGCGGTGGATGACCGTCGTGTGTTCGCCTTTGTCGGAGCTCGGTCCCTGGTCGGGCATTCTATCGACGTCTCGTACCGAGGCTGAGTTGCTACCGCTTTCCCTGGAGGTGCGCTTCGTTAGCCACCTTAACCATCCGCACGGCTGAGGTAAGGCCTCCCCCTGGCATTGCTTACCGGTCGGGGCCTGCATTCCGCGAGCGATTGGGGAACGCTAGGACGCCGCGCTCCCGTTCTCCGGGAACTTGAAGCCGAGGTAGGCGCCGGCGCTGATGCCCATCAGCGCCAACAGCGTGTTGTCGAATTCGGGCAACGCCAGCTTGTTCCAGACGGCGCCCCAGAAGATGAAGAACAGGACCACGGTCCACACCATCATCTGGAACCGGTGCAGCCCGATGTTCGCGCCGTCGGTCAGCACGTCCTTGAGGAAGCTGGCCGACTCCTTGGGCGGCGCGGCGTTCGCGTTCTGGTCCAGCAGCACCGCCGCCAGCGCCGTCCCGGCGCCGATCCCCATCAGCCCCAGGACGGAGCTGGTGATCGGCGGCACCGACCCGGTGACCGCCCAGATGATCAGCACCGCGAGCACGACGTTGACGAACCAGAACGCCATCTGCGTCCGCGCCAGGCTGTAGGTCGGCAGCTTGCCGCCCGGCAGCCGCGCGCCGTCGCGCACCAGCGGCGTCGTCGCCGCCAGGAAGATCATGATGAGCAGCAGCACCACACCGCCGGCGACGAGCGAGAACGCCTTCGCGCCCTGCAGCGGCTCCATCAGCAGGTTCGTCTCGGAGCTGACGACGATGCTTCCGTCCTCCAGCCCGACAGCGACCGAGAGACTCTGCGGCGTCAGCAACCTTCCGCCCCACAGCTCGTCCCAGAAGGCCTTGCTGGCGTCGTTCCGGGACGGGACGAACACCAACTCGTCGGTCCCCATCACCAGCGCCGGAACGTCGGACAGGAAGTGTCCGTTGAGCGACAGCCCCAATTTCCTCCGCTTCTCGGCGGCGGCCGCCTGCAGCCGCGGCAGGTTGCCGGGCGCCAGCTTGACGTGGATGGCGTCGCCCATCTGGAAGTTGAGCGACCGCGTCTTGGTGGCGCCGTCGGCCAGCACCGACAGCTCCGTGAGCGAGAGCGGGGCGGGGGATTCGTCGGCGCGGGCCGTCGCAGCGGCAGCAATGACCGTCAGGGCGGCAATGATCGCAGTTTTGTTTTCGTAAACAGAAAACATTCTTTGATCAAACAAACTGTGGTTCGGGGCGTCGTCGTTGTCGACGTGACGGCGTGTCGACGGGGCAACCGAGGCCCGTTGTAAGCATCCACACGAGGTCGCCGTTCGCCGTAGTGAACGGGCGATCGCTTTTCCGTAAGTTCCTCAACGAACATTCTTGCCTTCATGCACCGCCGGCCGCCCGCCGCGCGGCTTGTGCGCCCGCTGACTTGACGTCCGGCGCGGAGCTTGGAACGCTCATGCGCGTGGGAATGTTCCGTCGTTTTTGACGATTGGAACCGCGGACGGGCTGGGCACTCGTAGTAAGAGGAGAAACGATGACGGTCTTGGCGGGCTGGCTGGTCGGAGCCGCGTCGTGAAGGGCGCGGGCAATCGGTCATCGCGGGGCCGCATGAAGGCGGCCGGGTTGCTGGACCGGGGCACCTGGTTGCGCGGCCCGAGCGCGTTGGCGGCGCTCGACACGGCGCTGAACGCGATCGACGCGCCGGCGTTCGTCGTCGATCTGGGCGGCGAGGTGTTGCACGCGAACACCAACGCGCAGGTGCT
>Ga0070688_100002017_pt1 | contig 10239 bp, 8 predicted proteins | sample KBSS13HmetaG_FD_64679 | JGI IMG/M metagenome (GOLD analysis project Ga0070688, IMG submission 64679) | Switchgrass rhizosphere microbial communities from Kellogg Biological Station, Michigan, USA - KBS S1-3H metaG | ecosystem: Host-associated > Plants > Roots > Rhizosphere ...
GTGCGCCGCGCTCGAGATCCACCGTGTTGACGAGCAGTGGGAGCGGCAGATCGGAGAACTTTCCGCGCGGGACCACAGCGCGGCACAGATCCCGGAGCGGCTCTTCGAGGTAGATCGACGGCGATCGCATGCGATCCATGAGCATTCCGAAATGATTGATTCGGAACAAATCGCGGCGTCGCAGCGTGCGCGCGCGTGCCGACAACTCATCGGGCGTCATGCCGCCCACGCGCGCCGCCGCGAGCATCGCCCCGATGCTCGTGCCGGCGTACGTCGTCGGGACGATGCCGCGTTCCTCGAGCGCTTTCATCACGCCGATGTGCGCGAAGCCCTTCATACCGCCGCCGCCCAGCACGAGCGCGATGCGTCGCTCCGCGGCCGGAACATTCCTAATCATCGTACAGAGTCTGCCCGGTCATGGGTGAAGAAAACGGCACTAAAAGATGGACGATGGACCTGCGCTGACGTCAATGGTGGCGAAGCGATTCGGGGTGACCTAGTCTTTACGCGATTCTCCGTATGCGTGCTCTCCTCCAATCTGTTGCAATCATGATTTTCCTGGGCTCCGCGTGATCCGCGGCGGTAGCGAACGATCGCTCGTCCGAGCGCTGGGCACGTGGGGCCTCGCGGCAAGTATCCTCAACATCACCGTCGGCGGCGGGATTTTTCGTCTTCCCGCAGCGGCGGCCGGTGCGCTCGGCGCGGCCGCGCCGATCGCGTACATCGTGTGCGCGGTCGCGATGGGTCTCATCGTGCTTTGCTTTGCCGAGGCGGGGAGCCGCGTGTCGTTGACGGGCGGCCTGTACGCGTACGTCGAAGTGGCGTTCGGCCCGCTCATCGGGTTTCTCTGCGGCGTGATGCTGTGGGCCGGCATCACCGCGGCGACCGCCGCCGTCACCTCGTTCTTCGCTGATGCACTCGGTGCATTGGTTCCGCCGCTCGCGAGCGAACCGGCGCGGACGGCGAGCATCGTTGTAATTCTCGGCGCACTCGCGGCGCTCAACATTGCTGGGGTGCGCGGGGCGAGTCGGTTCAATGCCGTAATGACCGTCGCCAAGCTGCTCCCGCTGATCGCCCTCGTCGTCGTTGGCGCGAGCGCGGTGCGCGGAGAGAATCTGCGATGGACCTCGACGCCGGCGACGCCCGACGTCGCGCGCGCGTCAGCGGTGCTCATCTTCGCGTTCCTCGGCGTGGAGTCGGCGCTCGTCCCGAGCGGCGAGGTGCACGATCCGTCGCGGACCGTTCCGCGCGCGATCTTTCTCGCGATGATCGGCGCGACGGTGCTGTACTTGAGCGTGCAACTCGTGACGCAGGGCATTCTCGGTCCAGCGCTCGTCGGACAAAAAACGCCGTTGGCAGAGGCGGCCGCCGTCGCGATGGGTGCCAGCGGCCGCACGCTCATTCTCGTCGGATCGACAGTGTCGATGTTCGGGTACGTCAGCGGCATGACGCTCGCCGGCCCGCGGATGCTGTTCGCGTTCGGCCGTGACGGATTCGTCCCCGCGCAACTCGCGATGGTGCATTCCCGTTTCAAGACGCCGTACGTGTCGATCGTTGTCCAAACGCTCGTTGTCATCGGCCTCGCCGTGACGGGAAGCTTCGAAAAGCTCGCAATCATCGCGAACGGGTCGATTCTCGTTGTGTACGCTGCCTGCTGCCTTGCAGTGATTCAACTCCGTCGCAAGGGAGTGCAGGAAAGCGGAACTCCATTCCGCGTCCCGTTTGCGAGTGTCGTGCCAATTCTCGCATTCCTCGCCATCGCGTGGATCATGACCAGTCTCAGCGCGGACGAGTGGAGAGCGCTGCTCGTCGTGCTCGCTGTCGCCGCGATCGCGTATGCGTCGAGCATCGCATCACGGCGCGTTGCGCGCGCGGAGAATCTCACATGACCGACGCGCTGCTGGCGTTTCGCGAACAGTTCCCGATTCTCGACCGAACGACGTATCTCGTCTCCAACTCGCTCGGCGCGATGCCGCGCGCGGTTCCCGACCGCCTTGCCGAATACGTCGACCAATGGGCGGAGTTGGGCGTGAGAGCGTGGGCGCGTGGCTGGTGGGAAATGCCGGTGTCCGTGGGCAATGAGATCGCGCCGCTGATTGGCGCCGGCAACGGCGAGATCGCGATGCTGCCAAATGTCACCATCGCGCAGACGTCGGTCCTGTCGTCGCTCGACTACCCGCCGGATCGCGATGCCATCGTCATGACTGAGCTCGACTTTCCGTCGGTCCGCTACGTCTACGACGAACTCGCGACTCGACTCGGCGCGCGGGTTGTGGTGGTACCATCGGACGATGGCATTGGAATCGACACCGAGCGGCTGCTCGCTGCCATCGACGAGCGAACGCGTCTTGTCGCGATCTCACACGTGTTGTTTCGATCGGCGTACATCATGGACGTCGAAGCGATCTGTCGCCGCGCCCACGAGGTCGGCGCGCTGGTCTCGCTCGATGCGTTTCATTCAGTCGGTGTCATTCCAGTCGACGTGAAGGCCATCGGCGCGGATTTTCTCAGTGGCGGCGTATTGAAGTGGCTGTGCGGTGGTCCTGGTGGCGCGTTTCTGTATGTCGATCCCGACGTCGGACGCACGCTACGCCCGTCGTTCACGGGTTGGCAGGCTCACGAGACGCCGTTCGGCTTCGAGTCGGAAATGCGCTACGCCGATGACGCGTGGCGTTGGCTCAATGGGACGCCGGCCATCCCGGCGCTGTATGCGGCGATCGAGGGACCGCGCATCGTCCGGCGCGCTGGGGTCGACCGGATTCGCGAGAAGAGTATTCGGCAAACCTCTCGGCTCATCGCGCTTGCGGACGAACGAGGCTACAAGGTGACGGCGCCGCGAGATAGCTCGAGGCGTGGCGGCACGGTCGCGTTCGATGTTCCGCATTCGTACGGCGTCGCGCAGGCGCTGCTTGCCGAGCATGTCATCGTCGACTACCGGCCGAATGCCGGCATTCGCGTCGCTCCCCACTTTTATACGAGCGACGATGAGCTCGAGCGTGCGGTGGCGATGATCGATGACATTGTACGAACAGAAGCGTGGCAGCCGTTCGAGGCGAGACGAGGTGTCGTGACATGAGATTCGGAGCAGCACTGGGATTGGTGATCTGCTCGAGCCAACTGGCGGCGCAGGGCGGATCAGCGACCAAGAGCTTCGCACGGGCAGATACGATCGCATTGCGACGACAGCTCGAGGGAATCGCCAACGCGCACCACGGTGTGCTTGGATACTCGATATCCAACCTCGACACGGGCGAGCGACTCTCGCTGCGCGGAGACGAGACCTTCTCGACCGCGAGCCTGATCAAGGTTCCGATTCTCGTCACGCTGTACGATCTGGTCGAGCAGAAACAGCTGTCACTCAGCGACCCGCTAACGGTGCTCAAGATCGATCAGGTTCCTGGCAGCGGCGTGTTGCAGTTCATGCACCCGGGCATGTCGCTGAGCGTGAGCGACGCGGCGTCACTGATGATTGTGTTGAGCGACAACACCGCGACGAATCTGCTGCTCGACCGGATTGTGATTCGCCGCGTGTGGCAGAAGATGGAAGCACTTGGCCTGCCGCACACCAAAGTGCATTCGAAGACGTTTCTTCGAATGTCGAGCGTGGCGATGGATAGCTCGGTGAAATACGGATTGGGTGTCAGCACGCCGAACGAAATGGCGCACCTGTTCGAATTGTTAGCGCAGGGTCGGGCCGTCAGCCCGGCCGCTGATTCAGCGATGCTCGAGCTGTTGTCCCACAACGCGGACAGCGAACTGATGCAGAGAACCATCGAAGCGTTGCGCGTGCCCCACAAGACGGGCGCGACTGATTCAGTTCGTACCGAGTGTGCTCTGTTCCATCTCCAGTCACGGGTCGTTGCATGTGGATTCACCAAGCAGAACACAGACATCCGCTGGGTGGTCGACAACGAGGCCCAGGTTTCCCTGGGAAAGATTGGGGCGGTCATTGTGACGGCGTGGCCTCGCCGATGAGCTAGCGCTCTGGTCGGTGCGGCAGTTTTTTTGGCAGGGGTTCGGTTGGCCTGCCGTATGCCTGCCTGTAAGCCAGAGGAGGAGCCGTCACAATGTCTTATCGTCGACTATTTATTCTGGCGCTTCTTGGTGCACTGCCGACCATCTCATGGGCGCAGTTCACCACGTTCATTCCGCCGCAGCCCCAAACTGTCAAAGCGGCGAATGCAGCGGTCGTTGCGCGCGAGCGTGCGCGCACTGACAGCGTGATGAAAATCAAGCTCTCCGACATGAAGGCGTGGGTGGACTCAGCCGCCGGCTCGGTGGCGGTTCCAAACACAGCCGCCGATCCTGCCGCAACGCCGACGCCCGGTCGCACGACGATCGTGACCGATACGGCGATGACGTTGTCCGCGGCCCACGATTCAGTGGTCCGCGTTAGTCACGGCGCGCGCGCGCCGGACACGGCGAGCGATCTTCCGATGCTCGCTCTCATTGGGGCGATTGCGCTGGTAATCGGCACGGTGATGCTCGCCGGCACTCAACTCGGACGTGATCGTGCGTAAGCTCATCGGGTTTACGTTCTTCGTCTCGGGCGGACTCTTGTTGTCGTTCGTCGCCGGACGATACGCGGTGGGAATCGCGCGCGCCGACAGCGCGCGCGGCGCGTGGGACGCGGCGCAGGCACAACGAGCAGTCGCCCGCGCGCGCGCCGTCGCGCTGAGTCGCGCGCCACAGCCGGCACCCGCCGACGGAACGCCGATCGGCCGCCTCGTGATTCCGCGTATCGACCTCGATGAGATCGTGCTCGAGGGAATCGAGACTGAAGATCTAAACGCGGGCCCAGGTCATTTGCCGGGCAGCGTGCTGCCTGGTGAACGGGGCAACTCGATCGTATCCGCGCATCGAGATCGACACTTCAATCACTTCGATGCGCTGAAAGTCGGCGATACGGTCGTCACCGAATCGAGGATTGGAAAGACGACATGGGTGATCGTGTCGCAGCGCGTGGTCGACAAAGACGCGCGCGCGCTGTTCCGAACGTCCGACACGACGCTCACGCTCACGACCTGTTGGCCGATTCGCTATGTCGGCTCGGCGCCGTCGCGGCTGATCGTCACGGCGAAGCCCGTGAGGCGCGGAGAGGCGCGCGTCGCGTCGGCAAATTGAGTTGGTGAGTCAGGTGGCTCGCGGAGCGGACGCTTCGCGGTGGTGACGCGGATGTGAACGGGAGGTTCAGCGGTGCTATTAAGATGCATCGATGCCTACGCATTCGTTCCTGCGAATCCTTCCGGAGGTCCAACAGGCCCTCGACACCGGCGGCCCGGTCGTCGCGCTGGAGAGCTCAGTGTTCGCGCAAGGGCTTCCAGTCCCGCACAATCGCGACGCCGCCGAGCGGATGCTTGGCGCCGTTCGCAGGCAGGGCGCTGTTCCGGCGATCACCGCCGTGGCGAACGGCGTACCGACGATCGGTCTCGAGTCCGACGAGCTCGAGAGGTTCCTCGAGCGCGATGGCGTGCGCAAAGTGTCGGCGCGCGACGTTCCAGCAGCCGTCGCCCAGCGCGCAGACGGAGCGACGACGGTCGCAGCGTCCCTTATGCTGGCTTCGGCCACGACGATCGCCGTGTTCGCGACGGGCGGAATCGGCGGTGTGCACCGTGATGCGCCCTTTGATGAATCCGCAGATCTTGTCGAACTCGCACGGACACCGATGCTCGTCGTCTGCGCGGGCGCGAAATCCATTCTCGATCTCCCGGCAACCTGGGAGCGACTCGAGACGCTCGGTGTGCCCGTGATCGGATATCAAACGGACGAGTTTCCGGGATTCTTCACCGCCGAAACGGGCATCCGTCTCGGCGCAACGGCGACGACTATCGAGGAGATCGTGTCGATGTTTCGCACACATCGCGCGCTTGGGCGATCGCAGGCTGTGCTCGTGGTTCAACCGCCGCCGGCGGCGCACGCATTGCCGCGCGCGCGGGTCGAAGCGGCCGTCGACGAAGCTCAGCGGGACGCACGGCAAAACGGTATTCGCGGTGCCGCGGTGACGCCGTTTCTTCTTGCCGCCGTAACTCGTTTGACGGATGGCAGTTCCCTGACGGCAAACGTCGCGCTGCTCGAACAAAACGCCGCGTTGGCGGGTTGCCTTGCAACAGTCTATTCGTCGCGCGAGTAGTGGTTGAGTGGGTCGCGATATTTCGCGGTATGACGTGTCGTTGCGTGCTTGTTTTCCCATTGAACTTCGCACTGCACCAATGGTACTATAGGCCGTACCCTCATGAGCTGGAGGCTTGCTGAAGATGGCCACCCCGTTCCTGAGTTCTGAAGAGTATGACGAGCGCGCGCATCAGCTCTACAACGAGGGCCAGTATGACGAAGCGCTCACCGTACTTCGAGAAGGACTCGTTCTCTATCCGAATTCGGTAGAGTTGCACGTGGGGGTTGGGTATGCACAGCTCGCGCGTGAGGAATTCGCGTGGGCCCGCCGCTCGTTCGAGCAGGCGCTCGTGCTCGAACCGGAGCACGAAGATGGACTTGCGGGGCTTGGCGAAACACTGCTCAAGCTTGGGCAGGATGATGCCGCGCTTCGCTGCTTCCGTCGAACACTCGAGTTGGGGTACTCGGACGACATCGAGCTGATGCTTCAGGTCGGCCGATCACTCTTCCGCGAGGGTTCGCTCCGTGAGCGGCCGGAATTCTTCGAGGCGGCCAAGGAATTCTTCGAGACCGCTGTCCAGCAGATGCCGGATTCCGCCGAGGCGATCGCGTGCGTTGGATACGCGCAGCACCGGCTGGCGGATGATGAGGCGGCGATCGCGTCGTTGCGCCGGTCGCTGCAGCTCGACAACGACCACGCTGAGGCGCGCATCTATCTCGCGAACATTCTGTACGATCAGAATGAGTACGAGGCGGCGCTCTATCATTTCGAGCGCACCGAGCCGGACGACCACTGGGATGAGCTCGGAATATGGCGGCTGGTCGAGCTGAAGCGCTCGCTCTACCGCCTCGAGGAGAATGATCCTGAGCTCAAGCCGTGGGATGAGCGACTGTCGGAGCTCGCCGCCGACATGGATGACGTCGATGCGCTGCTGATGGAATTGGAGCCGCAATCGGGCGCGAATGCTGCACCTGGTGCAGAGACAGCTCGAGGACAACTCGAGCTCTTCGGGACACTGCTGAGCTCACTCGCTGAGCAAAAGCATGTGCCGGAGCATCAGATCATCGTGTCCGACGGGACCGAGTTCGACGGGTCCTGGGAGGAGATCGTGCGGCGCATGCGAGACGAGACGGGCAATCCGGCGGACTCTGTTCATGAATACATGACCGGAGTATCGCAACGCGGCTTCCGGCAGACGGGCGTTCGCATTCCGACCCACGACGCGGAGAGTTTTCTTCGCGGTAGCGCCGTAGCGGGGCTGCTCCGGATCGTTCGGTGAGCACGACGGAACAGCGTGAGGCGCGCGCCGCGCTCGATGCGGCGCGCCCGGCCGTCGCGCGGCTCGACGCCTCGCGCGGAAGCGAAGACCTCGCCGCCGATTTGATCGAGATGTGGGGCGCCGTGGAGTCGGCGCTCCGGTCTCTCGTCGGCACAACCATCCTCACGGGTCAGGCACTGATCCGCGAGTCGCGGCAGCGACAGCTCATCAGCTTCGAGTCCGCGAACTCGATCGCCGAATTTCAGGCGGTCAACGACCGCGTTCACGACACGAGCTATCGACCGACCGATGCCGACGTCAACGCGGCACGAGATGCGTTCCTCAAACTCGACGCCGCTCTCCTCGCGACAGCGACCTCCGAGTTCGGTCGCCCGGCGCCTGTTCCGTCGTTCGCGCCGCCACCGGCATCCGGTGCGTCCTCGACCCCCGAGCCGGCTGTAACGCCGCTGGGACGTCCGCCGCGGCGTGTTCCGTTGTGGGCATACGGTGCGCTCGCCGGTGTGGTGACGGTCGCCATCATCGTCGCCCTGGTCACGCGAGGGAGCGGCGGTGGGAGTAGCTCCTTGCAGACCGGAGTTGACGCGTACACGCGCGGTCAGCGAGAGGTTGCCGTGAACGCGTTCAACAAGGCGGTCAAAGAGAATCCGCACGATGCAATACCGCACGTCTATCTCGCACGGATGGCGCGTGAGGTCGGCAACTTGACCCTGGCGTCGCAGGAGCTGCAACTGGCGCTCGAGGCTGAGCCGGCGAACGCCATCGCGCTCCGCGAGATGGGCGCGAACCTGCTGACGCAGGGCAACTATGAGCTCGCGCGACGCTTCTATGTCCGGGCGGTTCAAGCCGACCCGACGGACAAGACGGCGCAAGGGTATCTGGGGTGCGCGCTGATGCGGCTCAATCGCGCGTCCGAGGCGACGTCGTTCTTGAACCGCGCGGGCCCGGGACCCTGGAGCAACTGCACACCGGTTGCTCCGGCCGCGGCCAATGGCGTGGTTCGGCCGTAGCCGGTCATCCCGAGCCATCCGCCATCGCGAGCGCGATTGCCATCCCGAGCGACGCGAGGGATCTGGGCCGACGTGGCGTGAAGCTCGCCGTGGTCCAGATCCCTCGCTTCGCTCGGGATGACACATTTCTCATACACCACTCGATGCATTCGTGACTAATCCTCCTGTCGCACCCTTTGCGTTCGATCCGGCGTCGGTCGTTCGCACCAAGCTGTCGAATGGCCTCACGGTTCTCATCCGACGCGATCGCTCGGCGCCTGTGGTCGCCATTGTCACGTTCGTGTCCGCCGGGTACTTCGACGAGTCCGACGACATCGTCGGCATCGCGCACGTGCTCGAGCACATGTACTTCAAGGGCACCCCGACGCGCGGCGTTGGTGAGATCGCAAAACAGACAAAAGCGGTCGGCGGGTATCTCAACGCCGGCACCATCTATGATCACACGAGCTATTACACCGTGCTTCCCGCGTCCGGGTTCGCGCAGGGGCTCGACGTGCAAGCCGACGCGTATGCACGTTCTCTCATAGACGCCGATGAGCTCGCGCGCGAGCTCGAGGTCATCATTCAGGAAGCGAAGCGCAAAGCGGACAATCCCGGCGCGGTCGCGACGGAAACGCTCTATGAGTTGTTGCATGACCGTCACCGGATTCGCCGGTGGCGCATCGGACGCGAGCCCGGCCTTCGCCAACTCACGCGCGACGCGCTCGTCGGCTTCTATCGAAACTTCTACCATCCGGGCAACACGGTTTTGACGATCGTCGGCGACGTCGATCCCGATGTCGCTCTCGCTGAAGTCCATCGCGCGTACGGCGCGCTTCCGCCGGGCGAGCCGGCGCGGCATCGTGGACCGACCGAGGAGGGTGTCTCCGGATTCCGCTATCGTGAAATGGCCGGAGACATTGGACAGACGCAGCTCGCCTTCGGCTGGCGAACGCCGGGAACGACACATCCTGACACGCCGTCGCTCGATCTCCTCGCGTCGGTCCTCGGCAGCGGACGCGCGTCGCGACTGTATCGCGCCGTCCGTGAGCGGCGGCTGGCGTCGTCGATCTCCGCGTACAACTACACACCGACGGACATCGGTGTCTTCGTCGTCCACGCCGAAACGCCGCCCGCATCCGCGGGCGACGCCGCGCGAGCAATCTGGGACCAGCTGCGTGCTGTGCGCGACGGCGACATTGGAGATCTCGAAATCGAGCGCGCGAAGCGAATTCTCGAATCGCAGTTCGTGCGACGACTCGAGGACATGGAAGGGCAGGCGAACTATCTGGCCGAGTGGGAGGCGCTGGGCGACTGGCGCATGGGGGATCGCTATCTACAGCGTCTTCTCACCACGACGAAGGAGCAACTCCTCGACGCCGCGAATCGCTATGTCGATCCCGAGAACGCCGGCGTCATAATCTACCGTCCGAGCTCGGCATCGTCGATCGCGACGTCGGCAAGCGAGATGCGCGCGCTGCTCGATGACGGTGCTCGGCCCGAGCCGTTGTCGGCGCCCGCGCCATTTCGCGCGCATGCGCTTCCCGCCGCGCCCGCGCCGACATTCGAGCGCGACGAAGCGGGCGCGCGCGTGTATCGAACCGCGTCGGGGGTTCCAATCGTCGTGCGCATCAAACCCGGTGCGCCACTCGTGAACGTCGGGATGTACATCGTCGGTGGAGTGCCGGAGGAAGATCCTGAGCGCGCCGGTCTCACGCGGCTGATGGTGCGCACGTCGCTCAAGGGCACGAGGTCGCGCAGCGCGGTTCAGATCGCCGAGGAAGCCGAAATGCTGGGCGGCAGCGTTGGATCGGCGGCAGGACCGGAGAGCTTTGGGTGGTCGATCTCAGTTCCGTCGCGCT
>Ga0070688_100002019_pt1 | contig 10231 bp, 5 predicted proteins | sample KBSS13HmetaG_FD_64679 | JGI IMG/M metagenome (GOLD analysis project Ga0070688, IMG submission 64679) | Switchgrass rhizosphere microbial communities from Kellogg Biological Station, Michigan, USA - KBS S1-3H metaG | ecosystem: Host-associated > Plants > Roots > Rhizosphere ...
CGGGAACCCGACGAGGATTCTCCCGATGATGCTCCGAACCTGGCTGTTGGCGCTCTCCCTTCCCGTCTCCTTCGCGGCCGTCGCCGCCGCCCAGGACACGCCTCCGAGTCTCGAGATCGCCCGCACCTACGACACGGGCCTCGTCCGGAACACCGGCGAACGCGCGCGGACCATCGCGTCGTTCCCGGTGCGCGCCGAGGGTGCTCCCTGGATCCGCCTCGCGTTCTCGGAGATCGAGCTCCCCGAGCGCGGCGCCACCCTCGTGATCACGTCCGTCCTCGACGGCGCCCGGCAGGAGCTCCGCGCCGAGCACTGCCGGCAGTGGCGCAACACGAGCGCGTACTTCAACGGCGACGACGTCCAGGTCGAGATCCTCGCCGATCCCTCGAGCGGGCCCTGCCGCGTCGTTCTCGCGAGCGTCACCGCGGGCGTCAACCCGCCTTCCCGCCTCACGCAATGCGGCACGACGGACGACCGCGTCCTCTCCAGCGATCCTCGCCAGGGGCGCGCGCTCCCGATCGGGTGCACGGCGTGGCTGATCGACGACTGCAGCCACAATTTCCTGACGGCGGGCCACTGCTCGACCACGAGCCTCCAGACGATCGAGTTCAACGTCCCGCTCTCGACGGCCAGCGGCGCGATCCAGCACCCGCCGCCGCAGGACCAGTACTCCGTCGACGTCGGCTCGAAGCAGTCGACGAACGGCGGCATCGGCAACGACTGGGGCTACTTCGGCGTCTTCCCGAACGCGTCGACCGGCCTGCGCCCGTACCAGAAGCAGCACGCGACGTACGTGCTCGCGCCCGCCGCTCCGGCGTTCGACGCGAGCATCGTCATCCGCATCACGGGCTACGGCGTCGACAGCTCGCCGCCGCAGAACAACCAGGTCCAGCAGACATCGACCGGGCCGTACGCGCTCCACTCCGGCACGCACGTCGCCTACCGGACGGACACCGAAGGCGGAAACTCCGGCTCGCCGGTGCTGTGGGAGCAGCAGAACCTCGCGATCGGCATCCACACGCACGGCGGCTGCTCCGCGTCGGGCGGCTCCAACAGCGGCACGGCGTCCGAGCACGCGGGACTGCGCGCGGCGCTCGCGAACCCGCTGGGACAGTGCGCCTGCCGCGGCGAGGCGAGCACGTACTGCACCGGCAAGATCAATTCGCAAGGTTGTCTCGAGGCGATCGGCTCCTCCGGCACTCCGAGCGCCACCGCCGGACCGGGCAGCTTCCACGTCACCGGGACGCAGATCCTGAACAACCGGCTCGGCGTGCTCTTCTACGCGCACGCACTCGCGAGCACGCCGTTCCAGGGCGGGACGATGTGCCTCGCGGCGCCGCTCTCGCGGACGCCGGCGCAGCTCTCGGGCGGGAATCCCGGTGCGCCGGACTGCTCGGGCACGTTCGATTTCGACATGGGCGCGCGGATCGCGTCCGGCGCCGACGCGAGCCTCGTCGTCGGCGCGAACGTGTTCGCGCAGTACTTCTCGCGCGACGCCGCGTCCCCGTCGGGGCCCTACGGCCTGACGAACGGACTGCAGTTCACGGTCGGGCCGTAGCGGTCTCTCAGGGCGGGAACACGACCGCGAGACCGTCGGAGAGGTTCGTGCCGCTGCCGAGCGGCCCGAACGGATCGCGGTACCAGTACGTGAAGTACCAGGTCGACCCCGCGACGATCTGCGCGGGCCCGCTGCTCGCCGGGGGCACCGTGAAGTCGAGGTGGCGGCTGTTGTGTCCCGTCCCGTCGGAGAGCGTCACCGGGCGGAGGCGTCCGAGCGTCCCTCCGACGCAGCGCACGCCGTCGCCGAACGGGACCTGCGCCTGCGCGTTCCCGTAGAAGAAGAATCCGCCCTTGAGCGGCGGCGATCCGCTCACTTCGAGCGTGAACTGGTTCAAGGCGATGCTCGTGAACCCGGACCAGCCGATCCGCGCACCCGGCCCGGCCGAGTTCGCGGCGCCGGTGCAGTACGTCTCGGGCACGCCGAAGCGCAGGAGGTCGACGCCGTCTGCGACCGGCTGCGCGACGACCGCCTCGCGCAGCGCCTCGCTGAAGCCCATCTCCGCGGGCGAGGAGGAGAGCGGCGTGAAATCGATGATCGCGGAGGCGGCGCCGGCGGCGTTCACGCGCGCGAGCGTGCCGCCCGCGGAGTTCCCGGAGGCGACGTACAGCACGTGGTCGGTCGCCGAGAGGTGCGCGGAGCGCGCGGTCTCGCCGGTGAGGGGAACCGTCGCGACGACCGTGTTCGTCGCGGTCGAAAGGACGCGCACGCCCGGCGAAGTCCCGTCGTTCGCGACGTAGACGAACGCTCCGGCCGCGTCGACGTCGACGGTGGCCGGGAAGTCGATCCCGGACACCGTCGCGATCGTGCTCGATCCCGCGCCGGCGATGTTCACGACGCTGACGCTGTCCCCGAAGGCGTTGATCACGTACGCGCGCGTCCCGTCGGGCTTGAACGCGACCTGGTAGGGGAAGTTGCCGACCGGGACGCGGACGATCTCCGTGCGCGTCGCCGTGTCGATCAGCTGGAGCTGGTTGTCGAAGCTCGCGCAGGCCGCCAGGATCGCGCCGTTCGGCGAGAGCTCGATGCCGCTCAATCCGGTGTACGCGTAGCCCTGCGCCGATCCCATCTGTCCCCCGAGGATCGAGCCGACGACCGAGCTCGCGGCGCCCGCGAGGTGCAGGAAGTAGATGCGGTCGGACCCCGCGACGGTGTTCACGTACGCGGACTGCGAGTCGGGCGAGATGCGCACGTCGACGGGGCGCTGCGGCACCGCGAGCGTCGCGACGACGGTGTCCGTCGCGAGGTCGACGACGGAGACCGTGTCGGAGTCCGCGTTGCACACGAGGGCCGTGTGGTTGTCCGGCGAGATCGCGACGCCCAGCACGCGGTCGCCCGTCGGGATCCACGCGCGGACGGTTCCCGCGAGGAGGTCGAGCACGCACACGTTGCGGGACAAGTCGTTGCCGACGACGGCGAGCGTGCCGTCGCGCGAGACCGCGATCGACCGGCTCGCATCGCCTTCCGGCGGCGGACCCGAGGGCGCGAAGCCCTCGACGAAGCCCGCGGCGCCGTGGATGTCGTAGACGTGGACGTCCTCCTTGAAGCGGCTGTTCAGCGCGACGGCGCGCAGGGCGATGGGGGAGACGACGGCTTCGACGGTCGGCGCGAGCGTCAGCGTCTTGACGATCGTGCGCGTCGCGATGTCGATCACCGAGCTGTTGAAGTTCGAGATGAACGCGTACTGGCCGTCGAAGGAGATCTCGATGTCGCCGACGCTGCCGGTCGCGAGCGTCGCCGCCGTCGCGCCGGTCGTGAGGTTGACGAAGACGACGTTGTTCGAGATCGCCGCGATCGCGTGGCTCTTGTCGGGCGTGATGCGGACGAGCCGGTCGGTGAAGTCGTTCGGCGTGGCGAAGCTCCCGGACACCGTGCGCGTGACGAGGTCGATCTTGGTGAGCGCCTGGACGCCGAATTCGTGCGTGACGACGGCGAGGTGACCGTCGAGGCTGACGTCGGCGCCCGAGGGATTGGCCGCAGTGGGGAGGTCCGCGACCTGCCCGGCGGCGATGCGGTCGTAGAGGAGGACGCGCGAGCCCCCGCGGTCGGGGAGCACGATCGTCGTGCCGTCGGGGGAGAGCGCGAACGACGTGAAGATGTAGCCGTCGCGGCCGGATTCGGGACTGAACCAGAATCCGATCAGACCCTGGGGACCCGTCGGGATCGTCGCGACCTCCGTGAGCGTCGTCAGATCGAGGATCGAGAACGCCGAGGTGACACCGTCGTTGATGACGCCGACGACGGCCCAGTGGCTGTCGGGCGTGACGAGGACCTTGTAGGGCTGCTGGCCGGTGACCGGGATCGCGGTGACGAACGTGCGCGTCGCGACGTCGACGACGGCCACGTCGTTCGTGAACACGCAGGGAGCGAGCGCGTACTGGCCGTTCGGCGTCACGGCGACCTGGACCGGCAGGTTGTGGACGGTGACCGTGTCGGTCGCGGTGCGCGTGTTGACGTCGAAGAACGTGAGCGCGTTCGAGTTCTTGTGCACGATGACGACCGCGGAGCCGTTCGGGAGGATCGCGAGCTCGTGCGGCCCGTCGCCGTCGGGGACGTTGTTGCAGGAGAGGAAGGCGGTCTGGGTCGTGAATTCGTTCCTGTCGACAACCTGTCGAGGTCCGACAGGTCTCGGTCGGTCGAAGCGGGTCTCGACGGGAGCGGGCTGCGCGGCGGCGGAGAGAGACTGGAGGACGAGGGCTGCGATCATGGAAGCGCTCCCGTGGGGGTCGGTCGTTCGGACGAGACCGCCAGTCTAGGCGACAACTGCCCCCGTGCGGGGCCTCCGGTCGGACGCCATGATCCACGCGCATGATGGATCGCTTCCGCCTGGCGCGCTGGCTCCTCCTGGCGTGCCTCGCCGTCGGTGCACTCCTGCGCATCGTCCTCTACGCGGTCTTCCACTCCGGCGCGTTCCGTCCCGGGAGCCTCCTCCTCGCGCTGGGCGCTGGCCTCGCCTACGACCTCTTCGCGACGCTGATCCTGCTGACGCCCGCGTTCCTGCTCCTCGCCGTCTTCCGTCTGCGCTTCCTCGCGAACGCTTTCCTCCGCACCGCCCTCCTGGCGCTCGCCTTCACCGCGCTCTTCTTCGACGCGGCGGCGCAGTACTACTTCTTCGAGGAGTTCAACGCCCGCTACAACCACATCGCCCTCGACTACGTCCTCTATCCCACCGAGGTCTTCACGAACATCGGCGAGAGCTACAACGTCCCGCTCGTCGCCGGAGTCTCGCTCCTGCTCGGCATCCTCCTCGCGCTCCTCGTGTCGAGGAGGACGCGCGGCCTCGAGCTCGCGCCGATTCCCTGGTCCGCGCGCGCGCGCGGGATCGCCGTCGTCCTCGCGCTCTGCGCACTCTCCTGCGGCGCGTACGCGCTCCTCCCCGCGCAGGTCACGGCGGATCGCATCACGAACGAGGTCGCGCACAACGGTCTCGCCCAGCTCGTCCGCGCGTGGTTCACGAGCGAGCTCGACTACGGCGCGTACTACCGGACACTGCCGCGCGCCGAGGCGCGCGCGCGCGCGGCCGCGGTGCTCGGTTTCCCGCCGCCCGCTGCGAACGAGCTCGCGCGCGCGGAAGGCGAGTTCGCGCTCCAGAAGCCCGTCGTCGCGCGCGACGGAGCCAAGACGCTCGACGTCGTCGTCGTGCTCGAGGAGAGCCTCGGCAGCGCGTTCATCGGTGTCCTCGGGCATCCGGAGCTCGCGTGCAGCCCGGAGTTCGACCGCTGGTCGAAGGAGGGCGTCCTCCTGACGAACCTCGTCGCCAACGGGAACCGCACCGTCCGCGGCCTCGAGGGCATCCTCTGCTCGTTCGTCCCTCTCCCGGGCGACTCGATCGTCAAGCGCACCCGCCAGGAGCACGTCGCCTGCCTGGCGGACGTCTTCGCGGCGCGCGGCTTCGCGACCTCCTTCTTCTACGGCGGTCGCGCGGCCTTCGATCACATGAAGCCGTTCCTGGAGGCGAACGGCTACCGCGAGATCGTCGAGCAGTCCGACTACCCCTCCGACGCGTTCACGACCGCCTGGGGCGTCGCCGACGAGTTCATCTTCGACGCGCTGCTCGCCCGGCAGGTGCGCGCCGCGGAGAAGGGCGAGCGGCTCTTCGCGACGCTGCTCTCCGTGAGCAACCACAAGCCCTACGCGGTGCCTCCGGGGCGCACCGCGCGGCCCGCGGGGGAGCGCTCGCGCGTCGGCGCGGTCGCGTACGCGGACTGGGCCATCGGGCGATACCTCGCCCAGGCGCGCGCGCACGGGATCCTCGAGCACACGGTCGTCCTCGTCGTCGGCGACCACGGCGCGCGCGTGTACGGTTCCGAGCAGATCCCGGTCGCGAGCTACCGGATCCCGGCGCTGTTCCTCGCGCCCGATTCGGCGTGGCCCGCGAGCGCGGCCCGAGGTCATCGCATCGAGACGCTCTGCTCGCAGATCGATCTCGCGCCGACGCTCCTCGATCTCGCCGGTGTTTCGTGCACCGCGCCGTTCTTCGGCCGCGATCTCGTCGGCGCTTCCGACGGTCCCGGCCGCGCGTTCGTGCACCACGATCGCGACGTCGGCATCCTCACCGACGACGCGCTCGTCGTCCTCGGACTCCAGCGTTCCGTCGAGTACTACCGGCGCGGCAGTCGCGCCGACGACCGGTTCCACCGCGTGCCCGCCGCGCAGGTGACGGGCGCGCTGCGCGATCTCGAGAAGGACGCGACCGCGGTGTTCCAGACGGCCGACGAGCTGTACCGCTCCGGCCGGTTCGTGCTGCCCTGACGCCGCGCGCGCTTCCCTTCGGAACTGACTGGGTTCCGTGTTGCGAGTTCGGGGATCGGCTGAAATCCAGCGCTTCCTGGGGGTCGCAACACGGAACCCAGTCAGTTCCCTTCCCTTCCGGTTTCGTCCGGCGCGCGGTACGTTGGCGCGGAAGCGCAGTGGCCTCCACGGAATCCGTACGTACCTCCTCGAGCGAGCCTTCCGCGCTGCGCCCCGGATTCGTCGGAGAGTGGGCCGCGCTCGCGCTCCTCTTCGGCACGGTCCTCTACCTCCTGCACGCGGCCGCGGTCGTCTCCGGGGACTGGCTCGAGGCGCGCGATCCCGCCGAGCTCGCGGCGTGGCACGTCGGACTGACGCTCGAGATCGCCTTGCCGACCGCGATGGCCTTCGCCGCGATCGCGACCGCCATCGCGCTCGCGCTCGCGCGCCGTCCGCTGATCGCCGCCCTGGCGACGGCGCCGCTCTTCCTCGCGGGTCTCGTCGGATGGCCGTTCGAGGATCCGCACCATCTCCCGGATCCTTCCGTCCATCACGGGAAGGTCGCGCTGCTCGAGTACGGCTGCGTCGCGCTCGGCCTCGGCTTCCTCCTCGTCCTCGCGTGCAGCCGCGTGCGCACGCGCCTGCCGCGGGCGGGACTCTTCGCACGGCGGGGAGTCCTCGCCGCGATCCTCGTCGCCGCGGTGATCGTCTCGGCGACCTCCTGGGCGCTCTGTCGCCGGACGCCGCCGATGCGTCAGGTCCGCGTGCGCGTCCACGAGTTCCTCGCGGAGCCGGCCGGATGGACCGTCGTCCGCAGCGATCCGAAGGCGCCTCCGCGCGTCGGCAGCCTGACGCCCTCGCTCGACGGCGCGCTCGACGGCGGCGATCTGCCGTCCTTGATCATGCCGCCGCCGTGCGAGGTCCGCTTCGAGATCCCGCGCGACGCGGGGCGCGTCAACCTGCGCGCGAGCGCGGGCGTCGACCGCCGCCTCCGGTGGCAGCTCGAGCACACGCCGCCGGAGACGTCGATCTCGTTCGAGATCCTCGTCGACGGGGTGTCGAGGTTCACCGCGTCGATGCCGGCGCACGGTCCGGAATCGGTGCGCGTCTGGCACCACGCCGGAGGCAGGGAAGGCATCCCGCTCGCGCCGGGCGAGATCGTGACGTTGCGCACGTCGCTCTCGCCGCCGGACGCTGCGGTCACGGGCAACATCGGACTGCTCGCCGGGTTCGGCCGGCTCGAGCTCGAGCGCAGCGTGAAGCGGCCGCGCGAACGCGCGAGCGCGGAGCGCCCGAACCTCGTGCTCGTCGTGATGGACACGCTGCGCGCGGACGAGCTCTCGTGCTACGGGAAGCCGGGCACCACGACGCCGCACCTCGACGCGCTCGCGGCGCGGGGCGTCCTGTACGAACGCGCCGTCGCGGCTTCGAGCTGGACCTGGCCGTCGACCGCTTCGATCCTGACCGGCCTCGTCCCGGAGACGCACGGCGTCGTCGACGATTCCGCCTGCTTCCTCGACGATCAGCTCGAGACGCTCGCGGAGGTCCTCGAGGCCCGCGGCTACACGACCGCGGGTTTCACAGCGAATCCGCTGCTCGACCCGGTGAAGAACTTCGACCAGGGTTTCGAGACCTACGCCTACTCGCGCGAGATGCGCAAGTCCGACGAGGTCGTGCCCGGCATCACGTCGTGGCTCTCGGAGCTCGCGGACGCGCGCTTCTTCCTGTACGTGCACCTCGTCGACACCCACGAGCCGGTGAAGCCGCGCGCGGAGGACCTCGCGCGCGTCGGGACGACCGCGACGCCGCCGCCGGGATGCGACGAGCGTCCGACCGTCCTCGTGCGTCCGGCGCTCCTGCACGGCGACGCGCTGACGGCGGCGGGCGTCTCGAATCCCGATCTCCGCATCCCGCCCGAGCACCAGCGCTGGCTGCGCGACACGTACTCCGCCGCGGTGTCGACGGCGGACGCGTACGTCGGGACGGTGCTCGACATGCTGAAGGAGTACGACCTGGATCGGGACACCGTCGTCGCGTTCACGAGCGACCACGGCGAGGAGCTGTTCGATCACGGCTTCCTCGGGCACGACCATTCGCTCCACCGCGAGCTGGTGCACGTGCCCCTGATCCTCGCCGGGCCGGGGATCCCGCGCGGCGTGCGCGTCTCGACGCCGGTCTCGAACCGGCACCTCGCGCCGACGCTCGCGCGCCGCGGAGGCGCGGAGCTCCCCGCGGTGAAGGACGCCCAGGACCTCGGCGCTCCGGACGGCATCGAGCGGCGCGCGCTCTTCTTCTCGACCGAGCACGGCTGGTGGTGGAACGCGCAAGGAACGTCGATCCTTGGGATCGAGGAATGGCCGTGGGTGCTCCACTGGGTTCCGAGAGGGCTCGCGTGGGGCGCCGCGCGGGACACGGATCCCGGCGACGGACAGATCCGGCTGTACGACCTCGGGACGGATCCGCGGGAGTTGACGGATCGCTCGATCGAGCGCGCGGACCTCGCGCGGGAGATGCTCGCGCGGTTGAAGGAGCACACGCAGACCGCGTTCTCCGAGCGGCGCGTGCGCGTGCGCGGCGCGGGCGACGGGACGCGCGCGCTGCTCAAGCGGTTCGGGTACGCGGGCGACGAGGACGACGGGCACCGCTGAGGGCGTTACCATCCCGGGATGCCTCGAGCCGAACGCCGCACGTGTCGAGTCGCCCTGATCGGGCAGAAGTTCATGGGGAGAGCCCACAGCAACGCCTGGGGGCAGATGAACCGCTTCTTCGATCCGCCGATCGCCGCTGCGATGCGCACGGTCGCGGGGCGCGACGGAAAAGAGCTGGCGGCCTTCGCGGCGCGCTGGGGGTGGGCGAGCTGGACGGACGATTGGCGCTCGATCGCGAAGGACGACGAGATCGATCTCGTCGACGTCGCGACGCCGAACGATCTCCACGCGGAGCCGTCGATCGCGATGCTCGAGGCGGGGAAGCACGTCGCGTGCGAGAAGCCGCTGGCCGGGACGCTCGCCGACGCGCGCGCGATGCGCGACGCGGCCGCGCGCGCGGCGAAGGCGCGCGGCGGACCGAAGACATTCGTCTGGTACAACTACCGGCGCTGCCCCGCGGTCGCGCTCGCGTGGCAGCTCGCGCGCGAAGGGAAGCTCGGGCGGATCTACCACGTCCGGGCGAAGTATCTGCAGAGCTGGGGCGGCCCGGACACGCCGCTCCTGTGGCGGTTCCAGAAGGGAAAGGCCGGATCGGGAGCGCACGGCGACTTGAACGCGCACATCGTCGACATGGCGCGGTTCCTCGTCGGGGAGGAAGTGACGGAGATCCACGGAGCGGTGTCGCGGACGTTCATCACGGAGCGCGCGCTGCCGGCGTCGGACAAGTCGCTCGGCGGAAAGAAGAGCGCGAAGAAGGGGAAGAGCGACGTCGACGACGCGGTGCTCTTCCTCGCGAGCTTCAGTGGCGGCGCGGTCGCGAGCTTCGAGGCGACGCGGCTCGCGACGGGGCATCAGAACGCGAATTCGATCGAGCTGAACGGCGAGAAGGGCTCGGTGCGGTTCGATTTCGAGGACATGAACGTGCTCGGGTTCTTCGACGCGACGCTGGGGCCGAGGACGGCGGGCTGGCGGCGGATCATGTGCACGTCGACCGCGGGGAACCACCCGTACGCGGGACACTGGTGGCCCGACGCGCACGTGCTCGGGTACGAGCACGGGTTCACGAACATGGCGGCGGACATCCTCGAGTCGCTCGGCGGCGGGAAGCCGGTCGTGCCGCTGCCGGATTTCGCCGACGCGTACGAGACGCAGCGCGTGCTCGAGGCGGCGCTGGTCGCGGCGCGCGAACGCTGCGCTGTGAAGCTCGCGGACGTCCGATAGACTGGCGCGTCGAAAGGAAGGATTCCCGCATGCCCCGCCCCGTCTGCCTCTTCACCGGCCAGTGGGCCGACCT
>Ga0070688_100002020_pt1 | contig 10229 bp, 9 predicted proteins | sample KBSS13HmetaG_FD_64679 | JGI IMG/M metagenome (GOLD analysis project Ga0070688, IMG submission 64679) | Switchgrass rhizosphere microbial communities from Kellogg Biological Station, Michigan, USA - KBS S1-3H metaG | ecosystem: Host-associated > Plants > Roots > Rhizosphere ...
ATCGAACCGCCGACCCTCTGCTTGTAAGGCAGATGCTCTGAACCAGCTGAGCTAAACTCCCAGTATTTCAATTTTTTCTTCGAACTGCCGACCCACCCGATAAATCGGGATGCTCTGAACCATCCGCCAGATGGCGGATAAACTCCCATTTTTTGCGGGGAGTGCAAAGATAAGGGGTGTTATTCTACGCCCAAATTTTTTCTAATCAACGGGTTACTAAAATGGCAGGCCTTTTGAATTCTTTCCAAAAGAAGTATTGCAGATAGAAAGATAAATTTTTAATTTTACTACGATGAAATCCCTTTCAAACGAGACTAAAAATGTTACCTCTGAGGTAACAGATGTGCTCACCTCCGTCGAGGAGCCGTGTAGCCTGATCGTCTGGAATGATGATGTCAATACTTTTGAATGGGTAATAGAAACACTTATTGAGGTTTGCGGCCATACCGAGGAGCAAGCAGAACAATGTGCTTACCTCGTCCATTTTAAAGGAAAATGCGACGTTAAACAAGGTGAGTATGAGAAGTTAAAGGTCATGTGTGATAAAATAACCGATCGTGGTATCGGTGCCACTGTTGAAATTACGGCCTGAGCATTTTTCTTTCGATCTTATTGGATATTTGCCCCCGACATGTCGGGGTTTTTTATTTTTGGATCAAATCTGAAAATAATTGCCAGTTTTTGCAATTGAAAAAGAGCTTTATTTTCCTTCGGTCAATTTTGCCGAAGCGGATGGTCTATTGGCGATCGGAGGTGATCTTTCTCCCGAACGATTATTGTTGGCTTACAAGGAAGGTATTTTTCCCTGGTACGAAGGTGAATACATTTTGTGGTGGAGTCCGGATCCGCGTTTCGTTCTTTTCCCGGATGAACTGAAGATCAGCAAAAGCATGAGAGTTCTTTTGAAAAAAAATGCATTCGGTTTTACGATCAATAATGCATTTGAGACGGTGATTCATCATTGTAAAAACATAAAAAGACCAGGACAAATAGGTACCTGGATAACAGACGAGGTCGAGAAGGCTTATACACGCATGTACGAGCTTGGTTATGCAGTCAGCGCTGAAACATGGAAGGACGGAGTACTTGTGGGAGGTGCTTATGGTTTAAAGATTGGTAAGGTCTTTTTTGGTGAAAGCATGTTCAGTAAGACCACCAATGCGTCCAAGTACGCCTTCATGCACCTCGTACAGAATTTAAAACAAAATGGAATTGAATTAATCGATTGCCAGGTTTATACAGAACATCTTGAAAGCCTGGGTGCAAAAATGATAAGCAGGAAGGAATTTACCAGCGCTGTCAAAGAGCTAACCAGGGAGGATTGAATGACGACCGGCTTTGACTGCCACGCAATACCGGCATGTTGACCGCTGCAGCTTTGCTTAACACAATAAAATTTTGCCAGCCACTCCGTACTTACGTTATAATTATTTCGTTATTGATAATATTTCCCCATCTGTGGAAAAGGTTTTTGAAATAGTTTTTCAAACTGTTGCGATATTGGGTGATGTTTGATTGTTGGTCAATCCACAATGGACAATGCAGGTAAAAGCATGGAGGAATCAAAAGAAATATCAGCCTTGTTTCACCTGATCGACGACCCTGATGAAGAAGTGTTTGATGCCGTAAGTAAAAAGATCGTTGATTATGGTAAACCCATTATTCCAAACCTGGAACATTTATGGGAAACAACTCCCAGTGAAGAAACACAGGTTCGTATCGAACTGCTGATCCATCGCCTTCACTTCCGCGATCTCACTGAAGACTTACATCAATGGAGCGTCTCAGGTCACCATGATCTCATGTTGGGCGCCCTGCTTGTTTGCAAATTCTTGTATCCGGAGCTTTCCACTACGCCTGTCTTGCAGGAAATTGAAAAAGTTCGTCGCAACATCTGGCTCGAGTTAAACAACTATCTCACCCCGCTCGAACAGATAAATATTGTAACAAGCATTTTATACAGTTATTATGGACTAAAAGGCAGTGAAACGAACTACAAGGAGCCCAATGAATTTTTATTGCACAAAGTATTGGAGGCGAAGCACGGCAACCAGATCAGCAACGGAATTTTGTATTTGATCCTTTGCGAGCTGCTTGACATCCCTGTGAAAGCAATTGGCGTACCCAAACAATTTGTGATCGCCTATTTTAAACCAGGATATTCCGAAGAAAACCTTCCGAACCCTCTCAGTAAAATTGAATTTTTTATTGACCCAACCTCCGGACAGGCATTCACTCATAAGGACGTTGAAAATTATTTCAAGCGTATAGCCGTCCCTCCTACCGGCGCTTATTTCAAGCCACAAACGAATAAACGAATGATCCAGCAGCTACTGGAAGAACTCAGCAAGTGCTTTGATGATGACAAAAACCGCTACAAACTAACCGAATTGAATCAGCTGGCAAGGCTTTTAGATTAGTTCCTCTCGTTGCTTTATTTTTGCACCTCATTAATAATGCAGTATGCCTAAGAATACAGAGTACGATGATATTTTCAGTAAGCCTCAAAGAGCTTCTGATTTTAAATTTGGTCAAACAGTAGTTTCGGTTTTCGACGATATGGTTACGCGATCCGTTCCTTTTTACCTGGAGATCCAGCGTATGATGACAGAAATGTCCGCAGACTTTGCGGTAGCGGGTACCAATGTGTATGACCTCGGATGCTCAACGGGAACTACGCTGATCAATCTCGATAAAGTTTTAGATCCTACAGTCAATTTTGTCGGTATCGACGAAAGCGAAGAAATGCTGAAAAAATGCAGGGCAAATTTCGAAAATGAAAATGTGAGCAGGAAGTTTGAGTTGCAGCGGGTTGATCTAAACCAGGGGGTGCGAATTGAAAATGCATCGGTAGTAGTCATGTGCTTAACACTTCAATTTATTCGTCCCCTGTACCGGGAAAAATTATTGAAAGAAATTTACCAGCAGATGAATGAAAATTCATGTTTCATTCTCATTGAAAAAGTGCTGGGTGAAGATTCGCTTTTTAACCGACTTTTTATTGATTATTACTATGATTTCAAACGCCGGAATCATTACAACGATATGGAGATAGCGCAAAAACGTGAAGCCCTCGAAAATGTTTTGATCCCTTACAAACTCATGGAAAACCGGGAGCTTTTGCTCAACACCGGCTTCCGCTATGTGGATACATTTTTCAAATGGTACAACTTCAGCGGAATGATAGCAGTGAAGTAATGAGTAATGAGTAATCAGTAATGAGTGAGAGGACAACCGATAAACCATAAACTGTAAACGATTTTGATCAAGCTTGGTAATTTTTTATTTCGCAATCGCAACGGGATTTTCCCCATTTTTTATTTGATGCTGTTTGTTCCTTCGCGGGAAGTATTCACAAATCCTGTTACAGCAATGATCATTGGTTTTAGCGTAACGATCATTGGTCAGTTGATCAGGATAATTACAATTGGCCTGGTTTATATCATCCGTGGCGGTAAGGACAGGAGGGTCTATGCGGAAGACCTTGTGACCACAGGCATCTTTTCTCATTGCCGCAATCCATTGTATGTAGGGAACATCCTCATTTTAGTGGGACTTGGCATTGCCTCCAATTCTTTTCTGTTTATGGCAGCCTTTACTCCATTGTTTTTGTTCTTCTGGCAGGCCATTGTTTTAGCTGAGGAAAATTATTTACGAAACAAATTTGGAGAACAGTACAATGATTATTGCAAACGGGTGAATCGTTGGCTGATAAATCCAAACGGACTCGCAACCACGCTAGGCAGTATGGAATTCAAATGGAAACGGGTGATCATTCGCGAATACAACTCAACTTATATCTGGATGACGGGGGCTGTACTGATCGTCATGAAACATTTTTATTTTCATGATCACCGGTTTGATTTCAAAAAAAACCTACCCATGTTCATTTCAATTCTCGTTATCTTGTTGCTGCTTTATCTATTCGCGAGGTATTTGAAAAAATCAAGGATTCTTGTGAGCGATTAAGGCCCCACCTAAATCCTCCCCAAAGGGAGGACTTGTATTCACACGAATCACACCGAACGTCTTTGCAGCCGAAGTGGAAGAAACTATTTTATGCTTTCAAACTCCAGCCGTCTCGATACTCTCTTTTTACAAACTGGTTAGCGTCGTCAAAATTGGTGATCTTCATATTCTTTGCGTCCCACAAAAGTTTTTTACGCCCGGTGAATCTTCCCTTTGAATCTTTGATCATCCAGCTTCTTAGCGCAAGATTGCCCATCAAAATTGTTTCTGTCAAGGGTCCGGCATAATCAAAGCCAGAACTCAATTCTGCATTACCATAGCCCGCAATACAAGCATTTACCCATTGTACATAATGTCCTTCCGGCACTCGTGCGAGTGTTTTTGGAATGTTGACGTCTTTCATTTTTGATGTCGGAAGTAATTTAGGACTGCTTCCATAAGTACCGCACATCATTTTTCCTTTCGTTCCTTCAATGATCACTCCTCCGCTTCCATCACTGTCTCCCATTTGCTCATCGGGACCCAGTTCATCGGGACGTTCGGGACGAATACCTCCATCCATCCAATGTAGTTTTACATCGGGCTTCCCATTTTGGCCGGGGAATTTCAAAGTGATGGATGACGCGGCAGGACAACTATCCGGATGATAAGTTGCGGTCCACATTTGCTCATAAATTGCCGCTTCACTGCATTCTACTTCGGACGGATAACCAAGACCGACCGTCTTAAACGCAGGATCAATTAAATGACACCCCATATCACCCAGTGCCCCCGTGCCAAAATCCCAATAACCTCTCCAATTAAACGGCACATATCCGTCGCGATAGTCTTGCCATGCAGCAGGGCCTAACCAAAGATCCCAATTTAGTTCAGGTGGTACAGCAGCGCTCGTTTTTGGTTTTCCAAAACCCTGCGGCCAGACAGGACGATTGGTCCAGACATATATAGAATGTGCATCTCCAATAATGCCGGCATTATACCATTCTCTCATTTGCCTTACACCATCACCGCTCGCTCCCTGGTTTCCCATTTGTGCAACGATCTTATTATTCTTCGCATATTCAGTAAGCAGCCTGGCTTCATAAATATCATGTGTCAATGGTTTTTGAACGTATACATGCTTGCCTAATTGCATAGCGGCGAGTGCCGCAACGGTGTGGGTGTTATCGGGGGTGGACACTGAACACGCGTCAATATTGTTTTTTTCCTTTTCCAGCATCTCACGGAAATCCTTGTAATAATGCGCTTTTGAAAAACGGTCCCTTGACTTTTTACATTGCCTGTCATCCACGTCGGCAAGAGCTACAATATTTACTTTGGGACTCTTTGAAAATTCAGCAAGATCGCTTTCCCCCTTCCCACCTGCGCCGATACCGGCAATATTTAATTTATCACTTGGCGCGATAAAGCCACGACCCAAAACATGCCTTGGGACAATAAAAAAACCGACACCTGCTAATGAAGCATTTTTTATAAACCTTCTTCTTGAAAATTTTTCTTTCATAATTGACATAACGGATTTATTTTAAAAATCTAAATTCATGGAGTCAGAGAGATGTCATCAAAATGCCAATTTCCAATCGCCCCTGTAATTTCTTTTTACAAATTGATTGGCGTCATCAAAATTGGTGACCTTCATATTCTTGGCATCCCACAAAAGTTTTTTGCGTCCGGGATATTGATCACCGCTTTTCATTAAATAACTCCGGATGGCCAGGTTACCGATCAGAATACTTTCTGTAAACGGTCCTGCATATTCAAATGGAGAACTTGTCTTTCCTTTTCCTGCGCCTTCAATACATGCATTCACCCATTGCACATAATGCCCCTCAGGTACACGTTGAATTGTTTGCTTCGGTAACGAAACCTGTTTCATCAATTTCGTTGGCAATAACCTCGGGTTTTCTCCATAACAGTCGAGCAATAATTTTCCTTTTGTGCCCTCAAGCAATACGCCACCATCCCAATTTCCAAACGGCTCTCCAGGCAATAACTCATCCGGACGTTGGGGCAATAAACCTCCATCAAACCATGAAACTTTTATGTTGCCCTTTCCATCGTTTCGTGGATAGTTTAAATGAATAATAGAAGAAGGGGGACAGGCGTCAGGGTTTTGGGTGTCGTCCCACATTTGTTTATAAACAGTGGCCACACTGCACTCGACAGAGTCGGGATACAGAATGGGGAGTATGCGATAGATCGGATCCATAATATGACAAGCCATGTCACCAAGAGCACCGGTACCAAAAGCCCACCAGCCTCTCCAATTAAAAGGCAGGTAAGCAGGATTATAGTCAATGAACTTTGCAGTGCCCAGCCAGAGGTCCCAATTCAATTCCGAAGGAACATCAAATTTTCCGGTCGGTGTAGGAATACCTTGCGGCCACACAGGGCGGTTGGTCCACGCATATGCGGTATGCACATCACCTATTAATCCCGCTTCATAAATTTCCTTTGAACGACGAACTCCGTCACCTGAACCTCCCTGGTTCCCCATTTGCGTAACCACTTTGTATTTCTTCGCTGCTTCGGTCAGCATCCTTGCTTCATAGATGTCATGGGTCAATGGCTTTTGTGTATAAACATGTTTGCCAAGCTCCATCGCGGCCATGGTTGCTACTGCATGTGTGTGATCCGGTGTTGAAATAGAACAGGCATCGATATTGTTTTTCTCTTTATCGAGCATCTCGCGGAAGTCTTTGTAATAATTCGCTTTTGGAAAATTCTTGCGCGAGTTCACAGCCTGCCTGTCATCAACATCGCACATGGCTACAACATTCGCTTTTGGACTCTTGGCAAATTCAGCGAGATCACTTTCGCCTTTGCCACCCGCACCAATACCAGCTATGTTTAATTTATCGCTAGGGGCAATAAAGCCGCGACCTAAAACATTTCTTGGAACAATAAAAAAACCGGCTCCTGCTAAAGAAGCGTTTTTAATAAATTTTCCTCTGGAAATTTTTTTCCCGGTATTATTTGACATAAATCGATTTTATTTAAGAATACAGATGGCCAAAAAGATGAGACGTTATCAAAATGCAAGTTTCCAGTCGCCCCTATAGTTCCTTTTTACAAATTGGTTAGCGGGTTCAAAATTTGTGATCTTCATATTGGCCCCATCCCATAATAATTTTTTTCTCCCGGGATAAACAGGATTTCCTTTTGAATCTTTCTCACTGTAATTATAACTGCGAACAGCAAGGTTTCCCATGATCACCGTTTCTGTTAGTGGACCCGATTGATCGAAAGAAGAACTTGTGTAAGCACCGTATCCCTTTTTGCACGCATTGGCCCATTGTGTCTGATGTCCCTCTGAGCCTCTCTCAACAAAGGATCTTGCTGCTTTTGGCAACTTTGCATTTTTCATTTTTGATGATGGAAGCAATGTTGGGTTTCTGCCAAATAAACCCGCCATTAACTTTCCCTTTGTTCCTTCGAAAATTATTCCGCCGCTGTCCTCACCCATTGCCTCATCTGGCAAAAGCTCCGCGGGACGTTCAGGTTTTATCCCCCCATCATACCACACCAATTCAACGGGCACCATTTTTTCTCTTGCAGGAAAATGAATATGAATTTTTGCTGAAGGCGGATAACTGTCAGTATAAACAGCTTCTTTAAAAAATCCCGTCCAAACACCGCCGACACTGCATTCGACTGAAATCGGGTAGCCTAGTTTTAGTGCCCTGTAAGGAACATCGATAAAATGACAACCCATGTCGCCCAAAGAACCTGTTCCAAAATCAACCCACCCCCGCCATGTAGCGGGAAGATAAGTCGGATGAAAATCCCTTTCGGGTGCAGTTCCCAGCCAAAGATTCCAATCCAGTTCTTTTGGAATATCAAATTTGCCTGTAGGCGTTGGAATACCTTGAGGCCATACCGGACGATTTGTCCATACATGTACAGTGTGTATATCACCGATCACACCAGCCTGGATCCATGCCTCCACATTCCGTGTATCATCGCCACTGCTTCCCTGGTTTCCCATTTGTGTAACTACTTTGTATTTTTTTGCAGCTTCCGTCAATACCCTGGCTTCATAAATGTCATGTGTCAATGGTTTTTCGCAATAAACATGTTTTCCCAGTTGCATGGCTGACAGCGATATCACGGCGTGCATGTGATCCGGTGTAGTAACTATGACCGCATCGATACCTTTTTCCTTTTCCAATAATTCCCTGTAATCTCTATAATATGGAGCGTTTGGCCACATCTGCCTTGCCTTTACTGCCATGCGATCATCTACGTCACACAAGGCTGCAATATTTTCTGCGCCACTATTGAACGCATAGGGAAGATTGACTTCTGCTTTCCCACCACAGCCTATCCCGGCGATGTTTAATTTATCGCTGGGAGGAATAAAACCGCGGCCGAGAACATGACGCGGTACGATAAAAAAACTTCCGGCGATAATTGAAGTATTTTTTATAAACGAACGGCGTGATTGATTTTTATTTTTCATGGTTGAACTCATAAGTCAAAAAAATTTCTTTAAGGTAAGGGAAAGAGAAAAATGAGAGAAATAAAGTTTTTTATCGTGTTTATAAAAGCAAACGGTCATCCGGCAACTGGCTGACATTTTGCCGAGGTAACTATGTTTAGCTCTCACAGATTTCACTGATGTCCACAGAACCTGTGAAAAATCCCTACATACTCCAAAGGAGTCCTTCGGACCGGCAGGGAATGTTATCTGTGAGATTTTTGCACACAAGAATTACCGAATGTACAAGAGGTGCGTTCAAAGCACATAATTAATAATTCACCGCTGCTACCTAATCTTCGCAACCTATATTTGCTGTTTAGGAAATTGAGGAATGGCAGAGATCAAAAATCGTTCGGCTTATTTTGAATATTTCATCGATAATAAATACGATGTAGGGATGGTGTTGACCGGAACTGAAGTAAAATCATTGCGTGAAGGAAAGGCCAGTTTTAATGATGCATACTGTCTAATAAACAAAGGTGAGGTGTGGATAAAAAATCTTCATATAGCTGAATACTCTCATGGAACTACCAATAATCACGAACCGTTACGTGAAAGAAAATTGTTGTTGCAAAAAAAGGAGATCAGGAAAATAGAGGCCAAACTAAAGGAAAAGGGCTATACCCTTGTACCTCTTCGTATCTATTTTAATGAAAAAAAACTGGCAAAAATGGAGATTGGGCTCGGGAAAGGGAAAAAAATGCATGACAAACGGGAAACGATAAAACAACGGGACACTGAAAGGGAAATGAAACGTTATCTGTCTAAGTAGATTCCCAGGCAGCTCCTGGAAAGTCTTTTAGGAGGAAATAACTTGGCCGGAATAACGTTTTAGATTGAATTATATTTTGTTTTGAACACTATGAAAAAAACCTTTTTATTAATTCTTGTTCTTATTTCACTGAATGCATATTCACAATCTGTTTCAGGTTATTGGTATGGCAGCGCTTACGTAAAAGCAAATAGCTCGACCAATAATTACCTTGTGGAATTGATCCTGCATCAGAATAAAACCCAGGTAAAGGGTATCATTAATTATTATTTCAAAAGATCATATCGAAGCTTAAAAGTGAACGGCAATTATGATTCTCGTACAAGAGAATTGTCATTATTCAATGTTCCGCTTACGTACCATGGATCGCTGGAAGACATGGAAGTGGACTGCATCATGGATTTTCTTGCTACGCTGCGTGTATCGAAGGCCAGTTCAAACATCATTGGCACTTTTCGTGGCAAGCCTGGTTACCAGAATACTTGCGCGGATGTGAACTTCAATCTTAAATTCAATGCCGATATCAGCAAGGAAGATTCGATCTTGCAGGCCATAAAACTTTACAAGGAAACTTACCAGGCATGGAAGCCAACTTATGAAGATACTCTTGTGGCAGTGAATATTGTCCCGAGGAAAGTGGTAAACTATGTTATTGATGAACAGTACAAGAAAAGAGAGAACGTAGTCGCCAATGAAATAACGGTAACATCTGATTCCCTGAAAGTCGATTTCTATGATAACGGAGAGATTGACGGTGACTCCATCTCCATTTTTTACAACAACCAGTTGATCGCCTTCAACAGGATACTAAGTACAAAATCCGTGCATTTTGACATCGGACTGGATACCACAAAAGAAGTAAACGAGATCTCGATGTTTGCCGACAATCTTGGAGCCATACCGCCAAATACGGCACTGATGGTCGTTTCCGACGGTAAAAAACGCTATGAGATCCGGATGGCCAGCAGCCTGGAAAAAAATGCGACGTTGAAGATCAGGCGAAAG
>Ga0070688_100002023_pt1 | contig 10226 bp, 10 predicted proteins | sample KBSS13HmetaG_FD_64679 | JGI IMG/M metagenome (GOLD analysis project Ga0070688, IMG submission 64679) | Switchgrass rhizosphere microbial communities from Kellogg Biological Station, Michigan, USA - KBS S1-3H metaG | ecosystem: Host-associated > Plants > Roots > Rhizosphere ...
AGACGTAGCTTCTTCGGCAGCTCGTCCGGGACGACGGGGCGGAGTTTCACGACGGAGTCGTCGCCCTTCCGCTGAACGCGGCGTGCGCGAACGACCAAGCCCTGTTTGTTCAAGGTCAGATCGGGCGTGTCGAAGAAGAAGACCTGGCGAATCTGGCCGTCGAGCGGGTCAACGCCAAGTGCTGCGGCGCCCCGCGTCCGGTCGGCGACGGGCACGGTCAGTTTGAGTTCGACGCTGTCGGCCCCTTTGATCAGGCCGAGCAGTTCGATGCGCATGTCGTCGGAAAGCCCGACGGGGCTGAGCTTGGTGGTCATTGACGTTCCTTTCTCTCCGAGGGTCTCGGCGGGCATGCGTTCTCCCGGTTCGCGGATCCTTCCAGCCCGGCTCCCCGTCCGGCCACGATGACGTAGCGCTCGACTTCGCTGCGGCGGTTACCGGCGACGTCCGCCGTGCTTGTGAGATTGGACGCGCTGGCACTAGAAGCGGCTCAAACCCGCATGGTTGAGCCATCGCACACGCGGATGTCGCGGACTACCATGCCGCGGTGTCCGTTCCCGCCCTGACGACGCCGCGCTCGAGGCTCGGCGCGTGGCTGCCCGTCATCGCCTGGGCGGCGGTGATCTTCGCCTTCTCGGCCGTGCCGAGCCTGTCGAGCGGGCTCGGCGGCTGGGACCTCCTGCTCCGCAAGCTCGCGCACCTCACCGAGTACGCGATTCTCGGCGCCTTGCTCGTCCGCGCGACGCGGAGCCCGTGGCTCGCGCTGGTCCTCGCGGCGCTGTACGCGACGTCCGACGAGATCCATCAACACTTCGTCGAGGGCCGCCACGGCGCGCCGCTCGACGTCGCGATCGACACCGTCGGCGCGCTCGGCGGGATCCTCGCCTGGCGCGCCCTTGCCCGGCGGCGCACTCCGTAGAATCGTCGTCGTGGAACGCCTCGACGTCCCCGACCGCCAGCTCGACGCCCTGCTGGAGCGCCTCGACCGGATCGCGGAGCAGCTCGAGCGGATCGACGCCCGCCTCGAGGCGAGCGAGGGTCTCGTCCAGGTGAGCCGCGAGCTCCGGGCGCTGAACGACTCGCTCAACGCAGTCGCCTACGCCGCGCTCGGCCAGTCGCCGCAGGTGCGCCGCCGCGCCGGCTGACTCCAGGCGGGTCGCGCTACAGCGGCAGCTCGCCGCGCAGCGCTGCGCGGTAGCGGGCGACGCTGCGACGCACGGCGCCCTTCGCATCCGCTGGCACGACGCGGTCCCACCAGGCGCCGTAGATCCGCTCGAACGGCCACGGTTCGAGCGCAGTGCCGATCCGCTCCACCTCGCCCGCCGGGAGCGGGACGAGGTTCGGGTAGCTCCACATGAACGAGACGTTCCGGTCAGGGAGCGCCATGACGACGTCGCCCGAGAGCAGCGCCCCGCGGCCGTCCGCGCCGCCGGGCCAGTGGAGCACCGTCGCGCCGGGGAAGTGACCTCCGAGCCGCAGGAGTGTCAGCCCACCGGTCAGCTCGCGGACATCGCCCTCCCAGTGCTCGATCGCGGCGTCGGGCCGAGTCACCCACTCGGCGTCGGCCGCGTGCAGCAGCACGGGCACGCCGCCGAGCGCCTCGCTCCATGCGCTCGCCGCGCTGTAGTAGTGCGGGTGCGAGATGGCGATCGCACGCGCGCCGCCGCGCTCCCGCACCGCCGCGACAGCTTCGTCGCCGGCAGCGGGGATCATGTCCCAGAGGACGTTCCCCGCGTCCGTCTCGACGAGCAGCATCCGCTGCCCGATCGCGAACGACGGCGCGAGCCCGATTCCGGTGAGCCCCGGCTCGTGCTCGCGGACGTCGGAGGAGCGACCCTCGAGGACGTCCTCCGGCGTCGTCCAGCGCTGGCCGTCGACCGGCACCCACTGCCGGTCGTCCTCGCAGATCGGGCATGCGGCGGGCGGGTGGTCCGCGTCCGGGAACCAGGCGCCGCAGGTCGCGCAGACAGGCGTCACCGCGCGAAGCGGTAGATCGTGCCGCCGCCGGAGACCGCGTAGAGCGTCGCGCCGTTCAGGCTCTCCCCGAAAGACGTCAGCTGGTCGACCTTCACCGGCTCGCGGCGAAGCGCGCCGCCGCGCGCCGCGATGCTCCAGATCGTCCCGCTGCAGTAGTCGCCGAAGACATAGCGGCCCTTCAGGCGGGGCACCGCGTTGCCGCGATAGACGAACCCGCCGGTGACGGAGCAGCCCGCGGCATGGGTGTACTGCGCGATCGGCTGGATCAGCGTCCCGGGCCCGAGCGTTGCGTCGGAGAAGCGGCTGCGGCCCTCGTAGACGTTCCAGCCGAAGTTGACGAGCCCGGTCGTCGCGCGCGGCAGCCGGTCGATCTCCTCGATCTCGCCCTGCCCGACGTCGCCGATCCAGAGATCGCCCGTGGCGCGGTCGAAGCTGTATCGCCATGGGTTGCGCAGGCCGATCGCGACGAGCTCGGGCGTGGGCTTCGCCTGTCGCACGTCGAGCCGGAACAGCTTTCCGAGCAAGACGTCCGGATTCTGCGCGCGGTTCTCCGGATCGCCGCCCGAACCGCCGTCGCCCAGGCCGACCCACAGCTTCCCGTCCGGCCCGAACTCGAGGTTCCCCCCGTTGTGGTTCGAGTAGGGCTGCGCGACCCTGAGGATCTCCTGCGCGCTCCCGGGCAGGGCGCGGCCGTTCGCGGAGCGGTAGCGGACGACCCTCGTCGAGCCGTCGCCGCGCGCCGTGTAGTTCACGTAGAAGGTCCTGTCGCGCGCGTAGCCGGGCGAGAATGCGAGCCCGAGCAGTCCCTGCTCGCCACCGGCGACGACGAGCGAGCTCACGTCGAGGAACGTCCCGCGCACACGACCGCCCTGCACGATCCGGATGCGACCCGGCTGCTCGACGACGTAGAGGCGGGTCGGCTCGCCCGGTGCCTGGACGACGTCGACGGGGCTCGAGAGGCCGCGGACGACGACGGCGAGCTTCGGCGTCGCCGTCCCCGCTGCGAGCGCCGCCGTGACCGCCGTCGCAGCCACAAGGATCACCAGAGCAAGCGAGACCCCGCGCACCGTGTTCTCAGGGTATCCGTCGGGGTAGGCTCCGCCGCGGCGTGAAGATCATCGTCGTCGGGGCGGGGCAGGTGGGGTCGACCATCGTCGAGGCGCTCCACGGCGAGCACGACCTCACGGTGATCGACACGGTTCGCGAGCGGCTCGAGCCCCTCGCCTACCGCTACGACATCGTCACGATCGAGGCGAACGGGGCGAGCCGCCGCGCGATCCAGCAGGCGGGGACGAGCGGCGCAGACCTCTTCATCGCGTGCACCTCGAGAGACGAGGTCAACCTCGTCGCCTGCTCGTTCGCCCGGGCCGAGGCGCCGCGCGCGACGATCGTGATCAGGACCTCGAACGTCGAGTACATCGACCTCTGGCGCGAGGGCCGCCTCGACGTCGACTTCGCCGTGTCGTCCGAGCTCGAGACAGCCCGCGCGGTCGCGCGGTCGATCGGGATGCCCTCCGCCCGGCAGACCGACGTCTTCGCCGACGGCCAGGTCGAGATAGTCGAGTTCGAGATCCCGGCTGGCGCCGATCCCGCCGTCGTCGGCCGCCGGCTCCGCGAGGCGCGCATCCCCGAGGACTCCCGCGTGCTCGCGCAGATCCGCGGCTCGTCGCTGACGCTTCCGGGCGGCGACGACACCATCGCGGAGGGCGACCGGATCGTGGTGATCGGCTCGCCGAGCGCGGCCCGCACCTGGGGCGCGCTGCTCGCCCCGGGCCAGGGCCGGGTCGAGGACGTCGTCGTGTTCGGCGGCGGCCAGGTCGGAGCGGCGATCGCCCGGACGCTGTCCGAGCAGGGCATCGGTGTCCGGCTGATCGAGCCCCGGCTCGACCGCGCACGGGAGGTCGCCGAGCAGCTGCCGGAGTGCCGCGTCTACAACGCCACCGGCATCGACGCCGACTTCATCGAGCGCGAGCGGATCGGGCGAGCGCAGGCGGCCGTGTTCGCGATCCGCGAGGATGCGATGAACCACTACGCGGCGACGCTGGCGCGCGTCCACGGCGTCCGGTTCACGATCGCCGTCGTCCACGACACGATCTCGACCGAGGTCTACGAGCTCTCCGGCGTGGACGTCACCGTCAACCCGCGCGGTGTCACGGCAGAGGAGATCGTGCGGTTCGCGCACGACCCTCGGACGCAGCAGGTCGCGATGCTCGAGGGGAACCGCTACGAGGTCCTCGACATCACGACCCAGCCGACGAGCGAGTACGTCGGGCTCCGGTTCCGGGACATGCCGATCCGCGGAGCGCTGATCGGCGCGATCGTGCGCGACGGCAAGGCGCTGTTTCCCCACAGCGACGAGGTCCTGCAGGCGGGGGACCGCGTGATCGTCTTCACCGAGAGGTCACGGGTGCCCGACGTCGAGAAGGTGCTGTGAGCCCCGAACGTGCCGCGGCCCGGATCGGCGGGCGCGCGAGGGTCGGTATCGATCTCGCCGGCGCGCTCGGTCTGACCGGGACGATGCTCGCCTACCTGAGCCTCTCGTCACTCATCCCGACGGCCGTCGCGATCGGCTACGGGGAGCCGTTCTGGCCGTTCCTCGCCGCGGGCGCGATCACGGGTGGCATCGGCCTCGGGCTGACGAGACTCGGACGGCGCTCTCCCGGGTCGATCGGCTTCCGCGAGGGTTACCTCGTCGTCTCGCTCACGTGGTTGCTCGCCGCCGTGTACGCCGGCCTGCCCTACCTCCTCTCCGACGAGCGGCAGCTGTCGCAGCCGATGGATGCGTTCTTCGAGGGGATGTCGGGCTTCACGACGACAGGCGCCACGGTGGTGACCGACGTCGACGCGCTCGACCGGTCAATTCTCCTCTGGCGCCAGCTCAGCCAGTGGCTCGGCGGCATGGGGATCATCGTGCTTGCCCTCGCCGTCCTGCCGCGTCTGCGCATCGGCGGCCGCCAGATGTTCGAGTCCGAGCTCCCCGGGCCGGAGGTGAACCAGCTCGCCGAGCGGATCCGCGACACCGCGCGCAGGCTCTGGATGCTGTACATCGCCCTCACGCTCGTCTTGATCGCCGCGCTGCTGTTCGTCGGCGCGGTGGGGCTGGACGACCGGCTGACGCCCTTCGACGCGATCGGCAATGCGCTCTCGACGATGCCGCTCGGAGGGTTCGCGACCGACAACCGCTCACTCGAGCCGTTCGCGCCGGTCACGCAGTGGATCGTGGCCGCGTTCATGGCGCTCGCGGGCGTCAACTTCGCGCTCCTCTACCGGACCTTCGTGCGCCGCGACCCGACCGCGATCCGCCGGGACGAGGAGGCGCGGCTGTACGGCGCGCTCCTCCTGCTCGGGTCGATCGTCGTGTTCGCCGAGCTCGTGCACGCGGATCTCTTCTCGGGGGGCGAGGCGGTCAGGCAGGCGTTCTTCCAGACGACCTCGCTGATGACGGGCACCGGCTTCGCGATCACCGACTACGTCAGCTGGCCGACGCTGAGCGTGATGGCGATGATCGGCCTGATGTTCATCGGCGCGTCGGCGGGCTCGCCGACGGGCTCGGTGAAGATCGTGCGCCACCTGCTCGTCGCCCGGATCCTGCGACGCGAGCTGCGCCAGACGATCCATCCGGAGCTCGTGATGCCGATCCGGCTCAACGGCCAGGCGGTCGAGGAGCGCACGTTGCGCGCCGTGCTCGCGTTCGTCGTGCTCTACATCGGGATCTTCATCGTCGGCGCGGCCCTGCTGGCGATCGACGCGCGCGTCTCGAACGTCAGCCTGGGCATCACCGACGCGGTGGCGGCCTCGGCGGGGACGCTCGGCAACGTCGGGCCCGGGCTCGGGTTCGCCGGGCCGATGGGGAGCTACGAGCCGTTCAGCGACTTCTCGAAGCTCGTGATGGCGCTCCTCATGTGGGTCGGCCGCCTCGAGGTGCTGCCGGTGCTCGTGCTGCTCACGCGAGGCTACTGGAGGGTGTAGGCCTAGCCCTCGTCGCCCGGGCCGTCGGCGAGAAGGGTGCGCACCTTGCCGAACTGCCCGGCCTTGCCCACCACGACGATGGTGTCGCCGTCGAGGATCACGTCGTCGGGCTGGGCGCCCGCGATCGACTCCGACTCGCGCAGGATCGCGATCACGGTGACGCCCGTCCGCTTGCGGAACCCGCAATCGGCGAGCGTGCGCCCGTTGACCCAGCTGTCGTTCGGCACCTTGATCCACTCGATCTGGAACTCGCCGAGCGCCATCTCCAGCTCCTCGACGATCCTCGGCCGCTCGTAGGCGCCGCCGAGGAGCGCGCCGAGCTGCCGGGCCTCGTCGTCGTGCAGCTCGAGCACGACCGCCGGCTCCTCGTCGCTCCGGCGGCGGTGGACGTAGACCTCCCGGTCGCCGTCGTTGTGCTGGATGACGGTGATGCGGCTGCCGGCGGCGGGCGTCATCGTCCACTTCACGCCCACCCCCGGCAGGCGCGTCTCTTTCAGTTCGAGTGGCATCGGCTCTCCTTCAGACGACAGTCAAGCAGCACGAGGCTCATTCCAGTGCCGCCGCGGGCCGGAGCATCCGCCCGAGGCGTTTCGACTCCTTCATCAGCACGACGCCGACGGTCGCGCTCGCGAGCACGTAGAGACCCGCGAAGGCGACGATGTCGTCCCGCTGCTCGAGGCTCAGCGCGGCGTTTCCGGCCGCCAGCTGGGCCAGGATGATCGTGAACTCGCCGTGGGCCACGAGCGCGGCGCCGGCGTTGATCCCCTGGCGCACCGAGAAGCCGCCCAGCCGCCCGGCGACGACGCCGACGCCGACCTTGCCGATGAGCGTCGCGACGATCGCGAGCGCGACGATCCAGCCCAGGTCGCTCCAGCGCGAGAGGTCGATCGTCAACGCGAACGCGAAGAAGAACAACGCGGCGAAGATGTCGCGCATCGCGAAGAACCGCTGCTCGATCTCCTCGCGCACCCCGCTCTCCGACAGGATCACGCCCGCCATCAGCGCGCCGATCGCCTCGGACAGCTCGAGCTCCATCGCGATCGCGCTCATCGCGATCACGAAGCCGAACACGGCGAGCAGGAAGAACTCGAGCTCGAGCCTGCCGAGCTGCCGTCCGATCCACGCGCCGAGCCACCGTGAGGCCGCCAGCGAGGCGGCGACGAACACGAACGCCTTCGTGGTGACGCCGGCTGTCTCCGCGACGCCGCCGCCGCCCGTCGCCACGAAGCCCAGGACCCCGGCGATCGCGATGTCCTCGAAGAGGAGGATCGCGAGCACGAGGTCGGTCTCGTCGTCCGCCAGCCGTCTGAAGTCGATCAGCGCCTTCACGGCGATCGCGCTCGAGGAGACGTAGATGCACGCGGCCAGGACGATCGCCGCGAACGACGGTCCGAACGCGATCAGCCCGACGAGGAGACCGAGGCCGGCGTTCGCGATGAGGTCAGCCGCGCCGCCCAGGCCGACGTGCCGGCCGCTCCGCACGAGCCGCTCGAGGCTGAACTCGAGGCCGAGGAAGAACAGCAGGAAGATGAGCCCGATCTCGGAGACGAAGTGCGTCACCTCCGACGGCTGGACCAGCTGGACGATGTCGGGCTCGTTGGGGCCGAGGATGATCCCGGCGAAGAGGTAGGCGGGAATCGCGGAGAGCCCGAACCGGCTTGCCGCGAGCCCGAGAACGCCAAGCACTCCGACGGTGACGGCGAGCTCGGCGAGCGTCATCCTCGCGCATTCTTCCTGAGGGGCCGCCGCGAGGCGGCGAGTGCGGTCTGTCCCTTACCCGACGACGGCGCGCCTGACGCGGTCCTCGACGCCCGGCTTCAGGATCGCAACGACCTGGTCGCCCGGCCGGATCACCGTGTCGTCCCGGGCGATCTCGCCCACCCCGTTGCGCATCACCGACACGAGCTTCGCGCCGTCGGGAAGCGAGATCCCGGCGATGCGCTTGCCGGCCGCCGGAGCGTCCGGTGGGACGTGGAGCTCGACGAGCTCGAGGCCCTCGCCGCGGAGCTCGAGCAGCTTGACGAACCCGTGCTCGGGCACCTCGTGCTCCACGAGGCCGAGGAGGCCGGAGGTCGCACAGACCGTCTGCGTGATTCCGAGGACGTCGAAGTACGGCTGGTTGCGCGGGTCGTTGACGCGCGCGATCGCCTTCGGCACGCGGTAGCCCTCCTTGGCGAGCTGCGAGATGACGATGTTGTCCTCGTCGTCGCCGGTGACCGCGAGCACGATCTCGGGCGGCCGGGCGATGCCCGCCCGCTCGAGGATGTGGAGCTCGGTGGCGTCGCCCTGGAGGACGATGGGCCCGAGCTCCGCCTCGAGGTGCTCCCAGCGGTCGCGCCGCTGTTCGATCAGCGTCACCTCGTGCCCCATCTGCACGAGCGAGCGCGTGATGTTCGCGCCGACCTTCCCACCTCCCGCGACGATCGCGTACACGGCTCAGCCCGCGCTTCCGACCGGGGCCGCATCGCAGGCGCGGACGATGTCGGCGAGCGTGGCGATCGACGTCTTCGTCGGGCACACGGTCCGGAGCCCGCGCTCGGCGTAGAAGTCCGCCCGGCGCGGGTCGAAGATGCGGGCGACAACGCAGCCGATCCCGTAACGCCGCTGGAGCATCTGCCCGATCACGACGTTCGAGTTGTCCCCGTCGGTCGAGACGACGGCCGCGTCGGCCTTCGCGACGCCCGCGCGATCGAGCACGTCGAGATCCATCCCGTGCCCGACGACGAAGCCGCCGCGCCAGTCGCCGAGGCGGGTGAGCGCCATCTCGTCGTCGTCCACACAGGTGACGTCCCAGCCGTCGCCGGCGAGCTGCTTCGCGACCGAGGCGCCGACCCGGCCGCACCCGATGACCACTGCCTTCATCCCGTTGAGGTTACTCGTCGAACACGCCCTCGGGGAACGCGACGACGAGCACCTCGCACGGGGCGTGGCGCAGGACGTGGTCGACGGTCGGCGAGAAGAACCGGGACTGCCTCCGCCAGCGGGGCGACGAGCCGAGCACGATCAGGTCGGCCTTCCGGCTCGTGGCCTCGTCGACGATCGCATGGCCGATCGAGCGGGCGTGCACGGCGTCGGCGCGCACGTCGACGCCGTTCTCCTCGCCGAGCGCGCGCGCCTCCGCGACCGAGGCGTCCGCCTCCTCGGCGACGTCGGGTGGCAGCGGGGCGCCGAGCTCTCGCTCGCGCGGCACCTGGACGACGGTGATCGCCTCGATCGTCGCGCCGCTCTCCTTGGCGAGCGCGACGGCCGTCGCGACCATCTCCTCGCCGATGTCGCCGAGCTTCATCGGCACGAGGATGCGGCGAAACGACGCCCCCACGGGCAGCGCCGGGCGCGGATCGACGTCCTCGAGCATCCCCTTGCGCTCGCGCACCCGCGTCGCCCCGTAGACCACGAGACCGATCGCCAGCCAGGCAGGGCCGGCGTAGCGCGCGCCCTCGTGCGTCACCATCGCGAGGACGAAGATCGCGCCCGTCAGCGGCGCACCGATCAGCGCGGCGAGCGGGACGTCGACGCCGCCGATGCGCACGTCGGGCCGGGCGTGAAACGGTCGATGGAGGTCGGGCTCGAGCCGGCGCAGCCGGATCACGGCGAGCTGCGCGAGCGTGAAGGCCAGCAGGACGCCGAACGAGTAGGTGCTCGCGAGCAGCTTCGCCTCGTCTCCGATCGCGGCCCCGACGAGGACGATCCCGATCGCGACGGCGGTGATCGCGGCGATCGTCTGCCGCGGAACGAGCGTCCGGCGCTCGAAGCGGCCGATCGCGCGCGGCAGCATGCCGTGGGTGCCCATCGAGTGCGCAAGGCGGGCGCAGCCGGAGATGGACGTCGTGATCGCCATCAGGAGGATGAGGGCCGACGAGAGCCCCACCGCGATCCGGAGCACCTCGACGAGGCCCGCGGGCAGCTCGCCGTCGAATGCCGTCACGATGCCGACGAGCGGCGCCTCGAGCCACGTGCTGCCGAGCTCGGACGTGCCGTCGTCCGCGGCCGGGAAGGCCGTGACGCCCACGACGGCCACGAGCACCGTGAGGATCACGACCAGCCCGATCGCCGAGAACAGCGACCGGGGCAGCGTGCGGCCCGGCTCGCGTGCCTCCTCGGCAAGGTTGGCGACCGTCTCGAGGCCGGTATAGGCGAGGAATCCGAGCGGGATCGCGAAGAGCAGGTCGTCGAGCCAGTCCTGGCCGGGGGCGAGCGACAGGCCGTCGACGAGGGTCGACGGGGAGAACAGGAGCGCGAGGCCGAGGACCACGAGGAGCGACTGCACGAGGAGGTCGAGGAGG
>Ga0070688_100002024_pt1 | contig 10218 bp, 10 predicted proteins | sample KBSS13HmetaG_FD_64679 | JGI IMG/M metagenome (GOLD analysis project Ga0070688, IMG submission 64679) | Switchgrass rhizosphere microbial communities from Kellogg Biological Station, Michigan, USA - KBS S1-3H metaG | ecosystem: Host-associated > Plants > Roots > Rhizosphere ...
TCCTCCCGCCGACGACCGGACACCCTCCACGGGCCTGAACTACAACCTGCGCATCGGCACCACGCCCGGCGCCTCGGACGTGCTCGCGCCCATGGCCCTGACCGACGGCCTGCGCCTGCTGCCCACCCTCGGCAACGCCCAAGCCGGAACGAACGCCTTCGTGTTCAACGTGGCGCCGGGCCGGGATTATTACTGGAGCGTGCAGGCCGTGGACACCAGCTTCGCCGGTTCACCCTTCGCCGCCGAACAGCAATTCACCGTCGCTGCTCCGCGCATCATCGAACCGCTCATGCTGGGCAACGGTCACTTCCAATTCTCGTTCAGCAATGAAGCCAGTGTAATCTACGAAGTCCTCGGCACGACCAACGTGGCCTTGCCGCTGGCGCAGTGGACGGTGCTGGGCCCGCCGGTTTCATTGGGCGGCGGCATCTACCGGTTCACCGACCTCCTCGCGACCAACCATGCGCAGCGCTTCTACCTGTTGCGGCAGCAATAGGTTTTGGATTCAAGCCCCAGCGGTCAGGATGTCGTCTATGCCTTCGCGTAAACCTCTGCTCCGCTATTCACTTAGCAAAATCACACGCACATCGGGTCCACATCTTGTCATTCGCGATTCAGTTGATTGGCGTCGATTCGCGTGTTTCGCGGACACGATCTGCGGTCTGGCTATAAACCTTCGAATCGTGCCAGGCGGGGATGCAGTTCAGGCAGGCGAAACATCAAACCCAACGCGCCCGCTATTCCCAGCACGCATTCGAAAGAGGCGAGGGTCGGTTTTCATCTCTCGCCTAATTTGAGGAATTTACGTAAGTCGTTGGAGGCGAGGGTCGGAATCGAACGATTCCTGCTCTGTTTACGGGGGGAAAATGACCTTTTCGCCGAACGGATCAAGCTATCTCTGGCACTCCTAAGCTTATCTAGGCTTATCTCGCTTACTGAAGAATTCACTGAGCGCGACATGAGGTCGCTCAAGCAGTTGTTTGTTATGAAACCTCCTTGAGAGGAACATCGCGAACCTGCGGTTCCATCCGCAGCAGTCTATCGGCACCGGCGTGACTGGCAACGGTCGGGTCGGAAGCTGCCGTGACAATGTAACTCCACTCGATGAGTGAGGAATCGTCCGCGAGGACGTTTCCGCGACTACCAGCGTCAAAGTGGTCGGAGGGCTAGACTGGATGACACGCCCAACCCAGGTGAACTGCCGCAAGCATCGTCAATCTTAACGAGCCAAAGACGCTGATAGGCTCTAACCAAAAGGTGCGCAGTCGGGTTGTCCGCTTTCAGTGTGCGGACACATGGACTCAATGACTGCCGGTGTATTAGGCAGGGGCTGAATCATCCATCGCTGCTTGAGCGGAACATGGTAAACCCAACGTCTCTCCTCCTCGGAGGAAGGCCGACCGTAAGGAAGGTTGATGAGATGCGGGGCAACGGAACGCTGGAGAAAGCCAATGCCGCCCTGTAACGGGGCGGATAGGAGTTGCAACATCACTCCGCCGCGCAAGCGGGCTGACTTCCGGCATGGTCGTTCATGACGAGAGAGCGGGCAGAATCTTCGCAGGCGGGAACAGCAAATGAACGTGGATAACTCCATGTGTGCACCCGTCGGTTCGGCGAAACACGAAACACGAAGCCCAGCACGTCTGGAGTGCGTGTGTGCCAGAGCCAGAAGTCGGCACGCCAGTACCGTCAAGGCAACACGGTGTCTTACTGTGTTGACCGGCTCCGCTCACGCGGGGCTTGGCAACGGCTTGAGCCGGATGAGGGGAAACTCTCACGTCCGGTTCTGAGGGGAGGGAGTGGCGGCAACGCCACTCTCTCACCCGACAGACCGATGACGTTTCTGGCGGCTACGGCGGTTCCTTGGTGGGCGCCATTCTCCAAATGGGACCAAATCTTCGAGAATCCCCAGAACGAATAGTCGTCGTTGGACAGAAAGGTTTGATCTGAGAGTTGCGGGTCAAGGGAATCGAACCCTCGTGATTATTACCAAAGCGGATTATTGCGGAATTCCGCGGATCACTGCGGAAACACAAGCTGACCGTTGATATTTAACCTTACTGTGCGTCGCAATCGACCAATCTCCACCACCGTAAGCCATTGGAACCCACTCTGGTCTTTTGCTACTTATTCCCAGCAACAAACGGATCAGACATTCGAAGTGAGGAAGTCCTTCAGGATGTCGCCTCGCATTCCCGGCAACCGCCGTGAGCGCGCGGCTGGCACTCTATGACTTTTCCCCGCCGGTCGAACTCGAAGGTGCAGCACTCGTGCAGCAGGTCCTTCAACTGCTCGCGGGCGCGTTGCACGCGCGATTTGGCACCGGACAGTGAGATGCCCAGGCGCTCCGCCAGTTCCTTCTGGGTGAGTCCCTCCAGTTCGGTCAGGACCAGCGCGTCGCGATACGGTTCGGGCAGGCTGTAAATCATCCGGCGAAAGGACGCCTTCAGTCCTTCAATCTCCGGGTCGTTCTCCGCTGGTTCTGCGGGCAATGTCTCCGGCACTTCCACGGTTTCCTTGCGCGTGCGGTAATGGTCGATGACGGCGTTGCGGGCGATGAGGTAAATCCAACTCTGGAGTTTGGCCGGATCCTGGAGTTGCCCAAGCCGCTGTTGAATCTTCACGAAGACATCCTGCAAGATGTCCTCAGCGGTAGCCGGGTCAGACACCCGCGCGCGGATGAACTGACCCAGCTTTTCGGCGAACTCGTGCCAGATGTGTTCCAGCGTGGCGTTCATCGGTTGTTCAAGGCTTCACGGCTTCAATGTTGGCCGAGGCCACGAAGTCTTCCGCTTTGCGGCCGGGAAACCATCCGTCGATGATCTCACGGCTTTCGCCCTTGCGCACGATCCGAATGTTCGTGAAACCGGCCTGACTGAGCATCGCTTTCAGATCATCCACCAGCGAGGCGCCGGCCACGCAGCCGGTGTAGAGTTCCCAATCCTTGCGTAGTTCTTCGGGAATCGGAGCGAGGGCGACGATGTCGGAGACGGCGAGGCGTCCGCCCGGCTTCAACACCCGGAAGGCTTCGCGGAAGACGCGAGGTTTGTCCGGCGAGAGGTTGATGACGCAGTTGGAGATGATGACGTCCATGGTCGCGTCCGCGACAGGCAGGCTCTCAATCTCCCCGAGGCGGAACTCGACGTTCTCAAATCCGCCATTGGCCTGGTTCTTCCGGGCCTTGCTGACCATCTCGGGAGTCATGTCCACACCGATAACGCGACCGGTGGGACCGACAGCGGGGGCGGCGAGAAAGGCGTCGAAGCCCGCTCCGCTGCCGAGGTCGAGCACTGTCTCGCCTGACTTCAAAGCGGCAATGGCTTGGGGATTGCCACAGCCAAGGCCGAGGTTGGCTCCTTCGGGCACCGCACTGGTTTCATCAGGGGAGTAACCCAACCCTCGCGAGACGGCAGCAGCGTCGCGGTCTTGTGGCTTGCCGGCTGGTGCCGGGGTGCAGCAGGTCGGCGCGCAGCCGCAGCTTCCCCCTTGTTCCGCGATGCGGCCGTAGCGCTCGCGGACGGTTGTTTTCACTTTGTCGTTTTGCAGTTCCTGAGTCTTCATGTTGCTTGTTCTTTCTTTGGTGGCCCGCCTTCGAGACGGCCCGGTTTCATCTGTTAAGACGATTGACTCTCAAAAAGGACGCAGGCCTGCCGCAATATGCCTGCTTGACGCATATTACCATACAGGTATATTCCTGCAATCGGTATGCAACCTTCGCAACTCATCGAGATTTACAATTGCCTCTGCGACGAGACGCGGCTGCGCATTATGCACCTGCTGACGCAATCCCCGCTCTGTGTATGTCACCTGCAGGACATTCTCGGCCTGACTCAGGTGGCGGCTTCCAAGCACCTGGCCTATCTGCGCCGGCGCGGGTTGGTGGAGTCGCGTCGGCATGAACAATGGATGATTTACTCGCTGCCGGCGGAACGACCGCGCGAGCTGGACTGGCAGTTGCGCTGTCTTCAAGACTGCCTGCCCACCCACCCGGTCTTCCGGGATGATTTGCGAAAATTGAAAGCCCGGCAGTCTGATTGCTGCTGGGTGGCGGAGGCCGTCGGCGTCGTGCCGTCGGCTCCGATTCGCACCACGAAAACCAAACGCAGCTCCAAATGACCAAGCCCTCCATCCTTATCCTTTGCACCGGCAACTCCTGCCGCAGCCATCTCGCCGAAGGCATTCTGCGCGCCGTCGCGGGCGACATCCTAGATGTTCACAGCGCCGGTTCGAAGCCTGCGGGCTATGTGCATCCGCTCGGCATTCGGGTGATGAATGAGATCGGCATCGACATCTCGGCGCACCACTCGAAGCACATGAACGACTTTCTGAAACAGGACATCGAGACGGTGGTCACGGTCTGCGGCAATGCCGACCAGGCTTGTCCGATATTTCCCGGCCAATTGAACCGGCATCACTGGGGTTTCGATGATCCGGCGCACGCCACCGGCACTGATGAGGAAAAGCTGGCCGTGTTCCGCCGCGTGCGGGACGAAATCCGCCGCGTGTTCACCGCCTACGCGGAAGGCCGGCGCGATCAACTCAAAGCAAGCAAATGACCTGAACCCGATATCACCATGAAAACGATCCAAATTTACGACCCGCCGATGTGCTGCTCGACCGGACTCTGCGGCAACGACATTGATCCGGCGCTGGTGAGCTTTGCCGCGCTGCTCACGCAGTTGAGCCAGAAGGGCGTGAAGGTGGAGCGTTTCAATCTCGGCCAGCAGCCCATGGCGTTCGTGCAGAATCCAACCGTCAAGGCGTTGCTGGACAAGGAAGGCGTGGACGCGCTGCCACTGATCTTCGTCGATGGTCAGATGCATCTAAAAGGGCGCTACCTGACCGACACGGAACGCGAGACGCTTTCCCACGCCGCGCTCGGTGAGGGTGCTGAGGTGGCGTCGTGAAACTTCCGCTCTATCGACCCGATGCCGCAAACACGACGCGCTACCTGTTCTTCACCGGCAAGGGCGGCGTGGGAAAAACGTCGCTGTCCTGCGCGACGGCGTTGAAGCTGGCGGAATCCGGCAGGCGCGTGCTGCTGGTGAGCACTGATCCAGCTTCCAATCTGGATGAAGTGTTGGAAACGACCCTCACGAACCAGCCCAAGCCGATTGCCGGAGCGCCTGGCCTGCACGCCTTGAACATCAATCCTGTCGAAGCGGCGGCGGCTTATCGTGAACGCTTGATTGGTCCGATGCGTGGTCTGCTGCCCGAGGCGGCGCTGCGCAGCATGGAGGAGCAGCTTTCCGGTTCCTGCACGGTGGAAATCGCGGCCTTCGATGAGTTCTCCGGCCTGATTGGCAATCCCGAAACCACCAAAGAATACGACCACATCATTTTCGACACGGCACCGACGGGTCACACCTTGCGCCTGATGAGCCTGGCCAAGGCATGGGATCAATTCCTCGACAAGAACACCAGCGGCACATCGTGCCTCGGTCCGCTGGCCGGTCTGGAAAAGCAGCGCGCGATTTATGAAGGCACGGTCAAAACCCTGGCCGATGCCTCGGCGACGACCCTGGTGCTGGTGAGCCGTCCGCAATTGGCCGCGCTCCATGAGGCCGAACGGACTTCGGGCGAGTTGCGGGCATTGGGCGTGGGCAATCAACAGCTCGTCATCAACGGCATGTTTGAAACGAAATGCCCCGAGGATGTGACCTCGCAAGCAATGCAGCGTCGCAGTCTGGCGGCGTTGGAGTCGGCGAAGGAATTCATCGGCAGCCTGCCGAGTTTCATCGTTCCGTTGCGACCGATCAACATTCTCGGCCTCGGTGGACTGCGCGTGCTGCTGGACGGCGATGATGAAGTCACTTGTGCTCCGAAGCTGGCGACCGAATGGACGCCGCCGGACATGGAAAGCCTCGAAGCGCTCGTGGCAGATATCGAACGTCAGGGCAGCGGCGTGGTAATGACGATGGGCAAAGGTGGCGTGGGCAAGACGACTGTGGCCGCCGCCATAGCGGTGATGCTGGCGCAACGCGGCCATGCGGTGCATTTGAGCACGACCGATCCTGCTGCGCACGTCGCGCAGACGTTGGCCGGTCAGGTGAACGGACTCACGCTCAGCAAAATTGATCCGTCGGTAGAGACGGCGGCGTATCAAGACGAAGTGCTTCGAACTCAGGGCGCACAAATGGATGCAGCCGGACGCGCATTGCTGGAGGAGGATTTGCGCTCGCCCTGCACGGAGGAGATCGCGGTGTTCCGCGCCTTCGCCCGTGAAGTGGGAAATGGCACGGACCGTTTCGTCGTGCTCGATACTGCCCCAACCGGCCACACGCTCCTGCTGTTGGACGCCAGCGAGGCTTACAACCGCGAATTGCAACGGCAGTCCCGCAGCACGCAGCCTGAGGCCGTGATGCGTCTGTTGGAGCGACTGCGCGATCCGGCCTTCACCCGCATCCTCCTCGTGACATTGCCGGAGGCGACCCCGGTGCATGAGGCGGCGGCATTGCAGGAGGATTTGCGCCGCGCGCACATTGAACCGTTCGCCTGGGTGATTAACCAAAGTCTGCTTCACAGCGGCTCGTGCGATCCGCTGCTGCAACGTCGCGAGGAAGCCGAGCATCGTTACCTGCGCGAAGTGGTGGAGAAACAATCGACCCGCACGGCCTGGCTGCCATGGCAACCGGACGAACCAACCGGCCCCGATGCGCTCGCAAGACTGGCGGAATCCAACCTATTAACCCCATCAAGCTTATGACCTATCTTTACGAAACGATCCCGGCCCGCGAGGGCGACAAAGTGAAGCAGTTCGAAATCAAGCAGAGTGCGAACGACGCCCCGCTGACGAAACATCCAGAGACCGGCGAGCGCATTCGGCGCGTGATCCTTGGCGGGTGGGGGCTCGTGACCAGCAAGCCGAGTAGCGGCGGCAATTCATCGCAAGGTGGATGCGGATGTGGACCTAGCGGCTGCTGCTGAGACCGCAAAGAATTATCCGTCTCTCATTACCTTATCTTTACTGCACTTTTACTGCACTGATTCGTAAGTCATTGATTATCAGTGGAGCGGGTGAAGGGAATCGAGCCCTCGTTTCGCCCTATTCGGTCTGTCGGAGGCGATGGTCGGTTTTCATCCCTCGCCCAGAGGTCCTGCACGTTTCAGAAAGAGTTGTTGGAATATCACTTAGGTGAAGTGCTTTGCTGAAGCAAACGGGGGGCCTAAATGGAACTGCTGGCCCACTCCTCGGGACTCCTGGTTCACTCCTAATTTAGCAGTTGGAGGCGGAGGTCGGAATCGAACAGGTCCGATGGCTTTCGCCGTCCTACTCCATTCAATCATAACTCCCGCACTCACAGGCCCGTCGAGTGACAGGCAACGAAACCGCTTGTAAAATGGGCATTTTGACGTGTTTGGTCAAGTACCTCCAGTACTCAATCAGTACTCACCAACGAGTCGCAAACGGCTCATCTAAACCGGCATTGCTGGCATTTCTGCTGGCACTTTTGCTGGCACAAACCGACGCCGAAATTCCGCACCATTTGGCGTACCGCGATGCCGAAAGTCATTCCGTGAGTGCGGTTCCTTCTCGACGCATCAGGCGATGGATCTTCCGTCGGGTTCCCCCACGTGTGTTCGCGCTTCTGGGTGCTCCGCGCAACATCATGCCGGATTTTGGTCACGGGAAGGAACTGTATTATAATCCGGGGTCATAGGAGAATGGCGCGCGGAGTTTCTAAGCCAGCACTGGTTGCAGCTTTGTGCTGGGCCGGATCATCAACTCTTGAATGGTGTCAACGCCCACGGCGACGTTGGCGTCGATCATACCGGCTTCATCGATTAGATACGCAATGGGCGTCGCGAACATGGCGTACTTGCGTGAGATTTCCCATTGTCGTTGCAGGACGATGGGGAACGTGAGGCCGTGCTCTTTCACCTTGGCCCGGTTCTCCTTCGGCTCACCGCGGCTGATCATGAGCATTGCGATCTCGGGATAATCGCGATGGAATTTTTCTAGGCGCGGCGCGAGCGCATTGCACGGACCGCAGTGGGGATCTGAGAAGACGAGCAGCAGGCGTCGTCCACGCAATTCTTCCAGCGACAGTTCGCCGCGTCCGTCCAATCGCGGCAGACGGAATTCCGGCGCGGGGGTTCCGGCTTTCAGTCCACTGCGATTGATTTTGCTGCGCGCCAGTGAGCGGTTGCCGAAACGGTTTTCCTTCGCCTCTTCCCCGGATGATCCCTCGGCTAATTCTTCTGTTTCGCCGAACTCCAATTCATGCAACTGCTCTTCAATATCGTCGAGACGCAACAGGATTCGGCCATTCTGCCGGAGCAATTGCCAGCCAAGCCAGCACCCGACAAGAATCATCAGCCAGCCAACCCCGATTACGAAGAGCAGAATTCCGTCCATACAACCTTCACCACATGGTTGGCTAAAGCCCGCAAGTGCTGACGCGGATCCAGCCCTGCTTCGTAGGTTTCGCGCAATTGCCGCTGCAGCAATCGGAGTGACGTTTGCAGGCGTAGCCGAGGGGCAGGCATGGCTCGGTTGGCTTTGGATTAGCCGCTGCCTTGCTAGTCAGCCCAAGACAGGCCAGCGCCATGCCCGCGAGGGCGACGCCGAATTTCTTCAGCGCGCCACGCCGCGTGACCGATTGAGCCATGCTCTTCGTAAGTTCATCGAATTTGTTGTTCATATATTTTCTTTCGTGTTGTTGTTCGAGTGCTGTGTGGAAATTTTCCCCAGAGTTACTGCGCTGACCATGTCGCATAGCCATCGTTGGGAACGTAATCAACCAGAAGCGCACCCTTCCTTTTCTCATCAAGGATGGACACGGGGTCGCACTCCGAAGCCGCCGCCCAAGCGATGATCGCAGGATTACCAAGAATGGCTTCTGGAACTTCAAGGATCAGGGTGTCCTGTTTGATATGAATTGATACCTCCATCACCGTAAAGGTATTCAGTTCAATCAAAAACCCATGCCATCCCAAACCCAGACCCGCTCCACTGTCCTCCGCCGAATACAAAGCGCCCACGTAGTAGTTGAAACGGTATTTGCCGGTGTGTCCGAAAAAGTTAAACCCCTCGGCCGTTGCGGGATCGGTCAGCAACCCAATGGTCGGGCCGAGGTGGTTGACTTGGGGCGAGAATCCCGGGTCCGCGTTGGCGGGAATCTTAGCGTTCATCTGGAACTCGAAACGAAAAGTTCCTCGAGTCGAACTCACTGAGACTCGCACGAAATCGAGATACGGCGGCACTGGCGCGCCGAATAAATCGTAGGGGAATACAGAATCCCCGGCCGGATCAAAGACCTCGCTGGTGTTGGCTGTTGAGCTCTCAGCCCGGGTCGGCATAGCAAGCATTGCTGCCAGCGCTATGCCCGCGAGACCGCCGCCGAATTTCTTCAGCGCCGCACGGCGCGTGACTGATTGGGCCAAACTCTTGGTGAGTTCATCGAATTTCGCGTTCATAATTTTCCATTCGTTTTGTTGTTGATTCATTCCACTCTCAGCAAATGAAATTGGCGTCAATTGGCCTTGAGGCGGAAATATTTTTGCAGGCCGGAGATGGGATTGGTGAACGGACTGGTGGCGCCGGTGATGTTGGTGAAGTTGCCGGTGATGCCGGGCGCGGATTGCAGACCAAAAGCCGCGTTGGTCCAACTCAGGACGACCGCGTTGCCAAGCCGTTGGATATCCAACGGAATGGAAGTTACCGCTGTCTGCGCTGAATATTTGATCGTCGCGTAGTCGTAACTGTCGCCAATCGAAGACCCCGTGACATAGACGTTTCCAAGGCTGTCCACTGCCAGAGCCGTGGCGAGGTCATAGCTGTTGGCCGGCCCGTTGTAACGATTGGTCCACAGCGGCACGCCCTCGCTGGAATACGCCCACGTCCCGTAATCGGGCTGGAAAGGAAATGTATCGGTAAATGCCCACCCGGTCACAAATACGTTTCCGTGGGCGTCCACAGCAATGGCGGGACGATAATTGCTGTTGGCGATTCCAGGGATATTGTTGGTCCACAGTGCCACTCCTGCTCCCGAATACTTGATGGTTACGTAATCGTTGGCGCCCGGGCTAAATGAGGTTCCTGTCACCACCACGTCGCCGTCGCCGTCCACGGCTAGAGCGTCGGCCTCGTCGCCCGCGCCAGCTCCGGCTCCGTCGTAGCGCCGGGCCCATAACAGCACGCCTGAGCTTGAGTACCTGACAGTCGCATAATCGTAGGAACTGCCGTTCCAAGACCGCCCCGTTACAAAGACGTTG
>Ga0070688_100002025_pt1 | contig 10218 bp, 8 predicted proteins | sample KBSS13HmetaG_FD_64679 | JGI IMG/M metagenome (GOLD analysis project Ga0070688, IMG submission 64679) | Switchgrass rhizosphere microbial communities from Kellogg Biological Station, Michigan, USA - KBS S1-3H metaG | ecosystem: Host-associated > Plants > Roots > Rhizosphere ...
GAGAAGCAGTTTCCAGCGGTGTACGCGATTCAAGGACCGGCTCGGGATGGTAGGTGCGCGCCAAAGCGCAGAGACAGGATTCACGCGCAACCCCGAAGTCATCGATGAGTGAGAGGTGACAGGAACGGGTAGAGCCTCGGCCCAGCCGTGACCCTACCTCCCTCGGCTGGCCGGGCAACAGTCAAATCTCCTCCGGCGTGGTCGTCGGATCCACTGGGTGCCTTCTCCAAGCATCCGCGGCCTGACCGAGAGGTCGGTCTCGCGGGCGATCCCGGCAGCCGGGCATCTGAACAGCCCTCCGCGGGCGAGCGGAGGCGGCGCGTGAGCAATAGAAGTGTTGATCCTGACTCGACCTCCGCGATAGGCTTGACAAGCCTCTTGAGGTCCAGTCACCACGCACCTCCAGGGATGGATCAGCCGATTGGAGGTCCGCCATGCCGCGCAAGATCCTCTTCAACCTTGGTCTCGTCGTGCTCACCATCGCGATGGCCCTGGTGCTTCAAGCCGTGATCGGCCCGGATAAAGTTTCCGCGGGCAAGGACGAGGTGTGCATCTGCCACGCTGCCGGTCAGGAGGGAACCACTCACTTCGTCACGGTGTGCGCCAACCGGACCGCGATCTTCGGGCAGGCGGGTCACTTCAACGAAGACGGCACGCCGCGCGCCGGGCACGAGCAGGATTACCTCGGGCCCTGCAGCGAGCCCTCCCCGCCTCCGTCGCCCGCGCCGTCGTCGTCGCCGGAACCGGAGCCGTCGCCGTCTCCAGGTCTCTAGAACGAGTCGGGATCTCACCGCGCCCGGGGGTTCTCGCCCCCGGGCGCTTTTCTTGACCCCCGTTCTCGCCTCGTGGTACAAAACTGCGTTCCGGATCGACGGCGTGACCGTCCCAGGCGCCCTCGCGACCTCGCGAGACGGATGAACGCGTGGGCCCAACTCGTCGCGCTTCAAGGAGAAGCCTCTGATGTACGCAATCGTCAACATCAACGGCAACCAGACCAAGGTGGCCCCCGACGAGACCCTGGATCTGCCCCGCATGGCGGGTGAGCCGGGCAATAAGGTGAGCTTCGACCAGGTGCTGATGGTGTGCGACGGAGACACCATTACCGTGGGCAGCCCGTACCTGAAGGGCGCGAGCCTGACGGTCGAAGTGCTCGAGCACCTGCGCGGGCCCAAGCTTCGGGTCTTCAAGTTCAAGCGACGCCGCGAATATCGGCGGCGGATCGGTCACCGCGACTCGCTCACTCGCGTGCGGGTGACCGGCATCAAGGCTTAGGAGTCACTCATGGCGCACAAAAAAGGTCAGTCCTCGTCGAAGAACGGGCGCGAATCGAACGCGCAACGGCTGGGCGTCAAGCGCTTCGGCGGACAGCTCGTCAACGCCGGCAGCATCCTGGTGCGCCAGCGCGGCACGCGCTTCCACCCGGGTGAGAACGTGGGTCGAGGCAGCGACGACACGTTGTTCGCGCTGATCGAAGGTCACGTCAGGTTCACGCGCTGGGGACGCAACCGCAAGCGCGTGCACGTCCTGCCCGTGGCCGCGGCGGGCGAGACCGAGACCGCCAAGTCGGCCTGACCGAAGCAGCGTTCTTTCGAGACGTTCCGCGCCACGCCCGAGAGATTGGGCGTGGCGTTTCGATTTGAGGTCTTCGCATTCGACAAGGAGGGTGCCGTGAAGCACAAGGTGGCGGTGATCGGAGCCGGCAACGTGGGCGCCAGCGCGGCGCTCTACGTCGCCGAGCGCGGGCTGGCCGACGTGACCCTGATCGACATCGTCGAGGGCATGCCTCAGGGCAAGGCGCTCGACATGCAGCAGGCCGCGCCTCTCTGGCACAAAGGCGGGAAGATCGAGGGCGCGAACGACCTTGCGGCGGTGAAGGGATCCGACGTCGTGATCATGACCGCCGGCTTCCCGAGGAAGCCGGGCATGTCGCGCACCGATCTGCTCAAGGCCAACGCGGACATCGTGCGCCCCGCCGCCGAGGCGGTGAAGCAACATGCGCCCAATGCCTACGTGGTGGTGGTCACCAACCCGCTCGACGTGATGGCGCACCTGTTCTGGAAGGTGAGCGGTTTCCCCAAGAATCGGGTGATGGGCATGGCGGGGATCCTCGACTCCGCGCGCTTCCGCGCCTTCATCGCCATGGAGCTCGGCGTTTCCGGAGCCGACGTGCAGGCGATGGTCCTGGGTGGCCACGGCGACTCGATGGTGCCGCTGCCGCGCTACACCACGGTGGGCGGGATCACGGTGACCGAGCTGATTCCGGCCGACCGTCTGGCGCAGATCGTCCAGCGCACGCGCGACGGCGGCGCCGAGATCGTGAAGTTGCTGAAGACCGGATCGGCGTACTACGCGCCGGCGATGTCGGCGGTGGAGATGGCGGAAGCGATCCTCACCGACCAGAAGCGTCTGGTGCCATGCTCGGTGCTGCTGCAGGGCGAGTACGGGCTCAAGGATTTGTTCCTCGGCGTCCCCGTCATCCTCGGCGGCAAGGGCGTGGAGAAGATCCTCGAGCTCGAGCTGACGGCGGAAGACAAGGCCGCGCTCGGGAAGTCGGGCGCCGACGTGGCGGCCGCCATCGCGGAGCTGAGCGGCGCCACGGTGTAGCTTCACGAGATGAAGCAGGGCCCCGGGATCGAGTGGCGGAATCTCGCGCTGCCGCTCGCGTCCCTCGCGATCGCCGCGGTGATCGTCTTCCACGGGGCCCTCGGCTTCTTCTTCTCGCAGGACGACTTCGGGTGGATGGCTCGCGCCCGCGGGCTCATCGACCGGACCCCCGGGCCGTGGCGATTCCTTTCGCTGCGCCTCTACTGGGACCTCATGCGTCCCCTGGGGATGAATGCGCTCGCCTACCACCTGGTGAGCCTTGCCGCGCACGTCGCGGCCACGTGGCTGCTCTTCGATCTCCTCCGGCGTCGGGTCTCTGTGACCGCAGCATGGCTCGGAGCCGTCTTCTTCGCCGTGCATCCGGCGCTCTACACGGCGCTCTACTGGGCGTCGGCGATCGGCGACGTGTGGGCGCTGCTGTTCGTGCTGGCGACCTTGCGGGTGATCGATGGGTCGGGACGATGGCGATGGCTCGCCGTGCCGCTGTTCGCGGGCGCGCTGATGTCGAAGGAGTCGGTGCTGCTGCTGCCGCTCTGGATCGCGCTCGCGACGCTGAAAGGATGGCGGCGCGCGCTCGATCCTCTCGTCCTGTCGCTGGTCGCGGTGGCCGCCATCCACTTCGCCACGCTCTACTTCCAGAACATCTCAGGCCTGGGAAGCGGAGGCTCCGAGCCTTCGGCCTACGCGCTGAAGTTCGATCGGACCCCGTGGCTCAATCTCCTGACGTACGTCGGGTGGACGGTGAACTTTCTCTACGCGACGGTGTCCTCGGTCTCGGACGGGGTCGATCCCAGCGTGTTCATGGCGGGTGGGGTGGCGATGGCCCTCTGGCTCGTGGGCCTCGCCTGGCGACGTTTGCGACAAACCGGCTGGCTCGAAGGTGGTCTGCTCTACGCCGCGCTTTTGCTGCCCGTCTTACCGCTCGGGAATCACACCTATCACTACTATCTCTACGCCCCTCTCGCGGGTGTCGCCTGGTGCCTGGCGGCTGCGTTCGACGGGGTCCTGGTTCGCCCGTCGGCCCCGGCGTCCGCCAAGCGTTCAGCGCGCGGCTCGAAAACGGAAAGCCGGCCTTCGCAATTCCCCGTGGGCGTCGCGGCCGTCGTCGGAGCGCTCCTGGTCTGGAACGGCGCACTGCTGGTGCGGAAGGTCGAGTCGTTCCCGTTCCTGGTGCCCGAGCTGCGCGCGGACCCGATCGTCGATCGCGCGCGGATCGCGCGCAACGTCTATGACGGACTCCGCACCGAGACGCTGCCCGCGCACGCGCGCTTGATCTTCTGGTCCCCGCAAGCCATCGCACTTCAGCGCCAAGGCGGGCGAGACACGACCATGGAAAGCTATTTCGAGAAGAACGTGCGCGGCGCTCTCTATGAAGGCATAGGGGTGCGAGTCATGGCCCCGGCCGTGGACTCGGTGGAGTTCGTCCGTGCCTTCCATCCGGCCGACTCATCGTCCCGTTACGTGCTCTATCGCGTCGACGGCCGGATCACCTTGTTCGAGCCCGCGGTCGTCGAGTCCGCGCTGCGCTCAGGCCCTCCCTGAGGAGAGGACATGAGTGGATGTCGCTCACCCGGCGTCCGAGGACGAGGCCAGTCCCAGCGTGATGTGCAGGGCATGGCTGGCCGAGCGCCTGACGAGGCGGTGGATCGACGAGCTGCTGGATCTCCTCCGCTCGGCCGAGTCCGAGGCCTGCCACTCACCCTGGCCATGGTGACGCCATGGTCCAGATCTGAGTCTCTCCGGTCCGCGGTGATCTCGCGGACCGGAGAACTCGAAGGTCAGTTCGTCAGGACCACCTTCGTCCGCTCCACCGTTCCTGCGGTCTCGAACCGCGCCCAATAGATCCCCGCGGGCAGCGCGCGGTGCGTGTCGTCGCTGCCGTTCCAAGACACCCGCCACACGCCTGGCGCGCGTGCCTCGTCGAGAACGCGCGCCACCGCTCGCCCGCGCAGGTCATAGATGCGGAGCGTCACCCGACCATGCGTCGCCACCCCGAACTCGAATGAGGTCGCACCGTGGAACGGGTTGGGAATCGGACGCGAGAGGAACGCGTGGGCGGGGATGGTGCCGGGAGGGACGCCGGTGATCTGCGACGGAGCGAGGAGGGTGTATCCCGACTCGTTTCCGTGGCGATCGGTGGCCGAGACCTTGTAGTGCGACACACCCGGGTCGTAGGTGGCGTCCTGCAAGGACGCCGCGATCGGCTGACCGATCCGATTACCCGACGAGGGAACGAACGAGGGGGACGTGCCCTTGTAGACCGAGTAATGCCAGATGTCGGACGCCGAGCTCGGCGACCATTGCAGCTGGACGGTGGTGCCCCCCGAGGAACCGCCCACCAGGTTCTGCGGCGCTCCCGGCGGCAGGTTGTCGACCGAGTGTCCCCCGGCCGTCGCCGAGACCACGAAGAGGCTCGAGGTCGTGGTGTGCGCAACCACCAGGAACGAGTCAGTTCCGATGCTCTGGAACGACGAGTCCGTGTGGGTCGGAGCGAGGAACGAATAGGAGGGGGCTACGATCGCGGGCGTATAGGCGACGGCGTCCCATTGCCCGGGAGGGAAGTCGCTGTACTTGGCGATGTCAGCCATTCGGGTGGTGGAAGGCAGGACGTGACGGTCATCGGAGAGGCGAGCTGTCGTCGCGCCCGGGACCCGCTTGCGCCACAGGCTGTATCCGTTGGTAATCGGCGAGATGCCGCCGCCATCCGAAAAGGGCTTGGTGGTGTTGACGGTGACCCAGCCACCCTCGTCGGCGCTCACGTCCGCTATCGACGCAATCGTCGCCCGATAGTTGGGCACCCACGCTTGCTCTCCCGAAGAAAGCGCGCGGCTCAGGATGCCGCCGCCGCCAATTAGTGCACCTCCGAGGCCATCGCTGACGAGCAGGGTTGGCGTGAACGAGCGACTTGGCTCGCCGGTAGGAAACTCGAGGCCTCCACTCTCCCAGGTTGAAACGCCAGACGCGTTCAGGTGGCCGGCCCGGGCGCTCGAAGGCGAGGTCGCCGAAGACAGCCACGCGACGATCGCACCTCCCGCGCCGTCGCTGATGATGTTGGGATCGGTCTCGCCGGCCGCCGAGTTCGACACCACGGCGCCGTTCGCGGTCCACAGTGCGGTCCCGGCGCCGTTGATGTGCTGCGCGTAGATGTCCGCGCCGCTGACCCCCGAGTTCCGGCTGTCCGTCCAGGCCATGAACGCGCCGCCGAGGCCGTCTTCGATCATGATTTGCTGATTCTGATCACTTGAAACCGCGGCGATCGGAATGCCATTGGCCGCCCATAACGACGCGCCGGTGTTGTCCACGCGCTGAGCGTAGAGATCGAAGTCGGCGCCGTTTCGCTTGTCCATCCACATCGCGATCATCCCGCCAGAGCCATCGCGAATCGCGCGAACGAAGAACTGTTGGCCAGTGATGACGCACACCGGCAGACCGCCCGCGGTCCATGCCGGGCTGCCCGCGGCCGTGATGCGCTGAGCGTAGATATCCGATGCGCCCAGGGTGCCCGGCCGCGAGTCCTCCCAGATGAAATAGCAGCCTCCCGCTTCATCTGGGACCGGGGTTGCGGTGGCCACCGAGTAGGCGAGGCTTCCAACCGGGGTGATCTGCACGCCGTTGACGCTCCACTGGGGCACCCCGGATGGATCCAACTTCTGGGCGAAGAATTGGTTGACCGTGCCCTGGCCGTTCCGCTCGTCGTGCCACACGATGAAGGAGTTCCCAGACGCGTCCGTAGCGATGCTGGGCTGATTCTGTGGGTTCGCCGCATTGCACACCGCGATGGCCGTTGCCCCCCATGCGTGAGCACCCGTTGAACTGATGCGGTCGGCGTAGATGTCCCCACCGATGTTGGCTGATGCTGTGTAGACGACGCCTCCTGAGCGATCGGGTGCCGCGGCCGAGGGGGCCGCGAACTGAAACACCGGCCCGATGATGACTGTCGCGCTCCATTGCACGGCGCCCACGGCGGCCGTTCGTTTGGTGAGGTGGGTTCCACTGCCGTCGGACCCGGCAGTGGCAATCACGCCACCCGATCCGTCGGATACGGGAACGCCCGTGCCTGCACCCAAACCGCCGGGCACCCATTGCGCGAAGGTGGATGTCGCCGAACCGAAAGCAAGAAACAGCGCGATGGCGATCTGGATCCCGACCCGTTTCATGCCGACCTCCTGGGCGGAGACGTGGGACGATTCTGGTGGCGAGAATTCTAGTGCTAGGCTACCCGGCGGTCACCCGGAAAGGGATTCGTTCGAAGGCTTCGACATCCACTGTCTGCTGTGTTACGTTCCTATCCCGTGCTTAGACACGGGAAGCAGTGCGGCGCCGTCCGAGGTCAGGGGATCAGCCTCGGGCGGCGCGCCTCTTTTGGGGGCGCTCGCTGATGACCTCGGTGCTCGCCGTCATTCCCGCCCGCTACGGAGCCACGCGTTTCCCCGGCAAGCCGCTCGCGACGCTCTGGGGGAAACCCATGCTCCAGCACGTGTTCGAGCGGGCGAAGGCGGCGCGCGGGATCGATGCCCTGGTGGTCGCCACCGATGACGAGCGGATCGCCGACGTGGCGCGTGGCTTCGGGGCCGAGGTCGAGATGACCACCTCCGCGCTCACCAGCGGGACGGATCGCGTGGCCGAGGTGGCGCGGCGCCGACCGTCGTTCGGGGTCGTGCTCAATCTCCAGGGAGACGAGCCCGAGCTCGATGGCGAGGCCGTTGGCCGGCTGGTCCAGGCGATGCGCGACGACCCATCGATTCGGATGGGAACCCTCGCCCATCACGAGGACGAGCCCTCCTCGCTGGCCGCGGAAGACGTGGTCAAGGTGGTGGTGGACGGGTCCGGATTCGCCCTCTACTTTAGTCGTGCCGACCTCGCGCGCGGCTCCCGTGGGGGTCCGGCCCTCAGACATGTGGGTGTCTATGGATTCCGTCGGGACCTACTGCTCGAGTTCGCGGGATGGCCGGCGGGCGATCTGGAGAAGGCGGAACGGCTCGAGCAGCTGCGCGCGCTCGAGCGTGGCGTGAAGATCAAGGTCGTCACGGGCTCGAAGGCGTTCGCGGGGGTCGACACGCCGGAGCAGCTCGAGGCGTTGGAGAGACGCGGCCCGCAGGGATAGAAGAGGGGCGGGGCACTACCGGAAGGGGGACCGGGAACATGGCGAAGATCGTGGTGGTGACGGGTGGCGTCGTGTCGTCGCTCGGGAAGGGAATCGCGTCGGCGTCGCTGGGCCTCTTGCTCAAGTCCCGCGGCCTCCGGGTCACTCTCCAGAAGCTCGATCCCTACCTGAACATCGATCCCGGAACCATGAGCCCGTTCCAGCACGGGGAAGTGTTCGTCACCGACGACGGTGCCGAGACCGACCTCGACCTCGGGCACTACGAGCGCTTCACCGCAATCTCCGTCACCCGCAGCCACAATGTCACCGCGGGGCAGGTCTACGACGCGATCCTCTCCAAGGAACGCCGCGGCGACTACCTGGGCCGTACGGTCCAGGTGATTCCCCACGTGACCGACGAGATCAAGCGCCGCATCTATTCGCTCGGGCTCGCCACCCAGGCCGACGTGCAGATCGTCGAGATCGGCGGCACGGTGGGCGACATCGAGTCGCTGCCGTTCCTCGAGGCGGTTCGGCAGCTCAAGCTCGAGCACCGTCGCGACGTGCTGTTCGTCCACGTCACGCTGGTGCCCTTCATCCGCGCGGCCCGCGAGATGAAGACCAAGCCCACTCAGCACTCCGTCAAGGAGCTGCGCGAGATCGGGATCCAGCCGGACGTGCTGCTGTGTCGCACCGAGGCCCCGCTCTCCGACGACGTGCGCGAGAAGATCGCGCTCTTCTGCAACGTGCCGACCGAGGCGGTGATTGCCGCGGTGGACGTGGATTCGATCTACGAGGTGCCGAGCGTGTTCCACGGCGGCGATCTCGACTCGCTGGTGGTGCGCGAGCTCGGGCTCGAGACCGGGCCGCCTGATCTCAAGGCGTGGAACGAGTACGTGCATCGGGTCACGAGTCCGACCCGTCATTGCGTGATCGGCGTGGTGGGCAAGTACACGCACGTGCGCGATGCCTACAAGAGCATCATCGAGTCCTTCGTCCATGCCGGCGCCGCCAACGAGGCGCGGGTCGAGCTGCGGTGGATCGAGGGCGAGGACATCGAGCAGCAGGACGCCGCCCGGCACCTCAGCGACGTCGACGGCGTGCTGGTGCCGGGTGGATTCGGCGAGCGCGGGATCGAAGGCAAGATCGCGGCGGCGCGCTACGCGCGCGAGCGCGGGGTGCCGTACTTCGGCCTCTGCCTGGGCATGCAGGTGGCGACCATCGAGTTCGCCCGCAACGTAGCGGGATGGAAGGAAGCCAACTCGAGCGAGTTCGATCCGCAGGCGCCTCAGAAGGTCATCGATCTGATGGACGAGCAGAGCGGCGTCACCGAGAAGGGTGGCACCATGCGGCTCGGCTCTTTCAGATGTCAGTTGAAAGAGGGAAGTCTTGCGCGCCGTGCGTATGGGAAAGCAGAGATAGAAGAAAGACACCGCCATCGTTATGAGTTCAACAACCGCTTCGCGGCGCAGCTCCAGTCCCGTGGCCTCGTGCTCTCCGGGAAGTGCGTCGGTCGCGAGCTGGTCGAGATCGTCGAGCTGCCCGACCATCCTTGGTTCCTCTCGGTGCAATTCCACCCCGAGCTCAAGTCACGCCCACACGATCCGCATCCGCTGTTCGTGGACTTCGTGCGTGCGGCGCTCGAGCGGCGCCGGGCGCGGCTGGGACACGACGACTACACCGCTGCCGATCGCGAAGCCGAGGCGAGGACAGCGCGCGAGGAGGCCGAGGAAGAGCCGGCGCGCGAGCGGGCCGGTCAGGCGCCGAGCTCGGCATGAAGCGGTTCGCGATCGGTGGAGCCGAGGCGGGATCCGCGCGGCTCCTGATCGTCGCGGGTCCTTGCGTGATCGAGAGCGCGGAGCTCTGCCTGCGCGTGGCGAGCCATCTCAAGTCGCTGTGCGCGGCGCGCGATCTGCCTTTCGTGTTCAAGGCCTCCTACACCAAGGCCAACCGCTCGAGCACACGCTCCTTCCGCGGACTGCCCCGCCACGAAGCGCTGGAGATCCTCGCTCGCGTGCGTCGGGAATTACAGATTCCCATCCTGACCGACGTGCATGCCGAGGACGAAGTCGACGCCGCGGCGCAGGTGGCGGACGTCCTGCAGATCCCGGCCTTTCTCTCGCGACAGACCGCGCTGCTCGAAGCCGCGGCGCGGACCGGTCGCGCGGTCAACGTGAAGAAGGGCCAGTTCATGGCGCCCGACGACATGAAGCAGGCGGTCGAGAAGCTCACCGCCGCCGGCTGCGAGAAGATCCTTCTGACCGAGCGCGGCACCACCTTCGGCTATCACGACCTGGTGGTCGACATGCGGGGCCTGGTGGTGATGCGCGACTTCGGCTGGCCGGTGCTCTTCGACGCCACCCATAGTCTGCAGAAGCCCGGCGGAGAAGTGAGCGGAGGAGAACGCCGTTTCGCGGTCCCGCTCATGCGCGCGGCGGTCGCGTGCGGCGTGGACGGATTGTTCTTCGAGACGCACCCCGACCCGGCGCGCGCGCAGTCCGATGCGGCCACGCAGCTCCCGCTCGCCGATG
>Ga0070688_100002028_pt1 | contig 10211 bp, 9 predicted proteins | sample KBSS13HmetaG_FD_64679 | JGI IMG/M metagenome (GOLD analysis project Ga0070688, IMG submission 64679) | Switchgrass rhizosphere microbial communities from Kellogg Biological Station, Michigan, USA - KBS S1-3H metaG | ecosystem: Host-associated > Plants > Roots > Rhizosphere ...
CAACGAGTCGATCGACCTGCTGCGGCGGCGGCGGGAGAGCAGCCAGCTCGACGTCGAGCAGATCGCACCCGGCTACGGCCTTGCCGAGGACGCGGCGGCGAGGGAACGGCTGCGCCGCCTGCTCACCGACCTGAAGGCATTGCCGGAGCGCCAGCGCGAGGTGCTGGTGATGCGCGAGCTGGCCGGGCTCAGCTTCGAGGAGATCGGCAGCGCCCTCGACACCTCCGGCGCGGTCGCCCGGCAGACCCTCTACGAGGCGCGCCAGAGCCTGCGCCAGATGGAGGAAGGACGTGAGATGAGCTGCGCCACCGTGACCAAGGCGCTCTCCGACGGCGACGGCCGGGTCACCCGCCGCCGCGACGTCCGGGCCCACCTGCGCAGCTGCGCCCGGTGCCAGGCCTTCCGCGAGGAAATCAAGAGCCGCCAGCACGACCTGGCGGCGCTGGCGCCGCTGCCCGCGCTCGCCGCGGCGGGGATGCTGCAGGGGCTCGTCGGCGGCTCCCACGGCGCCGCCACCGGTGGTGGCCTGGCGACCACCCTCGGCGGCGGCGCGGCGAAAACGATCGGCGCCTCCGCGGCGGCCAAAGGAGCGGCCACGGTAGCTGTCGTCGCGGCGATCGGTGTGACCGCCGCAGACCGCAGCGGCGTCATCCACCTCGGCCTTCCGGGCGATCGGACGACCAAGTCCGCGGCACCGTCCCCGGGCTCCGCGGGCGCTGCCGGCGGCGCGCAGGCCCAGCAGGAGAGCGGCGGCGAAGTCGGCGACGGCCACAGCCTCAGCGGCGGCGCAGCGGCGGACGGCGCTGGTGCCAACGGCCCCGGCAACGCCGCGGCGAAGAATCAGGCCGACCCCGCTCTCGGCGCCAGCGCCCACCACGGCACCGCGGCAGCCCATGCCCATGACCATCCGCAGCCCCACGAGGAGGTCAGCGCCGAGGCCCAGGGCCCGCCAACCGAGCACCCGAGCGGGCAGGATCACGAAAAGCAGCACCCGGAAGCCGCGGCCGGCGGACAGGAAACTGCCACCACTCACAAGCAACAGCAGGAAGCGACCCACGAGCAGAAGCAGGAAACGGCCCACAAGCAGCCGCATGGGAGCGAGGCTGCGGGCGGCGCTTCGCACAAGGCGACGCCGAGCCCGCCCTCTCACCCGGAAACCAAGGCTCAGCCTCCTACCACCGCGCCGCCGGAGGAAGCGCCGGCAAACCCTCCGGCAGCGGCGCCGGGAGTACCGGCGCCGAGTCCTCCGGGCCAGTCGAAGGCGGCTGAAAAAGCTTCGGCCGAACCCGCACCGCCGGCCGGGACCGGCAAGGGCCCGACCCCCGGCTCAGCTGACTAGCCCGCGCACCTCAGCTCGGTCTTCCCGCCTCTCCGAGAGCGGACATCGTCGCCACTACCGATTTGGCCAGCCCCGCGAGGTCGTAGCCGCCCTCGAGGACGGCGCCGACCGGCGCGCCCCAGCTGCGGGCGGCCTCCATGACGATCGTCGCCAGGCGGCCGAACGACTCCGCCTCCAGGAGACACTCGGCCAGGGGGTCGTCGCGGTGGGCGTCGAACCCGGCCGAGATCAGCACCAGCTGCGGCTGGAAGCGGGCGGCGACGGGGAGGACCTCCCGCTCGAGCAGCGAGACCCAGAGCTCCTCATCGCTGCCGGCCGGCACCGGCAGGTTGATCGTGTAGCCCTTGCCGCGGCCGCTGCCGGTGTCTTCGCGGGCGCCGGTGCCGGGGAAGATCCCGCCCTGGTGGATGCTGGCGAAGAGGACGTCGTCGCGGTGGCGAAAGATCTCGGCGGTGCCGTTGCCGTGGTGGACGTCCCAGTCGAGGATGAAGACCCGCTCGAGCCCGAGCTCGGCGATCGCCAGGGCGGCAGCGACGGCGACGTTGTCGAAGAGGCAGAAGCCCATCGCCCGCGCCGGCTCGGCGTGGTGGCCCGGCGGCCGCAGCGCGCAGAACCCGACCTCGGCCTCGCCGCCCAGCAGCGCCCGCGCCATCGCGCAGGCGCCGCCCGCCGCGCGCAGCGCCGCCTCGTAGGAACGTGCGCCGGCGAAGGTATCGAGGTCGATCGCCCCATCGCCGCCCAGGCTGAGCTCTCGTATCCCCTCCACGTGCGAGCGCGGGTGGACCATCAGCAACTCCTCTTCGCTCGCCGCCGGCGCCTCGCGCCGCTCCCACCCGAGCCAGCCGCGCTCCCCCAACGCCGCCTCGATCGCCCGCAACCGCTCCGGGTTCTCAGGGTGCCCCGGCAGCCCCTGCCGCGGATCGTGCTCCAGCGACGAAGGGTGGCTGAAGTAGAGCATCGGCGCCACTGTACCCACGGCCCTGCGCCTGCTGCGGCAGGTGCGAAGCGCTCGAGGTAGAAACGGGAGGCATGGAACGAAAGCTCAGCGTCGGCAGCGCCCTCAGCCAGGTCTTCGACATCTACCGCGAGCAGGCGGGCGTGCTGCTGCCGGTCGCCTTCTGGCTCTTCCTGATCGTCGCCGTGGTCAACGGCCTCACCGAAGGCAACCTCTCGCTCTTCTGGCTCGGGATCGTGGTCAGCCTCGCCGTCGGCACCCTCTACCAGGGGATGGTGGTCGAACTCGTCCGCGACGTGCAGGACGGCCGCCTCGACGCCTCGGTCGGCGACCTGATGCGCTCGGTCCTGCCGGTCCTGGGACCGCTGATCGGCGCCGGCATCCTCGCCGGCATCGGGATCGCCGTCGGCCTCTTCCTGCTGATCGTCCCGGGCCTGATCCTGCTGACGATGTGGGCGGTGATCGCGCCGGTGATCGTGGTCGAGCGCCGCGGCGTCTTCGATGCCTTCGGCCGCTCCCGTCAGCTGGTCAAGGACCAGGGATGGCCGGTCTTCGGGACCGTCGTCGTCGCCTTCCTGATCGCGATCGTCGTCTCCCTCGTCCTCGTCGCGATCGCCGCCAGCATCGCCGACGGGCCGCTGCTGCGGATCGTCTTCAGCGCCCTCGCCTCGACCGTCACCGCCCCAATCGAGGCCCTGGTCGCGAGCGTCCTCTACTTCCGCCTGCTGGCGATCAAGGGCGAGGCGAGCGCTTCCAGCCCATCGGCCGCGGCGGTGTCGCCGCCGGTCGATTCGTAGCCCGCCCTGACCGCGGCAGCCCCCGGGGCGCAGGCTTCGGCGGCTGCCGCCGCTGCGGCGAGGCGAGCGGGGGAGAGACGCCGGCGGGACAGCCGCACGCCGGCGCCCGCCTCCTCGACGTGAGCGGCGACGTCGAGCTGGTCGCGCCCCCAGGGGACGACGCAGACGGGCACCCCGTGCGCGAGCGCCTTCTGGGTGATCCCCATGCCCCCGTGGCAGACGACCACGGCGGCGCGTTCCAGGAGCGGGCGGTGGGGGAGGAAGCGCTCCACCAGAGCATCGCCTCTCCGGGGCAGGGCGGCGGGGTCGACGCCGGCGGTGGTGAGGACGAGGCGCCAGCGCTCCGCCATGCCTTCCAGGGCGGCCGCGGCGATCGCGCCGTCGTCCTGGAACTCCGAGGAGCAGGCGACGAGGGCGACCGGGCGGTCGTCTTCGGGAAGCGCGATCGGCTGGGCCGGCGCGGGGTCCCAGGTCCCGGCGCCGACCATGAGCACGCTCGGAGGCAGCGGGCGCGGGTACTCGAACGGCTCCGCCGTGAAGTAGAGGGTCAGGGGTGCCCGGTAGCGCGCCTCCTCGATCCGGTCGAGCGGCGGCAGTCCCGCCGCGCTCCTCCCCGCGTTCGCGGTGGCGAGCCGGGCCGTCTTGTCGAAGCGCCCGCTCAGCAGGCCGAGCACCCTGTCCCGCAGCTTTCCCGCCAGGTCGCCTCGCGGCCGCATCCCGAAGCCGAACGGCGGCAGCCCCGGGGCGGTCTCTTCGAGCAGGAAGGGACGCGACTCGGCCCAGGCGACTCCTTCCCGCTCGGCCACGGCCTTGGCGCCGAAGGTGGTGGTGTCGACCAAGGCGAGGTCGGGGTCGACGGCTGCCAGGGCCGAGCCGAAGTCATCCACCTCGAGGCGCGCTCGTTCGGCCCAGACCTCGAAGGCGCGTTCACCCGCCTTCACCTGCAATTTCGACCGGTGATCGTCCATTCCGATCGCTTCGATCCCGGGATCGATCGCCTCGCACTCCAGTCCCGCCGCGCGCACCGCGCCGACCGCCGACCGCAGCGTCCGCACCTGCACCCGGTTGCCACGGGCCTGCAGCTCCAGCAGCGGCCCCATCATCGGGTTCAGGTGCCCGCGGGCGGGGGAGGTGTAGGCGAGGACTCTCACCCGGCGGTCCTCGCCTGCTCGACCAGGGCTCGGATCGCGCCCTCGGCGGCGGTGCGGCCGAGACCGTGGCGGCGGTGCAGCAACTGCCAGACGTAGACGTCGGTGACCGTGGCGAGCAGCGCCAGCCGTCGCTCCCGTGCCGGGCGCTCGAGCCGCTCCAGGTCGCCGGCGAAGACCTCGCCGACCCACTCTTGGTGCAGGCGTTCGCCGCTCTCGACGACCCGCCGGGCCAGCGGATAGCGCTCGGCGGCGGCGAGGCGCCGCACCGTCTCGTCTCCGACCGCCTCGTAGTGGTCGACCAGGACTCTGATCGCGCCGTCGACGTCGCCGGGCACGGCCTCCCGCGAGGCCGCCACCGTCGCTTCCGCGTCGGCGAGCGCCTCCTCGAAGAGTCCCTCGCGGGAGGCGAAGTGACGCAGCAGCGTGCGCGTGCTGACGCCCGCGCGCTCCGCGACCCGGTCGAGCGGGAAGTCGTAGAGCTCCTCCTCGCGGAAGAGCTCCTGGGCGGCATCGAGTATCGCCCGCCGCGTGCGTTCGGTCGCCTCGGCTCGCGCGACCTGACGGTAGGGACGTACAGTCATTTCGTGTCACTATAAGTGACACGAACGTGAAGTCAACCTCAGTGCTGAAGTAGCCCGGCGACGGCTCGGGCGAGGTGCTCGCCGCGCGCGGTCAGCGTGTACTCGGTGTGGGGCGGGCGCCCGGGGACGAGCCGGCGCTCGACGATCCCCGCCGCCTCCAGCTGCTCGAGCCGCTCGGAGAGCGTCGTCGGCGAGACGCCGGGGAGCGACTGGCGGAACTCGTTGAAGCGGACGGCGCCGCTGGAGCAGGCGTAGATCGTCGCCATCGTCCAGCGGCGCTCGAGGAGCCCCGCGGCGGTGCGGAGCTCCTGGGGAACCGGGGTGCAGTTGCGGCAGCGGGGGGACACGTCGCCTCCTTACGCCGCCATCGCCTCGTGCCCCTTCTCGGCCGGCTCCAGCGCCAGCCCGAGGACCTCGTCGATGCTCATCACCGGGTGGAAGGCCATCTGCTCGCGCACCTCCTCGGGGACCTCGTCGAGGTCGCCGCGGTTGCGCTCGGGCAGGATCACCTCGGTCAGCCCGGCGGCGTGGGCCGCCAGCACCTTCTGCTTCAGCCCGCCGATCGGCAGCACCCGGCCCTGCAGGGTGACCTCGCCGGTCATCCCTACCGTGTGCTTGACCGGCCGCCCGGTCAGCAAGCTGACCAGCGCGGTCGTCATCGCGGTGCCGGCGCTGGGGCCGTCCTTGGGGATCGCCCCGGCGGGGACGTGGAGGTGGAACTCACGCTGGAACGCCTCGGCCGGGATGCCGAGATCCTCGCGGTGCGCCCTTACATATGAGAGCGCGATCCGCGCCGACTCCTTCATCACGTCGCCGAGCTGGCCGGTGAGGACGAGGCCCTTGTCGCCGTCCATCGCCGTCGCCTCGATGAAGAGGATGTCGCCGCCGGTCCCGGTCACCGCCAGGCCGGTCGAGACCCCCGGGATCGCGGTCCGCTCGACCGACTCCTGGAAGTGCTTCTGCCGGCCGAGCGCCTCGCGCAGAGCCTCGACGTCGATCGCGATCTTCGCGTCGGCTCCGCCGGAGGCGATCTTCGTCGCCGCCGCGCGGATCACCTTGCCGATCTCGCGCTCGAGCCGCCGCACGCCGGCCTCGCGGGTGTACTCGGAGATCACCATCCGCAGGACCTCGTCGGAGACCTCGACCTCCTCCGGCTTCAGGCCGTTGCGCTTCAGCTGCCGCGGCAGCAGGTAGCCGCGGGCGATCGCCAGCTTCTCCTCGGTCGTGTAGCCGTCGAACCCGATCAGCTCCATCCGGTCCAGCAGGGGCGCCGGGATCGTGTCGACCATGTTCGCGGTGGCGATGAAGACGACCTCGGAGAGGTCGACCTCGACGTCGAGGTAGTGGTCCCTGAAGGTGTCGTTCTGCGCCGGGTCGAGCACCTCGAGCAGGGCCGCGGAGGGGTCGCCGCGCCAGTCGGCCCCGACCTTGTCGACCTCGTCGAGGAGGATCACCGGGTTCATCGTCTTGGCGTCGCGGAGGGCGCGGACGATCCGTCCCGGCATCGCGCCGATGTAGGTGCGGCGGTGGCCGCGGATCTCCGCCTCGTCGCGGATCCCGCCGAGGCTGATGCGGACGAACTCGCGGCCGAGGGCACGGGCGATCGACTCGCCGATCGAGGTCTTGCCGGTGCCGGGAGGGCCGACCAGCGTCAGGATCGCGCCGTTGGCGCGGCTGTCGTCCTCGATCTGCCGCTCCTCGCGCAGCTTGCGCACGGCGATGAACTCGGTGATCCGTTTCTTCACGTCGTCCAAGCCGGCGTGGTCGGAGTCGAGCACCTCGCGGGTGTGGACCGGGTCGAGCCGCTCCTCGGAGCGTTTGCTCCACGGCACCGCGATCAGCCAGTCGAGGTAGCTGCGGATCATCGAGCTCTCGGGCGACTGCTCGCCCTGCCGCTCCAGCCGCCGCAGCTCCTTCTCGGCCTGCTCGGCAACCGCCTCCGGCATCCCCGCCTCGGCGATCTTGCGCTCGTACTCGCCGATCAGGTCGGCCTCGTCCTCGCCGAGCTCTTTGCGGATCGACTCCATCTGTTTGCGGAGGAAGTACTCGCGCTGCTGTTTTTGGGCGCCGGACTCGACGTCGTCGCGGATCTTGCTCCGCACCTGCAGCTCGGCGAGGCGCTCGCGCTGCAGCTCGATCGCCAGCTCCAGCCGGCCGGTCACGTCGATCGTCTCCAGCAGCCGCAGCTTGCCCTCGTTGGAGATGTCGGGTGAGAGGCCGGAGGTGTCGGCCAGCGCGCCCGGCTCCTCGACCGAGCGCAGGAAGGCGGCGATGCGGCCGTCGTCGCCGCGCAGCTCGAGGATCTCCTCGACCACGGCGCGGTATTCGCGGACCAGCTCGCGGGTGTGCTCGTCGTCGGGGTGGCCGTCGCGGACCTCCTGGACCTCGACCCGCAGGTGCCCGTCGGCGTCCTCCTGGGCGGAGCCGGCGATCAGCCCGCGGTGCAAACCGAGCACGGTGGCGACGGGACGGCCGCGGCGCGAGAGCCCGGTCTCGATCACCTCGGCGAGGACGCCGACGCGCCCGTACTCGCCGTCGCGCCGCGGGATCAGGAAGACGCGCTCCTCCTCGCCGACGTCGATCGGCAGGGTCGCGGTCACGGTGGGGAAGACGATTGCCTCGTCGAGCGCTATCAGCCGATAAGTCATAACCAAGTCCACTTTCTGTAGTTAGTCCTTGGACAGGATAGCGCGGGTAGTTTCCATGTCAAGTGTCCGCGTCAAGTGCCTGGGTCTCGATACGGTGCCTGTGTGAGCAAGGTCAAGTGCCAGATCTCGATCTCCGCCGACGGCTACGTCGCCGGGCCGAACCAGAGCGAGGAGCACGGGCTCGGCGAAGGCGGCGAGGCACTGCACGAGTGGGTCGTCAAGCTCTCCGCCTGGCGGGAGTCGCACGGCCACGAGGGCGGCGAGGTCAACGCCAGCAGCGAGATCTTCGAAGCGGCGGCCGGCAACACCGGCGCGGTGATCATGGGCCGCAATATGTTCGGCCCCGTCCGCGGTCCCTGGACCGAGCCGCTGTGGAACGGCTGGTGGGGCGACGAGCCGCCGTTCCGCGTCCCCGTCTTCGTCCTCACCCACTACGAGCGCGAGCCGCTGACCCTGGGCGAGACCAGCTTCCACTTCGTCACCGAGGGACCCGAGCGCGCGGTCGAGCTGGCGCGCGAGGCGGCAGGAGACAAGGACGTCTCGATCGGCGGCGGCGGCGAGACGATCCAGGAGCTGATCCGCGCCGGCCTCCTCGACGAGATCCTCGTCAACCAGGTGCCGGTGAGCCTCGGCGACGGCGTCCGCCTACTCGACGGCATCCCGCCGACCGTGAAGCTGGAGCAGACGCGGGTGGTCGAGGGCGACGGCGTCGCCCACCTCTTCTACACGCTCTCCTACTAGGAGCCGAGGATCTTGGCCTTCTGCGCCGCGAACTCCTCCTCGGTGAGGATGCCCTGCGCTTTCAGCTCGCCCAGCTCCTTCAGCTGATCGATCGTCGAGCTGCCGCCACCCTGCGCGGGTGCCGCCATCTGGGCCGGCGCCGCCTGAGCCTGAACCGCGGCCTGTTCTTCCTGCGCTGCCCAGCGTTCCCCCTGGCGTTTGGAGACGCGGTTGCTGACCGAGGTGGCGGTGCCGGCGATGACCGCGGTCCTCGCCATCCCTCGCAGTAGTCCTGGCATGAGCCTCTCCTTCTCTTAGGCGTTGGCCTCGGCGGCGTCGAGCGCCGCGAGGATGTCGTCGGCCGGGATCCGGCCGCTGGCGACCAGCTCGCCGCCGGAGCGGCGGACCGCGCCGACGAACGGCGCCGCCCAGCTGTTCTCGAAGACCAGGAGCGCCGCCGAGGTGCCGGGCGCGAGCACGTCGCCGGCCTGGGCGACGTCGTCGTCGCCGAGCAGCCCCGAGGAGGCTCCCTCGAAGACGGCCAGCTCGGTGACTTCGCCGCCGAGGTCGGCGAGCTCCAGCACGGTGACGTTCCCCTCCTCGTCCTTGGCGATGAAGGTGAGGTCGAGGATGCGGATCAGGCCGCGCTCGACGAGAGCGACGAGCTCTGGCGCGACCTCCCCGTTCGGCTGGCGGCCCGGCCACTCGACCAGCAGGTAGTCGATCGGTCCCATCTGCACTTCAGCGCTCATCCGTCCCCGTTCCTCTCGATTGCGAAAGCTTTTCTTTCTGCCTGCCTGCCCGCAACATAGCCGGTTCGCTGGAAATGGCCAACGGCCGAACCAAATACGACTAGGCTCGCGCCAACCCCCGACCAAGGAGCGCCGCAGGAGAATGAGCCAGTCGCCGAAACCCGAGGAGTCCGCAACGCTCTACGGAGCCCGTTTTCTGATCGAGGACGCGCCCGACAAGGAGTTCCCGGCCGACGGCATGTCGGCGCTCGACGCGATGCGGCTGGTCGACGAGGAACTGGTGCTGGAGGGGGACCCGTGGCGGAACCTCGCGACCTTCGTCACCACCTGGATGGAGCCCGAGGCGCAGCGGATCGTCAGCGAGAACCTGCACCGCAACTTCATCGACCACGCCGAGTATCCGATCTCGGCCGAGATCGAGCAGCGCTGCATCCGCATGCTCGCCGACCTCTACAACGCTTCCGGAGAGACCACCGGCTGCCGCACCCAGGGCTCCTCGGAGGCGATCATGCTCGGCGCGCTCTCGCTGAAGTGGAAGTGGAAGGAGCGCCAGGAAAAGGCGGGGCGGCCGGTTGACAAGCCGAACCTGGTCTTCGGCGGTGACGTCCACGTCGTCTGGGAAAAGTTCTGCCGCTACTTCGACGTCGAACCGCGGATCGTGCGCCTGCGCGAGGACAAGTACGTGATCGGGCCCGAGGACGTCGAGCCCCATGTCGATGAGAACACGATCGGCGTCGCCGCCGTCCTCGGCACCACCTTCACCGGCCATGCCGACGACATCACCGGGATCAACGACCTGCTGATCCGGATCCGCGATGAGAAGGGGATCGACGTGCCGCTGCACGTCGACGCCGCCTCGGGCGGCTTCGTCTGGCCCTTCCTCTACCCGCACTCCGAGTGGGACTTCCGGCTCGAGCAGGTGCGCTCGATCAACGTCTCCGGCCACAAGTTCGGCCTCGTCTATCCCGGGATCGGCTGGCTCGTCTTCCGTGAAAAAGCCGACCTCGCCGAGGACCTCGTCTTCTACGAGAACTACCTCGGCAAAACGGACGCGACCTTCACCCTCAACTTCTCCACCGGGGCCTCGATGGTGCTGGCCCAGTACTACAACTTCGTCCGCCTTGGTCACGAGGGCTACTCGGTGGTGATGCGGGCGATGGAGGAGAACGCGAAGGCGCTCGCCAAGCGGCTCGAGGACAACGGCAACTTTGACCTCATCGGGGCTGACGAAGAGCAGCTGCCGCTGGTCGCCTTCAAGCTCGCCGGCG
>Ga0070688_100002031_pt1 | contig 10203 bp, 10 predicted proteins | sample KBSS13HmetaG_FD_64679 | JGI IMG/M metagenome (GOLD analysis project Ga0070688, IMG submission 64679) | Switchgrass rhizosphere microbial communities from Kellogg Biological Station, Michigan, USA - KBS S1-3H metaG | ecosystem: Host-associated > Plants > Roots > Rhizosphere ...
CGCGTGGGTGATAGGTCGGGATGCGCACGGTCTCTCCTCTCAAACGGCCAAGGGGCCATGTGCACGCACGGTGCCAGCCGTCCAAAGCCACGCGTAAAGCCGCCGTCACTGTCTCAGTTGGACATCAGAGCTTATCCTCGCGGGCAGGCCCCGGCAATGCCTCCGCCATTTCGGAGAGCCTCTGAAACATCGGAGCGCGGCTACCCGGCGGTAGCGCGGAGTATCAGGAAGCCGGCGAAATGAAGGGACGGCCGGCTCGGGCTTCCAGCACAGCCGTGATGAGGTCGGACGCGAGCCGCGGCTTCAGCACGTAGCCGATGCCGCCAGCCGACAGGGCCGCTTCCCTGAAATCTTCTTCACGGTGGGCGGTCAGGAAGACCACTGCGGCTTTCGAGCCGGCCTGGCACAAACGGGACGCAACCTCGAGCCCGGTCATGCCCGGCATGGAGATGTCGAGCACGATCACGTCGGGTTCAAGGGACCTGGCTGCTTCGAGGGCCGAGGGACCGTCCATGGCCGTTCCAACCACCGCACACGCAGGCGTCAGCACCGCCGCCGCCCGCGCCAGCATCGGCTCGTTGTCGTCCACGAGCAGCACGCGGACCACGTCAGACGATGTGGCGTTTGACGGCATACCGAATCAGCTCCGCCGTCGAGTTGACGTTGAGCCGCTTCATCATTTCGTACTTGTGGAATGCGACGGTCCGCGGCGTGAGATTCAGGAGGTTGGCAACCTCTTTCATCGAATGCCCTTCCGCGAGCAGCTGCAGCACTTCTCGTTGCCGGGACGTCAGGTCGGCCTCGCCGCTGTCACTTTCCTTCAGCAGGGAACCCACCATGCCGCTCGTGATCAGAGGTGTCACGTACGATCGTCCGTTCATGACCTCGCGAATCGCCGTCGTCAGCTCCGATGCGGCCGACCGCTTGAGCAGATACGCGGACGCGCCGGATCGGAACGCCTCGGCAGCCAATTCGGGATCCTCGTTCATCGTCAGGAACACTAACTTGACGTCGCGCAGCTTTCGCTTGATCTGACGCCCCGCCTCGAGGCCGTTCAGGAGCGGCATCGCGATGTCGAGCACGATGACGTCGGGCTTCAACTCTTCGGCGGCGGCTACCAGCGCCCGTCCATCAGACGCCTGGCCGACGATCTCGCACTCTGCCGCGAGCAGTTTCTCGAAGGCACCGAGCAGGAGGGCGTGGTCGTCCGCCAGCAGGACCCGGGGAGCTCGCATGCGGCGTTACTCTCTCCGTCCCCGAGATCCGTCGCGACGCCAGCCGTCAAAGCGCCGATCCGAAACCCACGGTACAAGTGCGGCGACGTGGCGACTATGCAGAATCGGCACAGCTACCTCGACAATAACACACGGCATGATCGCACCGGACGAGCTTCGGACGACGGTGTCGATAGCTCCCTGCGCGCAGACAGCGTAAACTCCACAGACTGTCATTTTGCGAGGGGCGGGCATCTTCTGGGAGTGGGAGGCCATCGTTTCAAATCGACTGGCCCTGGTAAAGACGCGCCCGGAACCTGTTACTTTTTCCGGCGCGACCTGTCAGTTCAAACGATTCCCTTACCGGTCTGAGGAATGTAGGGTAGCGGACATGAGGCCGCGCCTGCCCACTCCGACGGATCCGGCTGCCCCGGCGTCGCGTCGAATAGCAGTAGTCGAGCAGGCAGAGTCGTACGTGCGCGAGCACCTGGACACGCGTGTGCCCGTGTCACGGCTGTGCCGGGTTGTCGGACTGAGCGAGCGCGGGCTTCGAAACGCGTTCCGCAGGGTGCGGGGCATGAGCCCCACGCAGTACATGCGCAGCGTCCGATTGCGGGATGTCCGTCGCACGCTGAGGGCTTCGGAAGGCAGAGGGGCAACAGTGACGAACGTCGCCACCAGCTACGGTTTTTACGAGTTGGGACGGTTCGCTGCCGCCTATCGGGAAGCCTTTGGAGAAGTGCCTTCCGAGACGCTGCGCAACACGTGCCGCCAATCGGGCCGTTGAAGAAACGTTCGGAAGCGAAAGGCGTGAAGATGTTCGAACGCACCAGCATCATGGGCGCCAGCGACCGGTCGAAGGTCCTGCCGTGGACGCATTCCGCCCAGGCGTGCCCGGCGATTGGCCCGGCAGGGGCGCGCGACAGCATCGTGTCGGAGAGCGCGGCGATTCGGCGGGCCCTCGAGCAACTCCAACAGGTCGCGCCGACGCCGGCGACTGTCCTGCTGGTTGGCGAAACCGGATCGGGGAAGGAAGTCTTCGCTCAGGCGCTGCATGAGCTCAGCCCGCGCGGCCGCCGACCCATGATTCGCGTCAGCTGCGCCGCGATTCCAACGACGCTCATCGAAAGCGAGTTGTTCGGCCGGGAGCGGGGCGCGTACACGGGCGCGTTCACCCGTCAGATCGGACGCTTCGAAGCAGCCGACGGCTCGACGCTGTTCCTGGACGAGATTGGCGAGCTGCCGCTCGACGTGCAGGTCAAGCTGTTGCGTGTGCTGCAGGACCGCGTCATCGAGCGCCTGGGCAGCACGCAGTCGATCAAGGTCAACGTCCGCATCGTCGCGGCCACCAACCGGAACCTGGAGCAGGCGGTCGGAGAGAAGCGGTTTCGCGAAGATCTGTACTATCGGCTGAACGTCTTTCCCATTGCCGTCCCGCCGCTTCGCGAGCGCACCGAGGACATTCCCCGACTCGTGTCGCAGTTCATCGACGAATTCTCGACGTCGTTCGGGAAACGGATCGACAGCCTGTCGAGAGAGTCGATGACCGAGCTGCAGTCGTACCCGTGGCCGGGCAACGTCCGTGAACTGCGGAACGTCATCGAGCGCGCCGTCATCCTCGCTACAGGTCCGGTGATGACAGTGCGTCCTCCACATGCCAGCGCGTCGCGGCCGTCTTCGGCGCTGACCCTGAAGGCCCTGCAGATCGCGCACATCCGGGCGGCGCTCGAAAGCACGAACTGGCGGGTTCGCGGACGCGGCGGCGCCGCCGAGCGCCTGGGCCTCCGGCCGACGACCCTCGAAGGCCGCATGGCGAAGCTGGGCGTGACGAGGCCCAGGCTGGTCGCGGGATAGGCCGTCGGCTCCGACGCTGGCCGGCGGCCCGTCACTGGAGCTACTTCGCGAGCGGGACTTCGGCGGCCAGGCGCAAGTCGACGATCTTGTTCAGCGCCATCTCCACCTGATACCACCGTCCTACCTTCTGCGGCGGCAGCACGGCACGAAACTCTCCCACGTACTGTTTGATCAACGCGAGGCGCTTCTCCTCGAGCGAGATCGCCTTGTCGGTCAACTCCGTCGCCTTCTCGGGAGTCAGCGTGCCGTAGTGCGCGGCGTAGTCCTTGATGCCCGCGTAGCGTTCGTCGCCGATCGCCGCGAGTTCCGCTTCGTATTTCTTGTAGACGGGCCAGAACGCCGCCGCCTGCGTGGCATCCAGTTCGAGGGCCGCGCCGACGATCTGCGACTTGTCCTGCTGGATGCCGGTGCGAGCCAGCTTGACGTACTCGTCAATGTTCGCAGGCGCGGGCGGCGCCTGGGCAGCCGGCGCTTGTCCAGCCGGAGCCTGCGGGTTGCCAACGCCAGTTCGCGCCTGCACGCCGGCCACCATGATCATCCCCACGCTCAGACCGATCGCCCACGTGATACGCATGGCTCATCTCCACAACAAGTCCGCAAGCCAACGCCTTGCGGGCGTCCATTATGTCGCGGTCTTCACTGTCCGGGTTGCCGTTCCTGGCGGCGGATGCCCAGCTTCGCCATCCGGCTCTCGAGCGTGGTGGGCTTGACGCCGAGCAACTCCGCGGCGCCAGCGGGTCCGCGCACGCGCCAGCCGGTCGACTCGAGGACGGATCGGATGTGGTCCACTTCGATCTCGGCCAGCTTCCGCCCCTTCGGACGGGTCAGCGTGCTGGCTCGCGGCATCGGGATCGTCAGCCGCGGCCCGCTCGAGACAATCACCGCGTGCTCGATCACGTTCCGCAGCTCGCGGATGTTCCCCGGCCATCCGTACTGCTGCAGGGCCTGCAGGCTCTCTTTCGATACCGACTCGACGTTCTTGCCGAACGACTTCGCGAACTCCTCGATGAAGGTCCAGACGAGCGACGGGATGTCCTCGAGTCGCTCGCGCAGGGGCGGGACGTGAATCGGGAAGACGTTCAGCCGGTAGTACAAGTCCTCGCGGAACGTGCGATTGGCGACGGCCTGATCCAGATCCTTGTTCGTGGCGGCGATGATCCGGACGTCCACCTTGATCGACTGGGAGCTGCCCAGCCGCTCGATCACGCGATCCTGCAGGACGCGAAGCAGCTTGACCTGCACCTCGAGTGGCAGATCACCGACTTCGTCGAGGAAGATCGTAGAACCGTCCGCAACCTCGAAGCGTCCGATCTGGCGCGACAGGGCCCCGGTGTACGCCCCGCGCTCGCGGCCGAACAGCTCGCTTTCGATGAGCGCCGTGGGAATGGCGGCGCAATTCACCCGCACCATCGGCTTCTTGTGGCGCGGGCTCAGGTCGTGGATGACCTGCGCGAACACCTCCTTGCCCGATCCCGTCTCGCCCAGCATGAGGACAGTGGCTGGTGTCGGCGCGACCTGCTCGACCTGCGCGAGGACCTGCCGCGCCGCCGCGCTCTCGACCGCGATGAGCCGTGGCGGCTTGAGTGTTCGCACTTCCCTTCGAAGCTGCATGTTCTCGAGGGCCAGCTGGTCCTTCAGCCGCTGCACTTCGCTCAGAGCCTGTTCCAGCGCGCGCCGGGCCTGGCCGCGCGCGAGGCTGTGCCCGAGGACCGTGGCCATCAGCCGAAGGCGTTCGATCGTCTCCGCTGACCAGATGTACTCGCTCCGCACCGTGGAAAACGTGAGGATGCCGAGCAACTCTTCATCCACGACCATCGGAATGGACACGCTCGATTTCGTGCCGAGCGAGGCGAGCGTCTCACGATCGACCGGGCTCGGAATCTGCCCGAGCAAGGTGAACGAGACGATCCGGCGTTCGATGGCCTCGGACGCCATGTAGGGGAGTCGAGCCGACGACATGAGCTGTCGCTCCGGCGGCAGCTCGGGGACACCATCCCTGGCCCATTGATGCGTCAGCACGAAGTCCTTCGACTCGGCGACGTGCTGCCACAATGCACTTTGGTCCAGGCCGAGCACTTCGACCAACGCGCCCTGGCTTTCGACGATGGCCTCATCGATCTGATTGAAGGGCGTCGCCGCGAAACGCCCGGCGATGTCGGCCACAGTGCGCTCAAGCGCTGTGGTCGTGTCTTTCACCTCCGCCATCCGCACCTCGAGCGATCCAGTGTCGCGAGTGACATCACTAAGGGAAAACCCCTGCGCAAGATCCTATCCGAATCCTACGACGAGTCCGACATTTCGGAGGTTCTCCGACGCGGTGGAGTGCAAGTGGGGCGGAATCGTCGACAGGCCAGCTCATCCACACGCGACAATCCCTCTACGCTAAGAGCTTTGGCGCGGCATTCAGGCTCGCACGGCGTCTGGCACACACACTGCTGTGGCCTCGAAGCACCAGGCGTCCGTGCCTGTGTGTTTGGTGACTCTTCCCCAGGAGACCCTGCGATGGGTTCCTCGACGGTCCGCATGACGCTCAGTTGGCACGTGCCGATCGGCCGCTCGCGATCGGTGACAGTGGCCCTGCACAGCCTGATGGTGGACGCGCGAGGCGAGCCCGGCTTCGTCTCCTCTTCCATCTCGGCCGACGTTGCTACCCTCGCCGGCGTGCGATACATCGAGGAGTGGGTCAGCGAAGACCACCTGCGCCGCATGCTCCTCTCCGACCACTTCTCTCAGCTCGCTACCCTCATCGACGACGCGATCGATTCGCCGTCGGTATCTTTCGCCCTGCCGACCGGCACCCGGGGAATCGACTATCTGAACGAAGTCCGCGACAATTAGGCCGCCATGCCGCTCCCCTGCCGCGCCGGGCCGGCGCGCACGAGCCATGCTGCTCGTCGCGCTGCCTGCCGGCCTCGTTCTGTGCCTGTCGCTTCGCGCCGGAGCGCAGGATCGCCAACCCGAGCTAGAGATTGAGACCGCGCCGGTCGAAGTGGACGGCAGGTCCTGTTCCGCGTGCGCGGCGCCTCGTCGATGCCGGCCGACGCCCTTCCCACGTACAAGATTGTTCGCTTTGCCCTTGTCGCCTTCGGTATTGTCGTGGCGTATCCCTACCTGCCCGGATCGCAATCCGACGCGTTCAAAGGCGTGTCGCTGTTCGTCGGCGTGCTGTTCTCGCTTGGATCGACCTCGGCCATCTCGAATCTCATCGCCCGCTACGTGTTGATCTATCGCCGCGTCTTCAAGGTGGGAGACATGGTGAAGATCGCCGACGTAATCGGGGAAGTCACGGAGCTCCGGATCCAGGTGACGCGGCTCAGGTCGTTCAAGAACAAGAGGTCGTGTTTCCGAATTCCCAGATCCTCGGGGCCCAGATTACCAACTACAGCGTGCTCGCCCGCGGCGAGGGGCTCATCCTCCACACCGAGGTGGGCATCGGCTACGAGACACCGTGGCGGCAGGTCGAGGCGATTCTGCTCGCAGCCGCCGAAGGCACGCCTGGCATCCTTCGCACGCCTGCGCCGTTCGTACTGCAGCGAGCGCTGGCCAACTGCGCCGTCACATATGAACTCAACGTGTACTGTGCGAACGCGCAACGGATGCTGGAGGTCTATGCGGACATGCACCGGCAGATTCTGGACGTGTTCAACCAGTACAACGTGCAGATCATGACGCCGCTGTACATTGCGGATCCTCCTGAGCCCAAGGTGGTGCCTCCCGCTCAGTGGTACGCCGCGCCCGCCGCTGCCCCCCAGGGCACGAAGGCGCCCGGTTAGCGCAGCAGCCAGGCAACGGCCGCGCCTGACGCGACGACTGCGAACGCCGCCAGCAGCACGGGGCGCCTGAGGCTGGCACTGCCGAGGGAGGCGGCCAGGCCCGCCTTCACGAGCGTGTTCGACACGACGGCGATGACGATCGCGGCGATCGCCATGCCGGCATCACCCGACTTCGCCTGCTCCGCCATCGACAAGGTGATGGCGTCCACGTCGGACAGGCCCGCAAGGGCCGACACTACGTACACACCGGTTCCAGGAAAGTTCTGCTGTGCCAGCTTGACGACGACGAGCACAGCGGCAAAGAAGGCTGCGAACTTCATCGCGGCTGTAAGGCTGAAGGGGTTGGTCAACGGGACATTTTCAGCCGCTCGCCGTGGCTCCTTCGCGCCTCCGCGAAGTAACCAGGCGGCGAAAATGCCAGCCGCGGCAGCCATGGCGAGAAAAGGCGGCAGGACGCGGCCGACCAGCGCGGGATTCACGACGAAGACCTCCACGACGACGCGCGCGAACATGATCGCCCAGGCCAGGAGAATCCCGCCTGCCAGGACGGACGCGGCTCGCGAGCCGGAGCGGCTCTCGCGCGCGAACGAGAGCGTGACGGCGGTTGAGGACACCAGTCCGCCCGTGATGCCCGTCAGCGCCGCGCCGCTGCGCTCGCCCAGCCAGCGAGTGGCCACGTAGCCAACGAGCGAGAGGCTGGAGATCAGGAGCACCAGGCGCCACAACGATGCGGGGTTGAGCGCGCCCCACGGATCGATCGCTCGATCGGGCAACAGCGGCAGGATAACGAAGGCCGCGATCAGCAGTCGCAGGCCCGCATACACGTCGTCCCAGCCAAGCCGTTCGACCAGTCCGTGGAGCGACTGCTTGTAGGCCAGGACGGCCGCCGTGATTACCGCCAGGCCAATGGCGAGCGGCGCGTAGCCCAGCGTGGCCATCGCGCCGAGCAGACACACGACGAGCGTGGCCATCTCGGTGGTCAGGCCGAGCGCGCCCGTCTTCGCGTGCGCAGCGATCGCGTAGCCGGTCATGACCGCGGCAGCAACGGAGGCCAGCGCCGTGGCGATGATCCACGGCGCGTCGAGCGTCCTGGCGAGCCAGCCTGCGATGGCGCCGAGCTCAGCAACGAGGATGAACGTGCGAAGCCCCGGTGACGAGCTGCCCTCTGCAGTGGACCGATGCTTCTCGCGCTCGAGCCCTGTCAAGGCGCCAATGAGGCACGCGATCGCAAAGGCCTGGATTGTCGCGCCATCGAGTGCACGAGACATCGCGCGATTCTAATCGCGCGACGCTCCCGCTACGGCCCTCCGTGATTTCGGAGTCACTCCCGCTGCGTCGGAGGCGCAAGCCCATCCAATAAGGACGACGGGACCGGCCAACTCATTCCAGTCCAGTGACTTAAACGAGTTAGGCCTCGCAGGCACAAAGCGGCACCGATGGTGCTCCTGACATCGCTACCCGGGCAGTTGGGATGTCTCTTGAGAGAAGGAGTGTTCGTGCGTCATCGGTTGAATGGATCCGTGTTCGGCCTTGCAAGCCTCGGCCTCTTCCTGAGCACGGTCGGGCACGCCCAGACCAGCAATCCACAGCCTGCAACTCCCCAGACCACCACCACCATCACCTGCTCCTCGCGCGTCGGCGAGCGGCAGGAGTGCGCGGCTGACACCTCGAAGGGCGTCGTGCTCCAGAAATCGCATGGCGAGTCTGCCTGCCTCCTGGGGAAGACCTGGGGCTATACCGACCACAGCGTCTGGGTCTCCGACGGGTGCGTCGGCGACTTCATCGTCGGCCCCACGGTTGCTCAAGCGCCCGAGACGACGAGGAAGGCGCCGACGTACATCCCCAACGGCGGATTCCTCATCGTCGAGCACGAGAAGGGCGAGATGTACGTGCGGCTCTTCAGCTACGCGCGCTACCTGAATCAGAAGGGCCTCGACGAGACCTACACCGATGCGTTCGGCAAGGTGCACACCGTCCAGCAGCGCGAAGACGCGCAATTGCAGAAGTTCTTCCTGCCGTTCTCCGGGTGGTTCCTCACGCCGAAGTTCCGCTACTACCTCTACGTCTGGTCGTCCAACGCATCGCAGGGCGATCCGGCGCAGGTCGTCGGCGGCGGAAACATCAGCTACGTCTTCAACAAGTACGTGACGTTCGGCGCCGGCATCACGAGCCTCCCGAGCGTGCGCAGCACCGAGGGACAGTTTCCGTACTGGCTCGGCGTGGACGATCGACTGATCGCCGACGAGTTCTTCCGCGGCTCCTATACCACCGGCTTCTGGCTCAAGGGCGAGATCGCCACCAAGTTCAAGTACCAGGCGATGATCGCCAACAACCTGAGCACGCTCGGTGTCAGCGCGGCACAGATGGACAACACGTTCGATACACAGTCGTACATGCTGCAGTGGCTGCCGACGACCGGCGAGTTCGGCCTGTGGGGCACGTTCGGCGACTACGACTTTCACGAGAATCTCGCCACGCGACTCGCCGTGCACTACACGTCGAGCACCGAGGACAAGCAGAGCCAGCCGGGCACGGACGGGATCGAGAACACGCAGATTCGTCTCACCGACGGCAGCTCGATCTTCACGCCGGACCTGTTCGGCACGGGGATCACCGTTCAGCGAGTGAAGTACCGGATGTCGAGCGTGGACGGCGGCCTCAAGTACAAGGGCCTGTCGTTCGAAGCGGAGTACTACTGGCGCTGGCTGAGGGACTACGAGGGGCTCAACACCTCGAGCATCCCGGACATCGACGATCACGGCTATCAGCTGCAGGCCTCGGCGATGGCCGTGCCGAAGCTGCTCCAGGTCTACTTCGGCAACTCCGGCATCTACGGCCACTACGGCAATCCGTCGGAGGTTCGCTTTGGCGCCAACATCTATCCCGTCAAGCAGCGCGGCTTCCGGGTCAACGGCGAATTGATTCACGTGAACCACTCCCCCGTCGGCTACACGGCGTATCCGATGCCCGTCGGCGCCAGCGGCAACGTGTTCCACGTGAACCTCGAGTTGAACTTCTGAAAGGACGCGAGGGACATGGGTAGCTGGAACTGGCGTCGCGCTCTGGTGGCGGCCGCCCTCTGCGGAGGGCTTGGCCTCGTCTCGGGCCCGCGCGTGTCAGCACGCGCCGACTACATCTTCAACGACTCGCACTTCCACCTGACCAACTACATCCAGGAAGGCATCACGGTGCAGGACTTCCTGAAGATCATGGGCGACAAGGTGGGGCGCTCGACGCTGTTCGGCATCCCGCTGCAGCAGACGTGGGCCTACGGGAACACCGGCGACTTCGCGCCGTGGTACTACACGCAGACCGACGCGCCGCTCTACTACTACTCCTTCACCGACGCCTACATCGCGATG
>Ga0070688_100002037_pt1 | contig 10197 bp, 11 predicted proteins | sample KBSS13HmetaG_FD_64679 | JGI IMG/M metagenome (GOLD analysis project Ga0070688, IMG submission 64679) | Switchgrass rhizosphere microbial communities from Kellogg Biological Station, Michigan, USA - KBS S1-3H metaG | ecosystem: Host-associated > Plants > Roots > Rhizosphere ...
CCGCCGAGCATGGCGAGTTTGTCGGAGCTTGTGTATTTTTGGTCGATCAAGTATTTCGCCGCCGCCGCGAAATCATCAAAGACGTTTTGTTTGTTCGTTAGGTTGCCGGCCTTGTGCCATTCTTCACCGAACTCGCCACCGCCGCGGATATTGGCGACGACATAAACCCCGCCGCGATCAAACCAAAGCCGCCGAGTAAAGTCGAACGTCGGCGACATGCTGAGGCCGTAGCCACCGTAGCCATAGAGCAGGGTTGGATTGGTGCCGTCGAGCTTGGTTCCCTTCCGCCGAATAATGTTGAGCGGCACCTTTGCGCCGTTCGTCGAAGGCGCGAATTCGCGTGTCACCTCGATATCCGAAAAAGAGACCGGTGAGGTGCTGGCCAGAGCTGTCTTGGTCGATTGCAGTTGACCAGGCGCCACTTCGAACCAGGCCGCCGGCTCGGTATAACTCACGTCGCGATAGAGAAGAGCGCCATTGTCGAGCGCCAGGATTTCGTTCACAGCGGAAATCGTCGGCACTGGAATTGTCGTCGCATCCTTGCCGTCCAGACCGAAGCGTCGCACTTGGGAAGGCCCGCCTAACAAATCCACGACATAGAGCGCGTTAGCCGCCGGCTCGACTTGTTGGATCACGGCGTCACTGGCCGGAACGATTTCGATAGCCTTTGCCAATTCGGGCGTTTCCAAAGGTAAACGCAAAATTTTTCCACGTGGCGCGCCCGCGCGCGAAAGCAGGTAAAGCGCGTTGTCGCGACCGAGTCGGGCCAGCTTTACCTCGTCGCTGAACTGGGTGACCTGCTTCCATCCGCCTTCCGAACCAAGCACATAGTGAGCGAACTCTCCGCCGTCGCCATTCGCCACCGTAGCCAGAACATACTTGCCGTCCTCCGAAGACTCGAGCTTGATCTCGGCGATCCGGGGGAATTCTTTGCCAATCGAATAAGTGTCCTGGCTATCGGGCGTGCCGAGTTTGTGGAAATAAACCTGCTGATAGAAATTCAGATCCTCCTCAGGCCGCTCGCCTTTCCGCGGGAAACGGGTGTAATAAACGCCATCGCCTGTCGCGTTCCAGGCAGCGCTTCCTCCGGCGGTCGGATACTGCACATGGGCGATCGTATCGCCGAGTTCCTTGCCCGTTGCGCCGTCATAGAAATGCAACGTTCCGTCTTCACTTCCTTTCGCTGAAAGTGAGACGGCGACTTTGCTGCCATCGAGCGACGGCTCGTACCAATCAATTGCCGTGGTTCCCTTGCTGTCGATCTGATTGGGATCGATCAGCACCTTTTCCGATTTCAAATCGTTCACCGAAGTCAGCGTGACCAGCATCGGCTGCTGCTTGGGCGGCTGGAACTTGATCGCAAACAACCGGCCGGGTCGCGCCACCAGTGCGGAATAGTTTGGCGATGTCTTCGCGTACCACTGCGTGAGTTGCGTCTCAATCGCGCTCCGACTCGGCAATGCGTCGAGATAGGCCCGAGTCTGCTTGTTTTCTGTTTCGGACCACGCCTTGACAGCCGAATTGTTATCGTCCTCCAGCCACTGATAATTGTCCTCGACTTTGACGCCGTGATATTCGTTGGAGACCGGCTTCTTTTCCGCAGCCGGTGCCTTTGTCGGTTCCGCCGCGCTCGCATTCATCGTCAGTAATCCGAGCATTCCCGTTCCTATCAACCAACGTCGCTGAATTTTCATGTGACGCGCAACAACGTGCCAATCGAGCCTGTTCGCAACTAACGACGGCCCGCGACTCAGGCCAAGAAAGATTAGGAACCGGGTCACGTCACGAAGAGATTGAGACCTCATTTTCATCACCAACATTTTTTCAGAATTCCCGCCTGATCTGTCCCACGACAGCTTGCCTGTTCGTCGTATCTTCGAAGAACTGAAACGAAATTCAAAACAGGGAGAAAAATGACAACAACGACAAATGTAGAGACCAAATCGAAATCCGCCGTCAACCCGATTCCTCCGGGAATGCGCACCGTAACGCCGCACCTGATTTGCGCCGGTGCCGCGGAAGCAATTGCCTTTTACAAAAAGGCGTTCGGCGCCGTCGAACTGTCTCGAATACCGGGCTCCGATGGGAAAGTGATGCACGCCAGCATCCGCATTGGAGATTCAGTCATCATGCTCAACGACGAGATGCCGGAGTGGGGATCGCTCGGTCCGAAATCACTCAAAGGCTCGCCGGTTACCATCCATCTCTACGTGGAGGATGCGGACAAATTCTTCGCGCAGGCGGTAGCCGCGGGAGCAAAGGTCACGATGCCGCTGGACGACATGTTCTGGGGCGATCGCTACGGAAAGGTCGAAGATCCGTTCGGCCACCAGTGGTCAATCGGAACTCATGTTCGCGACGTCGATCCGGAGGAGATGCAAAAAGCGATGGAGCAGATGACTGCTCCCTAACGAACTAGGCTTGTCCTGGTAAATTCCACGGAGCGAATCATCCTGGAGTTGCGCTCCGTTAGGTTGGGTCGAAGGTTCGCGTCGTCCACGCTCGATTTGAGCGTGGCGACTGACCTTCGATGCGCCGACTCTCACCTTTTTCTGCGATCCTCATCGGAGGCACCATTGCCGGCGCGCTCGACATCACTTACGCAATCGGGTTCTCAGCCATGCACGGAGTGCCGCCCATGCGCATTCTCCAGTCGGTCGCGAGCGGTTTGCTCGGAAAGCCGGCTTTCGAGGGAGGGGTGCCAATCGCGATACTCGGCCTCGCTCTCCATTTCTTCATCGCGTTTTCGTGGGCCGCGATTTTCTATCTCGCCAGCAGAGTAATTCCGGCTCTCACCCGTCATGCGGTGATTGCTGGAGTGTTTTACGGTTTTCTTATCTACGCGGTGATGAACCTCGTGGTCTTGCCGCTCTCCGCTTATCCGCGAAAGGTAACCTTCCCTCTGCTCGTTCTCGTGACCGGACTCCTCGTCCACATGTTTTGTATCGGGCTGCCTATTTCGCTGGCCGTGCGTCGCACCAAGTCCGAGCACGTTTGATCGCTGCCAATCGCCGCACAAAGGCGGCTCCCACCTTGGTTCGTTAGGCCACAAGTGCGCTACAACATTCTGACGGCCGTGACTGCGATGTTGCCGCCGAAGCAAACATCGACGTCTGCGCCGGGCGTGCGATGACGCAGATTGTAATCACCGGCGTAATAAAGTCCGCTCTCAGCTTCGTGCCGATAGTTCAGCGGAAGCGGTTTCGGATCGAGCGGACACCAGGTAACAATCGGATCGGGCGCTTCCGGTGGCAGCATCGGCAGGTTGATATTGTAAAAGGTTCCCTGCTCGTACGGTCTCGCCAAGAGGTCGGCGAGGACGGGGGCGGCCCATCGTTCCGCGCGCTTCCAATCGTACTCAACCCCGCTCTTGCGATAGTGCGAAACAGCGATCCCCGGCCAGCCGTGGAGCAACGCTTCTCGCACCGCCGCGACCGTCCCCGAATAATAAACGTCCGCGCCCAGGTTCGCGCCGTGATTGATCCCGCTCAGGATCCATTTCGCCTCGGGCACGAGATGGAGAAGTCCGAGCCGGGTGCAGTCAGCCGGCGTCCCATGGATGGCGAATCGCCCCTCATCCCGCGGCTCGATTCGAACCCCTTCGCGCCAGGTGACGGCGTGACTCACGCCTGATTGCGGGCCGGCCGGCGCCACCACCGTCGGTTCCCCAAGAGTGCGCGCGACGTTAACGAGGGCCGCAAGGCCTGGCGCGTCGATCCCGTCGTCGTTTGTGACCAGAAATTTCATGAAAGGTTTAAGCTAACTCAATCGCTGACAACGGGCCAACGGACGACAGACTGGTCAACGGCGCGAAAACTTGCATGACCACACGCCAATTGTAGAAGGTCCGGACAATGCCACGCCGTTTCCTGCCACCTTTGCTGCTGCTGATCACGGCCCTTTGTTGGAGTCTCGGCGGCGCGCTCATCAAGTCGATTGATTGGCCGCCCATGGCCATCGCCGGCGGCCGGAGCGCGATTGCCGTCCCGGTAATCCTTCTCTGCATCGGCCGCCCGCGCTTAACGTTTTCTCGCGCGCAGATCGGCGGCGCGCTCGGCTACGCCGCCACAGTGATTTTGTTTGTTTTCGCAACGCGAATGACGACGGCCGCGAATGCGATTTTCCTGCAATACACGGCGCCGATCTACGTCGCGCTCATCGGACGCTGGTATCTGAATGAGCGCGCTTCGCGAATCGATTGGCTCGTGATCGCAGTAGCACTGATCGGGATTGTGCTCTTCTTCTTCGATCGCCTGACTGTTTCGGGCTGGTGGGGAAATATCATCGCGCTCGGGAGCGGGCTGGCCTTTGCCTCCGTCGCGCTTTTTCTGCGCAAGGAAAAAGCGGGCTCACCGGTAACCAGCATCCTTCTCGGTAATCTCATCGTTGCGCTGGCGGGTTTGCCATCCATGCTCGGCGCTCCGTCGTTAGGCAAGAATGGTCTCTGGTGCCTGCTTTTGCTCGGCACCGTGCAACTCGGGCTGCCGTATGTGCTCTACGGCGCCGCGATCAAACATGTGACCGCGCTCGAAGCGACCCTGATTCCGCTCCTCGAGCCGATCTTGAATCCTCTTTGGGTGATGATCGCGCTCGGCGAACGGCCCGGTCGCTGGGCAATCGTCGGCGCGACCCTGGTGCTCGGGGCCGTCCTCGGCCGAGGCTTGCTCATGATGCGCACAAGGGCACCGATGATTCCCTCTCCCGATTGAAGCCAGACTTTGACGAACAGATCCGGGCGCGTGAAATTGCGAGCATGGACTCGGAAATCAACGACGAGAAGGGCGATAACAGCAATCAGGGCTCGCGGGACACGACAGTGGAAACACCCCAATCGAAGCTTCGCGATTTACCGCCAGACAAGGATCCGATGGGCGCTGGCGGAAAACCCCCGAGCGGCGAGTAACCGGCGGAACAATTCGCCAGAGCTTTATTCGTTAGGCCGAGGCGTGAGATATCGCCGACGGAGGCGGAGCGACGCGATCAATCAAACCGGTTCGCGTTAGCGCGGGCGTGCGATCGCATCAAGCGCCTGAAATTCGGCCGACGTTAATTTCAGCGAAGCCGCCTTAACATTTTCTTCCAAGTGCGCGAGGGAGGAAGTGCCGGGAATTGGAAGCATCACGGGCGAACGTTGCAGAAGCCAGGCAAGAGCGATCTGAATCGTACTGGTATTGTGCGCTTTCGCCGTCGCTTCGAGCGCGCTGGAATTTTTCAAGCCCCGGTTTCCCCCGATCGGCGACCATGGCATAAAGCCAAGCTTCTCCTTTTCGCAGTAGGTCAGGGTATTTTCCCAGTCGCGGTCAGCAACGTTATACTGGTTCTGCACAGTCACGATCGGCAAAATCTCGCGCGCCTTCTGGATTTGTTGGGGCGATACCTCGGATAGCCCAACATGACGAATCTTGCCTGCGTCCTGCATTTCCTTCAGCGCCCCTAACGAATCCTCTGCAGGCACTTTCGGATCGATGCGATGCAATTGATACAAGTCGATCCGGCTCACCTTCAAACGCTGCAGGCTTTTATCCACGCATTGCTTCAGATATTCCGGACGACCATTCGGCGCCCATTGACCTGGGCCCGGTCGAGTGAGGCCACCCTTCGTCGCGATGACCAGCCCTTGCGGATAAGGATGGAGCGCTTCGGCAATGAGCAGTTCGCTCGTTTCCGGTCCATAGGCATCAGCGGTGTCGATCAAGTTTACCCCGAGCTCAACGGCCCGGCGCAAGACCTTGAGCGCATTCGCGCGATCGGCGGGCCAACCCCAAATTCCTTCACCGGTGATCCGCATGGCTCCGAAACCGAGGCGATTCACCGGAAGATCGCCGCCCAATTTCCAAATGGAATCGCTCGCCGCCGAAGTCGGTGTCGGTGAGGTATCCCCGAAAACAGCGCCCGCTCCTCCCGCCATTACCGCTGCTCCACTGGCCAAGGCTGTCCCCAAAAAGGTTCGACGGGTGAACCCCGCTTTGCCCTCTGCTCCGAAAGGTTTCTCAGACATAACACGCTCCGATTATGATCCCTGCAACTGCCGCGGTGGCAAGCGATCGAATCTATCAACCTGACTAGGCCGGCTGATTGGAATGATATACGTGATTCACGTATATCACCACATGACGCCGCGGCCCAGTGAATGAAGGCGTTTTCCCTCCATGACTCTTGCCTTCTGGCACGTATAAAGCTTATGATAAGTCCCCGATGATCCAGGCTAATTGTCGGGCGCGGTTCACGGCAGCGGATTTTCAGTTCATCGTTCGCACCCTCGCCCGTTCGCCTAACGATCATGTTTCGCTGGTCGACCTGCTGAGCGATATCGAAACCCGCGACACGGTCCTCGATCATCCGCGCCTCGTGGATGCCATCCTTTCTCAGACAGGACATCTTTCGATTTCCTCTTCTTTCTACTTTTACGTGCTCGCCCGACATGTCCTCCAGCGAGCTGAAATCACCGATCGCAAACTTTCTGATTACATCGGATCGCTCCTCGAGACCTTCTCGCGCGCCAATGGCCTCCGTGCGCCGCACACCGAGGAAGAATCGGGCCGGCAATACATATCCGACATGTTGATCGCGCTGACTCGAGCCAGCGCTGAGGAAAGTTTTTTGCTGCGCGCGCACGTCGGCAACTATTCGCTCTTCATCAGTGGAATATTCCACGAGAACGCCGAGCGCCGGAGCCGGCGCGGGGCGCCTGACCTCGAGTTCTATGAGAAAATCGGACGCACGAATTTTCAACTGCTTGCGTCCCATTCGACAGCCCGGCGCTGTGAGTTAAACGACGTTTACGAGAAACTGGCGGACCGTTTCCACGACGTCCGGCTCGCGCTTAATCGCCTGTCGGACGAGCTGATCAATCTCGACGACGACCATAGCGGCTCGCTCTTGTTGTGAACGAAACACTCTTCAGTCAGATCCAACGGCTCTTCGAGAGGACCTATGCTCAGGTTGGGATCAATCTCGAAGATTGCCTGATCGACCAGAGGCGCTGTCGGCAGCTCTCAAAACTAGCCGGGGCTTCCGCCGCCGAATTGAGTGAGCTGGCGCGCACTTTTTTGCGCACGGCAGACGATCAACTTTACGTCGGCATTTATTATTCGCGCTGGCTGATCAAACAGCTGGAAGACCACGATCCGCGCGCCGGTCTCAGCAATCAGAACATTCGTTCCCTGATCATGTTTGTGGAGGAGATTAATCACGCCCTGCACGCAGCGCTCCAGTTTCGTGAGGGCGAACGCCGGATCACTTCGGAGAATTTCGCGCGCGATCTCGAGCTTCAGGCTCGGGTCGACACGTATCTCGTCCTGCTATTGTTCGTCGCCTTCTTTCGCAAGACGCAGCGAGTCTCACGAACCGATCGTCGTTGGCTGCGCTTTCATCTTTTCGAGGCGCAAACTCCGAGCGCGTTTCAGGATCCGAACCTGCGCGGCCGCTATTTGGAAACGACCGAGCTGGCCGCAAATTACACTTATTTCCTGGATACCCTCAACGGTCTGCGCCGGGTTGAAGAGATTCGGACATTTCGCGCGCTCGACTACGGTGCAAAAAAGCAACGAATCCTGGCGCTAATGGATGCGGCGCCGGTTCTGCGGCTACCGCCGCCTCGCTAGCAATGAGGCGCAGGATTGGCGCCTAGCGAACAAGGGACGCCGTTCTTCATAACCGGGAGAGCGGGCATTCTGCCTGCCCTGTCCGGAATTTTCCGGACAGCTTCTCCACGCGGGGCTTTCGCGAGAGGCCTCAAACGCACTGCTGCCTTGCGCCGAGATAGTCGCCGGTAACATGCCGGCTCAAGCGAGCAGAATGCTCGCGCTCCCCAGATAAACGGACGAACATCCGCCTGAGGCGCATCGTCCCTCCATCTTCCGCTGAGCAACCTTCGCCGTTCTTTGTCCGCTGGGACGGCGGATGCTACATCGCCGTAGGTCGCGCGTGCCGAGGTTGATAAACACCTAGCTTACCACCACCCGGAAGCGTCAACTGCGTTAGCAGGCCATACCCCTGGTCCTGCACGGGCTCGCAAGGAACCTGGTGTTTCTTCATTTCACCAACGAATCCTTCGATATCGTCGACCATCAAATAGAACTCGTGCACGTCGTTCTTTTCCGATGGATGGACTGCCACCTCCGCCGGCGGCAAGCCAAAGATCAGCCAGCCATGACCAACATCAACGTTGGTTAATTTGAGCACATCCCGGAAGAAGATCCGGTCAGCCTCGGCGTCTGTGCTGTAGATGATCGAATGCGCACCAATAATCATACATTGTAGCTCCTTGATTGTAGCCGCTTCGCTGCGCGAAGCGCGGGATTGTGCTCGGCCAACCTAATGCTTCGCCCAAGCCCAGCCGGTGACTTTCCAGTTTCCGTCGATCTTTTGCAGCGTAAAAGTCCACGTCGAAGCAATCTCCCTCATCGATTTCCCGTTCTGCTTGAAGGTGTAGTCGGTCGGAACGACAACATAAGCTCGATCCCCGGTAACGTTCACGTGCCGGGGCTTACCGATAGTAACTTTTCCATCCGTAATTCCATTTTTCTTCGAATCCGCGTCGTAGTCCGCAAGCCATTTCGAGCAAGTCCCCGCCCCATGCCACTCGTAGGGCGGAAATTCGTCGATGATGCACATTTCGTCGGTAGACGCGGCCACGACGGCCTTCGAGTCACCTTTATTGAATGCGTCGACGACTCCCTGAATCGCCGCCACCACGTCGGCATTTTCGGACGCAGCGAGCGGTCCTGCTGCCAACACGGCGAGCGCGAGTGAGATCAGAATTTTATGCATACGTTCCCGCTCCTTTATGAATTGAAAGTGCGAATATTCGTTCGGCTAACGAAATAAAATCAGCTCGCGTCAGCGCGAGCAAGCGTAATCGGAAAACAGAAATCGGCATTCGGGGATCGCAAAAGGACGGCCGAATTGCAATCGCCAGATCTGTCCTCAATTATCGTTTATCAATAAATTACTTGCTGTTTATCGATGAATACATAATTCTTTATCAATATGACATCCACAAAACTCGAAATCCGCTCGCCGCATGCCGTCCCGGCCGCGCTGATCATCTCGCGCGTCGCGCTCCACATTCTCATCATTCTGAACTGGATTTATGGCGCGGCGATTCTTGCCCTCATCATCTTCAGCTTTACGGCCGCATCCTGGTTAATCCCCGCGCTCAAAGTAACGCCGCCGATGATGCAAGGAATGCGCGTCGTGGCCCTCTTAGGGCTGGTCTGTATCCCGCTGTACTATGTGATCCTCCGGCGTTTGCTTGATATCGTCGATAGTGTTCGCGCCGGTGACCCATTCGCCGGCCAGAATGCTTCCCGCCTTGAACTGATCGCCTGGGCCCTCGCCGGGCTTCAGATTCTCAGCCTGATTATCGGCGGAATCGCCAAGCTGGTTTCGACTGCCAATCACCCATTTCACGTCGACGCCGGCTTTTCCACCAGCGGCTGGCTTTCTGTGCTCCTGCTCTTTGTTCTCGCGCGCGTTTTCGCCCAGGGCGCCCGGATGCGCGACGAGCTGGAAGGAACGGTGTAACCATGGCGATCACCGTTAAGCTCGACGATCTGCTCCACGCCCGGCGCATGACTCTTACTCAACTGGCCGAGCGAGTCGACATCACTCTGGCCAACCTATCGATCCTCAAAACCGGAAAAGCGCGCGCGATCCGCTTCTCGACCCTTGAGGCGCTATGTGAGACACTGGGCTGCCAACCCGGCGACCTGCTCGAATTTCAATCCGACTCAGGTAGACAAGAATCTGACGCGGAGAAATTGTGATTGAGAGAATCACCTTGCCTCAACCTGCGAGATTTGCGACAACCCGCGCGGTGAACCCCATCTTCTTCCCACGCACATGTCCGAACTTCCAGTTAGACGAAAATTTTTCGCCTAATTCTCGTTAGGTCTTATGAGCGTTGACGATCTTAAGAAGACCTATCGTGCACAGATTTGTCCAGTTTGTGGTTTTGCGCTTGGCTTCGAGCCTTGGCGTGGCGATTCTCCCTCAGATGAGATTTGCCCGAGTTGCGGCATCCAGTTCGGCTACGACGATTCCGCGGGCGATATCCTGTCTGACCGATTGCTGGTTTATTCCGAGTGGCGAGAGCGGTGGCTTGGCAGCGGGATGCGCTGGTGGAGTCAGCGTGAGCGTCCAGCAGATTGGGATCCCGCTGCGCAGCTGGAGGCGTTGCTGCGTGCAAAGACC
>Ga0070688_100002045_pt1 | contig 10174 bp, 4 predicted proteins | sample KBSS13HmetaG_FD_64679 | JGI IMG/M metagenome (GOLD analysis project Ga0070688, IMG submission 64679) | Switchgrass rhizosphere microbial communities from Kellogg Biological Station, Michigan, USA - KBS S1-3H metaG | ecosystem: Host-associated > Plants > Roots > Rhizosphere ...
AGCCGCGTCGCCGGCGGCTCGGTGGGCGGCTTCTCCTGCCTCGTCACCGGGCCGGCCTCCACCTCGAGCTTCGACATCGAGGACAGCCCGCGGAGCGTGGCGAGCCCGGTGGCTGGCACCACGTACAACTTCTCCGCCTCGGTCCGCTCGGATGCGTCGGTCGGGAAGGCCTACATCCGGATCATGGAGTACGTGAACGGGGTCAAGGTGGCGCAGCTGGACTCGCCACAGGCGACGTTGTCCACGTCGTGGCAGCGGCTCCAGGTGAGCTACGTCGCCACCGGGACCGGCTCCAACCTCTACTTCACGGTGAAGGACTCCCCAGTTGCCGTATCGGAGACCTTCAACGTGGACGACATGTCGGCCTGCGCCGGCGCGAGCCCGGCGACCATCACCGCCGAGGACAACGGAGTAGCAGCCGCTGCTCCCGAGTTCATCGCTCCCACGGTGAAGCCGAACCCGGTCGGTCGCCAGGCGACGCTGACGTTCTCCACGAGCCGGTTCGGCCCGCTCCAGGTCGAGCTCTACGACGTGAGCGGGCGCCGGGTGCGGTCGCTGATCTCGGACGCGAACGCGGCGGCCGGGATCCACGCCCTGCCGCTCGACGGCGCGCGGCTGGGCTCGGGGGTGTTCTTCTACCGCATTCGCTCGGTCGACGGCTCGAGCCAGGGCCGCTTCCTGATCATGAACTAGCGATTCGTCGCGCGATTCCCACGCCGGCCGCGTTGCCCTTCGAGGCAACGCGGCCGCGCGTGTTTTCGAAGGAGCCGGCAAGCGATCGCAGGCCTAGCGGGCCTGCAGCAGTCCCGACAGCGCGTGCTTCAGCACGCTGAGGTCGGCGGGCTTTCGCAGGTGCAGCTCGAACCCGGCCTGGAGGGCCCGGCGCTCGTCCTCCTCGCGACCGTAGCCGGTCAGCGCCACGAGATGGACGTTCTTGAGGTCGGGGTCGGCGCGGAACGCCCCCGCCACGGCGTAGCCGCTCATCTCTCCCGGCAGCCCGATGTCGCAGAACACGATCTCGGGCTTGAACTGCCGGGCCACGGAGATCGCGGCTTCGCCGTCGGGCGCCATCGACACCTCGTGTCCCATCAAGCCCAGCACGTGGCTCAGGCTCTCCGCCGCGTCCGCGTTGTCCTCGATCACGAGGATGCGGTGTTTCTGGAAGCCCTCGCCCTCCGCCACGCCATCACCGACCGCAGCGCCTTCGCCGGTCGCCGCGTCATCGCCCTTGCGGACGCCCTGGACGGTGGGCAGGCGGATCGTGAACGTGGAGCCCCGGCCGAGCCCGAGGCTGTGGGCTTCGACGCTGCCGTGGTGCGCCTCGATCAGGCCGCGGGTGAGCGAGAGCCCGAGGCCCAGCCCGCCCTTGCTGCGGTCGAGGGTCTGGTCCGCCTGGCTGAACGGCTTGAACAGCTCGGCGAACAGAGGCTCCTCCATGCCGACGCCGGTGTCGCGCACCGTGATCACCGCCTGGCTGCCCCGCTTGTCCGAGCCCAGGCGGAGCGCGACCGTGCCCACCTCCGTGAACTTCCCCGCGTTGTGGAGCAGGTTGCCCACCGACTGGGTGAGGCGGACGGGATCGCCCAGCACCCACACCGACGTGGACGGCAGGTCGACATTCAGCGCCGGTCCCTGCGACTCGATGAAGCTGCGGTGGTCCTCGGCGACGACGCGCAGGAGCTGCGTCAAGTCGACCATCTTCATGTCGAGGGGGATCTTCCCGCGGGAGATGCGGGCGGCATCGAGGAGCTGGTCGACGAGCGCCGTGAGGTGCACGAGCTGGCGCTCCATCATCTGCTTGGCCTTTTCCAGCTGCTTGTCGCCCGCCCCGGGCGAGCGCAGCACCTCGAGGCACATGCGCAGCGGGCTCAGGGGGCCGCGCAGCTCGTGGCCGAGCATGGCCAGGAACTGGTCGCGGTGCCGGACCTCCGAGAGCAGCTCCTGCTTGGCCCGTTGCGTCTCGGCGAGGCTCCGGAAGCTGGCGGAAGTGCCGGAGACCTTGCCGCTCGCGTCCCGGATCGCCGAGACGGCCACGGACACGGGCAGGCGCAGGCCCTCGCGGGTCATGCGGATCGACTCGAACGGGTCGACGAGCTCCCCGCGGACGACGCGCTCGTACACCCGGTCCGACTCGGCCGTCTTCTCCGGCGGCACGATCAGCGACTCGGGCCGGCCGACGGCCTCCTGCGGGCTGTAGCCGAACATGCGCGTGGCGCTGGCGTTCCAGATGGTGATCGTGCCCTCGAGGCCGCGCACCACGATCGCGTCCAGCGACGACTCGACGATCGCGGCCAGCTCCGCCTGCCGTGCCTGCGACCGGGTGAGCGCGGTGACGTCCACGAACGTCAGCACCACGCCGTAGATGACGTTGTCGACGCCGCGGTACGGCAGGATGCGCGCCATGTACGTGGCCGAGCCATCCACGAGCTGCACGTGGCGCTCCTGCTTGGCCAGCGTGCGCAGCACGGTACGGATGGCCTCGAACAGGTCGGGATCCGAGAACCGCGGGGTGATGTCCGCGATCGAGCGGCCGACGTCGGATTGGATGAGCCGGAACACCTCGAAGGCCGCCGGCGTGAAGCTCTTGATCTGCAGCTCCTTGTCGAGGAAGATGGACGCGATCTGCGTGCTCTCGAACAGGTTCTGCAGGTCGCTGTGGGCGCTGTCCAGCTGCTCGATCTTCTTCGCCAGCTCGGCGTTGATGGTCTCCAGCTCCTCGTTGACCGACTGCATCTCCTCCTTCGAGGTCTGCAGCTCCTCGTTCGAGGACTGGAGCTCCTCGTTCGTCGACAGCAGCTCCTGGTTGGCGGACTCCAGCTGCTCGACCGTCGCCTGCAGGTGCTCCTCGGTCGTCCGCAGGTCGTTCTCGAGCTGCTGCGTGATCGATTCCGGGGACCTCGCCGCCCCGCTCGCGGCCGCGGGGTCGGGACCGCCCGGGGAGGGCCCCAGCTCGCGGAACACCACCATGTAAAGGCCGCTGTCCTCGCCCAGCTCGCGCACCGGCCGCACGGTGAGGCCGATGCGCTGGGCGAGGCCGTCCGACTCGATGCTCAGCTCCTCGCGCACGACGGTCTCGCCGGACTGGAGCGCACGATGGATCGCCGTGCGCAGGTGGAGCCGGATCTCCTTGCGCGCCATGTCGACGAGGTTCGTGCTCGGCGCCCCGGGCGGAGGCTCGAGGAAGCGGCCGGTGCGCGGCGAGAAGTAGACGACGTCGCCGAGCGAGTTGATCACCACCCACGCCGGCGAATAGTTCTGGAGCAGGATGCGCTCGAGCACCTCGACCGAGCCCGGCACCTCCCTCGCGGTGCGGGAGGCGGCCATGGCCGCGGGCGACACGGGCAGGCCGCGGCTCGGATGGCGGGGCCCGGGGATCGGGAACGCCAGCGGCGGCCGCGACACGGTCTCGTTGCGCTTGAAGATGCGGTGCGTCTTGCTGATGGCGTGGAACAGCTCGGGGACCCCGGTGACGTGCTCGGAGGGGCCGAGGAACAAGTAGCCGCCGGGGCGCAGCGCGTAGTGGAACAGCTCGGCGACTTGGCGCTGCAACTTCGGCTCGAGATAGATGAGCAGGTTGCGGCAGACGATGAGGTCGACCCGCGAGAACGGCGGATCCTTGATGAGATTGTGTGTGGAGAAGATGCACATCTCACGAATCTCCTTCGCCAGCAGGTACGAATGGTCGTGCCGGTCGAAGAAGCGCTCGAGTCGCTCCGCGCTGACCTGGTTGGCGATCCCCTCCGGGTAGACCGCCTGGCGCGCCGTCTCCAACGCCTCCTCGTCGATGTCGCCGGCGAAGATCTGCACCTTCAGGTCCTGGCGTGAGCCGAGCGCTTCGCGGATCAAGATCGCGACCGAGTAGGCCTCTTCGCCGGTGGCGCATCCGGGCGCCCAGATGCGGACCGTGTCCTCCGCATCGGCGAGGATCCGCGGGACGATCTCCTTGCCCAGGATCTCGAACGCCTTGGGATCGCGGAAGAAGTGCGTGACCCCGATGAGCACGTCCTTGAAGAGCTGCTCGACCTCGCGGGGATCCTTGCGCAGGCGCTCGACATAGCCGGTCACGGAGGGCACGCGCAGGAGCTGCATGCGCCGCTCGATCCGGCGCACGAGCGTGCCCGGCTTGTATTGCGTGAAATCGTGCCCGGTCTTGCGGCGGAGCAGGGCGCAGATCTTCGCCAGATGGTCCTGCACCTCCGTCGCCGAGGCATCCTGCTCCTGGCGCTCGGCCAGGGCGGCCACGTACTCCACGAGCCGCGCGGGCATGTCCTCGACCGGAAGGACGTAATCGACGAGACCGGTGGCGATGGCGCTGCGCGGGATGCCGTCGTGCTTGGCGGACGCCGTGGTCTGCGCCATGGCCATGCCGCCCTGCTCTTTCACCGCGCGCAGGCCGAGGGTGCCGTCGGTGCCGCTCCCGGAGAGCAGGATGCACACCGCCAGCTCACCTTGGTCCTGCGCCAACGAGTGGAGGAAACCATCGATGGGCGTGAGCGGCCACGGCCGCGGCGCGGGAGACTGCACCTGCAGCCTCGCACCCCCGATCGTCAGCGTGGCGTTCGGAGGTATCACATAGATGTGATTACGCTCGACGGCGATCCCGTCCCTGGCCAGCGCGATCGGCATCTTCGTGTGTCGCGACAGCAACTCGGGCATCAGCGTGCCGTGCGCGGGATCGAGGTGCTGGATGAGCACGAACGCCACGCCGGCGTCGGCGGGCATGTGTGAGAAGAAGCTCTCGAATGCCTCGAGCCCTCCGGCGGAGGCGCCCATGCCGACCACCGGGAAGCGTTGCCCGGTTTCGTCGTGGGGTGAGGTCTGGCTCGTACCTGCCGCCCTCCCCGAGCGGTGTGTTCATCTCGGTCGCGGCCCCTTCAGGTCATCCCAAAGACAGGGGGAATATACGCGGCCCCGCCGGCCCCAACAACGGTTCTGGAGCCGATCCCGACCCCGGAAACCGGGGTCTCAGTCCTTGCCCCACCCCGGCAGGGCCGCCGCCTGCCGCACCCACCTCGCCAGTCGCGCCTCGTCGAGGTCGTCCTCGTGTATGTCGATCCAGCGCGCGGTCTTGCCGGTGCCGCCGGGAGGAACCGGCAGCAGCGCGGTGCCCCGGAAGAACGACACTTTGACGGCGCGTGTGAAGACGTGGAATGCCAGGAACCAGCCGCGTCCCTCGATGCCGTAGAACGGCGAGTTCCACTTCACGGCCTTGCGCACGCCGGGGACGGTGCGGGTGACGAGCGCGTCGAGGCGCCGCCCGACGTCACGCTTCCAGCCAGGCATGGCCGCTATGTAGGCGCGAACCGGGCCCTCTCCGTCGGCCTTCGCGATCTGCGGGTTGCCGCCGCTGAGGAGGACGGGCTTCCTCGATCTCACGCTCCGCCGCACCCTTCTACGCGCTGCCTTCTTGTTGCCTGCCGGCATCGTCCCCCTCTTCTCGTGAGCGGCCCCCACGCCTCCATCTCGCGCACGACCCCATGATAGGTCATCCATCGCGACCTCAAGCCCTCGAACGTCATCGTTACCGACGCGGTCGGCCCGGGGGTCGGCCGCGCTCGAGACCATCGGTCGATGGTTGCAACGAGCGCCCGACCCCGTAAGCTGACGGGAGCGATGAACTCCACGTACATGAAGCTCGGGGCTGCGCTGCTCGCGCTCGCGACGGCTGCGGCAAGTCCGTCCGGCGGTGCGCGGCGTCCCACCTCGGCGGCCACGTCGGGCGTCGCCGTGGTCGAGCTGTTCACCTCGGAAGGCTGCTCGAGCTGCCCGCCGGCAGATGCGCTGCTGGCGCGGCTCGTCCACGAGTCGGAGGCGTCTGGCCGGCGCGTGTACGGGTTGTCGCTCCACGTCGACTACTGGGACCGGCTCGGCTGGCGCGACCGCTTCTCGAATGCCGCGTATACCCAGCGCCAATCGCAGTACGCGCGGCGGTTCGCCCTCCAGGGCAACTACACGCCGGAGATGGTCGTGAACGGCGACGGCGAGTGCGTGGGCTCGAACGCCGGCGCCGTGCAGGTGCAGGTCGACCGCTCGCTGGCGCGGAAGAGCGGGGCGACGCCCGAGCTCGCCGTGACCGCTTCGGGCCATGAGCTTCGGGTCTCTTGCAATGTGGCGCACGCGCCGCAGGGAGCAACGTTGAACGTCGCCTGGGTGCAGTCGCGAGCCGTCTCGGTGCCGGACGCCGGCGAGAACGGCGGCCGCACGCTCGAGCACGCGAACGTGGTCCGTGATCTCAGGACCGTGGTGCTCACGCCAGGCTTCCATGACACGATCGTGCTCCAGCGACCCGAGGTCGAGGATGGCGAGGTGATCGCGTGGGTCCAGGCGGCGAACCAGGGCTCGGTGCTGGGAGCCGGCTCCAGCGCCGTGCGGGCGCCGGCCCGCTGACGCGTCCTGGCTTCCCGATGCGCGAAGGCGATCGGTGAGCCGACCGCCTGGCTTCGCTCAACGAAGTCTGACGAACCGGATCGCCGCGTTGCGCCCGCCCGCGTCGAGGCGCGCGACGTACATCCCGGGCGCCAGGCTCGCCGTGCTCCAGCCCACGTCGTTCGGGCCCGCCGGGAGCGTTTCGTCGATGCCGCCCGGCTCGCGTCGGCCGGCAAGGTCGAAGACCTCGATGCGCACATGTCCCGCAACCGGCAGCTCGACCCGGAATCTCGCCTCGTCGTGGATCGGGTGCGGTCCCGCGATCGAGAAGCCGAGGTTCGCCGCGGAGCTCGGGGGTACGGAGACGTTCGCGATGGAACGGCGCCACAGGCCATCCACCCTGCCGCCGTAGAGCGTGTTGCCGCTCGCGGCGATCTCGTACGTGAACGTTGCCGGCAACCGGTCCAGCACCTCCCACGTGGTGCCATCGTCGACGCTGAACTCGATGCCGGTCCCCTCCCCGTTGGCGAAGGAGGTGAAGACGACGCCGTCGCGCAGCGCGAACGACGAGAAGAACGTCGGGTGGAGACCGAAATCGGTGTAGGTCCAGGGCGACTCACCCGAGGCGCTGTGGAACACGCCGATGTTCGTGCCCACGAGCCACGAACTGCCGGTCCAGATGCCCGACTGCGCCGCGAGCCCTGCGGCGACGTGGCCGAACAGGTAGTCGAACGTCCAATCCGGGTCGCCGCGATCGCGGTGATAGTCGTCCCCGTTGCCACCGGCGCAGGCGAGCAATCTCGTGTCCGAGGCCGCGAGCGCTTCCATTTGCGAGGCCTGGGCCGGCTCGAGGACGTTGCCGTAGTGCGACCAGCCGCCGGCAGCGAGGTTCCGGATCCACGGCCCCGAGCCGGCGGTCGCGGCGAAGAGCGTATCGCCGCGGGCCAGCAGGTCCATGACGCGAAGCTGCGAGTCGGCGAACCCGCCCACCAGGCCCTGGTTGAAGGCCTGCCAACTCGCGCCCCGATCGCTGCTCACGAACACGCCCTGGCCGAACGTGCCGGCGTAGAGGCGCCCCTTGTGCATGCGCACCGCCTCCACCATGGTCACGCCCGGGGCCACGGTCGCGCTCGTGGTCCAGGTGGCGCCGGCGTCGGTGCTCACGAACACCGTGCTGTCGGACGCGGCGGCGATGGTGTCGCCCTTCGTGAACACCGAGAAGACGTCCGCGACCGGGACCTGGTCGATGCGCGTCCACTGTGCGGATGCGGGCCCGGCCAGCAGGCCGGCGAACGCGAGGGCGACAGCGACGCGCTTCATGTGCGGCCCTCCCATCTCTGAGTGTCGTGCGGGGGCCGTGTCTCGGCGCGGCCTCGCTTGCCCTGTCGTGGCTGTGACCCGGCTCGCGACGCCGTCCCCGACCTGCGTTCAGATGCGGCCACCGGTCGAGTGGTGCTCGGCTCCCCATGGAGATTCCGAGCGTCTAGTATCCGCCGTTCTGACCGTCGGTTTCCGAGTCACCCCTCACCTCGGAGTCCACGATGCGCTGGGTTCGCCTTGCCGCTCCGCTGCTCATGCTGGCAGCACCCGTGTTCGCCGCTCCGATCAACCCTTCGCTGTTCCAGGACCTGCGCTGGCGGCTGATCGGGCCGTTCCGTGGCGGGCGCGTGCTCGCGGTCTCGGGCGTTCCCGGTGAGCCCGACCACTTCTACTTCGGCTCCGTCAACGGTGGCGTGTGGGAGACCGTGAACGCCGGCCGCACCTGGCGGCCGATCTTCGACGACGTGCCGGTGGGCTCGATCGGCGCTCTCGCGGTCGCGCCCTCCAATCCCAAGACCCTCTATGTCGGCACCGGCGAGGCCGACATGCGCTCGGACATCGCCCAGGGCAAGGGCGTCTACCGCTCGACCGACGGCGGGAAGACCTGGCGCTTCATGGGGCTCGGCGACACGCAGCAGATCGGCCGCATCGACGTCGATCCGCACGACGCCAACGTCGTCTACGTGGCAGCACTCGGCCACCCTTACGGCCCGAATGCCGAGCGCGGCGTCTACAAGTCGAGCGACGGCGGTGGACATTGGACCAAGGTGCTGGGGCCGAATGCGAACACGGGCGCGATCGACGTCGTGCTCGAGCCCGGCGACCCGAGCGTGCTCTACGCAGCCCTGTGTCAGACGCGGCGCACGCCGTGGAACATCTATCCGCCCTCCACTGGCCCGGGTTCGGGGCTCTACCGATCCAACGACGCCGGTGCCCACTGGACCAAGCTCACGAGCGGCTTCGCGGCGAAACCCGGCCGCATCGGCCTCGCGGTGTCGCCGAGCGAGCCCGCGCGCGTCTACGCCATGGTCGACGCCGATTCGGGCGGCCTCTACCGCTCCGACGATCGCGGCGAGCACTGGAAGCGCACCAGCTCCGACACGCGCGTGTGGCAGCGCGGCTGGTATTTCAGCGGCATCACCGTGGAGCCGAAGGACGCCGACGTGGTGTACGCATGCAACACCAACCTGTTCCGCTCCGCGGACGGCGGGAAGTCGTTCGCACCCGTCGAGGGCGATGCCACGGGCGACGACTTCCACACGCTGTGGATCGATCCCACCGACCCCGAGCGGAGGATCCTCGGCACCGACCAGGGGACGATCGTGAGCGTGGACGGCGGCAGGAGCTGGAGCTCGTGGCACAACCAACCCACGGCGCAGCTCTACCACGTCTCCACCGACGACCGCTTCCCGTACTGGGTCTACGGCCCGCAGCAGGATGCGGGCGCGGTGGGCCTGCCCAGCCGCACGAACACCAACGACGGCATCACCATGCAGCAGTTCCGGGAGGTCACGGTCGGCGGCGAGTCACAGAACATCGCGCCGGATCCGCTCGATCCGCAGACGCTCTACGGCGGCACGGTCGACAAGCTCGACCTGCGCACCGAGCAGACGCGCTCGATCGATCCCACGGCCCCGCATCCGGACCAGTGGCGCCAGACGTGGACGCTGCCGCTCGCGTTCTCGCACCGCGATCCCCGCGTGCTCTACTTCTCCCGGCAGAAGGTCTTCCGCACCGAGGACGGCGGCGAGCACTGGACCGTGATCAGCCCCGACCTGACGCGGGAGAAGCCGGCCGTGCCCGCGAGCCTCGATTCCAGCAGCGCGCGGCACGACCTGGGCCTCGGCCCGCGGCGCGGCGTGGTGTATGCGCTCGCCCCCTCGTTCCTCGCCGATCGCGAGTTGTGGGCGGGCACCGATGACGGCCTGGTGTGGCGGACGCGCGACGACGGCGCCCACTGGGAGAACGTGACGCCCTCGGCGCTCACGCCATGGTCCAAGGTCGGGATCATCGAGCCTTCGCACTTCGACGGGCAGACCTGCTACCTCGCGATCGACCGTCACCGCCTGGACGACCGCAAGCCCTACATCTATAGGACGCGCGACGGCGGCAGGAGCTGGCAGCTGGTGGTGTCCGGCATCCCGGCCGGCCACTTCGTCAACGCGGTACGTGAGGACCCGAAGCGAAAGGGGCTCCTCTACGCGGCGACGGAGGAGGGCGTGCACGTCTCGTTCGACGATGGGGACCACTGGCAGTCGCTGCAGTTGAACCTTCCCACCACGTCGGTGCGCGACCTCGTGGTGCACGAGGACGATCTCGTCATCGCCACGCACGGGCGGAGCCTGTGGATCCTGGACGACGCTTCGCCGCTCCGGCAGGCCGACGGCAAGGTCGCGGCCGCGCCCGCATGGCTCTTCCAGCCGGCGACCGTGCATCGCGTGCGCCCGGCCGGCTTCACCGGCACGCCGCTCCCCAAGGATGAGCCGAC
>Ga0070688_100002049_pt1 | contig 10170 bp, 6 predicted proteins | sample KBSS13HmetaG_FD_64679 | JGI IMG/M metagenome (GOLD analysis project Ga0070688, IMG submission 64679) | Switchgrass rhizosphere microbial communities from Kellogg Biological Station, Michigan, USA - KBS S1-3H metaG | ecosystem: Host-associated > Plants > Roots > Rhizosphere ...
CGGCGGATGCGTCGGTTCGACGTCCGCTCCAAAGGGAAAAGGGAAGAAATCATAGGAATCTCTGGTCCAGAGGTCGACCCTGCACCAGTGCCGAGGTTACGTGTCCGGCCGCAAGAATTGGTCAATGAGGGCTCGCTTGGAGGCTGGTTACGTGACCTCCACCTGTTTTTAGAAATCTTTCCTGACTCCCTGCAGAGGTTGCTGACGTCTTGAAACTGCAGGCGCGCAGTTATTGATCCAAGTCAGAAAGCCTGCTGCGATAGCAAATTCAAAGTCATTGAGATTGAAACGTCGCGGTGGCATTATTCACGATGGTGAACCTGTCCACCTTCCAAATGGCATTTGAGTGGACCGAGCCACGGCTCGTAATTCCGCCACTGCAAGAGGCCCTTGCGGAAAACTGGCTGCCGGACCTGTTCTGAGCTTGCAGTAGCAACAATGCGGCTGAGTTTGTAGAACTCTAGGCACCCGGGCTCAAATTTCACGTCGCAGAATTCCAGTATGCGGCGCACATTTCGCTCAAGGTTTTCTACGACATCCTCATAGCAAATCCTCAGGATTCGGCCGGGCAGCACTGCGTCCCAGTGTTGCATCAGCTCGATATACGTTCGGTAGTAACGCGCAATATCTTCCATTCTGTATGAGAATTCCTGTCCGCTTGCGAACAGTTGCTTCAAGTTGCTGAAACAACATGCCATCGGCTCACGCCGGACGTCGATGATTTTGGCGTTTGGCAGAATCAAGTGGATGAGACCAACATGGCGGAAATTGTTCGGCATCTTATCGATAAAGAACGGCTTATCCCCACGATAGGCGCGTGTATCCTTTATATAGCGTGTTCCTAGGGCGCGGAATTCGTCAGGCCCAAGATCGGCAAGCACCTCTGGATAGAGTGGGTTGTAAGGGTCTGATTCGGGTCCGTTTAGCTCTCGCACGATTCGAGGGACGACGGGCAGTTCCTGCGTTCCATGAATCTGTGAATGTGAGGCAAGGATCTGCTCGACCAGCGTTGATCCAGAGCGTGGCAATCCGACGACAAAAATCGGATCTGAATCCGGTGCGCCGAACCCGCCTCGTGCCGCGAAGAACTCCGCTGTGCACACTTCGATTTGCCTTCGCGTGTTGATTTCGACGATCTCCGGACGGTAACGCGATTCGGCACTTTTGAGCTCATTGCCACGTTCATAGAACTGCCATGAGTCCGCATATTGCTTTCGGTCTTCGTACGCTTTACCAAGGGCGAAGCAAAGGTGATAGCGATCAACTTGGCGAGCGGTCGGCGAAGCCACCTCGGCGCGCATGTTAGAAATCTCTTCCTCGGAAAAGCGATATGTCTTGAGATTCGCCAGGCTCCAATAAGCGTCACCGAAGGTCGGTTCGATAGTCGCTGACGTTTGATAGCATGAGATAGCTTCTCTCTGCTGGCCCACACTCTTCAAAGAGTGGCCGAGCGCCACATGCAGTTCGGCCGAGCAAGGTGAGCCTGCGATCAACCGCCGATAGACTTCGATGGCAGCCTGATGTCGTCCAAGACCAACGCATGCGGCCGCATAAAGCGGAAGAAGATCCACGTTGTCTGTCTCAACCTCGAGAAAGCGACCGACTACTTCGCATGCCTGCAAATATTTTTGGCTGTCGAGCAGCGCCCGAACGTAATCTAGGCCAGCGGCTCGATAGTTCGGCGCGAGGTGCAGGGCGGCTTCGAATAACCGTTCTGCTTCATCGAACTCCCTGCGTTGCTGTTTGATCCTCCCCAACAGGCGGAATGCCTCAGCATGGTTGCCGCCACATTTCAGGTATTCGTTAAGAATGTTTGCAGATGCTCGGAGGTCGCCGTCCGAGAAAAGACGTCCTGCATCGACGACCTCGAGAGGCAACTGTTGTAGCATCGCAACCTGTTCACGCGCGACAACCGCGTTTTTTGCCTGTCCACTTGCCCGATAAAGATGCTCGAGCATGGTCCAACTCTGTGTCAGTGCCGGGTTGAGGGTCACTGCTTGAACGAAAGCAGTGATCGCACGCGGCCCATCACCCAGTGTCATGTAGCAGCAGCCGCGTTCCTGGAACAACAGGCTGGATTTCGGATGCTGTTGCTCCAACCGCGCCAAGGTGGTTAGCGCTTCGTCGATCTGATGCAAGCATCGTTGGTTGGCTGCGATCAGATAAAGGGCGCTGCCATTCTGCGGCTCTTGCAACGCGAGCCTTTCAGCGTTGGCGAGCGCTTCGCGGTGGCGACCAAGCCTGCTCAGCTCACGGATGCCTTCTAGCTGAATTGGTGAAGATGCGCGCGTGCTTGACACGACCACGGATTATAGTCGGCAAGCTATGCGATTGTTCGCAGCTTTCCACAGGTTGATCTCAAATTCATACTCGTTTAATCTCACGTTCACTCCGCAATAATCTACATCCGATATAACTTGCCCGTTCTTCCTGAGTGTTTAATGCGTGCCGTTAACCACGCTTGTTTAGCAATCTTCTTCAGCGACACATTTTGAGAAACGAGGACAACCCATGTCTATCGATCGACGTAAATTCCTACAGCTGACGGGTGGTGCGTTCGCCTCCCTGGCCGCGCTGAAAACAGATATCGCTAAGGCGCTCGACATCCCTGCACATAACCGCACCGCCACGATTAATGATGTCGAACACATCGTCATACTGATGCAGGAAAACCGTCCATTCGATCATCATTTCGGCACGCTTCAGGGGGTCCGTGGATTCAACGATCCGCGGGCCGCAAAAATTCATCTTCCGCTCAAAGGCGGGACGGGGAGCAAACCGGTTTCGGTGTTCTTACAACCGGCAGGGCCGGAGAATGAAGCTAATGGGTTTGCGGTTCCGCCGAACTCTGCCAATTTGGGTGGCCCAGCTAATGGAGTCGATGTCATCCCGCCATTTCGTATAGATCCCAGCCGTGTTAGCCCGGGTCTGAAAAATCTGGGTGGCCTGTACATGCCAGGAACGGATCACTCATGGAATGGAATCCACGCGGCGTGGAACGATGGTCAGTACGATCAGTGGGCAGTCACAAAAGGTCCGATGGCGATGTCGTATATGACGCGCGAAGATCTCCCGGTTCACTTCGCATTGGCAGACGCATTTACGGTGGGGGACAACTACTTCTGCTCAGTGATGGGACCGACCAACCCGAATCGTATGTATATGTGGTCCGGCTGCATCGGTAACTTAAGCGACCTGGGTGCCGGAGGGGCTGATGGCCACGGCGCAGGACCGATGACGTACAACGGCCTTAGCATCAACGATGCATTTTGGACCTTCCCGACCTTCCCCGAAGTGCTGGAGGCTGCCGGGGTGAGTTGGAAAATTTACCAGGACCTTGCTGGACCGCCAGGCCCGCCCTTTTTTGGAGACGGTGAGGGTTTCGGCAACGCTTTTACGGGCAACTTCGCGGACGGCACCCTCCTCTACTTCAATCAGTATGGGACCGCAGCCTCAGGATCACCGCTTTTCGAGAATGCCGCCACAGGCACGGATCTATTAAGCACCATCCCGGGCAGCGGGGCACCCAAGCAGGATTGGTTAAATTGGGCCGAACATCTGTTCGATAACTTTCGAAAAGATGTGCACACTGGTAAGCTGCCTCAGGTTTCCTGGATCGCCGCCCCCGCCGGTTATACCGAACACTCAGACTGGCCGATCAATTACGGCGCGTGGTACATGGCGCAGATTTTCAACATTCTAGTGTCGAACCCCGACGTGTTCAGCAAGACTGTATTCCTTATTACCTACGATGAGGGCGATGGTAGTTGGGACCACCTAGTTTCACCCACTCCACCGCGGACATCCGCCTTCGGAGCCTCGACCGTCAGTATCGAAAACGAGATCGTGAACGCACACGGCGAGCCTGATGGGTTCGCGCCCGGACCGATCGGCCTGAGTACGCGAGTGCCGTTCCTTGCGATATCGCCGTGGAGCAAGGGGGGCTTCGTTAATTCACAGCTGTTCGATCACACCTCGCTAATCAAGTTCATCGAAAAGCGTTTCGGAGTGGTTGAGCCGAATCTCAGTCCGTGGCGGCGTGCAGTCGCGGGTGACCTGACTTCCGTGTTTAACTTTGCCAACCCGAATGACGTTCACGACAAGCTGCAAAACACTGTTCGGTTTTTGCCGCCAGTTCCAGAGCTCGAGGGAGGCAACGTAGACGCCTTCGTCCCGACTCTGGATACAGTGATCGTTGGGATTCCGGCGCAAGAAAAAGGGGTGCGGCCCGCGCGTTCTTTGCCGTATGAGTTGAATGTTCATGCAAAGGTCAATACATCGGCTCGTACTGTAGTTCTAAAATTCATGAATACGGGCGGGGCGACTGCGGTGTTCCAAGTGCGGTCTGGAAATACGGACGATGTTGCGCGCAGTTACACCGTCGAACCTGGCAAGCACATTTTCGGTACATGGAAAGTTGCTTCATCTTACGATCTATCCGTCTACGGACCGAACGGGTTTTTGCGTTCCTTTGTTGGCGCCATCAATTCGACTGGTCCCGCCCTTGACGTTGTCTCCACGTATGGGACCGGCGGTCGCGGGTCAATTGCATTGGCAATCACAAACGTGGCAGATGTTCGAGCTGAAGTTATTCTCCTGGATGCTTACACAGGGAAGTCGCTCTCGCAGCACCTGCGGCCCAACGAAACTCTCGAGGAGAAGTTGCCATTAGCTCATTTCGGCGGCTGGTATGACTTTATTGTGACGGTTTCAGGACACCCTAACTTCAAATACCAGCTTGCAGGGCACGTTGAAACCGGAAAAGACAGCATCTCGGATCCGGCCCTAGGAGGTCTTGTCGCGCTTAAAGACTAAGCCAAATTTGTGGATCGACCCGCCCGCCTGTCGTGCTTTTTGATTTGAGACGGCTTGCGGTGACTTGGTGTCGGGAAAATTGCTTGCTTCTGGGCTGAGATGGCTGTTACGGGTTTCGTGGGAACTGGATACTTCGCAATGTTTCGAAAGGATAGAGGACGCCAACTTGTGTCCGACACTTGACGTGCCCCCGTTCCACCCCTGGACGCTTCAGCGGTTGCAACGCGGTTCATTAGGACCGCGGCCAGGCTTTAACGCGCCCTGCGCGCGCGGCGTCGTTCAACCTTCATCAAAAATCAACCAATTGAGTCTTCGTGATCGCAAGGTCGTCCGTCAGTGAGGCTAGATGCCCGCCATATGCCTTTCGAGGGTCTTCATAAGGCCCGCCTCGCGGTGCCTCAACCCCTAGGCGACATGCCTTAGCAGTGCTGACCGCGTCCGAATCTGACGTCACTCGATTACCGGCATGTCGATCGAAGACGCAACGAAAGATCATCTGCGATTGCAGAGCGGTGCATCTCCGCGGTCCTTTCCTCAACGCGAAGGCATTCGCGACTACCTCCAATCGAGTGACATCTCACTTGACTCGAATTGCTAGATGCTATGAAGCTCCAGCCATACCTATCACTAAGGAAGCAATGAGGCCAAGCGACTCAGGCTGCGGCATTCAAAACCGGAACGTGCTTTCAAGGCTTAAACGGAACGCTGTAATGAGATGAAATGACCTGCCACTTGCCGTCAACTTTCATCCAGACATCCGTCAGGCGATCCCGATACTCGTAGCGCTTGCTCCGCGAGCTTCCTTTCTCGTGATAGGCGCCTGTCACCACCGCGACGTTCCCATGCATACGCACCCTGAGTTCCGACAACTCGGCAACCTCCACGTGTACGGATGTGTCCGCACTGTGTCCTATGTATCCCTCTTTGCCGTAGGTACTGCCGTCCTCGACTGTAATGGCAAAGTCCTCAGCCAGGAGCGAAGAGAGAATACTGACATCGCGATGCTGATAGGCTACTGTCCATTTCCTTTCGAGCGCGAGAATTCTTTCAGCATCTTGGGATTTCTGTTGAGGTACTGAGATCGCGGGAAGGACGCACAGCACGCAGAGGAGAGGCCCGAGAAGGCCAAGTTTGAACATGCCTCTTTTTACATACCCGAGCATTTCGTGCCAAGTCTCGTGTGAGTGACATTCGGTGTCTTTGGGAGCGCACGGACAAAACCGAACGTAACTTTCCCAACCAGGCGTTTACACTCACCATCACTGACAAAATCGTGCTGAACATCTCTCCTGAAACAATTCAGACTCGCCGAGGGCGATCAGGGTGATGGTCGAGTTGTCTAACGCGTTCCTCTTACGCTCTTCCGTTCGACAAGAACGCGCTCGCTCAGAGGGGGGCGGCGGACTCCACCCAGTGTCTTGATGTCCAATCCCAACTCGCGAATTTGGCGTCGCAAGGTGTTCCGATGGATGCCCAGTTTTGTTGCAGCTTTCACCTGATTTGCGTTTGCCTCTCGCAGAGCGGTGGCTAGGAACATCCTTTGGAACTCTCGGACCGCCTTGGAGTAGTCAAGACCGCTTCTGTACATCTGCAAAACGATCTGTTCGAGCTGTTCCTTCACCGGGGATCTCGCTGCGAAGTTAGAAAGGTGAGGAAAAGATTAAAGGCTGTGACATTGGTTGTGCTCTAGCCGCTCGCTCCCGTGAAGGAGCGAGCCACGTGGATGCACGTACCGTCACAGCCTTTTGATGTGATCGCCACTTTCGCAGCCCAGATTTCAACTTCTCCTTGCGGAGCGGTCGATTTCTGGCTGCTCAGCAAGTTACCCTGCTGAACAAATCACCCAGCGTACTTCGGAATCGGCGAAATTTTATTTAAGCCAACCCTTTTCTGCCGTCGACGTTGCAGAAGCTAAATAGTTGGTTCAAGGTTGTCAATGCCCCTTTTCGGTGCAAAAGCCGAAATCGCTGAGCGCGGTTGGCTGAGGGCAAGACGCTCAATTATTAGGGCTTCATGAATGCACGATTGAATTGTGACTGCTTTTCCACCGAAGAATTCACAGCAGAGTCGACCTGATGGCGACGCTGCGACAGGATAAGACCACGGGCGATTGTCATTTTTCTTTACTATCTCTTCTGTTGGTTTTCGGACTTGCATGAATACGCTGCCCACGCTGCTCAGGGAGATACGACGCCGACGAGAATCGCGTTAAATCTGTCCTGCCAAGTCACTTTGCGATAAATCGCCATTTCACCAACAACTTGCCCCGGACGCCCGTTTCCCCCAAGTAGTTGGTGAAATCGCCTGATTACGCCAGCTAACATGATTCAGCCGTTCCGCAGTGAGACTGCGGGTACTCAATGAGCCTGGAAAGCAACGGCTCAGTATGCACAACGGTATGTTCGGAGATTCGGGGTAGCAATCCTCTGACTATCGGGCTGGCCTTGATCAGCCTTCAACTTGTCGAGGCCATTTACAGGGGTAAACGGCACAAATCAACTCGGCTATGAGGAGCCGCGTCCCTCTGCAAACTCACGGCGACGCCTTTCCGTCACGAAACGATTGTCCATAAACGAACGGGTGGTCCAACGCTGGACAGTTCTTCGTAGCTGTCAGGCAGCATCGCTTAATGAAATCAGTTGTTTAGCAAGGTCGTCGTTGGTGGCAGGCTTGCATGTGGCTAGGCGCGAACGAAGCAAAATCTCCCGATTGGGACGCGTACCCGTGAACACAATAGGCCAGGACGTGCGCTACGCACTCCGCACACTGCTCAAGTCACCGGGATTCGCTATTGCCGCCATTACCGTCCTTGCCCTGGGAATTGGCGCCAACACAGCCGTCTTCAGCCTGGTGAACGCCGTTCTGCTACGGCCACTTCCGTTTCCCGAACCGCAGCGCCTGATGGCCGTCCGGCTCACCGATCCGAGACAAGATATGTTTGATCTGTTCGGCGACGCGGACTTCATTGCTTTCCGTGACCAGCAGAGGAGCTTTTCTGATGTGGCTGCCTATGGTTCAGGGCTGAGGGAATTCAACTTCAGCAATGGCAGCGAGCCCGGGCGCGTACGCGGCGTAGCAGTAACAGCAGACTTCTTTGAAACTCTCGGCCTTACTCCCGAACGCGGCCGTACCTTCCAGCCGCAGGACGACCGCGCCGAAGCGCCCTACGTCGTCGTAGTCAGCCACGAGTTCTGGCAAAGACAATTGGACAGCGACCCCAAGATTGTTGGAAGCGCGATCAAGCTCAATGGGCGCTCGTATGTTGTCACTGGCGTCATGCGACCCGGCATCCGGTTTCCACAGAACGAATCGGTAGATGTCTGGCCGCTGATGCGCATACAGACACCGCAAGGGCGTCCGCCGTACTATCTCGTCGTGTTCGGTCGGCTGAAACCCGGCGTGAACCCACGCCAGGCGGCAGACGAACTCAGCACAATCGCGCATGGAGTCGAGCAGACGTATCCGAGTTCGACGGCGTGGGTCGGGCGCGTGGAACCTTTAAAAGCACGCATGACCCAGAACGTTCGCGCGGCGCTGTGGATCATACTCGCCGCGGTCGGGTTCGTGTTACTGATCGCACTTGTGAATGTAGCCAACCTGTTGCTGGCGCGAGCCACGGCTCGCCAGAAGGAGATTGGCATCCGCGTCGCGCTGGGTGCCTCTCGAGCGCGCATTATCCGCCAACTCGTTACTGAGAGTCTCATCCTTGCAGGCGCTGGTGGCTTCTTCGGAGTTCTCCTGGCCGCGTGGGCGCAAACGGCGTTCGTCTCGCTGGGCAGCCTGATGCGCATTCCAATGGCGTACCAGGCAACGCTCGACGCGCGAGTACTCCTTTTCACGCTTGGCATCAGTGTGGTATCAGGCGTTCTGTTTGGGCTGGCGCCGGCGCTTCGTGCTGAAGGTGGATCGTTGAACGATTCCCTCCGCGACTCCACGCGCACCAGCTCGAGTGCAGCCGGCCTGAGTGCGCGGCGTGTATTGGTTGCGACCGAGTTCTCGCTCGCCTTGGTACTGCTGGTGGGTTCCGTGTTGCTGGTCCGTAGCTTTGTCCGCCTCCAGGAGGTAAATCCAGGGTTCAACAGCGACCACATCGTCACCGCGGAAATCGCGCTGTCTCCCGCGCTCTACCGGGATGACAAAGCCATCATCGCTTTCTGGGATGAATTTCTGCGACGCACGAACGGCCTGCCCGGGGTTAAGTCGGTGTCGCTGACGATCAGCCTGCCGCCAGACCAACTTGCACTCACTAATCCCTTCACCGCCGAAGGACAGACCTATGACAAATCGCGTCCGTTGCAACTAGCGGAGGAAATGGCGATCGCTCCAGGATATTTCTCGACACTAGGGGTCCCCATTCTCGCCGGCCGCGATTTCAATGACGCGGACCGCAGCACAGCGCTCGATCCCATCATCATCAACCGGACGCTGGCAGAAAAGTATTTCCCCGGCCTGGACCCGGTCGGTCGGCATCTACAGACAGGCGATCCACGTCCTGAGGCTCCTACGGAGACGATCATTGGGGTTGTCGGTGACGTGAAGTACTCCGGGCTCGACGCTCCACCGACGCCGCAAGCCTACAAGATCTACGCCTCGGGATGGGCCGACTTCTGTCGCCGGATGTTCGTCGTGGTTCGCACGGAGGCTGAGCTGGGTGCCGTGACCGGCGAATTGCGCACCGACTTGGCGTCGCTTGACCACAGCCTTCCGCTGGCGAGTGTGATGACGATGCGTGAACGTATGGGCGAATCCGTCGGCGAGCAGCGCTTCCGCACTCTATTGCTCGGTTCGTTTGCAGGGTTCGCACTCGTGCTGGCTTGTATCGGGCTGTATGCGGTTATGTCGTATTCCGTCAGCCAACGCACTCGTGAGATCGGCATCCGGATCGCGCTGGGTGGCCGGCCTCGCGAAATCCTGATTCTCGTGATCCGCCAGGCGCTGGTGTTGTCTTGTATTGGTATGGTCGTCGGGTTGATCGCCGCGTTAGTTCTCACCCGGGCGATGCGCGCCCTGCTGTTCGAGGTCACTCCGTTGGACCCGATCAGCTTCGCCATCTCGCTCGGGCTATTGGCTGGTGTTGCGGTGTTGGCCAGCTACATCCCCGCTCGCCGCGCAACCAAGATCGATCCGCTCGCCGCGTTGCGCTACGAATAAGCACGCGGATGGTGGACCAAGTTTAATCCTCCGCGCTCGGCCTCTCAAGGCATTGTCAACGATGCTGGATTGTCCGAGGCTGCGGGTATAATCCATCACATTCATGAAGCGCCAGCCACTCCTTATCTTCGGTCTGGCCGACAGCGGGCTGCCGCACAACGGCAAGAGTAACTAGCGAAAAATCGCCATTTCATCAACAACTGC
>Ga0070688_100002054_pt1 | contig 10164 bp, 9 predicted proteins | sample KBSS13HmetaG_FD_64679 | JGI IMG/M metagenome (GOLD analysis project Ga0070688, IMG submission 64679) | Switchgrass rhizosphere microbial communities from Kellogg Biological Station, Michigan, USA - KBS S1-3H metaG | ecosystem: Host-associated > Plants > Roots > Rhizosphere ...
ATGACCGATACGTCGGAGTCAGAGTTTATGAGCCGGACGCCTAACGGATGCACCGAACCCGCGATCGCGTCGCGGTTGCATGTCGTGCATCATTGTCGCGGAGTCGGTGATCCGTGTCGTTGCCCGCTGCACACCCTTGCACGTCATGCATCCAGAGCCCGCATATTTGAAAACCATCGGTGACATGAGCGCGCTCAGAAGAGAAGAGACAGAAAGATTTGAAGACAGAAAAATGGGGCGGCCCTCATCAGGAATTATTTTTCTGGCCCTAATTTTTCTGTCGATCGCCGAGTGCTGAGGGCGCCCGGGACGCTGAATCGTGACTTTTCGGTGACGCTGAGGGATTGACACGGCCAGATATGGCGAGATTCTTAAGCTGGTCGCATGAAAACTTGACCACCAGAATTCCACCGAAGTGCAGCAGCGGAACCTCGCCTGAGAGTTTTGCGCCCCCCAAGAATCTCGATGGCGCCTTGGGCAAGTGCATAACTCTCGCCCGACCCCAGAATGTTGAGGAGTTCATCCGCCGATGGTATCGGGCGCAAATGCGCCAGTGGGCCGGGAATTGGCGGCTGTCACGTCAACAGGCAGCGGCCGTGGGAAAGCCCGTCGAGGAGGTCGCCCACACGGCCGTGAAGTTCGCGGCTCTCTACCGCGACTCGGCGAAGGAGAGGCGCCGCCCGGATCCCGTGCGAAGAAAGAGCGACGACTCTTAGTTCTGAGTCATCTCCGCAAGGGGTGGGCCGCTTCCGGACTCCTTGGCCTTCCGTCACGCCCGGCGATCCCCTCGGTCACCATAACCGGCTTTGACCTTGGTCGTCGCTCGTTTAGTACGGTCCACTTTGAGTGACTTCCCGACGTCATCGCTTTCTTTGAACCGCCCGCTTCCAGTGCGCCGGACAAATCGTTTGTCGTTTTTTGGTTTAACCAATTCCCGTTTGCCAATGCTTCGTTTCGTCTTCACGCTTCCAAATTATCCATCTCGCGAAACTGCGACATTGGGTCTTTACCTGCCGCCAAAGCGACAAAACGCTCCGATATTTGGCCGGGGTGGGTGATGCCCGCGTCGAGCGTAGGCGGCCCCAACGCGAATCACTCACTTGGTTTTCCTGAGCAGAATTAGAATCACGCCGAGGACAATTACCGCTGCGACAATTCCGAGATATAACAAATTCACATTCACGCTGACGCTGCCACCTTCCAAAGAGATGTGAATGGAGTCGGCAAGCATTGTGGGGTTGTCCCCTCCTTCTCCCCCGTCGTCAATCCTGCTGAAGCCGAGGCCAACCCGGCCCGCGTTCTGCGCAATTTCCCGAGGGCGAACTCAGGAGGGGCCTGATTGTTCGAGATCCCGCCAGGGTCTAATTTTCCTCGCCGCCACGACTTCCGAAAGTGAGGATTGTCTTTGTCCCGGCAGATTGATAACGATACCACGGTAATTCCTGTGAAATTAAACGTGCTCATCATCGATGATTCCGGGTTTTCGCGCCGGATGCTCCGGCAGATTCTGGAAAACGGCGGATATGAGGTTGATGAGGCAACAGGAGGCTTCGAGGCCTTGGAACGCTATTCCCTGAAGCGGGCGGATGTCGTTTTGCTCGACATTATAATGGACGGGATGTCCGGCCTGGAGGTGCTCGCGAGGTTGCGCGAACTCGATCGCGGGGCCAGGGTTTTGGTGGCGACGGCTGATACGCAGACTGCTACCCGGCAGGAGGCGGAAGCAGCCGGAGCCATGGGCATGATTCGGAAACCATTCGACAAAGAGCAGGTGCTTGGCGCCATTCAGGCGGTAGTCGCAGGAGGTGTCGCCTGGAACTAAGCCCGAAACACCGTGAAGCCCTAACCGAACTCATCAATATTGGATATGGGCGGGCGGCTGGCTCATTGTCCGAATTGACCGGACAACGCATCGCGCTGACGGCGCCCAATGTCGAGCTTTGCTCCATCGACCGGGTCAAGGAGGAGCTGAACAAGATCCTCAAGGATGAAGTCGCCAGCGTGCATCAGGTTTTCTCCGGAGCGGTTTCCGGGCACGCGCTGTTGCTGGTGACGCGCGACGGCGCCGAGGTTCTCACCGCGCTACTGATGGGCGATCAAGCGGCGGCGGCTAGCCGGGCAGCCCAGCGCGAATCCCTGGCTGAGCTCGGCAACATCATTTTGCAGGGGTCGATGGGAATTTGCGGCGACGCCCTCCGCATTCACGTAACCTTTTCCGTCCCGAGCCTGGCCTTGGAATCGGTTGATGATCTCCTGAACTCGATCACGATCGAGGAGAGCGAACTTCAGTATGCCTTGCTGGTGCAAACGCGGTTTGAACTGTTGAAAAGCCAGCTGAGCGGTTATTTGGTCGTCGTTCTGGGGATCACTTCCTTTGCCAATCTGCTGGAAGGACTTGATAGCTGGGAATGCCGGCAAAGCGTATGAATGGCAGTTCCCCGGGAATCAGGTGTTGACCCCATTTTACTGGGCGCAGTTATCGTGGTTTGATCCAGGACGTGAATCCGGTCGGGAGAGCTTCCTGGTCCCCCTTTGTGATTCGGTTCCGCGGTAAGCGGTGCGGTCTTTGGCGGATAGCGATCTCATGTCGTGAGCATAGACACGTCAGATGGACCCTCCGGGTCCCAATTCATGGACGACTTTTATGCCGAGTGCGATGAGCATCTCGGCGAAGTGCGCGGAGCCTTGCTTCAGCTCCAGCCATCGATTGGCCTCGGTCCGCCGGATTCCACCATTCTCCTCCGGCTTTTTCATAGCTTCCATTCCCTGAAGGGGATTTTCGGGATGGCTGGCCTGCGGGAGGCGGAATCACTGGCCCACGGCACGGAGGATTATCTGCGATCGCTGACGCGGCATCAGGCGTCCTTCACCGAGAATGCGTTCGATGTGCTAACGAGCGCGATTGAGCATTTGGAGCGAACGATTGTCGCCCATCGAGAGGGCACGCCGGCTGTGGATATCTCCCCCGTGCTGGACGAACTGGGCAAACTGGTTGAGGGAAGCCCCACCGCAGTCTCGAGCGCATTGCCAGCGATACCGCCCGAACTCGAGGGGAAACTGCAAAAGGCGCGAAACAGAGGGTTGACTGTCTGGCATTGTTTGTTCGAACCGTCGCAGGAGCTGGCGCAACAAGGGAAGAGTATCAATACCGCCCGAGCCCAGCTGGAGGCGCTGGGCGAAATCCTTTTCAGCGCGCCGCGGGTGGAGGGCGCCGGGCGCATCCTGTTCGAGTTCATTGTGGCGGGAGCGCCCGGAGCGGAGAACGCCACGACATGGTCGGGCGAAGGCATTCGTTTGCGTCCCTACGACGTCGCCCCTACTACACCGGCGCCGTCCCCGGCGGCGAAGTTGGCGGAACCATCGGCAACGGCTTCGGTGGCGCCATCGCACATTGTGCGGGTGGATTTGACGCGGTTGGATGAATTGATGCGAATCATGGGCGACCTGGTGGTGCATCGCGCCCGGCTGGAGGAGATAAGCACGCGGATTTCCGTGCATTTGCCGACGACGGAGGCACGCTCGTTGCAGGAAGTGCACGCGGCCTTCGGGCGCGAGCTGCGGCATCTGCGAGACGGATTGATGCGGGTGCGGCTGGTTTCGATTGGGGAGATTTTTCAGAGGCTTCCGTTCGTGGTGCGCGACCTGGCGCGGGAAAACGGGAAAAAGATTCGCCTGGCGATCACGGGCCAGGAGACGGAGATCGACAAGTATCTGGTCGAGCGCCTGAAGGATCCGTTGTTGCACCTGGTGCGAAACGCGGTCTGCCACGGCATGGAAACGCCGGAACAAAGGATGGCCCGGCACAAGCCCGTGGAAGCGACCCTGACGTTGCGCGCTTCGACGGTGGGCGAGTCGGTGGTGATTGAAGTGGGCGACGATGGCCAAGGGATTGACGAGCGGGAGGTGGTGGAGCGGGCTCGGGCCAGGGGCTTGAACGTGCCGGATCACCTGGATGCCCCGCAGCTGCTGGAACTGATTTGCCAGCCTGGGTTCTCCACGCGCGATCAAGCGGATCGGGGCGCTGGTCGCGGCGTGGGAATGACCGCGGTAAAAAACGCGGTGACGGAGATGGGCGGGCAGCTTTCGGTAGAGACGGCATTCGGCAAGGGGACGATGTTCACCTTGCGGCTGCCGCTGACGCTGGCGATTGCGGATGCGTTGATCATCGCAGCAGGCGGTCAACGATTTGCCATGCCGCAGGGCGCGGTTCAGGAGATTACCACGGCGGAGCAGGGGATGGTGAAGGAGTTGGAGCGAAACGAAGTCATGACTTATCGAAACGGTGTTTTGCCTTTGATTCGGCTAAGCTCTATCTTCGACCTGACAGCCGAGCCAAGACGCGAGTTTCCCGTGCTGGTGATCGGGACAGGAAAGAGCGCGGTGGGCATTGCGGCGGATCGTCTTCTTGGGCAGCGGGAGATCGTGATTCGCCCGGTCAACGATCCACTTTTGAAAGTGCCGGCGATTGCCGGGGCGACCGAGCTAGGGGACGGGCGAGCGGTGCTCATCCTGGATGCGGACGGGATCATCCAGAGCGCGCGGCGGCGCAAGGAGAAGCGCCCCGAGAGAGCGGGTGCTTGATGGAACCAGAACTAAATTATGGCTGAGACACTCCGCGAGACCGATTCGTACATCCTGTTTGAACTGGCCGGCACGACTTATGGCGTGGCGAGCACGGACGTGCAGCACATGGAAATGGTGGAGCACATCACGCCGGTGCCGAACGCGGGTCCTGACGTGGAAGGGGTGGTCTTTTCGCGGGGGCAGGTCATTCCCGCGATCAACCTGCGCCTGCGCTTTGGATTTCCCAAGGCGGCTCCGACCCTGAGCTCGCGTCTTATTATCACCAAGGTTGGCCAGCGGCGGGTGGGTGTCATCGTCGATGCGGCGCGGGAGTTTCGGAAGATAACCAGTGAGGCCATCCAGCCGCCACACGAATCCATTACCGGCCTGAGTGGGAGCTATCTGATTGGGATTGCCAAGCTGGGTGAACGCGTCGTTCTGCTCCTGAACATGAGCGAAGTGATTAATCATGCGGGCAATGAAGTGCCGGCCACGGCGGCCGAATCCGTGCCGGCGGAGACGACCTGAGAGGAGAATTCGAATTTATGGCGACAAAAAGCAATGGACACAATTCACCTTCGTTCGGCGGCGGACTGTCGATGCGCGACACCGTCGCGGAATTGAGCACGTCGGCCGAAAGAATCGGCGACATCGCGCGCGAGGTCACGCAGGGTGTGGATACGCAGGGCAGGTCAGTGGACGATGCCATCAGCAATGCCAATCAGATGGCGGCTTCGCTGAAGGAGACGGCCAGCCAGGCCGAGTCGGCGGCGGCTTCGGCGGAGGAATTGGCCTCCTCTTCGAATGAAATTGCCGCCTCCGTCACCCAGATGACCCACATGGCGACCGAAAACGCCTCAGCCGTGGCCGAGACCTCGAGTTCGATCCAACAGATGACGGCCTCGATCCAATCGGTAACGAGCGCGGCGCAGGAGATGGCGACGTCGACGCAGGAGACGACCACGGCGATTAATGAAATGGCGGCGTCGACCAAGAGCGTGGCGCTGGACACGGAACAGCTGGTCAGCTCGGTCAACGAGACCGCCGCGTCCATCGAGGAGATTAGCCGGTCGGTGTCTTCGGTCGCGCAAAACGCCGAAGACCTGAGCGCGGCGGCGGAGGAGGCTTCATCGGCCATGAACGAAATGGCGGCATCGATCGAAGAGGTGGCGGCGATGTCGGAGAACCTGGCGTCCACGGTGGAACAGACGTCGAGTTCGATTGAAGAGATGGCGCGCTCGGTGCAGGGCGTGGCGCAGAGCGGGGAACGAATCGCGGAGGCCGCCAACGGCGCCTCGACCAGCGCGGCGCAGATGGATCGTTCGATTCGGTCGGTGGTGGATCTGGCCAAGCGGTCAAACGAAGTCACGCGCCGCGTCGCCCGCGATGCGGAAGAGGGCGGGGGCACCGTGCAGAAGTCGATTCAGGGCATCGCCCGGGTGCGTGAATCGATTGCCCAGTCGGCGGGCGTGATGCGGGAGATGGACAAGCGGACGAGCGATGTGTCCAGCATCGTCGACACCATCAACCTCATTGCCGAACGGACCAATTTGCTGTCGCTCAATGCCTCGATTGAGGCCGCGCGGGCGGGGGATGCGGGGAGAGGTTTTGCCGTGGTGGCCGAGGAGATTCGCAATCTGGCGGACCGCTCGGCCAGGGCGACCTCGGACATTGCACAAATCATCAAGGCACTGCAGAACGTCGCGCGCGAGGCGGTCGCGGCTACGGGGGAAGGGTTGCGGCTGGCGGAGGAGAGCAACCGGCAATCGGAGGAGGGATTGAGCGGATTGAAAAAGATTTTAAGCGGGGTGGCGGAAAGCTCGCAATACATGGAAGAGATTGCCCGCGCGACGGAGGAGCAATTGGTGGCCGGGCGCCAGGTTGTTGAGTCGATCAACACCACGGCGACGCAGACACGACAGGTCATGACGGCGACGGCGGAACAAGCGAAGGCTGCGACATCCATTGTGCAATCGGTGCAGCAGGTTCGCAAGACGACCAAGGAAGTGGCCCAGGCAATGGCGGAGCAGGGCAAGGCCGCGCGCGACGTGATCAAGGCGAGCCAGAACACGGCCACCCTGGCCACGAAGGTCCGGCGGGCCACGCAGGAGCAGTCAACGGGCGCGACCCAGATTTCGCAGTCGGTGGAAGCGATGCGCAAGAACACGAACGCCATTGCGCGGGCCATCACGGAACAAAGCACCGGCGCGGACCAGGTCGCCAAGGAGGCGTTGCGAGCCGAAAAGTTGGTCACCGGCGTGGCCCGGGCGATGGCTGAGCAGAGCACCGGGGCGGCCCAGATAACGGGCGTGGTGGAGAGCATGCGATTGCAAGCCGAACAGATGGCCAAGGCCACGGCCGAGCAGAACAAGGCCGTGGTGGACATGAACACCGCCGCGAACAACGTCGCCAAACAAATCAAGCTGATCAACCGCGCCAACCGCGAACATTCCACCGGGGCCGACGGATTCTTGAGCAGCCTGGCCGAGATTCGAGGCGTTACCGAACGCAATGCGACCGGCGCGAAGGAAGCGTTGAATTGCACCAACGGATTGCTCCTGAACGCGCGCCGGCTAACGGAAATGGCGGAAACTCTGGGGAACCGCCGACCCAGAAAACCGGGACGGAGCGACGTGTCCAACGGAGGCTGGCCGAGGGCTCCGAAGGCTCGAAAAGTGCGCCCGAAGCAACGTCGTCGTCGCCAACATTGATCCCTGGATGATCTTGGAGTCACTCGAATCACCCCGAATCCTGGCGGCGCCAGAAGGATCCCTGGCGTTGTTGCGGGATTTGGTGCATGAGCAGACCGGCATCTACTTCGATGTGACCCGCCTGGATACGCTGAAGGAAAAACTCGAACCGCTGGCGCGGGCGCGCGCCTGCCAATCGTTCCTGGATTACTATTACCTTCTAAAATTTGATGGTGAAACGACCGGGGAATGGCAGCGAGTGCTGGAGGCGCTCTCCGTGCAGGAGACTTATTTTTGGCGCGAGATCGACCAAATCGAGGCGCTGGTGAGCAAATTGGTCCCGGCCTGGTTTGAGCGTTCGAGCCGTCCGTTGCGAATCTGGAGCGCGGCCTGCGCGACGGGAGAGGAACCGTTCACCATCGCCATGGCGCTGGAGGAAGCCGGCTGGTTCCGCCGGGCGCCGATCGAAATCATGGCCAGTGATGCCAGCGTGATTGCCCTGGAAAAGGCCCGGCGGGGGATATTTCGTGAACGCTCGATGCGGGCGTTGCCGGAAAAACTGCGCGTGAAATATTTTCAGGCCGTGCCGCAGGGTTGGTGCATCGCTCCGGAACTCCTCGTGCGGGTCCGTTTTCAACGGGCCAATCTGGTGGTGGCGAACGAAATTGAAACGCTGGCGCGCGTTCCCATTATCTTTTGCCGGAACGTTTTCATTTATTTTTCCGCCACAACCATCACCCGCACGGTTCACCACTTCGCCGAGCGCATGCCGGAGGGGGGATACCTGTTCGTGGGCGCTTCCGAATCCCTGCGCCCGTTGACCAAGGAATTTGAGCTTCAGGAAATCAACAAAGCTTTCGTCTACGTGAAGCAGTCGCCGCCTTCGGCCGCTCCCGGAGTTCGTTCATGAGCCAAATCATTCGAACCGTCGTGGTCGATGATTCGGCCTTTGTCCGAAAAAGCGTCCGGGAGATGCTCTCGTCCAGCCCTTACATCGAGGTCGTGGGCACCGCGCGGGACGGATTGGAAGCGCTGGAGGTCGTGGCCCAACTCAGCCCGGATGTGGTGATCTGCGATCTGGGCATGCCCGGGCTGGATGGCGTTGGTTTTGTGCGCCAGCAAATGTCGCGGCGGCGGCTGCCCATCCTCATCGTGAGCAAGGCCGACTGCGACGCGGTTCCGGCGCTGGAGGCGTTGGAAGCCGGCGCGGTGGATTTTGTGCAAAAGCCGAGCGCCCTCGCCACGGACGAGCTGCTCCGCATCCGCGAGGAGCTGGTGGAAAAAGTGAAGGCGGCGGCGCAAGTTCCAGTGGACCTGCTGGTCGAGGCGATCAACGGGGAGGTCAAGCCTGCGGCGATGCACCTTCGTCGGACAGGCCGGGTGGACGTGGTGGTGATCGGCATTTCCACGGGAGGGCCGCAAGGGCTGCGTGCGCTGATGCCGCGGTTCCCCGCGACGTTCCCGGTACCGGTCGCCATCGTGCTGCATATGCCGGTTGGTTTCACAAAATTGTATGCCGCCAAGCTCAACGAATGCTGCGCCATGGAAGTCAGCGAAGCCGTCGAGGGCGAAGAGCTGCTTCCGGGGCGCTGCATTCTTGCCCCGGCGGGGCGCCATCTCCGGCTGGCCCGGTCCCCATCCGGCGGCGTGATTTCGCATTTGACCATGCATCCTCTCGAGCACCTGCACCGGCCCTCGGTGGACGTCCTGTTTCAGTCGGCCGTCGAGGTCTACGGCCGGAAAGTCCTTGGGGTTATCATGACGGGAATGGGCAGCGATGGCCGGGAAGGATGCGCCTGGATCAAGGCCAAAGGCGGCACGGTGCTGACCGAATCGGAGGAATCCTGTGTGATTTATGGCATGCCCCGTTCGGTGGTGGAGGCGCAATTGAGCGACGCGGCGATCCCCTTGTCGCACCTGGCCGAAGCGATTTTCGAACGAATATGAATGCGCGGATCCTTGTGGTGGACGACTCCGGGTTTGCCCGAAGATCACTGAAGCAGATTTTGGAAGGCGCCGGCCACACGGTGGAGGAAGCGACCGACGGGCCGGGCGCCCTTGAACGATATTTTTTAAACAAGCCCGACCTGGTCATGCTGGACATGGTGATGGAAGGCATGACCGGTCTGGAAGTCCTCGCCAAGCTGCGCGAGCTGGATCCGGAGGCCAAGGTTGTCATCGCCACCGCTGACGTCCAGACCTCCACCCGGGCCGAAGCCCAGGTCACTGGCGCGAGCGGCTTTATCATCAAGCCATTCGATCGGGGAGAAGTGTTGAAGACAGTTTCCGCCGTGCTGGCAGGAGGGATCTCATGGAATTGACGGCCACCCATCAGGAAGCGCTGACCGAACTTATCAACATCGGGTATGGGCGTGCCGCGGCGGCGCTGTCGGAGCTGACCGGGCGGCGGATCATTTTGGATGTACCCAAAGTGGCGGTTTTTCCGATCGACAAGGTCAGCCTGGTGCTGTCGCAAGTCCTCCAGGGGGAGGTGGCCAGCGTTCACCAGGTATTTTCCGGTCCGGTGGCGGGGCACGCATTGCTGCTGCTGGACCACGAAGCGGCGATGCTCTTGAACTCATTGCTTCTCGATCAAGCGTCCACCGGCCGACTGGACGCCACCGCCCGCGAGGCGCTGATCGAGGTGGGCAATATTGTGCTCAATGCCTGCCTCGGTGTATTCGGCAATCTCCTTCAGGTCCAGGTCACCTTCGCGGTTCCGCGACTGCATATGGAATCCGTGGGCAGCGTCTTAAACTCCATTTCCGTGCACGAGGAGGAACTCCAGTACGCATTGATGGTTCACACCCGATTTCATCTCAAGGACAGCGACGTCAGCGGATACATGGTCATCGTTCTGGGCATCGCCTCGTTCTCACGGCTCCTGAGCGAGCTGGAAAAATGGGAACAG
>Ga0070688_100002055_pt1 | contig 10157 bp, 7 predicted proteins | sample KBSS13HmetaG_FD_64679 | JGI IMG/M metagenome (GOLD analysis project Ga0070688, IMG submission 64679) | Switchgrass rhizosphere microbial communities from Kellogg Biological Station, Michigan, USA - KBS S1-3H metaG | ecosystem: Host-associated > Plants > Roots > Rhizosphere ...
TCTGTGTTCTGGTATACCGGAACCGGCAACTTCTCGACGAGCATGTATTACGCGGACACGCTGCCCACCTGGGTGCGGCAGTTCAACGCTCGGCGAATCCCCGCCCAGTCCGCCGGGAAGGTGTGGACATTGTTGCTGCCTGAGGACCAGTACCCGGAACCGGATGACGTCCAGCAGGAGAATGCGGGCCGAGGCGGGGTGACGTTTCCGCACGGTGCGCCTCCCGATTCCGCGCAAGCCGCGGCTGTTTTTCCCGCGTTTCCATGGATGGACGACTTAACGCTGCAGTTCGCGTTGGACGGTCTGCAGTCGATGAAGCTGGGGAACGGGCCGCGAACGGACATCCTCGCCATCTCGCTCTCGACGACAGACGCCGTGGGCCACGCGTTCGGACCGGATTCGCGCGAGCTTCACGACCAGATCATCAGGCTGGATCGCTACCTCGGCACGTTCTTCGATTCGTTGTACAAGCTGCGTGACTCCACGCGCGTCATTGTCGCATTCACCTCGGATCACGGCATGGCACCCTATCCGGGGATCAAGTCGCACGACCCTAACGCGGGAGCCGGCTTCGTTCATGCCGCGCTCGACACTGCCTGGGCTGCGGAAGCCCGTGTAGCCGCGGCGTTGAAGGACTCGTCCCAATTCATCTGGGATACACCGTTCCTGTTGGTGAACCGGTCGGCGCTCAAGGCAAAGGGCGTGTCGCCCGATTCCGTCGTCGCGGCGTTCGTAGCTGCTGAACGAAAAATTCCCGGCGTTCTCCGGGTCGATCTGATGCGTGATCTCGCACACGCCGATACGACGAAAGACGCGATCGCGCGACGCTGGCTGCACATGGCTCCGCCGGACTTGCCGGTCGAAGCGGTCGTTACGCTGCGTCCCTACGACTACTGGGTACCGGGCATAGCGACACACGGTACGCCGCACGACTACGACGCTCACGTGCCGGTTGTCTTCTACGGCGCTCCATTCAAGCCGGGCAAGTACGACGAGTTCGCGAGAGTAGTCGACATGGCACCGACGCTTGCCGCGGTGCTGAACACACAGCCGCTCGAGCGCCTGGACGGGCACATTCTGCGATCGGCACTGCGCTGAGGCTGCGTGATTCGACGCCCGCTCCAGCACGCGCTCGATGAGCTCCGTTTCGGCAGGAGCGGTACTCTCAACCTCCGCGCCTCGCTGCCGACGGCGGCCGAGGCGGTGAAGCGAGCGGAAAGCTGGCTCCGCATGAAACAAGCTGAGGGTGCTCGCGAAGTCCTCATCGTAACAGGCCGCGGAAATCACAGCTTCGCGCGCATTCCGGTTGTGCGCGAGGCCGTGCAGCGCTTGCTCGCATTTCTCTCAACTCGGGGCGTTGTCGAGCACCATAGCGAGCATTCGCCCGGCTCGTTCGCCGTGCGGTTGTTGCCGATGACGGCGGCGCTGAAGGGTCGCGAGCCCCAAGGCGTCTCAAAGGCGGTGCCTGTCGCGAGTCCTCCGACACTCGATGGGCTGTCGCCAACCACGCGCGATCAGTTACGCGTGCTCGCGTCCGCAACGCTCCAAGCGTTAGGTATCCGGGACCCTTCTTTGCGGTTCGTCCAGGACGAGATGGAGCGACAGTGCGTACAGCTCGCGGCAGCGCTTCCACCAGCCGCGACGGCGGAAGAACGCGAAGCCTCGCTCCAGTTGGCTATCGCGCGCGCGATCGAACGCCTCGACGACGATCAGCGCTGAGTTCCCGCAGAGACGTCGTCGCCCAGCGCCGCACAGTCGCATTGCCAAACCTCACAACACAAATCGGTCGACTCTTCATGGCCTTCAATTCGGGATTTCTGAGGCATGCATCCCGTGCTCTCCTGGCCGGCGCATGCGTGCTTGGCGTCGCAGCGGCGCGCATTCAATCTCCGAGCAAAATGCCGGGGTACTCGGAGACCGGCGCCGACGCCGAGCGCCGAGTCGAGGCGGCAGCGATCGCACTGCCGTCGGCCGAGAGCGCGGGGGTGTATGCCCGAGCGCTGTCACGAGAACCGCACATGTCGGGTACGCCGGCACAGGCACGAACCCGGGACTACGTCATCGAGCGAATGCGCTCGTGGGGGCTGGAGACCAGCGTTCGCGCGTACCAGGTGTGGATGCCTCACCCGACAAGCGTTCGGGTTTGGCGTGTGTCGCCGGACGCCCGCGAGCTCTCGCTTGCCGAGGGGCCGATTTCGGTCGATTCGACGTCCGCATTGCCGGAGGTGCCGGCGATCAACGGGTACGGCGGCAGCGGCGATGTGACCGGCGAGGTGGTCTATGTCAACTATGGACTGATCGAGGACTACGCGACGCTCGATTCGTTAGGCGTCTCGGTTCGCGGCAAGATCGTCCTGGCGCGCTATGGCCGCTCGTTTCGCGGCATCAAGGCGCGTGAGGCAGAACGCCACGGTGCCGCAGCGTTGCTCATCTACAGCGATCCGCAGGATGACGGCTTCGTTCGGGGTGACGTCTATCCTGCGGGTCCCATGCGGCCCGCGAACGGGATCCAGCGCGGTAGTGTGTTCAATGGCGCGGGCGACCCCACGACGCCCGGCACGCCGAGCCGAACGGGCGCGGCGCGGATCACACCGGGGCAGGCCGGCGTCTCTCGCATTCCCGTCGTCCCGATCTCCTATGGTAATGCGACGGAGTTACTCCGCGACGTACGTGGAGCGGCGATTCCTCAGTCGTGGCAGGGTGGTCTCCCGTTCCGATATCACGTCGGTCCCGGGCCGGTTACGGCGCGAGTGGCGGTGGCGACCGACACGGCCACCGCACCATTCAAGACGATCTGGGACACGTTCGGAGTGATTCGCGGGACGGAATTCCCCGATGAACTGATCATCATCGGCGGCCACCGTGACGCGTGGGGCCCAGGTGCGGCTGACAATGTGAGCGGAACGGTTAGCGTTCTCGAAGCGGCGCGTACGGTCGCAGCGCTGGCCAAGCGCGGGATGCGCCCGAAGCGCACCATCGTGTTCGCAACATGGGATGCCGAGGAGTGGGGGCTCGTGGGATCGACGGAGTATGTCGAAGACGACACCCTGCGGTTACTCCGCGGTGGAGTCGCCTACCTGAACCAGGACGTTGCTGCGCAGGGGCCGAGCTTCGGTGGAGGCGGGTCGCCGTCGTTGCGCGCTACGCTTCGGTCGCTCGCACGGTCAGTCGATGATCCCAGTGGGAAGGGAAGCGTGTACGACGTGTGGCGACGAGCGTCCGCCGTGGCGGATACGGCGGAGCCACCGATGGGCGACCCAGGTGGCGGCTCGGACTTCGCGGGCTTCTACAATCACCTCGGAATTCCGCACGCCGAGTGGGGGTTTGGTGGGGTGGGGGGCGTCTACCACTCGGCGTACGACAGCCGCCATTGGATGGAAACGTTCGGCGATCCAGGCTATCGGTATCACGCCGCGGCCGCGCGCGTCGGCGCCGCAATGGTGCTTCGCCTCGCAAACGCAGACGTCCTGCCATACGACTACATCGAATTTGCGCGGACGATGCGCCGCTACCTCCCAGCGGTCGACCAATCGATCGGCGGGAAAAAATGGCAAACGTCGTCCTTGAGTCTCTCGACGGCGATCGACCGCATGGCACGCAGCGCGACGGCGTATACCGCAGCGCGTGATTCCGCGCTGACGCGAACGCTCCCACGAGAGGCGCGTACGGCCGCGAACGCCGCGTTGCTTCGAGTCGAACGATCGCTCACGCGTCCGGAAGGTCTCCGGACGCGTCCGTGGTACCGCAACCTCATCTACGCAGCCGACGAGAACAACGGCTACGCAAACATCGTGTTCCCGTCGGTCAACGAGGCGATTCGAACAGGGGACCCGGCACTTACGCAGCGCGAGATCGACGACCTCGCGCGGCGCTTCGACGCAGCGTCGTCCGCGCTCGAGGACGCAACCAGAATCCTTCGGCGTTAGGCGAAGCCGGGCTGCCGTCGTATCGGACGGTGGCTGCTTGGGTCACTTGAGTGCGCGCAGCAGCGCAACCAGCAGTGCGACGAGCGGGCCGGTGCTACTATCCGTCTCGGTAGGCGCGCTGCCCGCCGCGTTCGAGTCGGAGCGGGATGACTGATCCGAGCCCGGCGTGCCACTGGGTGCGTCGGACGATGGCGTGCTTGGCGCGGGTGTCACCAGCTCACTCGTTTCCGACTCATGGGCGGTTGTGCTCTCCGGCGCCCGCTCGGTATCGATCGCCGACGTTTCTTCAGCCGGCGATGGATCACTACCCGCTGACGGTTGTGCTGCCGTCTGGATGTCGGCCCCGGTTGCTGGCGAGGGAAAGGGCATGGGTGGAGCGCATCCGTTCTCACCCTCGCTCTTCGGCAGTGCCGCTTCCGCTCCTCCTCGAGCCTCGTGTATCGGTGGGGTTCCGGCGGATGAGATCCGTCGCTTCGCGACGTATGCACGCGGCAGCGCCTTCCCGTCGCTGGCTGTCGCTCGGGGGATGGCCGACGTCGGGTACCGCACAGGCATTGGCGACGGCGCGTGGCGCCTAACGCGGGGACGCTCGGATGTCGCCGGCGCAGCTGGTTCAGCGGCGACCGGTTCAGCGACGCTCTCCGGCGTGGACACGGTTGACACCGTGGCCTCGGGCTCAGGCACCGTCCGAGGGCCGGTGGGGTGGTCACCAACCGCCTCCGCGAGTTCGGCACCCGCTGCCGCACTTCCCTCGGGCGCTTGGGGTGCGGACTCGGTTATGGTCGGCGCTCGATCCATCATCTCGGCGGCACCAAGACCGAGTATCGCGGCCTCGACCGTGAAGTCGACGGTGACCTCGATCTCCGGCTCGACTTCCGTCCACGAGTGATCGATTTGTTTCCCCAACAATTCATCCAAGCCGCTCTCCAGGGACGACCGCTCTTCGAGTCCTCCGGCCGGCCCTACCGCGACCAGCGGAGGCGACGTGACGTGCTCGGCCACGGGAGCGTCGAGCGAGACCGTAGGTGCCGGCTCGACGACCGATTTGGGCGCTCGAGGCGGTTCGAGCGCAGTGACAGCCGCGCGGGCACCGCGCGCTGGCGACGATCGGACGGCGCCGCTACACAGACACCCCAGACCCGGAGCAAGGTCCAGCAGCACGTGCTCGTGCGTGATGAGGTGTTGCGCGAGGTCAGTCGATACGTCGTCGCGGTCGATCTCGATGAGGGCGCGCGGGTCGCTATCGCTCCAGAGCGTTTCGGCGGTCGGCGTGCCACCGGGGAGTGAGCACCAACGGCGACGGTCTGGCGGGACGATCGAATCGAAGACGAGCGGTTGTTCCGCGAGTGCGATGCCGTGCTCGGCGAGGTCGGCGAGAAACGCGTCAGGCGTTAGGCGCTCATCGATCGACGGATCCTCAGCACTCGGACAGCCACCGATGTAGGTAATGTGCACGTCGCGCTCTCCGTATGCGGCTCGGAGATAGCGCGCCGTTGCCACCGGAGGTGCCACGAGCGACACGAGGAACGGAGCGAGGTCGGGACCGGGTGCGAGGAGACGCGATCGGACGAACGGGCAGACACACATCACCGCGGGCCCGCGCTCCCTCGATGCGAGCCGACGCACAGTTTCGGTCGCGACTAGCTCGTCACCCCAGCTCGCGGGGACCGCAACGCTGAACCCTCGACGAAGACATGCGTGCGCCAGCTGCACCGGCGTGGCCGGTGCAGCTTCGAGCACGGCATCGTTGCCGATAATCGCCACCATCGATGCCAGGCGACGTTCGGCCGAATGAAGAGGCGCGGACATGATGAGAAATAGGTTGCTGTTCAAAGCAAGCGCTGAACACACGTCGTGTCCAGACGGAACAGACATTGCAGACGTGCGACATTTGTCTGATGGATGCGAGCTACAAAGTTGCTGGATGCTGCACTGAGACACCGAGACAGGCGACTACCCGGCGACATTGCGGATGCCGTTGCCGCATACGCTGCGAGGGCGACCTGGCCTGCAGGATTCCTCGTTTATCAACGTGGTGCCCAAGCGGACGGGATGTTCATCGTCGTCCGCGGGCGAGTCGTGCTGCGGAGTCGAGTAAAGGCCGGGCGAGCGTTTGTCCCCGCGCTGGCGCGGGAGGGCGAAACGTTCGGCTGGGAAGGACTCGGCTCCAACGCACGCTACGCCACTGACGCCCGCGCCGACGAAGAATCAGACACGCTGCACCTCAGCAGTTCCAGATTCAGAGAGTTTGTTCGCGAAAGGCCGCAGCAGGCACTCGTTCTGGTCGGGCAGATGGTCGAGGAACGCACGGCCCTCCTCGAGAAGCTTCGTGAGCTAGCGACCCTCAGCGTCGAACAGCGGTTGATCTCGTCGCTCGTCCAGCTCGCACGCGCGAGGGTGTTCACCACAGACGACGGTCGCATCGCGCTCGGGGGTGCTCAGTACAAGCTGCTCTGCGAGCTAGTGGGAGCGACACGCGAGTCGGTGTCGCTGGTTCTCACGCGCCTTGTCGCTGAAGGTCTGGCGGAACGTGAGGGTTCCACCATTTACGTCTCGCCGGTGGGTGCGCTCGCGGAACGCCTCGATGGCGCGAGGCTCGACGGGGAGGTTCCGATCATCTTGACTGGCCGCCTCGCAGCCGACGTTCGCGACTGAATCAACGCCATTTCGACCGCTCGTCGCGTACAGACGACGTTGGTACGGCCGAGTATATTGGGAATTCCCGGTTCCCATCACTCGCCTTAGGCCATGGCCCGCGTAACACCAACGCCTCTGCCTGCCGAGGTTTCATTTCCCGACGCTTCGCTCACGGCGCAAGAGCTCGTCAGATACAGCCGGCACATCGGGCTCTCCGAAGTTGGTGAAGCCGGTCAACGCCGGCTGAAGCGTGCGAGCGTTCTGATTGTCGGCGCGGGCGGGCTTGGATCGCCGGCAGCACTCTACCTGGCCGCCGCCGGCGTGGGACGGATCGGCATCGCCGACTTCGATACGGTCGACCTGACCAACCTGCAGCGCCAGCTTCTGCACGACACCAACAGCGTTGGTCAACGAAAAACAGATTCCGCGCGCGCGAGACTTGGCGCCGTCAATCCGCTGGTGCACGTCGAAACGATCAACGACAAGCTCAGTGCCGCGAACGCGCTCGACATCATCGCTGCGTATGACGTGGTCATCGACGGGACCGACAACTTCAAGACGCGCTACCTCACCAACGACGCGTGCGTGCTGCTCGGAAAGCCGAACGTGTACGGCAGCGTGCTACGGTTTGAAGGGCAAGCGTCGGTCTTCGCGACCTCGGATGGCCCGTGTTACCGATGCCTCTTTCCAGAACCGCCGCCACCAGGACTCGTGCCCAGCTGCGCCGAAGCCGGAGTGCTTGGTGTCCTTCCGGGGATCGTCGGGACGATTCAGGCGACCGAAGCGATCAAAATCATTCTGGGTATCGGCGATACGCTCGCGGGTCGGTTGCTCCTGGTCGACGCAAAGGCGATGAGCTTCCGCACCATCCGACTGCGTCGAGACCCGAGTTGCGCTGCCTGCGGAACTCGCGAGATCCAATCGCTGACCGACTACGATGAGCTGTGCGCACCGCACGTAACGGCACCCGGCCAGCTCGCCGGGAGCGTTCAGGAGATCACTCCTCGGGATCTCGCTGAACGAGTTCGGCGAGGCGACCCGATCGATCTCATCGACGTTCGAGAGCCGTACGAGTGGCGAATCGCGCGCATTGATGGTGCTCGACTGATCCCGCTCGGGCAGTTCGCAAACGCGGCGCGGGAAATGCCGCCAGACCGGGACGTGGTTCTGTATTGCCACCACGGTTTGCGCAGCAGGACAGCGGCCGAGCACCTCGTCGAGCGGGGTTTCCGGCGTGTGTGGAACCTGACGGGAGGGATCGATCGATGGAGCGCCGACGTCGATCCGACGGTCGCGACCTACTGACCAACGTGTCGATGTCCCGCGCCGAGGCGGCTTGACCGGTCTCATTGCCCTCCTGGTAGTCGGCGCCGCCGTGTTCTTCGCGCGGACCCGCGCGACGACCCGTGCGCGCCAGACCGTGGGTGCTCGCCTAACGCCTGGCCCGGACGGCATCGTCACTGGTGCGTCACCGATCGATTTGCCTGCCGACGGGCGCTACGGTCTGCTGCTCCTGCACGGGTTTGGCGACACCCCGCAGACCCTGCGGTATCTGGCGGACCACCTGCACGCGCAGGGATGGGCAGTGCGCGCACCACTGCTGCCGGGCCACGGGCGAACGCTCGACGCATTCGCTAGCAGTCGTGCCGATCAGTGGGTCGATTACGCTCGCGAAGAGTTGGTGAAGCTTCGAGCACGATACGAGAGCGTCGCCATCGTCGGCCTATCCATGGGCGGAGCGCTCGCCACGATTCTCGCAGCCGACGCACGAGACGTTCGTGCGCTCGTGCTCCTGGCGCCGTACCTCAGTATGCCGACCAGGCTTCGGCGCGCAGCTAGCGTGCATCGCACTCTGGCCGTGCTCTTCCCCTTCTTGCGCGGGGGTGGCGACCGCTCGATTCGGGACCCGAACGAGGCCGCGCGGAATCTCGCTTACGGGTTTGCAACGCCCCGGCTCGTGTACGAGCTCCGTCGAGTCGTCGATCGCGCGCGTGCGGCCGCTCCGGCGGTATCGACTCCGACGCTGGTCGTTCAGTCGCGACAGGACAATCGCATCCCCCCCGACGCCGCAGAGCGTTCCTTCAACCTGTTCCGAGGACCCGACCGTCGCCTGCTCTGGACCGAAGGCAATGGGCACATCGTTACCGTCGACTACGGCAGGCAAGCCGTGTTCGCCGCGGTCGCCGACTGGTTGGAGACTCACGTCAAGCACTCCGGCAAGGTGCCGAGCGCCGCGCATCACTCCGGGCAACCGCGAGTATCGTGAGTGCGAGACGGGGCGGCTCGAGCCGTCCCGTCTCGTCCTGGCATTTTCGAACTGCCGTTAGGTGGTGACTCGGTCCTTCACGTTTTCGACGAGGCCTGCGACGGCCTGAACGCCCTGTTTCGCCGCAGTCGCTCCCTGTTGGAGCACCGTCGTTGCCACGCGTTTGATGCGCGTCACCGGCGACTGCTTCCTTGCTGCCCGCGTTCCGGTCCGCTTGGCGGCCGACTTCCGTGCGCTGACCTTGGTCGAGCTCTTTCGCTTCGGACGTGTTGCTGCCTTCGCGGTACTCTTGGAGCGCGTTGACGAGCGCTTCGATGCGGCGGTGGTCTTCCGACGCGTCTTCTTGCCTGACGACTTCGATGCTGTCGCCATTGATTGAATCCTCGGGGAGGGTACGTGGCGAGCCTGCGCAAGATTCGCGCGCAGCGATGAACGTCCACGATGGGCGATACACCTGGATGTCGGTGCGACGACGCAATCCCATCGAAGATTCGATGACGTCGAGGGCGACTTTGCGAATTTGCCGCAGAATCAATGTCTCCTTGCGGATTGCAACGTCTGTTTCCGCGAACTCCTCGCACACTCTGCTGCACGCACCAGCAAGCGAGTGGGAAGCGCGATGGTACTCGCGAGCAAAACGGCGTCGGCGGAGATCGAGCCGACGAAGCGTCGCGAGCTGTTCCGCCGGGTCAAGTCGAGACGTTTACTCGAAGCCTTTGCTTCGCTTCGACTTATGTGGTAGTCAAATCCCCGCCAAATAGTGTGAATCAGTAGGCCTGCGCGACCGAGGAATGTGACCGCTCGCGTGGCGTCAGCCGGGTCGAACCTGCCGGTGTTCGAGTCACCGAACGATGGGACTCGGGTGACGGCGGCATGGATTGTTCGTCAACCGCGCAAGTGACGCCCGAAAGGATCAGCTCGGTTGTGAGCTGCGGCACAATGGCCGGCGCACCTGGTATGCGCCTTCACCCTTCTCTGGTACCGCCTGAATGATTCGACTTCGCGCGCTTCCCGCGGTCGTAACCGCGGTCACGATCGTCACTGCGAATGCCTCCGCGCAGGCCGGCCTCACGTCCAATACCGGGACCGTGACCCTCAACGCCACCAAGTCACCGTCGTTGACCGTGACGGTAAACTCGGGTGCCAATTATAGCATCAGCTCGATCACGGACGGCACGACCAACGACTTTCCGGTAGCCGTCAACATCACGACGGCGTGGGACGTCAACCCATCGGCCGCGTCGGTCACCCTCGTGGGCTACTTCACAACGCCGACGGCCGCACTGACGAACGGTACGTTCAACATTCCCAGCAGCTCCGTGAAGGGT
>Ga0070688_100002061_pt1 | contig 10147 bp, 6 predicted proteins | sample KBSS13HmetaG_FD_64679 | JGI IMG/M metagenome (GOLD analysis project Ga0070688, IMG submission 64679) | Switchgrass rhizosphere microbial communities from Kellogg Biological Station, Michigan, USA - KBS S1-3H metaG | ecosystem: Host-associated > Plants > Roots > Rhizosphere ...
CTGACCCATCATCTTGGCCGCGTCGGTGTGCTTCTCCTTGGTGATGACGGTGTCATGGCCGAAGGCGGGCGCGGAGATCGCGGTGGCGAAGGCGAGAGCGAGAAGGGTCTTCATGGGAGGCTCCTGGGGAACTTTGGGGCTGCGGCGCGGATAGCGTAGGGCCGGGCGGAAATCTGGCCCAGTTGATTGTGCCGAACCCGGACGCAACACCTGAATTGCCAACGGCGCCCGCGGCGCCGGCGAGCCCCGTCCGAGCCCGGGTGCACGAAATCGCTCCAAGCCCCTTTCTCCGACGGACTTGTGGCGGGCGGTGGCCCAGCCAACTGGGCCAGACTCTCAGGCGCCCCAGGTCACGCGCAGGGCATTCGACGCGTTGAACGTTCCCCCGGGCGGCGCGGGGCAGAAGGCCGCGTTGGGGTCCCGGTAGAGCATCTGGTACACGCGCAGTCCCCCTGGCGGGATCGGCTTCCCGAGCGCGGCCGAGCGGGAGGAGATCGATGCGTCCGGGCCCTGTGGGGCGGTCACGGCGCCGCCGACGGCGTTGTGCGCGAACAGGCGGGTGAGCTCGCCGCCCATGCAGCGCAGTCCGTCGCCGAACGAGACCGGCGCGATCGCGAGGTCGCCTTGCCAGAGCAGCGACCAGGCGTTCTGCAATTCGCCGGACGAGGTCAGCCGGAGCGTGTCGCGGGAGAGGAGCGCGTCGCCGGTCCAGGTGAGGTGCGCGCCGCCCGTCGCGATCGAATTGTCGCAGCCGCGACCGGACAGTCCCGAGTTGCCGCACGGGCACGGAGCGGCGGTCCCGTCCCCGAAGCAGAAGGAGGCGATGGTCGCCGCGGGCTCGAACACCGCGCACGTGCGATCGCCACCCGCGTCGATGCGGGCGGGCGACCGGCCCGGCGGAAGCGACGGGATGCGGCATTGGTTCACGGCATTCCAACCCCAGGCCAGGACGGAGCCGTCCGTGAGGCGCGCGACGCTGTGGGCCTCGCCCGCGGCGACGCCGGTGCACGCGAGGCCGGGCGGGATCGCGGGCACGTCGCACTGACCCAAAGCGTCGTCGCCCCAGGCGACGACGGATCCATCGCTGAGGCGAGCGACGTTGTGCGCTCCTCCCGCGACGACCTCGACGAAGGCGAGACCGGGCGGCAGCGAAGGCACGTTGCACTGGCCCGAGTCGTTCCGGCCCCAGGCGACGACGACGCCGTCGCTGCGCAGGGCGATGCTGTGCCCGAAACCGGCGCCGATCTGCGCGTACTCGACCGAGGTCGGGAGCGGCGGAACGCTGCACTGACCGTAGCTGTCGTCGCCCCACGCGACGACCGCACCGTCCGTGCGCCGCGCCATCGAATGGTGGTACGACGTCTTGACGTCGGAGTACCGGACTCCGGGCGGGAGCACGGGCACGTTGCACTCGCCGGACCCGTTGTAGCCCCACGCCGCGATCGTCCCGTCGCTCCGGCGCGCCAGACCGTGCACCCAGCCCACTGCGACCCCGACGTACGTGATGCCCGGCGACAGTGCGGGCACGTCGGACTGACCGTAGTCGTCGAACCCCCAGGCGACGACCTTGCCGTCGTCGCGCAGCGCGAGCGCGTTGCTGCCGCCGACGGCGGCCTCGACGTAGCTCGTGCCGGCGGGCGTCGCGGGGACGTTGCATTGCCCGTAGTCGTTCAGGCCCCAAGCCGCGATCGTCCCGTCGCTGCGCCGCGCGACGCTCCGGTCTCCACCCGCGGCGATCTCCACGTACTCGAGCCCGGCCGGAGGCGCGGGGACGTCGCACTGGCCGAAGGAGCGGTCTCCGAACGCGATCACCGAGCCGTCGCTCAGTCTCGCGAGCGTGTGGTTCGCGGCGGCCGCGATCTCGAGGTAGGCGAGCCCGGCCGGAGGCGGCGGCACGTCGCATTGTCCGGCGAAGTTGGCTCCCCATGCGCGCGCCGTCCCGTCGCTGACGATCGCCGCGGAGTGGTACGCGCCCGCCGTGATCGCCATGTAGGTGAGGTCGCCTGGGAGCGCAGGCACGTTGCACTGTCCGTCGGAGTTCAGCCCCCAGGCGACGATCGTTCCGTCCTGTCGAAGCGCGAGAGAGTGGGCGCCTCCCGCAGCGATCGCGACGTAGGACGTGCCGGGCGGATCGACGGGGACGTCGCACTGGCCCGCGAAGTCATTGCCCCACGCGCGCAGGGAGCCGTCGGAGAGCACGGCGAGCGAGTGGGCGGTGCCGCTGAAGCCGAACACTCCGCCCGCGGCGATCGCGCGGAAGCTGACCCCGGGGGGCAGCGTCGGCACGGCGCACTGGCCGGACGCGTCGTTGCCCCAGGCGACGACGGAGCCGTCGCTGTAGCGTGCGAGGCTGTGATCCGCGCCGGCCGCGAGCTGGACACACGACAGCCCATCGGGCATCGGCGGGACGTTGCACTGGCCGAAGTAGTTCCATCCGCACGCGACGACGGCTCCGTCGCTGCGGCGGGCGAGGGTGTGGCTGTCGCCGGCCGCGATCTCGACGAACGATTGGTGTTGCCAGGTGCTGTCGAAGACCTGCTCGCCCCATCCGAAGATCTGGCCGACGCTGTGCGACTGTCCGACGCTCCCCGATTGGGCGGCCGCCACCGAACCCCAGAGGATCAGAGCGCAGGCGTAGATTCTCCGGATCACGCGGACTTCGGGCGCCGGCGCGACATGAGCACCAGCGTCCCTCCGGACAGGAGGACGAGGCCGGCCGCCGCAAGTCCAGGATCGATCTCCGGAGCGGCACGCGAGCGCGCGCCTTCAGCGTCGGATTCGTGAGCGGTGTCCGTGCTCGCCGCCGCGTTCGCGGCGAGCGCGCAGACGAGAGCGATGCCGGGCAGGACGGTACGGGAGAAGAAACGATTCAGTGACTGGCTCGGCATTCGAGCACCTCGCGATGGTTGCAACGTCTTTTGGACTCTTGATCGGGGCCGGACACACAGAGCGCGAGTGTAGAGTCGAGCGCGATTCCCGCGCGTTACGATGGCTTCAGCGGACGCGGTGGCGACTCGCGCAATGACGTCGAAGTAACAGCAATCGGCCCTGCGGCGATCTAGCGTCGCGGTCATGAATTTCGTCCAACGAGAGGCCGCCACGGCGCCGATCGATCGCTCGCGTGGATCGCGCCGTTTCGGATCGAGCGCGAGCTCCGCTGTGTCCGTTCTGGAGCCGCTGAACCTCGAACTCGCGACTTCGAAGCGATCGCGCGCGCCGGAGCACGGCGAGGCGCCGCTCTCCGCCGCGGAATTCGAGCGGATCCTCGAGTACGAACGTTCGCTCGCCGATCGCGGCACGCGTCTCTTCACGCTGCTGATCCTGCGCCGGAGACTCGGCGATCGCGCTGCTTTCGAGCGTCTCGCGCGCCAGATCCGCCGGCGCATCCGCTCGACGGACAGGATCGGGCACCTTCCGGCCGAGCGGCTCGGCGTCCTGCTGCCGGACTCGGGGCCGGCAGCTGTCGGCGTCGTCGGCGCGTGGATCGATCGCGCGGCCGCATCGAGCGGACTCGGTATCGAGCGGAAGAACTGCATCTATCCGCACGTCCCGCAATCCGCGACACGCCGCGAGGAGCCTGCTTCGCGCGAGAGACGTCCGGAGCCGGCGCCGCAGGCGCTCGAGGATCTGTGGCCCCGCCTCTCGCTCCCGTTGCCCCCCTGGAAGCGTGCGTTCGACATCGTCTTGTCCGCGACGGCGCTCCTCGTCCTCCTCCCGGTCTTCCTCCTCCTGGCGATCCTGATCCGCCTCGACTCGCCGGGGCCCGTGATCTTCAAGCAGCTCCGCGCGGGACGCGGAGGACGGCCGTTCGCCTTCTACAAGTTCCGCTCGATGTTCGTCGACGCGGAACGGCAGCGGGCGCAACTCGAAGCGCTGAACGAGCAGGCTGGCCCGGTCTTCAAGATCCGCGGGGACCCGCGGATCACGCGCGTCGGCAGGCTGCTGCGGCGCTGGAGTCTCGACGAGACGCCGCAGCTCTGGAACGTCCTCAAGGGCGACTGCTCGCTCGTCGGCCCGCGTCCCCCCACGCTGGACGAGGTGGCGAACTACGAACGCTGGCAGCGCCGGCGCCTCAACGTGACCGGCGGCATCACCGGTCTGTGGCAGGTCAGCGGACGGAGCGAAGTCGGCTTCCTCGAATGGATGCGCATGGACATGCGCTACATCGCGAACCGTGGCCTGCGCCAGGACCTCGTGCTCCTCGTCAAGAGCGTGCCGGCCGTGCTGTTCGGGAGAGGCGCTTACTGATGCGCGAGTCTCAGACGCGCAGGCGGTAGCCTTGGCCGCGGACGGTGTCGATCATGGGCTTGCCGGCCTTCTCGAGCTTCCGCCGCAGGCGGAACACGTGCACTTGCACGAGATTCGTCTCCGGGTCGAAGCCGATGCCCCAGAGTCGCTTCAGGAGCTCCTTCTCCGACACGGTCCGGCCGCTCGCCTGCGCGAGCGTCCAGAGGATGTCGAACTCGCGCGGCGTGAGCTCGATCGGCTTCCCGTCGCGCTCGATGCGGCGCAGGTAGGGGTCGAGCGTCAGATCCTGGATGCGGAGCCGCTCCCCGCGGAAGTTCCGGCGCAGGACGGCGTGGAGTCGGGCGACGAGCTCTTCGGGATCGAACGGCTTCACGATGTAGTCGTCCGCTCCCAGGTTGAGGCCTTGCACGCGATCCTCGGCAGCTTGCCGCACGGTCACGAACATCACCGGGATCTCCTGGCCGCTCGCGCGGAGCTCGCTCAGGAAGTCCCAGCCCTTCGTACCTGGCAGCTCGATGTCGAGCAGCACGACGTCGAACGTCCCGGCTTCCGGGCCTTTCAGGACCTCGCGCGCTTCCTGCGCCGACTTCGCGGCGCTGAAGTGGATGCCGGCCTTCGCGAGACCCAACGTGGTCAAGTAGCTGAAGTCGGGGTCGTCATCGACGATGAGTACCTTCATGACGATTCACACTCCTCGGGTTTCTGACTTCCGAAATGGATTTCTCACGCGAGTTCGCCGGCGTCGTCGCGCATGAACGCGACGACCGCGGCTCGCAATGAGCCAAGTTCCGTCTCGAGACGATCGAGGATCGTCGCGATGGCCTGCGCGGAGGAGTCCGAGGCGGCGAGCGCCTCGAGTTCCAGGCAGGATCGCGAGACCTGCACACCTCCGATCATGCCGCTGAGACCAGCGAACTTGTGCGCGATGTCGCCGAGCGAACGCCGGTTCCCGTGGACCGCTGCGTTCCTGAGTCCGGCGAAGTCCGACTCGGTGCGGGCGAGAAAGCCCGTGAGCCAGGGATCGGACCGTTTGATCCCGAGCCGAGCCGCCGTGCGGCGCACTGCGGCGACGAGGTCCTCGGGCTCCGGCTCGCGAGGCGGCTGGTGGGCCGCGTTCGCCGCGAGCGCCTTCGCCAGCGCGTCGAGGATCTCCGTCGTCTTCGAGATGTGACCGCAGGCGCCGGCGCCGCGCGCTCGCGCGAGCAGCTCCGCGTCGGAGCTGCCCGTGAGCAGGATGATCCTCACTCGCGGGCAGGCCGCGTGGAGCGCGCGGATGAACTCGACCGGGTTCTCGCCGTCCAGCGTCAGATCCATCAGCAGGACGTCGGGCGAGCTCTGGCGAACCGCCTCCATCAGGCCCTCGACCTTCGACGCCGATCCGGCCTCCTCGTAGTCCTTGGTGGTACCGAGCAGGAAGCGGAGCAGCTCTCTCGTCTCCGCGTCGTCGTCGACGAAGAAAACGCGCGTCTTGGCTCGCGGGGACTCCGGCAAGGAGTACATGGCCCGCTCAGAAGTTGATGCCGAAGCCGAGCGAGTAGACCAGCGACCCGGTGTCGAACTGGTCGTCGATGTCGTCACTGCTCTCGAAGAAGTACTGGTACTGCGCGAGGAGCTGGATGAACACGTCCTGCTTGACGTAGATCTTGAAGCCCCCTTCGGGTCCACCCATCCACGTCTCGTGCACGCCGTCGCCGTAGATGTAGCCGGCGCTGACGCCGAGCAAGGGGCGGAAGCTGCCCGAGCCGAAGTTGATGTCCGCGGCGAGACTCGTCGACGCGTTCGTGTCCGAGCCGCTCGCGCCCGAATCGAAGAAGTTCGCGGTCTGCCGCGCGGAGAGCTCGAAGTGATCGGTCAGGAAGTAGCCGAGGCTGCCGGCGCCCGATGCCGAGCCGGAGTCGAAGTTCTTGTCGCTCGCTCCCGAGGCGCCGAGGGTCACTTCCCACTGCCCGGCCTTGCCGCCGTGATCACCCGCGGCGGAGAGCCCCGCGAGATCGGCCGTGTCGGCGGGCAGCGTCACGCCCGCGCCGGTGTTTTCCGCCGGCGCCGAGGCTTTTTGGTCCCACTGGGGAACGGACGTGGCAGGCTTCGGGTTCGAAGCCGTCGACGCGCAGCCGGACAACAGAGCGAGGACGAGGCATTGCACGAGTCGTTCAGTGGACATGGATGCACCTTGCGTTGGAGTCGTGGGGCGTCTCAGCTGCGGCCGCCAAGGCAAGTTGGATGCCATCGCGGATCCGACCGTCTCCGGGGCCCGCGCCTTCCCGCGTTGTAATTTCTGCATCCGTCGCGGGGTCGACGGGCCAAAGTTGCAGACCGGGCCGGCGGTCAGGCGTCGAGGAGCACGCGCACCTCGTGGCGGCGGCCGTCCGCCGTCAACGGGATCGCGCGCACGCCCGCGGCGAGACGCACGCCGTCGACCTCGATGCTCTTCACGCCGCGCATGACGCCGCGCGGGTTCTCCACAACGACCGCGTAGACCGCGCTGTGGTACCGGAAAGTGATCTGGAAGCCGGGCCAGGCCCGCGGGATGCAGGGATCGAGGAAGAGCTCCGTGCCGCGGAGCCGGAACCCGAGGATCCACTCGACTCCGGCGCGGTACATCCACCCCGCCGACCCCGTGTACCACGTCCACCCGCCGCGCCCGAGGTGCGGCGAGACCGAGTACACGTCGCCGGCCATGACGTACGGCTCCACCCGGTAGCGGTAGAGACCGGCGCGCGTGGCGGATCGATTGATCGGGTTGAGGATCGAGAAGAGCTCGCCCGCCTGGTCGCCGAGCCCGAGCTCGGCGAACGCGCACACGGCCCACGCCGCCGCGTGCGTGTACTGTCCCCCGTTCTCCCGCACGCCCGGCAGATAGCCCTTGATGTATCCCGGATCCCGCGGGGTGCGCTCGAACGGCGGAGTGAAGAGGAGCACCAGGCCGTCGCCGCGTCGCACGAGGTACTCGTCGACCGCCGCCATCGCGCGCGCGGCGCGCGTCGCGTCGGCGGCGCCCGAGAGCACGGCCCACGACTGCACGATCGAGTCGATGCGACATTCCTGGTCCTTCGCGGTGCCGAGCGGCGCTCCGTCGTCGAAGAACGCGCGCAGGTACCAGTCGCCGTCCCAGCCCGCGCTCTCGACCGCGACCTTCGTCGCGGCGAGGTATTCGCGCCAGCGCCGCGCGCGCTCCGCTTCTCCGCGTTGCTCGGCGATCGCGGCGAAGCGCGGAAGGATCGAACTCGAGAACCAGGCGAGCCACACGCTCTCGCCGCGACCCTCCTGGCCGACGCGATTCATGCCGTCGTTCCAGTCGCCGGTCCCCATCAACGGAAGGCCGTGCGGGCCGCGGGTGAGACTGCGATCGATCGCGCGCGCGCAGTGCTCGAACAACGTGGCCGAGTCGCGCGAGACGCGGGGGACGAAGTAGGCGTCGGCCTGCCCGGGCTCGAGCTCCGGCCCCTCGAGGAAGGAAGCGGTCGCGTCGAGCACGTCGTCGTCGCCGGTGACTTCGACGTAGCGCAACAGCGCGAACGGGAGCCAGAGGAGGCTGTCCGAGATCCGTGTGCGCACTCCGCGGCCCGATCCGGCGTGCCACCAGTGCTGCACGTCGCCCTCGACGAACTGGCGCGAGGCGCAGCGCAGGAGGTGCTCCCGCGTGATCGTCCGATCGGCGACGCACAGGGCCATGACGTCCTGCAGCTGGTCCCGGAATCCGTACGCGCCGCCGCCCTGGTAGAACGCCGAGCGCGCGTACACGCGGCACGCGAGGGTCTGGTAGAGCAGCCACGCGTTGATCATCAAGTCGAAGGAGCGATCCGGAGTCCGCACCTCCAGGGCGCCGAGGACGTCCTTCCAGCGCGTGCGCACCGCGGCGAGAGTCCGTTCGAAGTCGATCCGGCGGTACTTCTGGACGAGGGCCCTGGCCGCTTCCTCGTTCGCGGCGTCGCCGAGGAAGAACAGGACCTCGGCGCGCTCTCCGGGTGCGAGCTCGACGCGCGTCTGCTGCGCAGCGCAGGGATCGAGACCCGCACCGGTCTTCCCAGCGAGGACGGCTCCGAGCGCGAGCGCCGCGGGCCGCTCGAGTCCGCCGTTGCGCCCGAGGAACTCGATGCGGTCGCAGGTCCACGTCTTCTGTGCGCCCCCGAGGTCCGCGAAGGCGACGCGCGCCCCGCGCTCCTCGTTCCAGGGATTGCGCGCGAGGATCGCGTTCGTCTCGACATCCAGCGAGGTGATGACGAACGGTGCGCAGAGGGCGCGCGAAGAGCCGAGCACCCACTCGACGTACGCCGTGACGGAGAGCGTGCGGCGGCGCCCGGAGAGGTTCTCGAGGGTGAGTCGCGAGATCTTGATCGGGTCGTCCAGCGGCACGAACTGCAGGAGCTCGAGCTCGATGCCGTGGCTCGTGTGGGAGAAGCGGCTCGATCCGTGACCGTGGCGCGCGACGTAAGGGGATTCCTCGCGGATCGGGAGCGCCGTCGGGCACCAGAGCTCGCCGTTCTGCTCGTCGCGGACGTAGAAGGCCTCTCCGCACGGGTCGGTCACGGGGTCGTTCGACCACGGCGTCAACTGGTTCTCGCGGCTGTTCTCCGCCCAGGTGTAGCCCGCGCCGGACTCGGAGACCTGGAAGCCGAACTTGGGCTGCGCGATCACGTTGATCCACGGGGCGGGAGTCCACTGCCGCTCGCCGAGCACGATCGCGTAGTCGGATCCGCCGCGCTCGAAGCCGCCGAGACCGTTGAAGAACTCGAGATCGAGGTGCGGTGTCGGAATCTCGTCGCGCGGCGGTGTCGGCCGCGGAGGACGAGGCGCCGCGCGCGCGGGCAAGCGACGCAGGAGCCGGACGATCTGCTCGGCGATCGTGCCGTGCCGCGGGCGCAGGATCGCGCGCGCGGACGCGAGGAGGAGATCCCTGTCCGCGGGCGGGAGGTGCCGTCCACGGAGCAGGAACACGGTGCCGCGGTCGGGGCGAGGCCCTGCCACGGGTGACGCCGTGCGCGTGCGCAACAAGGCCTCGAGCGCGACGTGCAGGCCTTCGCCGTAGCTCGTCGGCTCCTCGTTGACGATCACGACGTCGACCGCCAGACCCTTCATCCGCCAGTACTCGTGCGCGCGGACGACCTGACGCGCCATGTCGAGGTCCTCGTCGTGCTCGACGAGCGCCACGAGGATCGGAAGATCGCCCGAGATGCGGTGCGGCCACAGTCCCGACGGGCCGCGGCGGTTGGCTTGCAGGAGCTCGGGCGCGCCCCGCAGGCTCGGGTCGGAGTAGATGATCCGCGTCGCCAGGCGCTGGAAGACGTGGGCCTCGTCGGCGTCGATCCCGAGGTGGCGCAGCTGGACCTGGGCCTGCGTCCAGGCGAGGTTCGCCGTCCGCTCGAAGATCGTGGACTCGCGGTACTTTCCGGCGAGCGCCAGCGCGGCGTCGCGCGTCGGTGCGACGAGCGTCGTGAAGGTGATGCGCGCGGTCGCGCCGGGCGCGAGGCGCACGCGCCTGCGCAGGCTGAAGATCGGATCGAGCGGCGATCCCGCCGTGCCGGAGAGCGGCCTCCCGTCGCGGATCGCGCTCGCGTTCGCGATCGATCGCCCGCGGCCGAGGAAGCGCGCGCGGTCGGTCTCGAACTGCAGCGTCGCGACCGGCTCGCCGTCGACGGCCATCACGTGCGCGGCCCAGACGCTCGTCTCGGTCTCCGAGCGCGCGCGCCGCGTCGCGAGCAGCGCGCCGGACACCTCGAACTCGGTCTGCACGAACAGATTCGAGAAAGTCGGGTGCGCCGCGTCGGCCGCCTGAGGCGCGAGCACGATCTCCGCGTACGACGTCAGCTCGAGCTCCCGCGTGGTCAGGCCGAGGTTCGCCAACGTGACCTGGCGGACCTCCGCGTCGTCTTCCGCCGAGACGGCGATCTCCAGCGTCGTC
>Ga0070688_100002066_pt1 | contig 10135 bp, 8 predicted proteins | sample KBSS13HmetaG_FD_64679 | JGI IMG/M metagenome (GOLD analysis project Ga0070688, IMG submission 64679) | Switchgrass rhizosphere microbial communities from Kellogg Biological Station, Michigan, USA - KBS S1-3H metaG | ecosystem: Host-associated > Plants > Roots > Rhizosphere ...
CGTGAGTACAGGCTCTTCCGTCCCATGCGGAACCCGCCGCCGTGCAGGTGGATGAGGATCGGCGCTCCCGCCGGGCGCGCGGGGTGGTGGTAGACGTCGAGCCTGTTGCGACGGCCCGCGTCGCCGTAGGACAGGTTCCGAACCTGCTTCACGCCACGGTGCAGCACCGGAACGGGCGCCAGGAGGATGCGCACCCACGGAAGGCTCCCGCGGAACCGGGACGCGAGCGTCGGATCGATCGCGCCTCGCCACTCCGGGCCGAGGCCCTCGTCGAGGGCCTGCTCGACGACCGGCCGCGCCGCGAGGCTTCGCCGGACGAGGACCGGCGTCCCCAGGAGCGTCACGCAGGCGATGCCGAGACCGACCCATCCGACCGACGTTTCGAGATCGCCCTCTGCGAGCGCGAGCAGCGTGGCGGCGAGCACCCAGTAGAACGCGACGAAGGGCGACTCGTTGACGATCGAGCCGAGCACCCAGCTCGCGGTGCGAAGCGGGGCCGGCCGATGCACGGGACGGAGCGCGAGGAGCATCCCGAGCGCGACGACCGCGACTGTGATGAGGTAGCCGATAGGCATGCGATGCCCGTTGCCTCGCCGCAGCGGCGAGGAAGCGGGCGGCGGGCGGCCATGCTCGGAGCTTTCAGCCCGCCTGCAGCACCTCCTCGGCGATGTGGTCGGCGATCGCCATGCTCGACGTCGCTCCCGGCGACGGCGCGTTGCGGACGACCGTGACCGGACCGAGATGCCGGATCCTGAAGTCGTCGACGAGCGAGCCGTCCGGGTCGACCGCCTGCGCGCGGATCCCGGCCGGCGCTCGCACGAGATCCTCGGTCCGGAGCGTCGGCACGTAGCGGCGCGCCTCGGCCGCGAACGCGCGCCGCGAGAGCGATCCGCGCAGCTCGCGGGCGCCCATTCGCCAGTGCCTCCGCGCGAGGCGGCGGAACCCCGGCGAGCGAAGCGTCGCCGCAAGGTCGCCGAAGCGGACGTCGCGCCGGCGGTAGCCCTCCCGCGCGAGCGCCAGCACGGCGTTCGGGCCGACGTCGACGCCGCCCGAGACCCGGCGGGTGAAATGGACGCCGAGGAACGGGTACGCCGGGTCCGGCACCGGATAGAGCAGACCCCGCACGAGATCCTCCCGGCCGGCTGCGAGCCGGTGGTACTCGCCGCGGAAGGGGACGATGACCGGTTCCTCCTCGTCGCCGGCAAGCCGGGCGAGGCGATCCGAGTAGACGCCTGCGCAGACGACGAGACGGTCGAACTCCCGCTCGACCCCCGCGCGGACGCGGACGGCGTCCGCGCCGACGCCGATGGCCGTGACGGGCGCCTCGAGGACGACCGAGCCGCCGCCTGCCTCCAGGTCGTCGTGGAATGCCCGCGCGACGGCGCGGTAGTCGGTGATCGCCGTCGTCGGGGAGTGCAGCCCGGCGACGCCCGCTGCATGCGGCTCGATCTCCCGCAGCTCGTCCCCCTCGAGCCACCGCATGCCCGGTACGCCGTTCTCGATCGCGCGCCGCTCGAGCTCGCGCAGGCGGCCGAGCTCGGACTCGTCGACGGCCACGACGAGCTTGCCGCATTCCTCGTAGGGGATCCTCTTCTCGGTGCAGTACGCATGGAGCTGCGCGACCCCGAGGCGGCAGAGCCGGGCCTTCAGCGATCCGGGCGCGTAGTAGATGCCCGCGTGCACCACGCCGCTGTTGCGCCCGGTCTGATGCGTCGCGATGTCGGTCTCCTTCTCGAGCACCGTCACCGTCGCGTCCGGGCGCAGCTCGGCCAGGCGGCGAGCGACAGCGAGCCCGATGATGCCGGCTCCGACGACCCCGATTCGCATCACGGGCGGAAGTGAACCGCAATCGCCTCCACGGCGCCCGTTCGGCCACCCAGTAGATTCAGCTCAGTGGACTGCACGCGTGTACACGTGGTCGGCGCAGGACCGGTCGGCCTCATGCTTACCGCCCTGCTCCAGTCGACCGAGGGGCTCTCGGTGCGGCTGTACGAGAAGCGCCGCGAGTACACGCGGACGCGCATGGTGCAGCTCGCGCCGTATCTCGTGGCGGACTCGGTCGAGAGCTATCGCGCCGACGCGATCGACGGGGACAGCGTCGAGGCGATCTTCGATCCCGCCGAGCTCGAGCAGGGGCTCGCCTTCAGGCGGTCGATCCCGCCGGACCTCCGCGCGCTCCTCGAGAGCTGGGTCGTCGGGTTCTGCCCGCTCAACTCGATCGAGCGCTCGCTCAGCGACCTCATCGACGCGCGGAGCGGGAACGGCGTGGAGCGGAGCGCGGCCGTCGTCACGGCGGAGGACGCGATGGGAATGCTCGAGCCGGGCGACGTCCTCATCGACTCGACGGGCAGCAGGTCACTTCTTCGCGACCACCTCGTTCCCGGCTCCGGCGACGTGACCGAGGCGGCGAACACCGTCAATGTCCGCCTGGAATATGCGCTCGTGGTCACGTTCCTGTACGGGCAGCCGTACGACTGCAACGAGTACTGCAAGTACTACAAGAACCTCGAGAGCCCGCGTTACAAGTTCATCCCGATGGTGAGCCGGACGCACTACGACGGCAGCGTCAGCCACGTCACGGGCATCGTCAACATCTCCGCCGACGAGTTCGAGGCGATGCCGACCCGGTTGGACAGCGACTGGCTGCGCGACAACCTCCCCGGCGTTGCGGAGTCGATGGACCGGTTCATCGGCAAGGTCAAGGAGGAGACGCAGGGCGAGATCCTCGGCGAGCTCGAGATCGTGCGGATCCCCCTCGACCTCTACCGGGCCCGCAACGCGACCAGCCGGCAATGGCTCGCCGCCGGGCCGAACGGCCACCCGTTCGGCGCCACACCGGTCTTCCTCGCCGGCGACTCCGCCATCGGATCGCCGTATTTCCAGTCGATCTCGCTCGGCTTCGAGTGCGCGATGTACCTCGCGGGGCTCATCGCGCAGCGCGACGTCCCCGTCGAGGAGATGCTCGACCGATACGAGCTCTACAGCTACAAGCAATGGCTCCGGGTCTACATGCGAAGCAAGACCATCAAGCACAACAAGGATCTCTTCGAGTCCCTCGACGACCCGCTCGCTCTGCTGGAGAAGCTCCACATCTACTGAGCGCGAGCTTCGCGCCCGGCTCGGCAGATCACCCTGCCCCCCGGCTAGACGATCGACGCAGCGACGCGACGAGCCAGGCGATCAGGTCAGGGAACGGTGCGGCGCATGACGCAGTTCCCCGTGCCCTTGCTGCGGACGAACGTGAAGCCTGCCCGCTCGAAGAGGGTGCGCGTCCCGTTGTAGAGCACGGACTTCTTCTTGCCCTGGGTGTCGTGCGGGTAGCCCTCGACGACGCCACCGCCCGCCTCCGAGATCAGGTCGAGAGCGCCCTGCAGCGCGACGGCCGACAGCCCCTTTCGCCGGTAGCGCCGGTCGACGAAGATGCAGGTGATGCGGTAGTCGGGGACGAGGTCCAGCTCCTCCTCGTACTGCTTGCGGTGGTAGATGTTCGGCAGCTCCTCGGGGCTCCCGTACTCGCACCACGCGACCGCCTCGTGTCCGTCGTAGACGAGCGCGGCGTGCGCCCGGCCCTCCTCGACGAGGCGCCGCTTGAGACTCCGGTTGTCGTCGGCGTCGAACGTCTTCTCGGAGTGCATCGTGTGGAAGTAGGTGCACCAGCAGCCGCCGAACACGCCGTTGTGGCGTTGCGCGAGCCCGGCGAACCCGTCCCAGGTTTCCGGGCCGAGCGCTCTGACGATGTACTCGCTCATCCGCTCATCCAATCCGGCGGCCACAGCCTAGTCGCGGTCGCCCCGCTCTCCGACAGGTCGGCGGCGGCACGCCTGAGGCCCTCGGCGCAGGTCCCCGTCTCAACCGCCGCTCGGGGCCCCTCGCTCGTCGCAGGGGATCGTGAGCCTCTGGTCGAAGGCAGCCGCCTGCTGGTCGAGGATCTGGATCGTTCGCTCCATCGCAACGGGCCGGAGGCCACCGGGGCCGGAATGGTAGGGGCGGTCGAGGAACAACAGGAGGAGTAGCGTCGACGTGATCACGATCGCCACGCCGCCCATCATCGTGGCCTGCACGACCGCGCGCTCGGCGCTGTCGGCGAAGAACAGCATGAACACGAAGATGATCAGAGCGCTCAACAGCAGCACGATCCAGAGCGGCAGTGGGATCACACCCTCCGCGCCGTGGGTGCGGTCCGCACGCGCAGTCTCGCGGTCGGTGCGCTGGTCGAGCCACTTCGCGTAGGCCGCCTGCTCGGGGGCGGAGCGTGGGTTCACCGTCTTGGTGATGCGGAACATCGCGAACGTCCAGGGATTGCCCGTGTCGGCCAGGGTGCCCGCCTGCATCTTCGGCCACTCGCTGTGGATCACCGAACGGGCGTAGCAGACGAGCTCGCCCGAGAGGCGGGCGCGCACGGCGAGGGGGAAGAGCTGAGCCGTCTCGAACTGCTCTCTGACGACCTGCGCCTCCGTCTCGGCGCCGCCCCGCGAGGTGTCGAAGCTCTCGAACGCGAGGAAGACGACGAAGCCGAGGAGCACGGCGAAGCCGGTCGCAAGGACCCCGAAGACTCCGGCGGCGCGGTCTCCGTCCTCGAAGTAGCTTCCGGCGGGGGCGTGGCGGCGAACGAGCAGCATCGCCGTGATCGCGACTGCCGTGACCGCCGCAACGATGAGGCCGGCCCAGAGGAGGCTCACGACCTCCGAACCGTCCCTCTGCCTCTCGATCCCGGTCTCGCGTGGATCACCGTTGCATCCTGACGCTCGGGATGATCGGGTGCGCGCAGAACGCTCTCGGGCCGTGCTCGGCGAACCGCGTGTGAACCGGTCCGGGAGGTATCCGGCTTCGGCCGCTACGGCCTTGCGGCCGGCGGCAGCTCCATGGATGCGCGAAGCGATTCGAGCGGCGTCGCCGGAACCGTGATCAGTCCTCGCGTCGGTCGGTCGAGATCCAGCGTGACGAGTAGGAGGAGTGTCACGAGGACGGCGGCGGCGACGGCGGCGAGCAATCCACGGCCGAGAACCGAGATGTAGAGCGCGAGCAGGCCGACGACGACCGCGGCGCCGATCACCTCGAGCCCGAGGACGGCGCCGGGGACGCGATTGTTCAGCCCGGCGACCCGCACGGTCTGCTGGTCGATCATCTCGTTGAGGGTCTCGACGTAGAGCCGTGGCGCGGTGTCGGTCGGAGCGCCGGCGACGGACTGCCCCGCGAGGCGCCAGAGGCGACGCTGGAGCTCGGACTGCTCGGCCGTGGTCCGCTTCAGCCCGTCGCTGCCGGGCACGTCGCCCGACAGTCGGATCGCGAGGTCGGTGTAGCGCCGGAGCAGGCCGAGCGACTCGGAGCGCTCCGGTTCGGCGAGCATCTGGGCGCGGAGGTATGTCGTGCCGATCGTGTTGGCATCATCGACAACCGCGGCGCGTCGATTCTCGTATCGGCCGACGGCGAGGCTCAGGCCGAAGGCGAGGATCAGTCCGACGACCCCGAGGAGCGCACCCTGCAGGACGCCGATCGGCTCGCGAAGCGCGTCAGTGTGTCCCCGCAGGTAGCGGCCGACGATCGCGCCCGCGAGGCATGCGCCGCCGACGACGGCGAAGATGATGAGCGCGACGGCCCAGCTCGGGAGCGAGAAGAACACGGCATCACGACCCTAAACGGTCAACTCCGACGCCGTTGCTGCCGGTTTCGGCATCTCAGGCGACACGCGCTCGGGGAAACCGGGAGAATCGCGAGCGTGACGACCGCCCGGGTGCCGACTCGAAGTTCGCTCGAGGCCTCGGTGGCCGCGGTGGCCTCGTCGGTCGACGGCCGGCGCTTCACGTTCCAGTGGTCGATCCACGACCTCTCGGTGAAGGTCGGTGGATACGCCTCGCTCGACGGGCGGCTCGGCCAGGTGCACGCTGTCGAGGCCGCGTGGGTCGAAGGAGCGGCGCTGATCGCAGCCGTGACCGAGGAGGTCACCGATGCGTCGCACTTACGCATCGCGCTCGCCCGTGGTCACGGCGTCCTCCTCGAGGGCGACGGGGCCCCGTTCCACGACGTTCCGATCGCGCGGGCGGACGCGACGTCCGTGGCCGGGTGGCTCGACCGGACCCGACCGCGGCGAACGTCACTCGACGTCGGTGAGCTGGCCCTCCGGCCCGGCGTGCGCTTCGGGCTCGACGCCGGCGGGTTCGACCGGCACACGTTCTTCTGCGGGCAGTCCGGCTCCGGCAAGACGTACGCCCTCGGCACGATCCTCGAGCAGCTCCTGTTGCAGACCTCGCTGCGGCTGATCGTCCTCGATCCGAATTCCGACTTCGTCCGGCTCGGCGAGCCCCGGGAGGGCATCGAGGAAGACGTCGCGTCCCGATACCGGCAGGCGGCCGATGGGGTCGTCGTGCGCACCGTCGGGCGTGGCCCCGAGCGGCTACACGTCCGCTTCCGCGATTTCGACCCTGTCGAGCAGGCGGCCGTCCTCCGGCTCGACCCGATCCGGAACCGTGACGAGTACGGCGCGCTCGTCGAGATCCTCGAGAGCGGGCTGACCTCGCCCTTCACGACCGCAGGCGACCTCGCCGAGCGGCTCGCCACGGCGGAGGGCGCGGAGTTCCGCGCGCTCGCGAAACGGATACGAAACCTGGGCCTGCACCGGTGGCCGGTCTGGTCGGTGGACGACCCCGGCTCGCTCCAGGACCTCGTCGCTCCAGGGGGGCCGCGCGGCCTCATCGTCGATCTGGGATCGCTCGAATCGGCCGCCGAGAAGGCGATCGCCGCCGAGGCGGTGCTCGCGGCGCTCTGGCGACGACGCGCCGAGCGAGAGCCGGTCCTCATCGTCATCGACGAGGCGCACAACGTGTGCCCGCGCGAGCCGGGTGACGAAGTCACCGCGCTCGCAACCGAGCACGCGGCCCGCATCGCCGCGGAGGGACGCAAGTTCGGCCTCTATCTGCTCGTCTCGACGCAGCGGCCCCACCGGGTCAACGATCTCGTCGTCTCTCAGTGCGACAACCTGGTTCTCATGCGGATGACGTCCGCCGGCGACCTCGCGTACGTCGCCGACACCCTCTCGTTCGCGCCGCCGGCACTGCTTCAGGAGGCGACCGCGTTCCGGATGGGGGAGTCACTGGTCGCGGGCAAGATCGCCTCGCACCCTGCGTTTGTCCGCTTCGGGCCGCGGCTCTCCGAGGAGGGGGGCTCCGACGTGCCCGCCACGTGGGCGGGGCTAGACGCGGGCTAGGTAACCCCGCGCCTCTCAGGCGAGCGGCCGTCGTCGCCGAACATCGCGCAGACCACCGTCGGCCGGCAAGCTTGGTCCACGGCACGACGTACGGAGCACGCCCCCACCCGGATCACGACGCCACGCTACGCGGTCGTCGCACCCGAGGCGAGCTGACGCTCGAGGAGCGTCCCGAGGTCGGCGACGACGAGATCCGCCCCGTGAGCGCGGAGCGCCGGGGCCGCACTGCCGCGATCGACCGCGACGACGACCTCGAACCCGCCCGCGCGGCCGGCGTCGACGCCGCCGGCCGTCGTCTCGAAGACGACCGTCCGCGCTGGATCGACGTCGAGGTGGCGGCAGGCGGCAAGCAGCATGTCCGGCGCAGGCTTCCGCCGGAGCCGCTCCGCGAGCGCGGTGTTGCCGTCGACGTACTCGTCGATGAGCGTTCCGAGATGCGCGCGCTCGCAGAGGATGCGCGTGTTCGTCGAGCCCGAGACGACCGCGCAGCGCATCGCCGCGTCCCGCACGAGCTCGAGGTAGAGGCGGGCGCCCTCGAACGCATGCGCGCCGTGCTCCGCCAGGACCTCGAGGAGCGCGTCGTTCTTCCGGTTGGCGAGCCCGTACACCGTGTCGGTACCCGGCGGGTCGTCCGGGCTCCCGTCCGGGAGGGTGAGACCGCGGCTCGCGAGGAAGTCGTGGACGCTCCCGACACGCGTCCTGCCGTGGACGAGCGTCGGGTAGTCGACGCCGACGCTGAACGACGCCAACGGCACGCCCGTCCGCTCGATGTGCCTCGAGACGAACTCGTCGAACGTCCTCCGCCACGCCTCGGCGTGGATCGCCGCGCTCGGGACGAGGACGCCGTCCACGTTGAAGACGCACGCCACCGCATCCGGCGGAACGCCGAGGAGGCGCTTCGACTCCCACGACGTCGCGACGAGGCGGACGAGAAACCGCTTCGTCTGATGCTCGCGCGCGAAGGCGTCGAGGAGCCGAGCCGTCGCGGCGCGCTCTTCGGCGAGCCGGTGTCTCCGCATCCCGACCTCTCCGGGGAGGTCGTATCGCGCCGCCTCGAGCGCGGCGCGCGCCGCCTCGAACGCCCGTCGCCACCCGCCGATGAGCGCGTCGAAATCGAGGGGCTCGGCCGCCACGCCGTCAGTCTGAACCCGCCCGTGGCGTGCCGCGTCGGTGTTTTCCAACAGACGCTTGCGGGCAACGTGCACACATGAAACCGGCCGGGAGCGATGCGCGCGAGCACGTCGAGGCGGTCTTCCACGACGGCACCCGCTGACGCGCGTGGCGAGCGGGAGGTTCAGCTCTGGGCCTCCGCCTCCCGCTGCTGCTCGGCCGGCGCGTGGATGACGATGCGGTTCGACCACGCGAGGTAGGCGACCGCGCTGGATCCCGCGCAGAGCCCGAGCGAGACCAGGAGTGCCGCCGGCGACGGCCCGATCTCCGGCTGGTAGAGGACGCTCGGAGGCAGCAGCTTCGCGGCGGGAAGCGTGATGATCGTGAGCAGGAACTGGAAGACGGAGGCGCCGACGCTGATCGGCGTCAGCTCGCGCTCGCGGCGTCCCCAGCGCACGACGAACTGCACGACGTCGACGTCCGGCCTCGCCACCCCCGCGCGGGCGAGCGCCGCCGAGACGGCGAGCACGAACCACGCGAGCGCGAGGACCAGCGGGACGAGCAGGAGCGAGACGGGTGCGACTCCCTCCTCCCACGCGGCGAGGACGACGAACGCGAGGCCGGCGCCCGCCCGCGCGAGGCCGCCCCAGTGCGGCAGCAGGAGCGCGGACGCCGCGAGCTTGACGTCGGTGCGTTTGCTCGTCTGCAACTCGGCCACCGGCAGCCGCCAGATGTTCGGCGAGAGGACGTTCGCGAGCCCCGACGCGAGCTCGACGACGCCGAACATCCCGATGAACTGCCAGCGCGTCCACGGCGCGACCCCACCCAGCGCCGTCGCGGTCACGAGGATCCCGACGAGGTTGACGAACGAGAGCGCGAACACGAGCGCGAGCCCCGAGAACGCCCGGCCTCGCGTGCTGGCGCTCGCGCCTCGAACCGCCCGCTGCCGTTCGCCCACCGCAGGCACGCTTCGTGATTCCCGCGGCGGGCGCCGCACAAACGGGCGTTCTGCGCCCGCCGGCGCGCTGCCCGAAGTTCGGGCGGCGATGCGTCGGGAATGCACCCGGCACCCCCTCGCGAGGTCATGACGAGTGGGGCCTGTTCGCGGGGCAGGAGGGGCTGGTCCGGGACGAGTCGCTCAGAGTGAGATCGTCGTCCCGACAGCGCTCTGTACGAACGCGTCGGGGAAGCGTGCAGCGAGGCGATGCACAGCCTTCCAACCGGTGCAATGCGCGGGCATGAGCAGGTCGGGCTGGAGGTCATCGAAGGCCGCGACCGTCGGCTTGATGATCGGCTCGAACATCGGGCCGCTGAGATGGAACCCGCCGACGACGGCAGCGACCGCAGTCTCCCCGGTGAGCAGCTGCGCGTGCCTGACCACGTTGACGATCCCGGCGTGACCGCATCCCGTCAGCACCACGAGGCCGCGACCCGCCAGGCGCATCACAATCGCTTGGTCATCGAGGATCAGCGGGTCGGGCTCCCAGCTGCCGTGAACATTGGCTTCGTGTCCCTTGAAGCCCGTCTCGAACGGCGTCGTGCGATCGACCTCGCCCGTCACGAGTACCGAGCTGTCGAGCAGGAACGACGGCTGTCGTTCCTCGACGATCTCGAATCCCGCGCCCTCCAACGCCGAGCGGCTCGTCGCGGGCAGCTCGGCCGGATCGAGGCCGGGGATCGCTATGCGCCGACGCCGCCAGAAGTCAGGGTGTATCAGCACCGGTAGGTTCCGACGCCCGAGCTCCCTGGCGATCCCTTCCATCCCGGCGACGTGGTCCCAGTGACCGTGGCTGAGCACGATCGTCTCGATGTCTCCTGGCAGGA
>Ga0070688_100002067_pt1 | contig 10132 bp, 8 predicted proteins | sample KBSS13HmetaG_FD_64679 | JGI IMG/M metagenome (GOLD analysis project Ga0070688, IMG submission 64679) | Switchgrass rhizosphere microbial communities from Kellogg Biological Station, Michigan, USA - KBS S1-3H metaG | ecosystem: Host-associated > Plants > Roots > Rhizosphere ...
CTCGAACCTCACGCGCGCGGCGACGTCCGGATTGAGCGCCAGGTTCTCGCGCGCCGCGGCAATCGCGTCCTCGTCGATGTCGATGCCGAGCGCGGCCGCAGCCCCGAGCCGGACCGCCGCAATCGCGAGCACGCCGGATCCGGTCCCGACGTCGAGGACCTGCGTGCCGGTCAGATCGATGGCCTGCAGCGCCTCGAGACACAGCTGGGTCGTCGCGTGATGGCCGGTGCCGAAGCCCATCGATGCGGGGATGACGATCGCGCAGGGATTAGGGACTGGGGATTCGGGATTAGCCGGAAAGACGGTCAACCGCCCGATCGTGATCGGTTGGAGGTTCGCCTGGGACCGGCGGGCCCAGTCTTCGTCGGGCACGTCGAGAGGCTCGACGTGGTAACGCGGCTCGAGCGCCTGGCGCGCGGCGTCGCGCTCTGCAGCGGTCGCGAAAAACACTCGGGCGGCGCCGTCGCGCTCTTCCACGGCAGTCGGATGGAAATCGTCGATCAGCGCGAGGACGAGATCCGCGTCGTCGCAGCGGACCTCGAGCGCGGGATAGGTTTTACCCAAACATGTCTTTGACGCGATCGAACAGATTGCGCTCGTCCTGCTCCTGTTCGCCGCGCGCGCGCGGCTCGAAGGTATCTTTCGGCAGCGATTTCGCCAGCTGGTCGAGCAGCTGCTTCTGCTCGCGCGTCAGCTTTTTCGGCGTCTGCACCTGTACGGTCGCGAACAGGTCGCCGCGTCCGCGTCCGTTCACGTCGGGCATGCCCTTGCCGCGCAGCCGGAACGTCGTGCCCGTCTGCGTGCCGTCCGGGACCTTCACCGTGTCCGGTTCGTCCAGTGTCGGCACCTGGATCTCGCCGCCGAGCGCCAGCGTCGTGAAGTTCACCGGAATCTCGCAGAACAGGTTGTTGCCGTCGCGCCGGAAGAACTCGTGCTCCTGCACGTGGATGACGACGTAGAGATGTCCGGCCGGGCCGCCGGCCGAGCCCGATTCGCCTTCGCCCTGCAGCCGAAGCTGCTGGCCGGTGGCGATGCCCGGTGGAATCTTGACCGTGATCTTTCGTTCGCGCGTCACGCGGCCGGCGCCGCGGCAGGAGTTACACGGCTTGGAGATGATGCGGCCGGTGCCGCGGCACTGCGGGCACGTCCGCGCCACCGTGAAGAAGCCCTGCTGAAAGCGCACCTGGCCCTGGCCGTGGCACTGCGGACAGGTGGACGGCGACGACCCGGCCGCGGCGCCGGATCCACTGCACGTATCGCAGTTCTCCTGCCGCGGGATCTGGACGGCCGTTTCCGTCCCGTGCGCTGCCTCCTCGAACGTGATCTCCATGTCGTAGCGCAAGTCGGCGCCGCGCTGGGGACCACCGCGCCGGCGCGCGCCGCCGAACAGATCGCCGAACCCGAACATGTTGCCGAGGATGTCGGCGAAGTCGCCGAACTCCTGGAACATCGAGGGGTCGAACCCGGCGCCCGCGCCGGCGCCCGAGACGGCAGCGTGGCCGAACCGGTCGTAGGCGCTGCGCTTCTCGGCGTCCGCGAGAATGGCGTAGGCCTCGGCGGCTTCCTTGAACTTTTCTTCGGCGGCGTGGTCGCCCGGATTGCGATCCGGGTGATGCTTCATCGCCAGCTTGCGGTAGGCGCTCTTGATCTCGACCTCGGTCGCGGTTCGCGACAGGCCGAGGACTTCGTAATAGTCGCGTTTGCTCACGCCTTCGCCACCTTCACCATCGACGGCCGCAGCAACCGATCGCCAATCATGTAACCCTTGCGCAGCTCGTCGATCACTTCGCCTTCGCGGTGCTCGGGGCTTTCTTCGTGGATGACCGCCTGATGCAGGTTCGGATCGAAGTCAGCGCCGAGCGCCTTGATCGGCTTCACGCCGTATTTCGCCAGCAGGTCCTTCAGCTTGGCATGGATCAGCTCGATGCCCTTGCGGTACGCGGCGCCGCCTTCTCCGGCGTCCACGGTCAACGCGATGTCGAAGTCGTCGACGACGTTCAGGATCTCGTTGATCAGGCCGACCACCGCTTCGTCGGCCTGCTCGCGCCGCGAGCGTTCGATCCGCTTGCGATAGTTGTCGAATTCCGCGGTTTTGCGCAGCAGGCGATCGTAGAAGTCGTCGCGCTCGCGCTGCAGATCGGCGTTCGTGGCGTCCGCCACCGCCGCCGGCGCGTCGCCTGATGAATTTCCAGCGTCCGGCGATTCCTCCGCCGGATCGGTATGACGTTGGTCAGCCATATGAACCTAGTTGGGATCCCGCAGAACCCGCGATACCGCCTGCGCCGCCCCAGCCACGACGGCGATCGCGCGCGGGTAGCGCATACGGGTCGGACCGATGACCCCGACCACGCCGGTGCCCGCTCCGTCGTCGTAGGTGGACACGATCAGGCTGAAAGGACGCAGGCTCGGATCCAGATGTTCGGCCCCGATGAAGACCGAGAGGCCCTGTCCGTCGATGTACTCGTCGAGAATCTGCAGCAGCTTCTGTTTTTCTTCGATCATCTGCAGCAGCGTCTGCAGCGTCGCCAGCGTCAAGCCGCTGGCATCGTCGAGGAGCGACGAAGCCCCCTCGACATAAATCGTTCGCCCGTCGGGAAGATCGGAGAACGTGGTCGTCGCGAGCCGCATCGCCCGGGCGCGCAGCGCGTCGAACAGCAGCCGTTCTTCGGTGATGCGCTCGAACACCGCCTCGCGCGCGCGATGCAGCGGCAGACCGGAAAACTCGCTGTTGAGATAGTTCGAAGCCTGGCGCAGATCGTCGGCCTCGAGCCGTTCGCCGACGTCGATGACCTTCTGAATCACGTGTCCGCCGCGCGCGACGATGATCACGAGAATGCGCGTGTCGCTGAGCGGTACGAACTCGACGCGGTCGAAGACCGCGACGGCATGCGCCGATCGGCTGGCAAACCCAATCGTGCGCGAGGCCTGCGACAGCACGTGTGAGACGTGCGGCAGGACGGAGTCGAGCAAGCGATCGGGGCTGTCGCGCCGCAGTCGGGCTTCGACTGCGGTCGCCGCATTCCGCGGCCGCTTGGTTTCGAGCAGGAGATCGACGTAGAAGCGATAGCCGCGATCAGTGGGCACGCGGCCGGCCGAGGTGTGCGGCTGCTGGACGTACCCTTCTTCCTCGAGGCGCGCCATGATGTTGCGCACGGTCGCCGATGAGACACCCAGCCCGGCTGCCGTCACGAGTAACGACGAGGCAACCGGTTCACCCGACGAGATGTACTCGCGCACGAGCGCCGCTAACACACGGCCTGCACGAGGGTTCATGTCGTGGCTCTGGTTCATCGGCGGTTCATACAGGAGTTAGCACTCTAAGCGACTGACTGCTAAGACATTATACATGGTTCGTTCCTGTTCGGTTGAACCAGCCACGGCTGAGGACTCCCGAAAAAGGCACGAGCCGCCCGAGAGTCCTGCTACTATCGACCGCCGTAGTGGGTGCGCCCCATCCGCCACCGCCGCGCCTCATTTGCCCTGCCTGTCTCAAGCAGGTGGGGGTCCTGCTGACAACCTCCACGGTCGAAGCCACCTATCTCTGGTGCGACGCGTGCGGGCACATCTGGAAGATTGCCTCCGCCTCGCTGACCAGGCACTAGCTCCGAAGACCGGATCTAAGATGCGCGGCACATGAACGCGCGGTTCGCGGCCGTGCCGCTCTCACTCCTCGCCGCCGTCGCGATCGTGGAAGCGGGCCTCGCGATCAACGGACGCTTCAACTACCTGGTCGCGTCCATGGCCGCCGACGCCGACGCCATCTGGGCGCTGCCGACCGGCACGCGGCTGTCGGTGCCGCACCCCGACTTGAAGGTCACGATCGAGGAGCGGCTCGACGATCAAGGTGTGCGCAACCACGCGCCGGTGCCGACTGCGAGGAAGTCCAACATCATCGGCGTGTTCGGCGACAGCTTCACGGAGAATCGGTATCTCGACGATCAGTTCACGCTGACGACGCTGCTTGACGGGACCACCGAACCGCAGGCACGGGTCGTCAACTACGGCGTGTCCGGCTACGGAGTCGACCAGGCGTATCTCCGCTACAAGAAGTTTGAAGATCACGACATTCGGCATGTCGTGTATCTCTTCTGTGCCAACGACCTTCGCAATCTGTCCGAGACGCGCCTTGCGCACGTGGTCGGAGACGATGTGGTGTTCCGGGCGCCGGAGGCGACGCTGGCAAGCACCACTCGCCGGGCGCTCGGTCGACTTCGCCTCACCTACCTCGTGCTGTGGGTCTATGCCAGATACGCTGGATCGACCGCTGCGAGCGACCTCGTCCGCCCCGACACCCGGCCGCGGCTGGTGGAGACACGGTCTCCGGATGCCGATCTGGACGCAACGCAGTGGGAGCACGTATTCAAGGTGGTCGTTCAGAAGTGGCAGCGCGAGGTCATCGCTCGTGGCCGCACGTTCACGGTTCTCGTCCTGCCGTTCGATCAACACACGGCGCTCGCGCGCACGCTGTTTCAGGATTTCACCGGTTCGGTGCTTTATCTCCAGCCGCGATTTGGCACCCCGGGTCCGATTCAATTCGCGAACGACGGCCATTGGAACGAATACGGGAACTTGAAGGCCGCCGAGATCGTCGCCGGCGTTGGGTGGCTCCCGTTTCATGACGCCATCGTCCGCCCGGAATTCCTGCAGGGAGCGAAAGCACGGATCGACGACTACTACCGCGCGCATCGATGAGCAACGCCCTCGTTTTACTCCGCGCGCAGGGCCGCCGTCGGATCGACCCGCGCCGCGCGCCAGGCCGGCCAGCCGACGGCGACGACCGCCACCACGGCAACGAGCGCGACCACGCTCGCGATCGTGAGGCCGTCGAGCGGCGTGACGCCGTACAGCAACGCCCGCAGCGCTCGGGTCACCGCGATGCCGCCGGCGAGCCCGAGCGCCGCGCCTGCCCCGGTGAGGAGACCACCCTCGCGGATCACGAGGCCGAGAATGCTGGCGGCCGATGCGCCCAACGCGAGGCGCACACCGAATTCCTGCGTGCGTTGAGACATGAGATAGGCGAGCGTGCCGTACAGCCCGACACCCGCGAGCGCCAGCGAGGCGACCGCGAACCCCGACAGCACCAGCATGGTGAACCGCGTGTTGTCGATTGACGCCTTGACGATGTCGTCCATCAGCCGGATGTCGAAGACAGGCCGGCCGGGGCCCAGCGCTTCGACGGTCCGTTTGATGGCGGGCCCGATGGTTGAGAGCGGCGCGCGCGTTTTGACGACGAGCGTTTGCTCGATCTCGTATACGTGAGACGGCACATAAATCACAGAGGTGCCGGAGTCGCGAATCTCACGCGCGCGAATGTCGCCTGCCACTCCGACAACCTCCAGCGGCTGTTTTGATTCACCGACCCCGAGCCGCTTGCCGATGGCCTCGCCGTTCCACAACAGTGTCGCCAATCGCTCGTCGACAACGACGACGCGACGGCGGTGCCGGACGTCGTCGTCTGAGATGTCTCGGCCCGCGCGCAGTGGAATCCCCATCACCCCGAAGTAGCCGGGCATGAGGCTTTGCAGCACGCCGATCGCGGGCGTCGGCTCTCGATCCTCGCTTCGCCAGACGCGCTGGGTGGCCTGGACCGGCGCCAGCGGGAGTGCGCCGCCGACGCTGGCCGCCTCGACGCCGGGCAGCTCGCGCACGCGGGCGATCGCATCCCGATAGAACGCCGAGCGGCGATCGATCGTCGAAAACGCCCCGAGGTTGAGCGGGATCCTGGCGGTGACGACGTGCGCCGGATCGAAGCCGATCGGCGCGTTGAGAAGATTGACAAAGGTACGCAGCATCAGGCCCGCAGCGATGAGCGGAACGATCGACAGCGCGACCTCGGACAAGACGAGGCCGCGATGCAGGCGGCGGCTCCGCAGCTGGAGCGAGCCCGCGCGGAGCGACTGGCCGTGCGCGTCGCGCGTGAAGGCGAGCGCGGGCACCAGGCCGAAGGCCATGCTCGAAATCACGGTCAATCCCGCCGTCCACACCATCACGACGCCGTCGATGGCGATCTCGGATTGACGCGGGACATGCACCGGCCGAAGCCAGTCCAGCACGCCGATCCCCAGGCCCGCCAGCAGCAAACCGCATCCGCCGCCGAGGACGGCGACGATCAGGTTCTCGGCGAGCAGCTGCTGTATCAGCCGGAGCCGCGTCGCGCCCAGCGCGCGGCGGACCGCGAGCTCGCGTTCCCGCGTCTTGGCGCGCGCCAGAAGCAGGTTGGCGACGTTGAGGCAGGCAATGAGATGGACGAACCCCACTGCGGCGATGAGCGCCATCAATGCCGGCTTCACGTCGCGCGTGACGGCGTCGCTGAGTGCCCGTACCGTCAGCCGCAGCCCGTTGGGGTACGCCGACGGGTGGCTGGCGACGAAACCCGCCGCCAAGGCGTCGAGCTCCGCCTGCGCCTCGGTGACTCTTGCCCCAGGCGCGATACGTCCGACCGCTGTCAATCCCCGATAGAGCAAGCCGGGCGAAAAGTCCCTGGGCAACAGGACGTCGACGCGTTCCTCAGCGTGGTTCCCTTCCGGAAGAACGAGCCGGAAGTCGGGCCGCAGTACGCCGACGACCTGCACATCGAAGTTGTTGACCATCAGCCGCTGGCCGATCACTCGAGGATTACCTTGGAAGCGGCGCCGCCACAGCTCGTGGCTGATGACGACCCCTTTGACGACGATGCCGTCCGCGTCTTCCTTGGTGACGAGCGTTCTCCCGAGCGTCAGCGGGATCGCGCCCAGGAGCGGCAGCAGATCGTCCGTCACTCTGGCTGCGGCGACGCGCTCCATCACGCCGTCGATCACGAGGCTCCCGTCACGTCCCTCAGCCTGGGCGGTGCTCGTGATCAGCCGGCTCTGTGCGCGCACGTCGAACACCGCGCCGCTTTGCGAGTACGCGCTCGGCAGGGCCCGCGTGTCGGCCTCGATGACGACGATGCCTGCAGGGTTCGGATAGGGGAGCGATCGCCAGAGCACGGCGTGCACCACGCTGAAAATCGCGGCGTTCAGGCCGATGCCGAGCGCGATGGTGAACACGACGACCGCCGCATAGCCGGGAGATCGCCAGAGCACGCGCGCGCCGCTTCGGGCGTCTCGCAACGCCGCCGAGATGGCAGAGCCGATGCGCACGTCGCGCACTCGCTCCTTGACCTGCTCGATGCCTTCGACCTCGATGAGCGCCGCGCGCGTCGCCGCCGCGGGCCCGAGGCCTTGCTGCTCGTAGGAATCGGCCCGCGCCTCCACATAGGCGCGGAGCTCGTCGTCGAGATCGCGATCGGCGTGTGCGGATCGGCGCAGGGCCCGAAGCCTCGCGAAGACCGTGCTGAGGATCGCCATGGCTACGATGACGATTCGAGCACCAGACTCATCGCGGCGACAATCCGCTGCCACGCCGCCTTTTCAGTCGAGAGATGGCGGCGGCCCTCGCGAGTCAGACGGTAGGACTTGATGCGGCGGCCCTTGGGAGGCGTTTCCCACTCGCCGCTGATCCATCCGTCCTGTTCCAAGCGGTGGAGCGCGGGGAACAGCGATCCGGCCTTGATCTGGAACGTCCCTCGCGTGGTCTGAAAAATACGCTCGGCGATCGCGGCGCCATGGAGCGGCTGCAGTTCGAGCGTCCGGAGGACGAGCAGATCCAGCGTGCCCTTGACCAGCGACGCGACGGGATCGGGCATGAGTAGAACTCCTTTATAGGAGTTCTATATAACATCGTCGGTCGAGCTGTTCAAGGGTGGTCAGCGAATGCCGGCGCGCGTCGCCAACTCGTGCGCAGCCGCGCGGGCGGCGGCGACGACTTCACGTCGATCCACGCGGACGGACTCGAAATCGTCCACGAGCACCGTGCCGTCGACGATCGTCGTGCGGACGTCGGGGCCGCGGGCGGCGTAGACCAGCGTCGAGTACGGATCGGGCCCCGGCGCCAGATGCGGACGGTCGCGATCCACGACGATCACGTCGGCGCGTTTGCCGACTTCGAGCGACCCGATTTCGTCCTCGCGGCCGAGCGTTCGCGCCCCGGCGCGCGTCGCCATCCACAGCACGTCCCGGGCCGGCAGGAAACCAGGGCCCTTCCGCGTTGCCTGCAGGATGGCGGCGAGCCGCATCTCTTCGAACATGTCGAGCCGGTTGTTGCACGCCGCGCCGTCCGCGCCGAGCGAGACGGTGATACCACGCGCGCGCATTTCGACAACCGGTGCGATGCCGGAGCCCAGCTTCAGATTCGAGCCCGGACAGTGCATCACCTTGACGCCACGGTCCGCCAACAGTTGCTGGTCCGCTTCGTCCGCCCACACGCAATGCGCCGTGCACAGCCGCGGCGAGGCGAGCTGCAGGCTGGCGAGATAGGCCAGGTTGGTCAGGCCGCCCGAGATCTCCTTGACGATCGCGATCTCGTCGCGCGACTCGGCGGCGTGCGTGTGCACCAGCGCGTTGTGCCGGTCGGACAGCCCGGCCACGGCCTCGAGCAGGTCCCGCGAGCAGGACACCGCGAAGCGGGGCGCGAACGCCGCGTGCAGACGATCGTCGGCCGCGCCGTGCCAGCGCGTGCGGATCGCCAGGCTTTCGTCGAGCGACCGCTGCGTGTCCTCCTGCAGCCGCGCCGGCACCTGCGCATCGAAGTCCATCATGCACTTGCCGACGGTCGCGCGCAGGCCGCTCTCGGCGACCGCTTCGAACACCACATCCGTGTCGTGCACGGTCTCCATCGTCAGCACCGATGTGGTGCCGCTGGCCAACAGCTCGATGGCCGCAAGTCGGGTCGAGGCGCGCAGCGTGGCCGGCGTGTGCGCGGCTTCCATCGGCCAGACGCGCCTCCGCAGCCAGTCCATCAGCGGCAGATCGTCGGCAAAGCCGCGGAAGAGCGTCTGACAGAGATGGATGTGCGTCTGGATGAGGCCGGGAAGCACGTAGCCTCCGCGCGCGTCGATCACACGGTCGTGCGGCTCGGAGATGTGCGGCGCGATCGCCGCGATGCGGCCGTCGACGATCGATACGTCGCCATCGACGATGTCGAAGCGATCGTTCATCGTGATGACGAGGCCGCCTCGAACGAGCAGCGACATCAGGCGTCGGACTTGAGACTTGACACTTCAGACTTGAGACTTGGAGGAGCCCATTTCATCGCTGCGGGGTGGGCCTTGCCGTGTTTGACGGCGATCAGCTCGGCGAGGATGCTGACCGCGATCTCCTGCGGCGTGACCGCGCCGATGTCGAGCCCGATCGGCGCGTGGACGCGCGTCAGCAGATCGGCCGGCATCTGTTCCTCGGTGAGCGCGTCGTAGATGCGGGCCACCTTCGCCCGGCTGCCGATCAGCCCGAGGTAGCGCAGGTCGCGCGGCGCGAGCGCGCGCAGCGCGTCGAGGTCGTTGGTGTGGCCGCGCGTCACGATCACCGCGTAGGCATGGGCGGGAATCGTCGACCGCTCGATCCACGCCGGGATGTCTTCGACGACGATTTCGGCGGCGGTGGGAAAGCGTTCGGTGTTCGCGAACTTCTCGCGGTCGTCGACGACGTGGACGCGAAACCCGACCTCGCTGGCCAGTCTGGCGAGATGAAAGCCGACGTGACCGGCGCCGATCACGTAGAGCTCCGGCGACGGTTCGATCGGCTCGATGTAGACGTCCATTTGTCCGCCGCAGATCAGTCCGGTTTCCTGCGCGAAGTCGTCCGACAGCTCGTAGTGCACGAGCTCCGGCCGGCGATGGGCGATCGCTTCCTTCGCCTTCCAGAACGCGTCGTTCTCGTAGCAGCCGCCGCCGATCGTCCCGACGATGCGGCCGTCGGCGAAGACGAGCATCTTCGCGCCCACGCGCTGCGGCGTGGAGCCGGTGGTCGAGACAATGGTGACGAGCGCCGCCGGCTCGCCGCGATCGAGCGCGTCGGCCACGGCGGCGAATACCTCGCGATTCACTGTCGTGATTATAGAGTCAGCGATGGAGATCGCACGTTTGAGTGGGCTCCGTTCCGGCCAGAAAGGCTTCGCGGAAGCTCTTCGGGCAGTGCGGCGTGACGAGCTTGCCGGTTTCCGGATCGATGTCCGCGAACGTGATGCCCTCGGGCACGTCGAAGGGGATGCTGGGACGGCCGGCCAGCGCGGTCTTCATGAACTGCGTCCAGATCGGCAGCGCCGCCTGCGCGCCGCT
>Ga0070688_100002074_pt1 | contig 10118 bp, 7 predicted proteins | sample KBSS13HmetaG_FD_64679 | JGI IMG/M metagenome (GOLD analysis project Ga0070688, IMG submission 64679) | Switchgrass rhizosphere microbial communities from Kellogg Biological Station, Michigan, USA - KBS S1-3H metaG | ecosystem: Host-associated > Plants > Roots > Rhizosphere ...
GTACGGGCAGACCGAATGCCAGCGCGCCTCGTATTTGCCGCCGGAACAACTCGACACTCGACCTGATTCAGTCGGGATCGCGATTCCTGGAACCTCGGTCCGCGTGATCGATGAGCGCGGCGAGCCCGTGCCCGCCGGCGCCGTTGGCGAGCTCGTCGTGCGCGGACCGCACGTCATGGCGGGCTATTGGAATCGTCCAGACGCCACAGCGCGCGTGCTCCGTCGGTCGCCGGCAGCGGCCGAACTGGAACTGTGCACCGGCGATCTGTTTCGAACCGACGCCGACGGTTTCCTGTATTTCGTCGAACGGCTGGACGACATCATCAAGTGCGGCGGCGAGAAAGTGGCGCCGCGTCGGGTCGAACAGGCGATCGCCGAGTTGCCCGGTGTTGCCGACGTTTCGGTATTCGGCGTCCCCGATGACGTGCTCGGAGAGATCGTGGCGGCGGTGGTCACGCCGGTCGATGGTACGGCGCTCACACGCGAACAGGTCCAGCGTCACTGTGCGAGGCGGCTGGACAGCCATCAGATCCCGACGATCGTCACCGTTCGCGACCGGCTGCCGACGACGCTGACCGGCAAGGTCAGCCGGCGGGCGCTCAGGCAGACCGCGATCGCGGAGGGATGGTCGGCGTGAGATCGGCCGGCGCCGCGCTCGAGTTGTCGCCGTCGGTGCTCGACATCGATGCGGCTGCCGTCGCGGAAGGCATCGCGAACGGGATGCGCGATCAGGTGTTCCATCAGCTGCGCCGCCGTGGCGTCGTCGTCGGACTCTCGGGCGGCATCGACAGCAGCGTGGTCGCGGGTCTGGCGGCGCGGGCGCTCGGCCCCGAGCGGGTCGTCGGCCTGCTGATGCCGGAGCGCGAGTCGTCTCCCGAGAGTGCGCGCCTGGCCGGCGACGTGGCCGCCGCTTTCTCGATTGGGACGGTTGTCGAAGACATCACCGGAATCCTCGAAGCCGCGGGCTGCTATCGGCGTCGCGACGCGGCGATCCGTTCCGTGCTGCCCGACTACGGCGAGGAACATCGGAGCAAGATCGTGTTGCCCGACCAAATCGGCCGGCCTGGCTATGCGCTCTTTTCGATCGTGATCCAGGCGCCAGGGAGCGAAGAGATTCGCGTGCGTCTGCCACTCGAGGCGTACCTCGAGATCGTGGCGGCTACGAACTTCAAGCAACGTGTCCGCACGATGACCGAGTACTACCACGCCGATCGCCTCCGCTACGCGGTGGCGGGAACCCCGAATCGCCTCGAGCACGACCTCGGATTCTTCGTCAAGCAAGGCGACGGCGCCGCCGACCTCAAGCCGATTGCCCATCTGTACAAGTCGCAGGTGTATCAGCTCGCGGAGTTCCTTGGTGTGCCCGACGCTATTCGGCAGCGGCCACCGACTACGGACACCTACTCGCTGGATCAGTCGCAGGAGGAGTTCTATTTCGGGCTGTCGCTCCCGCAGACCGACTTGCTGCTGTACGCCAGAGACCACGGCATCGCGCCGGAGGCGGCTGCCGACGCCTTGGGGCTGACGATCGACCAGACCACGCGCGCATACGGCGTCGTCGATTCGAAGCGCAACGCCGCCAGGTATCTGCTGATGCCGCCGTTGATGATCGCGCACGAAGAGGCGAGTCGGTGACCGTGACCCGCGCCGCGGTCGCGATCGGCAAGCTTCGACGCCTGCCGGCGCTGGTCGTGTTTCGCAAGGTGGCGCACGTACTGCCGTTCGTGCCCATCGACGTCACCAAACTCTGCTTTCTGAGGCTGGACTCCATGCCCCGGGTGTCGCCCGCGCTGCTGCGGGGGCGAGGTGTGGTGCGTCGCGGGACGTCCGCCGACCTCGACGACCTCACGGCGCTGCAGGACAAGCGATCGATTTTCGAATCGCGATTCGCCGCCGGCGATCACTGCGTGGTCGCGATTGCCGACGGACGAGTCGTTGGCTACGAATGGTTTTGCGAGCAGCCGGTCCATCTGGAGGGGGAGTGGCACTATCCGATCCGGATTCCCGCCGGCTGCGTGTACGCCTACGACGCGTTCATCGACCCCGGTTTCCGGAACGGCGGCGTCTGGCTGCGTTTCAAGGCGTACCTGGGCGACTGGATGGCCGCGCACGGGAAGCGCACCGTGATGACGTTCGTCGAACACGGCAACGTCGCGTCGTGGCGCACGCATCTGCGGTTCGGCTTCGTGCCGAGCGTGACGGTGCTGGCGGTGAGGATCTTCGGCAAAACGTTTTTCAAGGAAGAGCTTGTCGGCGGCCAGGAATTCATACACTGAAGGCATGCAGCTTCACATCGCGCGCCTCTGCCTCGACTGCGAGGAGATCCACGACCAGCCGGCGTGTCCGATCTGCGCCTCGGAGTCGTTCGCCTACATCAGCCGTTGGGTTCCCGCTCCCGAGCGACGCCACTATCCGCGCCCGGTCATCCCGGCCGAAGCGGCCAATACCTATCGCCAGTTGCTCGACGCGGACCGGCAACAATCCGGCGCCATGCGATGGGTGAGACGCGGCGTGCTCGGCGTCGCGGCGCTCGGGATGGCGGGATGGGTGTTTCGACGCAACGCCACTGACTCAAATTCCTCGCGATCCGTGTTAACGTCCACGCCGCTGCAGCGACGTGACACGACTGAATCCACGCGGACCGATTGACCTCACGGGACGCGTCGCCCTGGTCACCGGCGCCGCCCGCGGGCTGGGCCGCGCCGCGGCCGTTGGTCTGTACGAGCGTGGCGCATCCGTCGCGGTCAACGTGCGTGGCGCCGAACGCGCCTCCGAGGTGGCGGCGTCGTTGGGCGAGCGCGCACTGGCCGTGCCGGGAGACATCGCCGCCCCGGGCGCTCCACAGCAGATCGTGCAGCGCGTGCTCGACCGCTTCGGCCGCCTGGACATTCTGATCAACAACGCCGCGCTCGCGCTCTCGACGCGATTCGCCGATCTCCATGCCGACGAGTGGCGGGCGGCGCTGGACGTCAACCTCACGGCGCCGTTCCTGCTCATCCAGGCTGCGCTGCCGGCGATGAAGGCGCGGCAGTTCGGCCGCGTCATCAACATCTCCTCGTCCGCCGGCCGCATGGTGAGCACCCTTGGCGGCGCGCACTACACCGCGTCAAAGGCGGGGCTGCTCGGCCTGACGCGAGCGGCTGCCAAGGAACTGGGTCCGCTCGGGATCACCGTGAACGCGATCTGTCCCGGCATGATCGACACCGAACTGACCCACGAACACGCCGCGCCCGAACTGCTCGAGCGCCTCGCGGCGGGGTATCCCATTCCGAGACTGGGTACCGCGAACGAGGTGGCCGATCTCATCTGCTTTGTCGCGTCGGAGAGCGCCGGGTACATCACCGGAGCGTCGTTCGACATCAACGGCGGCGACCTCATGATGTAGCGAGATGGTCTGAATGAAGCCAGGGACGAAGGTTCTCGTGTCTCTTGGAGCCGCGATCGTCATTGGTGCGGCGATTGCGGCGACCGGGAACGGTCTCGCGCTCCGCATCGCGGACGGCGTCGCTCCCATCGGCTCGCTGTGGGTGAACGCCATCCGCATGACGGTCATTCCACTGATGGTGTCGCTCATCATCACAGGTATTGCCTCCGCAGCCGACGTGCAGTCGGTCGGACGGTTGGGGGTGCGCACGCTCGTCGTGTTCATCCTCCTGCTCGCTGGCATGGCGGTTGTGATCATGCCGCTCGCGCCGCCGGTGTTCGCCCTTCTTCCCGAGGGCGCGCGGCCCACGCTGCCGCCAGGCGCCGCAGAGGCGGCGCACGAGCTGACGAGCAGTGGGCAGGCGCAGTCGTTCGGTTCGTGGGTCGGCTCGCTGTTGCCGGCCAACCCGATTGGCGCCGCGGCCAACGGCGACATGGTGCCGTTCATCCTGTTCGTGTTGCTGCTGGCGATAGCCATCGCCAAGAGTTCCGACGCCTCGCGCACGACGCTGGTGGTGTTCTTTCGCGCGCTGGGCGAGGCGATGATGACCCTGGTGAGCGGCGTGATCTGGCTGGCGCCGATCGGCGTCTTCGTGCTGGTGCTGCCGCTCGCCGCTCACGCGGGGGCCGCGCTCGTCGGGGCCATCGGCTTCTACATCGTCGCGTATTCCGTCGCCTCGGTGGCCTGCATCGCACTTCTGTACCCCGTCGTGCGTCTTGCAGCCGGCATTCCGATGGCCCGTTTCGCGAAAGCGGTGCTGCCGGCGCAGCTGATAGCGTTCAGCTCGAGTTCGTCGATCGCGTCGTTGCCGGCGCTGGTCCAGGCTGCGGAGAAGGACCTTGCGCTGCCGCTCAACGTGACCGGATTCACACTGCCGCTGGCCGCGGCGATGTTCAAGATCGCCGCCCCCGTGTCGTGGACTGTCGGGGCGCTGTTCATCGGGTGGTTCTACAACGTGCCGCTGCACGCGACGCAGTTGGCAATCATCGCGTTCGCGGCCGTGTTCCTCGGTTTCGCCGCGCCTGGCATTCCCCGAGGCGCGTTCATCATGCTGACGCCGTTGCTCGTCGCGGTCGGACTTCCGGCCGAAGGGGTGGGCATTCTCATCGCCGTCGATGCGATTCCCGACACCTTCGCGACGGTGCTGGTGTCCACGGGCAACCTGGCGGCGACGGCAATCGTGGCGCGCGCGTGACCGCTCGTGCGCTCGCCGCCGCCAGGGGACTGGCTGCGCCGTACTGGAGCGCATCGCGCCTGCATCGCTACCAGTCGGCACGCTTGCGCGCCCTCGTGCAGCATTGCTGGCAGTCGGTCCCGATCTACCGCCGGACCCTCGAGCGGGCGCACATCGATCCGAATCGCTTCCGCGGACTCGAGGATCTGCCGACCCTGCCGATCATGACCCGCCTGGAGATGCAGCGCGCGGACATCGAGGAGGTGACGGCGCGATCGCTGGTCCCGTCGAAGTGGGTGATCCATCGCACCAGCGGGAGTTCGGGCGCACCGCTGACGATTCGCCGCACCGCCTCCGAAGAGTGGCTCGTGCGAGCGTTCCGTCTGCAGACGCGCCTGCGGCAAGGCCTGCGGCCGTGGCACCGCCAGTTCCACGTCGGCACACCGCGAGAGTCGAACTTCGGGCAGGGCCGAATCTGGAATCGGCTTGGCCTGCTTCGCAAGGAGGTGGTCGCCTCGGAAGCGCCGGTCGCCGACGTGATCCGGCGCATGACCGCGGCCCGACCCGACGCGATCAGCGGGTACTCCGCGGCGCTCGCCGCGATCGCAGCGGCGCTGACGGACGAGGACCGCCGGCGCGTGCGTCCGCGTCAGGTGAGCTGCGGCGCGGAGACCGTCCCGGCGGACATGCGTCGCACGATCGAAAACGGATTCAAGGCCACACTCTTCGTCGGCTACGGCGCGCACGAGTTCGGCGAGATCGCGGCGGATTGCGGGCGCGTCGAGGGTCTGCACGTGTGCGGAGGTTCTGTCCTCGTCGAGCTCCTGCGTGACGGACAACCCGTCGCCGAGGGCGAAGTCGGCGAGGTGGTGGTCACCAATCTCCACGCGTACGCGATGCCGTTTCTCCGCTACCGCCTGGCCGACCTGGCGCGACGAGGCCCGGATCCGTGTCCCTGCGGCGCGCCGTTCGCGACGCTGCAGGAAGTGCAGGGACGAACCGCCGACATGTTTTACCTTCCCGAGGGGCGACAACTGCATCCGTACGAACTGCTGGAGCCGCTGGTCGACCACTCGCCGTGGCTGCGGCAATATCAACTGGTGCAGGAACGATCGGATCTGATTCGCGTGCGCCTCGCCGGTCTCGAACAGGCGACGGCAGAACAACGCGAGCAGCTCCAACGTCGCCTGGCTGAGGCGTGCGGCGGCGGTGTGCGCATCGAGCTGGAAGGTGTCGACGAGATTCGCCCCGAAGCGAACGGCAAGTTCAAGCTGTACTACCGTCGCTGTTGAGCTGGCGCGCACGCGATCGGTCCTAGAATTGGGCTCGCGATGACGGACCGCACGCACGATGCATCCGGCAGCGCGCCGGCGTCGCTCACCGGCCGACAGCTCGGCAGCTATCACGTCCTGTCGCTGCTCGGCGCCGGCGGAATGGGCGAGGTCTATCGCGCCCGCGACGCCAAGCTCGAACGCGACGTCGCGATCAAGGTCGTGACGCCGTTCTTCGCCGACGATCCCGAGCGGCTGCGGCGCTTCGAACGCGAGGCCCGCCTCCTCGCCGCATTGAACCACCCGCACATCGGCGCGATCTACGGTTTTGAAGAGATCGAATCGGTTCGCTTCCTCGTCCTCGAGCTCGTGGATGGTCAAACACTCGCCGATCGGATCGCAGGTGCGACCCACGGCCTTCCACTCGACGAAGCGCTCGCCGTCGCGCAGCAGCTGGCCGCGGCGCTCGATGCGGCGCACGAGAAAGGCGTCATCCATCGCGATCTGAAACCCGCGAACGTCAAGGTCACTCCTGAGGGCATCGTCAAGGTCCTCGATTTCGGGCTCGCCACGATCGACACGCCCGACAAGGCCGATTCGGATTTGAGTCGCTCGCCGACCGTGACGGTGCACGGGACGCGCGCGGGCGTCATCCTGGGAACCGCTGCGTATATGAGCCCGGAGCAAACGCGCGGCCGGGCGCTCGACAAGCGCACCGACATCTGGGCGTTCGGCTGCGTTCTCTACGAGATGCTGACCGGACGCGCGGCCTTGGCCGGCGACACGGTGTCCGACACCATTGCCGCGATCCTTGGACGCGAGCCCGATTGGGCCGCGCTCCCGGCGTCGACGCCCGCCGGCGTTCGGCGGTTGTTGAAGCGATGCCTCGAGAAGGATACGAAACGCCGGCTGCGCGATATCGGCGATGCGCAGGTCGACCTCGAGTCGGCGATCGGCGATGCGGCCGCACCACGCGACGCGAGCGGTCGTACGTCGACCGTGCCGGTGCGACGGCTGCGTCTCGCCGTCGCTGTCCTTGGCGCGTTGTTGATGGTGAGTCTGGTGGCGGCGACGGCACCGCTCTGGAAAAAAACGGCGCCGCCTCCTCCGGAGCCGGTGCGCCGGTTCTCCATGGAGCTTGGCGACGTGCGTCCCGTCATCTCGCCAGACGGCCAGCATATCGCCTACCGATCGCAAGGCAAGCTGTGGATCCGCGACGTCGGCAGTGAGACGCCGCGGGAGATCCCGGCCGGAGCGGGGCCCGGCGGCTACTATTCGGACGCCGCGTATTACCTGACGTGGTCTCCGGATAGCCGGGATTTGGTGTTCCTGGCCGACAAGGAGCTCCGGCGCGTATCGGTGGGTGGAGGCGGAGCGGCCGCGACGATTTGCGTGCTACCTGAAGGCCGCGCGACCGGTCGTCAGGTCGGCGGCATCGCCTGGAGCCGCGACGGCGAGACGATTGTCTTCAGCCGCTACGGGGAAGGCATCTACCAGGTGTCCACCCGGGCCGGCGCGCCAACCTTGCTGTGGAAGGAAGAGCATGCGGACGATTTACTGCTGTTCGACACGCCGCAGGGGCGAGCGGTTGTGTTCGCGGTGCCCGCGGCAGGACACTCCCTGATTTTGCGAACCGCAGATGGACAACGAACAGTGCTTGCACAGCTCGCGTCGAGCTGGCCCGAGCTGGCCTACTCGCCCTCGGGGCACATCCTCTATCGGCAGGATCCGGTCGACAGTCCGTCGATCTGGGCGCTGCCGTTTTCCGCAGCGACGCTCACGACGCAGGGGAAGGCTTTTCTGGTGCAGCGGTCGGGCCAGGGGATGAGTCTGTCCGCGGACGGGACGCTCGTCTACCTCGACACCGGCCGGATCCGCAGCCAGCGACTGGCCTGGCGCGATCGCGCCGGAACGATCCTCGGGCAGTCCGGTCACGCGCACGAAACCATCGACACTCTCTCTTTGTCACCCGACGGCACTCGCGCGATCGTCATGGCTCAAGATGGTGGCAAGGCAGAGTACTGGCTCTACGACCTGCAGCGCTTCGACCGCACGCGCTTCGAACTCGGGCGCGAAGCGGACAACGCGCGAAAAATGTACGCTTTTTTCTCCGGCTCAGGTGACGAGATCGTCTACACGCTCATGAAAACGCCGGCCAAGACCGTCGTCTTTGCGCGGCCGGCCGAGGGATTCGGTGAGGCGCGCGCGTTGTGGACGCCAGACGGATTCAACGTCGCGCAGGCGAGCTCACGCGATGGGCAGCTTCTGGTCGGTGCCGGCAGCGCCCCCGGGTCACCGGCTGTCGATCCCACGCTCGGTATCTGGCTCTGGCGACGTGGCACGTCGGGCGCCAACGGCGAAGCCGTCAATTTTTCGAAGAACACAGCGCGCGAATTGGCCATGGCGCTGTCGCCCAACGGCCGATACCTCGCCTACACCTCGGACATCGGCGGGCAACTCGAGATCTACGTCCGTCCTTTCCCGGAAGGGCGAGGACGCTGGCAGGTGTCGACACAGGGCGGAGGCGCGCCGGCGTGGGGACGCGATGGCCGAGAATTGTTCTTCGCGGACGGCAATGCGCTGACGCGCGTGGACGTGTCGACGGCCGGCGATTTCTCCATGAAATCGCCGGAGACTCTGTTCGAACATCCGACGCTTCGCATCTCCGCGGCGCCGGGGGCACGCTACGGCGTCAGCCGCGACGGCCAGAAGTTCCTGACTGTTGAGACGGAACGCGACCGAACGACGCCCGTCGTCCGTTACGTGCAGAACTGGTTGGCTGATTTCGATCAGTCCGGATCGCGATGAGTGCAACGAGCGAGCGAGTTGGAGTGCGTTGTTGCGCAACTGAGACGGAACAACGCCACGCCGATACTCAGAATGCTGTCTCATCCGGCCAATAAACTAACTCATCCGATCACTCTCAAATTTTCCGCACGTCTTTGAACGGACATCTTGAGACACGGCCGGATCAGCGCCGACAACGCTACATGTTTGTGTGTTGACGGCCTCCGCACCGCGGCGCTAGTGTTCTGCCCCGCGCGATGCGTCCCATCCTCTTTTATCTGCCGTTCGGACTTCCGCTCTACGCCTACGGCGCGATGTTGACGCTCTCGGTGATCGCCGGACGCATGCTGGCCGTTCGCCTGGCCGCGCGCGCAGGGATCGATCCGCGGTTGGCCGATCGATGTTCACTGTGGACGTTTGTCGGCGCCCTCGTCGGTGCCCGGCTGCTCTACGTCGTCACCAATCTCGATCAATTCGATTCCGTGATCGATGTCGTGCGCTGGTGGAAGGGCGGGGTCGTCGCCTACGGAGGATTTCTCGGCGGGTTGGCCGGCTCGATCGTCTTTTGCCGGATCCATCGCGTGCGCCTGCTCGTCTGGGCCGACTGCGCGATTCCCTCCGTGTGCCTCGGCCTCATCGTGACGCGCGTTGGTTGCTTTCTGGCCGGCTGTGATTTCGGCCGGCCGTGGGATGGACCGTGGGCCGTCCGCTTTCCGGCTGGCTCGCCGGCCGTCGTCGAGCAGACGCTGCTCGGCCTTCTTCCGCGAGGCGCTCTCCAGTCGCTTCCGGTTCACCCCACGCAGCTGTACGAATCGCTGGCCGGCGTCGTGCTGCTCGCCGGCGTCATGGCCGTCCGAAGGCGGCAGGCGCGCCCGGGACAAGCGCTCGCGGTGTTCGCCCTCGGCTATGCGGTCTTGCGCTATCTGATCGAGATGGTCCGCGCCGATCCCAATCGCGGGAGTCTGGGGCCGTTCTCGACGTCGCAAGTCATCGCGCTGGTCACGTTTCTCTCGGCGTCGGCGTTCCTGTATCTGCGCGGCAGACAGGCTGACGGCGCTCGCTCCACTCCGGCTGTCACCGTATGAGGAGGATTGCTCCATGTTCGATTCGTTGAAGTCGAAGGTGCGGAGGCTGGGCGCCGGCTGGTATTGGGCGCTCGTCCTTCTGGTGCTTCCCGGGTGTTTTCTCGATGCGACCGGACTCCCCCAACAGCACGAATTCGATCCGGGCGATCTGCCGCACGGGGACGCGATCATGTGCGACATTCGGTCGGCCGAACAGCCGCACTGCGCGTCGCAGACTGAAATCGACCTGGGCGTTCGCCTCGAAGACGCCGCCATCGCGCTCGCGACGGGTCAACAGGGGTTGGCCCTCGATTTTGCGTCGCCCGCCGCGCAGAGTTGCCCTCTTGGCGCGATGGTGATCCCGTTCCAAGGCGACTTCCCCAATGGCCAGGCGGTGT
>Ga0070688_100002078_pt1 | contig 10109 bp, 9 predicted proteins | sample KBSS13HmetaG_FD_64679 | JGI IMG/M metagenome (GOLD analysis project Ga0070688, IMG submission 64679) | Switchgrass rhizosphere microbial communities from Kellogg Biological Station, Michigan, USA - KBS S1-3H metaG | ecosystem: Host-associated > Plants > Roots > Rhizosphere ...
TGGTCGCCCCAGGAATCGATCCTGCCGCCGGCCGCGGCACAGCCGCCACCGTCGCCGCCGGAGCGCCACCCGCTCGAGGAGTACGGCCAGCTCGAGCCGCAGGTGCAGGCGGAAAACTTGTGGGCGCTGCCGCTCGACGGCGCGCAGGGCGAGGCGCCGGTCGATCTCGATGCGCATCACCCTGCGGTGCAGCGTCATCAGGCCCACGACGAGCCGAACGACCATTCGATGCCGCGGCGGCCGCCGCGGTCGTACGGCAAGATGATCCGGATCGGGCTCGTGCTGACGCTGATCGCCGCGGTCGGCTCGCTGCTGTTCTGGCAGCGATCCAACATCGTCGAACTCGCCGGCGGCGCCATGGCGCTGTTCCGGCCGTCCAGCGCGCCGCCGCGCGAGGCTGCGACGCCGGCGCGGCCCAAGATCACCGATCGCATCGGCCAGCCGTCGTCGCAGTCGAGCGGGCCGCCGGTGGCGCAGCGTGTCGTGCTGTATGAGGAAGAGCCCGACGATCCGGCCGGCAAACGCTTCGTCGGCACCGTGCTGTGGCGCACCGAGATGCGACCGGCGTCGCCGGGTCGTCCGCCGGAGCTTGCGGTGCGCGGCGACGTCGAGGTGCCGGAGCGCAAGATGAGCGTGACGCTGTCGTTCCGCCGCAACACCGATGCGTCGCTGCCGGCGAGCCACACCGTCGAGATCGTGTTCACCCTGCCGCCGGATACCACGTCGGGCGGTGTTCAGAAGGTGCCCGGCGTGCTGATGAAGCAGGCCGAGCAGACCCGCGGCGTGCCGCTCGCGGGCCTCGCGGTCCCGGTGACGCCGGGATATTTCCTGATCGGGCTGTCGTCGCTGGAGAGCGACATGCAGCGCAACGTACAACTGCTCAAGGAGCGGTCCTGGTTCGATATCCCGATTATCTACAACAACAACCGCCGCGCCATCCTGGCGCTGGAGAAGGGCACGCCGGGCGAGCAGGCGTTCAATCAGGCTTTTGCCACGTGGAAGCAGTGACGGCGGCCTAACTGTCATTGCGAGCGAAGCGAAGCAATCTCCCCACTTGCGCCGCCCGCTTGGCGGAGATTGCTTCGTCGCGCTGCGCGCTCCTCGCAATGACAGCGGATATTGCCGTGCGGTCTTGCGAAGCGAAGCAATTCTCGCCGCCATTGAAGCGCGGGGGACTACTTCCCCTTCAGCCCGGCCTTGTCGACCACCTCGTCCCAGCGCTTGAGCTCGGCCGCGACGTCGCGCTGGAACGGCTCGCCGGCGATGTTGGTCGGCTCAAAGCCAAGCTGGGTGAGCTTGCCCTTGATCTCCGGATCGTTGGCGACCTTGAGCACGACGGCTTCGAGCCGGTCGGCGACCGGCTTTGGCGTCCTGGCCGGAACGAAGAAGCCGGTCCACACGCTGACCGAGAATCCCGGATAGCCGGACTCGGCCGCGGTCGCGACCTTCGGCAGCGCCGCCGACCGCTCCGGCGTCGTCACCGCGATGCCCTTCATCTTGCCGTCGGCGACGAGCGTGACCGCCGGCGCCAAGGTCACCATGGCGAGGTCGATCTGCCGGCCGAGCAGCGCGGTCAGCGCCTGCGCCGCGCCCGGAAACGGGATGTGCTCGAGCGTCACGCCGGCGAGCGAGCCGAACAGATAGACGCCGAGCAGATGCGGCACCGAGCCTGCGCCGGGCGAGCCGTAGTTCAGCCGCCGCGCCTTGGCGGCCGCGACCAGCTCCGGCAGCGTGTTGGCGGCAAAGTCGGGCTGCGCCGTGATGATGATAGCTTGCGGCGCCACGCTCGCCAGCGCCTTCAAGTCGCGCGCGATGTCGAGGCCGGCGTTGGGGCTCATCACCTGCGCGACCACCATCGAGTTCGACGCGATCAGCACGCTCAAGCCGTCGGGCTCGGCGCTCGCCACCTGCTTGCCGGCGATGAGGCCGCTGGCGCCGCCGCGGTTTTCCACCACCACGGTCTGGCCGAGCAGCGCGCTCATCTTGTCGGCGAACAGCCGCGCCACCGCGTCGACGCCGCCGCCGGGCGGAAAGCTGACCACCAGCCGCACCGGGCGATTGTCCTGCGCGATGGCCGGAATGGCCGCAAATAGAAGCAGGCTGCAAAGGATGCCAACCGCGCTTGCTATCCGCCGCATCGCCGCGCCCTCCCGTTGACCGCAGGCCGAAGCCTAACGGCCGTGTGAGAGCGCTTCAATCAGGTCAAGTTCGGGTTCGGCGGCCGAACAGGAAGTTCCACGGGGACTCCGACGGCGCGGACGCCGACGGCGCGGACTCCGGCGGCACGGACTTCGGCGGTTCAGGCTCCGCCGGCGCGGGCTCCACCGGCTCGGACTTCAGCGATGCGGGCTCCGGCGCCGCGGACTCCAATGAGACCGCTTCAGACGTGTCGTCCAGATCGATGTCATCCAGATCGACGTCGTCGTCGATCGGCAGGCTCTTCCGCAGCGAGCCGCTGGCAAGCGTGATCTTCTGCCGCGCCACGTATTGCGAGGCGACCGGCGGCGGCGGCGCGGTCTCGCGCGACCGGGCAAACAGCGCCGCGCCCGCGGTGCCGCCGACCGTTTCGAGATCGTAGAGGTTGCAGGTCGACGCGATGGCGAGGCCGATCCCTTTCAGGTGGCCGCGGCGATAGCAGTACATCGCCAGCGCGGCGCGCACGTCGGGGCTCACGGTCGCGATCAGCTCCGGCAGGCCGTTCTTGTTGGCCCGATAGAGCTCGCCCAGCAAGTCATCGGTGACCGGGCAGGGGTCGCTGTCCGAATCGCGGCTGATTCGCATGGCCTCCCTTCGAACACAAACCGCGGCAATTGCAAATGCGTGTTTGTGGATCGATCCGATTATGGGCGCGGGGTGTTGTCCGGCTGCACCAGCAAGGTGAAGCGGGGAACCCGGGTGCTGGCCCAGCTGTACATGGCTTTCCAGCACACCTGGCAGTTGGCGTAGCTCACCTGCCGGAACGAGATGTGCGTCATGATCATCTCGTATTCGGCCGAGCAGTGCGGGCATTTGAAGATCGTCATGGTCACCGTATGCGCCGGTTCGGCGGCCACCTCAAGCAGGTATGGCCGAACCGGCGACCGATTCCTGCTATCCTGCGGCCGGACATGGCGAGCGATCCCAAAAGCTTCAAGGAAACCGCTCTCGAAGCGGAAAATGCCGATCTCCGGGACCTGCTGGCGCAAGCCGGCCTCGACGCGGCGCGCATCCTGAAGCAGGCCGGCATCGATGCGACCGAGAATGAGGTCGCCAAGCGCTTGCAGCGTCTGCTGCTGGAGGAGCTGCATCATCGCGTGAAGAACACGCTGGCGACGGTGATCGCCATCACGTCGCAGAGCCTGCGCAACGCCGCGAGCCTGGAGGAGGGTCGAACAGCCGTCGAGAGCCGGCTGATTGCGCTCGGCCGCGCCCACGACCTGCTGCTTCAGGCGCACTGGAGCAGTGCGAAGCTCGCCGATGTCATCGGCTTCGCCATCGAACCGTTCGAAAGCCGGGATGTCCCGCGATTTGCCGTGCAAGGCACGCCGCTTGAGATCGGCGCCAACGCCGTGCTGCCGATCACGCTGTCGCTCAACGAGCTCTGCACCAATGCCGTGAAATACGGCGCGCTGTCCAACGGCGCCGGACGGATCGAGATTGCCTTGGCGGTCGACGACACTGCGCTGAAGCTGATGTGGACCGAGCGCGGCGGGCCGCCGGTGCGGGAGCCGACGCGGCGCAGCTTCGGCACCCGCCTGATCGAGCGTCTCGCCGAGCAGCTGCATGGCGGGGTTCGATTGAAATACGAGCCGGCGGGTTTCGTCTACGAACTGGCCGTTCCGCTGAACGCACTCCGCGCGCCCCCTGCGGTCTAGAGCGCGATCGCACCAAGGAGCAACGCACTCTCAAAAGCAGCGCCGCTTGCGATCGCGCCAAAGAAAACGCCGCCCTGCGGCGGCGTTTCGCTTGTCGAATGTTCCGCGCCTCAATGCGCGGGGATGGCCTGCGGCGCCGCCGGCGGCGTTTCCATCGCCGCCACCTTGTTCTTCACCGCCTTCTGCACCTTCTCGAAGGCGCGCACCTCGATCTGGCGCACGCGCTCGCGGGAGACGCCGAACTCCTCGGCCAGCTCCTCGAGCGTGACCGGATCGTCGGCCAGCCGCCGCGCCTCGAAGATGCGGCGCTCGCGCTCGTTAAGCACGCCGAGCGCCGACGACAGCGCCTTGCGGCGGTTGTCGAGCTCCTCGTGCGCGGCCATCACGGTTTCCTGGCTCTCGCTGTCGTCAGCAAGCCAGTCCTGCCATTCGCCGGAGTCGCCGTCCTCGCGGATCGGCGCGTTGAGCGACGCGTCGCCGCCGAGCCGGCGGTTCATGTCGATCACGTCCTGCGTGGTGACGCCCAGGCGCTTGGCGATGATGTCCACCTGATCGGGGCGAAGATCGCCCTCCTGCAGCGCGGAGATCTTGCTCTTGGCCTTGCGCAGGTTGAAGAACAGCTTCTTCTGGTTCGCGGTGGTGCCCATCTTCACGAGCGACCACGAGCGCAGGATGTATTCCTGGATCGACGCCTTGATCCACCACATCGCGTAGGTGGCGAGGCGGAAGCCCTTGTCGGGCTCGAACCGCTTCACCGCCTGCATCAGGCCGACGTTGCCTTCCGAGACGACCTCGGAAATCGGCAGGCCGTAGCCGCGATAGCCCATGGCGATCTTGGCGACCAGGCGCAGATGGCTGGTGACGAGCTTGTGCGCGGCGTCACGGTCGCCGTGCTCGCGCCAGCTCTTGGCCAGCATGAATTCCTCCTGCGGTTCCAACATAGGGAACCGCCGGATCTCTTCGAGATATCGGGTAAGACCGCCTTCAGCGGTCATGATCGGCAAAGCCGCAGTACGGGCCATGACAGCGCCCTTTCCTTATGTTTGCCCCCGGATTATCCGGCAGGCGATGTGCACCGCCGCTCCCCGAGCCGACGGCGCCGACACTGCTGTATGGCCGCTACCCCGACCGTACCGCAATGCAGCATTATAACGAACCGATTGGGGCAAAAGGAAGTAAAACCGCTTCACACCCTCGTGACCCCCGCTAGCCTTTCGTCGCATCCCTCAAGCCATTGGTCGGACACGGCTTTTAGGGACACCACGGGGCGCTCAACCGGCCGGCAGACTGTGGTGTAAACGGACCAGCGGGCCGGGTAGTTCCGATCGGAACTCCAGCCTTTTCCCGCTCGTCGGGTGTTCGATGGCCAGTAGATAAGCATGCAGGGCCTGCCGTCCAAGGGCCTTCAGCGCCTCCTGCGCCGCTTCGGGCAGCCGGGTCGCCTTGGTCTTGAAGCCGGTGCCGTAGGTGGCGTCGCCCAGGAGCGGATGGCCGGCATGCGCCAGATGGACGCGGATCTGGTGGGTGCGGCCGGTCTCCAGCCGGCACTCGATCAGGCTCGCCACCGGTTTGCCGTCCTTGCCCTTGAAGCGCTCCAGCACCTGCCAATGGGTGATGGCGTGGCGGCCGTCCGAGCGGACCGCCATGCGATCGCGGCTCTTCGGGTGGCGGCCGAGCGGTTCGTCGATGGTGCCCTTCGGCCGGGTTGGTGCGCCCCAGACGAACGCGAGATAGCCGCGCCGTAAGGGGCCGGTGCGGCCATGGTCGGCGAACTGGGCGGCCAGCGCCTGGTGGGCGCGGTCGGTCTTGGCCACCACCATCAGCCCGGTGGTGTCCTTGTCGAGCCGGTGCACGATGCCCGGGCGCTTCACCCCACCGATGCCGGACAGGCTGTCGCCGCAGTGCGCGATCAGCGCGTTGACCAGCGTCCCGGTGGCGTGGCCCGCCGCCGGGTGCACCACGAGGCCGGCCGGCTTGTCGATGACGATGATGGCGTCATCCTCGAACACGATGTCGAGCGGGATGCTCTCGCCGCCGGGCGCGGCCGGCTCGGGCTCTGGCACCGCGACGGTGACGGTCTCGCCCAAGTTGACGCGATAGCCTGGATCGCGGATCGTGCGGGCGCCGATGCTTACCGCGCCGTCGAGGATCAGCGCCTTGAGACGGGTGCGCGACAGCGCAGAGGCTTGGTTTGCGAAGGCTTGGGCCAGCACGCGGTCGAGCCGCTGGCCGGCCTGCTCGCCGGCGACCTTGATCGTTTCCTTGCTCGCCTGCGGCATGCCGTCATTCTCGATTGTCATCGCCCGCGAAAGCGGGCGATCCAGTACCCACAGAGTTGCCTCCAGCGGCACGGCATGGCTCCGACCGCCCCCTTGCGATTACTGGATGCCCCGCTTTCGCGGGGCATGACAGCCGAGAGGAATGCTTCCGCACAACGCAATCATGCTCTAAGAGCTTTGGTCAATGAGCACGCAATGAGCACCCAAGACGACGCCGAACCGCCGCTTCCCCCCGAGCAGCAGAAGATCGTCGCCCGGGTGCGATGGCTGATGCTGATCTCCGGCTTTGCCACCCTGCTCGGCATCGCCGTCGTCGTCGGCGTCATCGGCTATCGCTTTTTCCGCGCCAATGGAAGCGTGGCGCCGGCCGAGGTCACCGCGCTCTTGCCCAAGGGCGCCAAGGTGACGGCGACCGCGGTCGCCGACGACCGCATCGCGGTGACGATCGAGCAGGGCGGCATGGTCGAGGTGCGGACCTTCGACCTGAAGACGCTGAAGCCGACCGGACGGCTCCGCTTCGCCACCGAGCCCTAGGGGTTGCCGAAAACCTCTCCCGCGTCATTCCGGGACGCCGCCATCAGCGCGTTTACGCACGTCTTCGACGCGCTATGGCGGTGGGCACGGAATCCAGACGAGCGGAAAATCCCGATGTTCTGGAGACCGGCTTGCTCCCGCCAGGGAAGGGCGCTATTTCAAATGCCTTGCCGGACGCTCCCTTCGTCTAGCGGTTAGGACGCGGCCCTCTCAAGGCTGAAACGGGGGTTCGATTCCCCCAGGGAGCGCCAGCGTTTTCAATAGCTTAGAGATCGCTGGCAAAAGTCGTCTAATATCCGTCGACTTTGAACAGGCTGAACGGCTCGCCGGGTTTGCGGCCCGCAGACTTTTCTTCTTTTGGGGTCATTGGGTTTCGAAGTCGAACGGCACGGGCTGCGTTACCGAGCACACCTTGTGACTCGACCTGTTATGCAAAATAGCGATACACGAACCGACCGCTTGCGAGGATCGCTGCCGCCCAAATCGAAATGATAACGATCGCGGCCGTTTTGCTGACCGGGTCATGCTGAGCCGCGGTCGCCAAAGCCCGGTGCTTCTCCATGATTTCTGGCGGCACGAGCCTGATCACCAGCGCAACGCCAAGCGGCACGAGGATCAGGTCGTCCAGGTATCCAATAACTGGAATGAAGTCAGGGATTAGATCGATTGGCGAGACAGCATAGGCTGCAACTGCAAGGGCAAGCCCCTTCGCGTACCACGGGACGTTTGGGTCGCGAGATGCAAGGTATAACGCATGAGCGTCTCGCCTGATCGTGTGCGCCCACCGCTTCCAGTTTTGAAACATCAGGTTTCACCCGCGCGGATGTGCCACCCCGCATGAACCGCCAATCTATTATTGATTCGCGTAGGCTCGAATGAACTGCCAAAGCAAATTAATCTGCTCGCTTGAAAGCACGCCCTTCCACGGCGGCATTTGGTTCTTTCCCATCAGCACCGAATTCTCGAACCGCCCGCGGTCGGCGGCCGTCAGGCGGCGCAGATCAAATGTCTGGCCGCTGCTGACGAGTTTCTCGCCGTGGCACGTGAAGCAATAATCGTTGTAGATCGCCTCTCCGGCATCGACCTTAGCCTGATCCTGGGCGACAGCCTGCGTGATAGAGCCAATCGTTGCTGCAACTGTCACTGCGCGAATCAAAGACCATTCGCATCGTCGGCCTTCGCATTTTCGTCTTCGCGCCATGCATACATCTCTTTGGAGCGAATTGTCCGGCTGCAACGACGTCAGTGGAAGGGCGGAAAGCCGCGCTTGGTCAGATACTCGGCGGTTTCGAATCGACACACGTCTATTTTCTTCGCCATCTCAGGCGACACGAGCGCTTCCATCACCGCGATGGAATCCGAGCCGGCGGCGACCTCCCGGCGAAACTTCGCCGCGCGTTCGGCGTCCTGGTCGAGCATGATGTCGATTGCCTGTTTGACGACTGGGAATTCGCAAGCGGCACCCACCGGACACACCGTCGCTGCCGCCAGCATGATACCGATCGCGGCGCTCTTCAAACCGAAAAACACACTCGATCTGGAACGCGTCATTGGCGACGGATTTTCTGAGTTAGCGGAAGGCGCCTGATTGCAAATGCGAGAGGCGCCGACGACGCCTCTCGCACGTTGCGTTTACGCTGCTCGCCGTCACTTGTCGAAAAGGCCGAACGTCCAGATTGACGCGCCGGCCGGCACGTTGGCGAGGTTCGGATCTCCGGCGCGGAGTGCGTAGACGCCGCCGATGCCGCTCATGACCGTCACGTACTGCTTGCCGTTGCGTTCCCAGGTCACCGGCTGACCAAGAATGCCGGATGGCGTCTGGAAGCTCCACAGCAACTTGCCGGTGTCGGCGTCGAGTGCCTGGAATTCACCGGTCATTACGCCGGTGAACACGAGATTGCTTGCCGTCGACAGCGTCGAAGACCAGTTCGGGCTGCGGTAAGGCGCCTCCCACTTCGACTTGCCGGTCATTGGATCGACCGCCTTGAGGTAGCCGCGAACATTCGGGTCCTCGAGCACCGTGGTGCGCTTCACGCTTCCCGGACCCGACGGCTTGCCCGGCGTCATGGCTTGGGGCTCCGGTGCCTCGTAAGTCATGCCGATGTGCAGCGTGTTGATGTAGAGCAGCCCGGTTCCCGGGTTGAACGACATGTGCTGCCAGTTGGTGAGGCCGGAAACCGACGGCCACACGGTGACGTTCTTGCCGGCGAGCGCATCGTGATAGACCTGCGTCCACTTCGGCCGCCCGGTCTTGAGATCGATGCCGTCGGCCCAGGTGACCTTGCCGTAGGCATTGGCGGCGAGCAGCTTGCCGTTCGTGGCGTCCAGAACATAGAGGAAGCCTCCGCGGTTTGCCTGCATGACCACTTTGCGTGGCTGGCCTTCGATGTTGAGCGTCGCGCGCATCGGCGTGTGCACGCCGTCATAGTCGAACGGATCAGCCGGCGTCATCTGGTACGCCCAGACGTGCTCGCCGGTCTTCGGCCGGAGCGCGATAATCGAGTTCGTCCAGAGGGCATCGCCTTCGCGCGTGCGTGGATTCCACGGCGACGGATTTCCGGTGCCCCAATAGACCAGATCGAGATCAGGATCGTAGGTCCCGGTCACCCAGCTGCTGCCGCCACCGACGAGATGGGTCTCACCCTTCCAAGTGTCGACGCCCTTCTCGCCCTTGCCGGGAATATTGTAGGTGCGCCAGAGGTGCTTGCCGGTTTCGGCATCGTAGCCTTCGAGGAAACCGCGATGGCTGTACTCGGCGCCGGCGACGCCGACCACCACCACGCCGTTGGCGACGAGCGGCGCGCCGGTCATGGCGTAGCCGTTCTCGACCGATGTCGGATCCGGCGATTTCGCCTTCCAGACTTCTTTGCCGGTCTTGGCATCGAGCGCGATGATGTGGTTGTCCATCAAAGCGCGGATGATTTTGCCTTCGTAGATGGCGGCGCCACGGTTGACGACACCGCAGCAGACGACCCGCAGCGTCTCCGGCGGATATTCGTGAGTCGTGCGCCAAATCTGCCTGCCTGTGAGCGCATCGATCGCCACGGTCGCGCTGTGGATCGTCGTATAGATGACGCCATCCTTGACGATCGGGAACGCTTCCGCGCCACGATTGTCGGTTAGCGCGTGACCCCAGAGCGGGACGAGTTTGCTGACATTGTCCTTGTTGATCTGGGTCAGCGGGCTGTACCGCTGCCCTGAATAGCCCATACCGTAAACGAGAACGTCGGCTGGTGTCTTTTCGTCGTTCTTGAGATCGTCAGTCGATTGCGCGAACGCGCTTGCGGAAAACCCCGCAACGAACGCGAGTGTTGCAACGAGCCGCAATGCCGCTTGATTTGCCTGCTTCATAGACGCCTCCTCCCATGCAGCCCATCGACTGGTGCCGCCGCCGTTATGGCCGCTTTGAATTTTTTGCCGCACAGAATTGCGGACGGTCTGA
>Ga0070688_100002087_pt1 | contig 10101 bp, 9 predicted proteins | sample KBSS13HmetaG_FD_64679 | JGI IMG/M metagenome (GOLD analysis project Ga0070688, IMG submission 64679) | Switchgrass rhizosphere microbial communities from Kellogg Biological Station, Michigan, USA - KBS S1-3H metaG | ecosystem: Host-associated > Plants > Roots > Rhizosphere ...
TTCGGCGCCACCCTGATGTTCGCCGGCAACCTGACCGGGCGCACGCAGACGCTGCCGCTCACGATCTACACGGCGCTGGAGTCCGACCTGCAGACGGCCCAGAGCCTTTCCATCGTTCTCGTCGCGGTCGCGTTCGCGCTGCTGGTGGCGATTCGCGCCGGAGCGCGGCGATGAGCATGCTGGACGTCGACGTGCGCGGCACGGCCGGGGCGCTTTCGATCGACGTCGCGTTCAGGGCCGGCGCGGCGCCGCTGCTGCTGGTCGGGCCCAACGGCGCCGGCAAGACCAGCGTGCTCATGTTGATCCTGGGCGCGCTGGCGCCGGACCGCGGGCGCGTCAGCCTGGACGGCGCGGCCCTGTACGATCGCGACGCGCGCATCGATGTGCCGCTGGAACGCCGCCGGATCGGCTTCGTGCCCCAGCGCTACGCGCTGTTCCCGCACCTCGACGTGCTGGGCAACGTCGCGTACGGCGTCCCGGCGCCGGCGCGCGCCGAACGCGATCGGCGGGCACGCGAGGCGCTGGCCGAGCTGGACGTGGCGGCGCTGGCGGCACGGCGGCCGGCGCAGCTTTCGGGCGGCGAGATGCAGCGGGTGGCGCTGGCGCGCGCCCTCGCCGGCCGACCGCGCGCGCTGTTGATGGACGAACCGCTCGCCGCGCTGGACGTATCGGTCCGCCGCGACGTCCGGCGGTTTCTCGCCGATCGGCTGCGCGCGCTGGCGATGCCGACGGTTTTAGTCACACACGACGTGGCCGACGCCGAGGCGCTGGACGGCGACCTCGTCGTGATCGAGGGGGGCGCCGTCGTGCAGCGCGGCCGCCTCGCCGATCTCGCCGCCCGGCCGCAAACCGACTTCGTGCGCCAGTTCGTCGCGGGCCGCTCGCGGCCCTCACCCTAGCCCTCTCCCGCAAGCGGGAGAGGGGACCTGATCTCAGCGGCCGCGGTGGCGGCGCGGGATCTCCATCGTGTTGGTGGCGGCGACCAGGCCCGCGACGCTGCCGTGCGGCGGTACGCGCAGCGTCCACTTCACCATCAGAGGCCGCGGATCCCAGTACGCCTCGGGCCACTCGGCAGACGGGCGGATCGAAAACGCGAAGTGGAGGTGCGGGCGCGCGGGTCGTTCACCGCCCGTGCCCGTGTCGCCGACCAGGCCGATCACCTCGCCCGCCGAGACGCGCGCGCCGCGCACCACGCCGCGCGGGATCGCGGCCAGGTGGAAGTAGTGCGTGAACATCATGCCGCCGAAGTGGGCGATGCGGACGTATCCGCCGCCGTGATCGTCGCCGCCGCCCGGGACCGAGCGATCGACGACGCCCTCCAGCACGGCGAACACGTGCTCGCCCCACAGCTGGCCGCCCAGGTCGACGCCGCAAACGCCGGGCGTGCGACAGGCCGCGGGATGCGGTTTGGCGTCGGTGGCGAACAGGTGTTCATCGGCGACCGGTGGCCGGCGCACCGGTCCGGGCAAGGGGTACGTCCACGCCGCGCGATTGAACGCGAACGCCCAGTCCTCGTCGGTGGGCGGCCAGGCGGGACCGTAGTAACCCGGCAACAGCGGCGCCGGTTTCGGCCACTCGGTTTCGGCCCACGACAGCGCGATCGATCGCGCGGGCGGCGCGCGATGACGCTTGATGCTCCAGACCCCGCCCGCCACCACGGCCACCAGCACCGCGCCCGCGGTCAGGCGCAATCGCGAGCGCCAGAGGGCGGACCGCCGCGCGCGCACCGTCGCCCGCACGCACGCCTCGGAACAGTGCGGCTCACGCCGCTGGCCGCGCGCCAGCACGAACTGCTCGTCCGCCTCGACGGCATTGCCGCATGCGAAGCAGAGGCGGCGGGCGGTCGCCCTCATTCGTCCCCCGCCGTATCTGTCGCGGGCCCGCCGGTCTCGGGCGGCGGCCCATCGTCCGCGTCCGACGCGGCGCCTGCGGCGCTCTTTGCGCTGCCGCCGGCCGCGGCGGCGCTGCGCAGGGCTGCGCGGCGCTTCCGGCCCGGGATCACGTTCGCCGAACCCAGCGGCACGCCCGGCTCGGCCAGCGTCGTCACGAGGCCGACCGGGCTGTCCTCGAGCGGCACGCGCATCGGCCACAGCGCGATCAACGGTTCCGGATCGATGTACCGCTCGAATTTGCTCTCCGGCGAAATCCGGATCGAAACGGCGAAGTGAAGGTGTGGCGCCGAGTCCTTCACGCCCGTGTCGCCGACCAGGCCGACCAGGTCGCCGCTCTTCACGAACACGCCGCGTTCGATCCGGCGCGGGATCGCCGCCAGGTGGAAGTACCAGGTGTACACCGCGCCGTTGTAATGGCAGATGCGCACGAACTCGCCGCCGTGCTTGTCGTTCGCGCCGCGCTGGACGACGTCGACGACGCCGTCGTGGACCGCGCGCACGTGCTCGCCCCAGATCTCGCCGCCCAGATCGACGCCGCAGTGCCCGTTGCGACACTCGACGGCGCGGTTTCCGGGGCGAATGGCGCCGAACACGCGCGAATCGCGGAGGGGCATGCGGCGCACGGGTCCGGCCAGCGGATGCAGCCAGGCGTCACGCCCCAGCGACGCGAGCACGCTTGTCTCCGTCGGCGGCCACTCGGGGCCGAACCATCCCGCCGGCACCACGGGACCGGTCGGCAGGGTGGCCAGCGATGGCGCCGGCGCCGCGGTGGCGGGCACCGCCGACGACGCGCGCCGACTGACCTGCACCTCGTGCGGCACCAGGCAGGCTCCCGCGACGGCGAGGCCGACGACGCCGATCTTCAAACCACGACGCCGCAACCGCCAGCGACGCTTGGTCTGCGCCGCCAGCGCCGTGCGCAGGCAGGTCTCCGAGCAAAAGCTACGGAGCGTCGACCCGTCGGCTTGCAGGTAGCGGCGGCCGTCCAGCAATGTCGCGCACGCTTCGCACGCATCGCTGGGATCCATCTCCACCGTGTCGGCGACGTCTTCCATCACGCATGAGCCTCACGCGGGGGGACAAGCATACTCCAGCCATGCATCAGCGGCGGTAGAACGTTGTGCTTGCTCGGGTCCGCGCCGTGTGCAGGTTCGGAACAGGAGGCGTGACATGCGTCGTGCCAGGATCATCAAGGGATTCTTGATCTATCGGCTGTTGAAAAAGCTGCCGCTGTTTCCATTCATTCCGCTGGCGCCAGCGGGCTTACTGTTTGGATCGTTCTTGAATTCGTTCCGGGCGCTCAGACGCGTGAAGCGCCTCGAGCAAAGAGTCGCCGCCGCCGAGGTGGTGTGACGGCCGGTTGAGCTCGCGAGCGACGGTCCATGACCAAAGCCGAGCGGTTCCAGGTCGCGGAGCAGCGCGCGGCCCATGCACGCCACGCCCAGAAGCCCGGGCACGCTTCCGCGGGCAAGCGTGCCCGGGCGCGCGGGCGATACAAGAACACCGTGCCGAATCCGGCGCCGCACAACGAGCACGCACGCGCCGCGCGCAACAACACGTACGAGCACGAGATCAGCGCGACGACGCGCCCCTCGCGCAAATCCAGCCGGAAGAGCCCCGGCCGCATCAAGACCGACGCGTCCCTGCGCCTCCGCGCGATGAACCGCAACGCGTCGCCGAAGCAGCGCTCCTCGCGCTCGACCGGCAACCCGAACTAGCTATCACAATGGGAACCCTCAAAGGGTTCCCAAACCCTCCCGCGATGTTACGCGGCGAGCAAAGCTCGCCGGCTCCACACGCGGCTACTACGAACCCGACGGGACGTTCACGAAGCCGTGGCGGAAGGCGGTGCCGTACGGCGTGCGTATGGGACAGCACGACATCAGCACACGGCTCTGGCCGTTGGCGCGGACCGGCTCGCGGCTGGCGGCGATCACGACGCCCGCCAGATCGACCTTGCTGTCCTTGACGTCCAGCGCCAGCTCGCCGTCGATCTCGCCACCCGTGACGATCAGCGTGGACGTGTCCGCGACGATGCCGCCCGTGAACGTCGAGCGAACGATGCTGGCGGTGCTGCGCCGGATCACCAGGCTGGTCGCGCGCACCTGGTCCAGGGTGACGCGCTCACAGTCCTCGATCTCGACGCTGTCGTAGACGCCGGTCAGATGGAAATCGGATTGTCCGCGGCAGATCGCCTTGCCTTGCGACGCCGCCGCGGCGGCGGGCGGCGGCCGCAGCGACGGGACCGCGGGCGCGGTGAGGTGACGTTCGATCTCCGGCACCAGCCGCGAGGGCGCCTGGGCCATCACGGTGTGGCCGACACCCGGCAGGACGACCAGCTGCGCGTCGGGCACGCGATCCGCCAGCATCAAGCCCGTTCGCAGCGGCGCGATCGCGTCCTCGTCGCCCCACACGATCAGCGTCGGGGCACGGATGCGCGCGATCACCGGCCCGAAGTCCTGCAGGATCAGCCCCAGCGCGGCGATCCGCTCGGGCTTTCCGCCCAGCAGTTTCTGCCGCAGGGGCGCGAACTCCAGCACGATGTCGGGCGCGGGATCGAGGAGGTGCGCCGAATCGGCGAGAACGTCCGCCACCTCGCCCACCACCTCGGCGACGCGCGGAAGAAAGATGCGCGCCGGGTCGGTGACGCGGCGGACGTGGTGCGCGGCCCACGCGTCGCGGTGAAGGATGCCCGCCGCGTCGACGACCACCAATCGGCGCACCTGGTCCGGATAGGCGGCCGCGTGGAACAGGGAGATCGCGCCGCCCATCGAATGGCCGACGACGTCGACGGGGCCGGGACCGTAGGCGGCGATCACGCGCGAAAGAACCGCCGCATAGCGGGCCGGCGCGTACTTGACGTTCTCGTGCCCCGAACGCCCGAACCCGGGCAGATCGAACATGACCACGCGGCGGTGCTCCGACAGCGGCACGATCACCGGGTACCAGTCGCGCACACCGTTGGTCCCCAGCCCATGAACCAGAAACAGCGGCGGCTCGAAGGGCGGGTGCGCCGGCCCGACCGAGACGACGTAGACGCGTCCGTACTCGGCGTCCGTCATCCACGAGCCGCGCGCCTTCGGCAGCGACGCGACCTCGGGATCGAGGGGCGCCGGCGGATCGTTGCGCGCCGCGGGCGGCAGCTCGGCGAACGATGCGAGGCCGACGGCTGGCGATTCGTTCTTGCGGACGGCGGGGTGCGAACCCGCGCACCCGGCGACGGCGGCGACGGCGATCAGTCCTGCAAGCGAGCTGCGACGCCGCACGGGCCGCCGATGTTAGCAGAGACGCGGCAACGCGGCCCGGTTGGCCACCTGGACCTCGCGCTTGTAACCGCGCGGAAGGAGACGTGATCTCGCCATCACGCTCATTCTGCGATTGACGTCATCCAGCCCGGTCCTCGGCCGGACTGTCCCGGCCGCGCGAACGAAAACCAGGGAATTACGTACACCCGGCCTTGCTCTTCGCGCGAACGTTCCTAGATGTTCTCGGTCCCCCATGAGCGTCGATGTGTTTGCTGACGGCGGCGAGATGGGCGCGCTGATGCGCTCGATCGACTGGTCTAAGACCCCTCTCGGTCCCGTCGCCGGCTGGTCGCAGGCGCTGCGCACGATGGTCGGCCTGCTGCTCCGCAACCGCTTTCCGCTGCTGGTCTGGTGGGGACCGCAGTTCGTGCAGCTTTACAACGACGCGTACCAGCCGATCCCGGGCAGCAAGCATCCGAAATCGATGGGGCAGCCCGCCGCCGAATGCTGGGCCGAGATCTGGCACGTCATCCGTCCGATGATCGAGGCGCCGTTTCGCGGCGAGCCGGCGACGTGGAGCGACGATCTCGAGCTGTTCCTCGCGCGAAAAGGCTTCCTCGAGGAGACGCACTTCAAGTTCGCCTACAGCCCCGTGCCCGACGAGACCGTTCCGTCCGGCATCGGCGGCGTGCTCGCGACCGTCGCCGAGACGACGGAGATCGTGTACGGGCAGCGCCAGCTGCGCACGCTGCGCGAGCTGGGCGAGAGCGCCTCCAAGGCGCAGACGCCCGAGCAGGCGTGCGCGCAGGCGGCGGCGACGCTGGGCGGAAACGCGCGCGACGTCCCGTTCGCCGTCTTCTACTTGCTGGACGAGACGGGTCGCAACGCGCACCTCGCCGGTTTCTGTGGCGTGGCGCTGAGCGGCGACATCGCGCCCCCGACCATCGCCCTCGACACGCCGTCGAAGTGGCCGATCGCGAGCGTCGCCGCTGACCGCCAGATCGCGATCCTCACCGACCTGGTCGAGCGGTTCGCGGCGCTGCCGAGCGGCGCCTGGACCGAACCGGCGCACACCGCCATCGCGCTGCCGCTGGCCTCGCCCGATCAGCCGCGCGCCTACGGCGTGATGATCGCGGCGGTCAGCCCACACCGCGCGCTGGACGACGGGTACCGCGGCTTCTTCGAGCTGGCGGCGGCGCAGGTCGTGACCGCGATCCGCAACGCCACCGCCTACCAGGAAGAGCGCCGGCGCGTCGAGGCGCTGGCCGCGATCGACCGCGCCAAGACGGAATTCTTCAGCAACGTCAGCCACGAATTCCGGACGCCGCTGACGCTGATGCTGGGGCCGACCAAGGATGCCGTGGACGCTGCCGGCGCGCTGACGGGCGCGGAGCTGGACGCCGTCTATCGCAACGAGCTGCGCCTGCTCAAGCTGGTCAACAACCTGCTCGATTTCTCGCGCATCGAAGCGAACCGCGCCCAGGCGTCGTATCAGCCGACCGACCTGGCGGCGATGACGAAGGACCTGGCGAGCAGCTTCCGTTCGGCGGCGGAGAGCGCCGGCCTCGAGCTGCGCATCGCCTGCGCGCCGCTGAATGAGCCCGCGTTCGTCGATCGCGACATGTGGGAAAAGATCGTGCTGAACCTGCTGTCGAACGCGTTCAAGTTCACCTTCGAGGGTTCGATCGCGGTGAAGCTGGAGGCGGCCGACGAACGCTTCGTGCTGACCGTGGCCGACACCGGCACCGGCATCCCCGAGCACGAGCTTCCGCACCTGTTCGAACGCTTTCACCGCGTCCGCGGCGCGCGCGCGCGCACCCACGAGGGTTCGGGGATCGGCCTGGCGCTGGTCGACGAGCTGGCGCGGATGCACAAGGGGACCGTGTCCGTCAGCTCGCAGCCGGGCCGGGGCAGCACGTTCACGGTGTCGATCCCGCGCGGCAGCGCGCACCTGCCCGCCGATCGCGTCGGCGCCGCGTCCGAGCTCGCGTCCACGTCGACGGGGGCGGAGGCCTACGTGGCCGAGGCGTCGCGCTGGTCGACGGACGCGCCGGGCACCGGGGTGACGCCAGCGCAGACATTGCCGGCGGTCGACGAGCTGTTCCGCGAGCGCATCGTGCTGGCGGACGACAACGCGGACATGCGTGACTACCTGCGCCGCATCCTCGAGCGCCACTGGCGGGTCGAGACGGTGGCGGACGGCGCCGCCGCGCTGGCCGCCGTCGAGCGCGAGGTGCCCGATCTGATCGTGACGGACGTGATGATGCCGGGCATCGACGGCTTCGAGCTGGTGAACGACCTGCGCCGGCGCCCCGAGCTGGCGTCGATTCCGGTGATCATGCTGTCGGCGCGGGCGGGCGAGGAGGCCCGGGTCGAGGGCCTGGCCGCGGGCGCCGACGACTACCTGGTCAAGCCGTTCGCCGCGCGCGAGCTGGTGGCGCGTGTCGAGGCGCAGCTGAAGACGCGCCGGCAACAGCGCGCGAACGAGGAAGCACGTGTGATCGCCGAGGAGGCGACGCGCGCCAAGGATGAATTCCTCGCGATGCTGGGCCACGAGTTGCGCAATCCGCTGGCGCCCATCCTGACCACGCTGCAGGTGATGAAGCTACGCGCCAGCGGCATCTTCGAGCAAGAGCGCGCGCTGATCGATCGCCAGGTGCGCCACGTCGTGCGGCTGGTCGACGACCTGCTGGAGGTGTCGCGCATCGCGCGCGGCAAGATCTCGCTGGACCGCGAACCGGTCGACCTCGGCGAGACCATCGCGCGCGCGATCGAGCTGGCCAGCCCGTTGCTGGAGCAGCGGATGCATCACCTGACCGTCGACGTCGACACCGGGCTGACGATGGACGGCGACAAGATGCGCCTCGCGCAGGTGTTCGCGAACCTGCTGACGAACGCTGCCAAGTACACGCCGGCGGGCGGATCGATCACCGTCAGCGCCAAACGCATGGGCGACAGCCTGCGCGTCGCGGTCAGGGACACCGGCATCGGCATGCGCCGCGAGATGCTGCCCGTCGTCTTCGACCTGTTCGTGCAGGGGCGCCAGGGTCTGGATCGTTCCGAGGGCGGGCTGGGCCTGGGCCTCAGCATCGTCAAGTCGCTGGTCGGGCTTCATCAGGGCACGGTTGAGGCGCACAGCGCGGGCGTCGGCAAGGGCAGCGAGTTCGTCGTCGTGTTGCCGGCGGCCACCGCGTCCCTCGAAGCGGGCGCGGTCGGGCCCACAGTCATCGACGTCGCGCGCTCCGCGCCGACGGGCCGGCGCGTCCTGGTCGTCGACGACAACGAGGACGCGGCGGCGTCGCTCGCCGAGGCGCTGTCGGACATGGGGCACGTGGTCGAGGTCGCACACGACGGACCGGCGGCGCTGGCAAAGCTGGAGACGTTCTCGCCCGACGTCGCGCTGCTGGACATCGGCCTGCCACTGATGGACGGCTACGAGCTGGCCCGCCGGATCCGCCACGAACCGCGCCTCGCCGAGATCCGCCTGGTGTCCATCACCGGCTACGGCCAGGCCAGTGACAAGCTGCGGGCGCAGGAGGCCGGCTTCGACGTTCACCTGGTCAAGCCCGTGGAATTAGTGGTGATCGAGGACGTGATCGCCAACGCCGGCGGCGCCGACGCGCCGAACTGAACCCCGATTCATTTATCGCTATGCTAGCGGCGTGATTGCGGCCGCATGGATGCTCGCCCTCGTGGTGGCGACAGACGCCGGTGCGGCGGACGCCCGTGCGGCGGACGCCCGTGCGGCGGACGCCCGTGCGGCGGACGCCGGTGCCACGCCCGCGCCGACGGCCCCGCCCGCGCCGAAGCTGGGCTTGATCGCGAAGCAGTGGCAGGCACTGCGCGGGCCGGCAGCGGGGCCGGCGCTGTCGATCGGCACGACCAGTTGCGGGTGCTTGCAGGGCGCGGCGTCGCTGCCCGAGAGCGGGCCGGGCTACGAGCTGATTCGCCTCGAGCGCAACCGCCGCTTCGGCCATCCGGACCTGGTGGCGTACATTCGCCGGCTGGGGAAGGCGGCGCGCAAGGCGCGCCTCGGGCCGCTCATCGTCGGTGATCTGTCGCAGGCGCGCGGCGGCCCGACACCCACCGGGCACCGCAGCCACCAGACCGGGCTGGACGCGGACATCAGCTACGTCGCGCCGCCGGGCATCTCGGCGGGACATCTGTCGCGGCAAAGGCGCGAGCTCCTGACACCGATCGCGGTCGTCGATCTGAAGACACGCGACACCACGCGTGCCTGGAAGCCGTCGGTGATCAAGCTGCTGGCGCTGGCCGCCTCCGATCCGGCCGTCGACCGCATCTTCGTCAACCCCGCGATCAAGAAGATGGCGTGCGCCGGGCGAACCGCGAAGGCGCCGTGGCAAGCACGGCTGCGTCCCTGGCACAGCCACCACGATCACTTCCACGTGCGGCTGAAATGCCCGTCGGACAGCCCGCTGTGCGTGCCGCAGAACCCGCCGCCCGACGACGGCTGCGGCCCGTCGCTGGCGTGGTGGCTTGGCGGCGCGGCGCGCACGAAGAAGAAGGAAGCGGAAGCCGCCGCGCCCGCGCCCGACGCCGCCGCGCCCGCGCCCGAAGCCGCCCCGCCCGCGCACGAGCCGCAGCTGCCGCCCACCTGCGCGGACGTCATGCTGTCTCAGCCGCAGCGCCTGGCCGCCGCGACGGGACGGACGATCACGGCATCCGGTCCGGTTCCGCCGCCTCCGCGACGTGCGCCGCGCCCGGCGCGCCGATGACGGCGCCCAGCAACGCCATCACGGCGCCCACCATGCCGCCTTCCGCGACCGCCCCCATCGTCCCGAAGATGATCGCCGTAAGCACGCCACCCAGCATCGCGGCGGCGGGATGTTTCCTGATCGCCGCGAGCGGCTCAACCGTTCTGAGCGATTTGTCATCACCCTTCATTTGCAACCTCCTTTCGCTCAGGGGTTAACCCTAACCACGCCCCCGCCATGGGGAAGATT
>Ga0070688_100002089_pt1 | contig 10099 bp, 8 predicted proteins | sample KBSS13HmetaG_FD_64679 | JGI IMG/M metagenome (GOLD analysis project Ga0070688, IMG submission 64679) | Switchgrass rhizosphere microbial communities from Kellogg Biological Station, Michigan, USA - KBS S1-3H metaG | ecosystem: Host-associated > Plants > Roots > Rhizosphere ...
GCGCGGCATGGCGCGCGCGGGGGACGCGATCGTGTTCGTCGCGGGCGTGCCCCCCGGGATTTCCCGGACGACGAACGTGATGAAGCTCCACCACATCGGAGAAGAGGTGAAACTCCACTGACCGGGAGGGCTCCGATCGGCGACGATCGGAGCTTCACCGGGTTGACTCTCCGCGGCGGCTCGCGGACAGTCGTCTACCAATCGTCACCATGCTCAACGGCACCCGCTTCGACTTCTCCCGGCTGCGCTCCTTGTCGCGGCTCCTGTCACCGGGGGAACGCAAGGACGCCGACTCCGCTCCCGGAGCGCGAGTCGTGTGCGTCGCGAGCGGCAAGGGCGGCGTCGGCAAGAGCGTGCTCGCGACGAACCTCGCCGTCGCGCGCGCCGCGCGCGGGGAGCGCGTGCTCCTGCTCGACTTCGACGCGGGACTCGCGAACCTCCACCTGCTGCTCGGCCTCGCGCCGCAGCACGACCTCGGCCACGTGCTCGACGGCACGGTCGACGCGCGCAGCGCCGTCGTCCGCGGTCCCGCGGGAATGCACCTCCTCTCGGGCGGTGTCGGGCGCCACGCGCTCGCGAATCCGACGCGGCGCGAGCTCGACCGTCTGTTCCAGGCGCTGCGCCCGCTCGAGCAGGACTACGACCTCGTGATCGTCGACCACGGCGCGGGGATGTCCTACGCGACGGTCGCCCACCTCGCCGCGGCGAGCACCCTCGTCCTCGTCACGAACCACGAGGTGACCGCGCTCTCCGACGCGTACGCCCTCTACAAGCGCGCGCGGATGGTCAACGAGCACCTGCGCGTCGGCCTCGTCCTGAACCGCGCCCCCGACGAGGCCTCTGCGAACGCCGCGTGGGAGCGCTTCAAGAGCGTGTCGCTCAAGTTCCTCGGGGACTCCCCGGAGTACGTCGGGTGGATCCCGCAGGACGAAGCGGTCGCGCGCAGCGTCCAGGCCCGGACGCCGGTGATCCTGGGCGAACCGGCGAGCCGGGCGGCCCTGGCTTTCGTGCGAGCCGCCTCCTGGTCGCCCATCGACCACGCGCGGACGTCGACCGCCTTCTACGAGCGCGCGCGTCGGGCGCTCACGTAGCCCGCGCCTCGCGGTGGCTTCCCGGCCTCGAAAGGCGTAGACCAGCCGTTCGAGGAGGTCCGAACATGGACGCGATGGCCTTGTTGTGCATGCTCCACGCCGACGGCCCGGCGACGCTCCGGAACTTGCGTCAGGCCGGCTGCTCGTCGCTGGAGTCCGTCGAGACGATGCAAGAGGAGCGGCTCTCGAAGCTGCTCGGTTCGCCGGCCGCGTCGGCGCGTCGATTCGCGCGCGAGGCGAGACACCTCCGCGAACGCCTCGGGCAGGGGCTCCTCGATCGCGAGGAGTCGCACGGAGATGCGCAGCCGCGCGCGCTCGAGGCGCAGCTCCCGGCGGAGCTGGTCGCCGAGGACCCCGAACCGGAGGAGGCGGACGACCTGCCGCCGCGGCCCGTCCGCGCGCGGCCGGAGTTCGAGTTCGGTACGGACCTCGCCGCCGCGGTCCGCGACATCACATCGAGCATGTCTCCTGCCGATCCTGATCCCGTGGAGCCCGTGCAGATCGAACAACTCCTCGAGGTCGGGGCCGTCGACGGCCTCGACGAGGACACCGCCGCGATCCTCGCGGGAGTCGGCGTCTCGACGCTCGACGAGCTCGCGGCGATCGACGCGCTCGCGCTCTCGGCGGAGCTCGGAGTCGGCTACACGGGGCTCTGGAGGCTCGCGGGTCTCGCCCGGCGCGCCGTCGCCCTCGCGGGGATGCCGCCGCCGAAGCTGTCGCTCGCGGAAGGTCCGCCTCGGACGGAGCCGTCGATCCTCGAGCTCGAATGGAATCGCGAGATCCGCCCCGTCCCGCCGCCCGCCGTGCGCGCCGAGCGCGAGAACGCCGCCGAGCGCGAGCCCGCGGAGCGCGAGACCACCGCCGAGCGCGAGAACGCCGGCGGGCCGTTCGCCTGACGGATCGCGATGCTCCTCGCCGCGCTCTCCCTCGTGTTCCTCGCGTGGCAGGCGCCGGGCCAGGTTCCGGCCGCGCCGCGCGAGGGCGAGTGGGGCCAGGCGCACGACGGCGAGCGGGGCTTCGGGCCCCACCGCTCGCTGCGCGACATCACGCATCTCTTGCGCTCGACGGCCGAGCCGGATCGCGCGTTCGTCCAGTCGCTCTACAAGCTCGAGGACGAGATCCGCGTGCTGCTCTCGCTCGCGACCGAGCGGTACAAGAGCTCGGGCTACTTCGACCTCATCGAGATCGCGGAGAAGGAGAAGCCGCGGACGACCGGCACCGAGGAGGCGCAGATGACGCCCCTCGAGAAGCTCGCGGCCGTGTTCCGCGAGCGCGCGCTCCACGCCGGCACGGAGCTGCCGAAGGGCGGGCGCTCCGCGGACCTCCTCGCGCGCCTGCTCGTCGACTCGCGGTTCCGCGTGCGCGCCCAGGTCATCGACGGCCTCGAGTTCGAGTTCTCCGAGCTGAAGTCCGGCCTCGCCGTCCTCTCGGCGGAGCTCGACGGCTTCGTCGGGCTGCGCGACGCCGAGGCCGAGACGATCTCGCGGCGCGTCGACCTCGCGGCGTCGCGCCTGCGCGGCGCGAAGCTCGATCTCGAAGCGCTGCGCGAGGACTCGAAGGACGCGACCGCGGGAGAGACGTGGGGGAAGGACCTCGAGGCCCTGTTCGAGCTCATCCGCACCGACGACGTCGATCGGCGCGCGCGCGAGCTGCCCGAGATCCTCGACCGCCTCGAGCAGCGCGAGCTCGGCATGGCGTCGGCGCTCTTCACGACGCGCCTCGAAACGAAGCTCGCCGAGGAGTTCGAGCGCCGCAAGCGCGACATCGCGGCGGCCGACGACGTGCTCCGCAAGGTCCGCAGCTACTTCCCGGGGACGCCCGAGAGCGAGAAGGCTCCCCCCGAGATCCAGCGTCTCTCGAAGAGCAAGCGCTACGCGACCGCGGTGAAGGAGCTCCCGGAAGCGCTCGCGTACGACCCGCTCGGCGAGGAGCTCAACTGGTTCGAGGCGGAGGCGACCGACTTCCTCTCGGGCGCGATCGAGTCGAAGCGCTACTTCGACCGCTACCTCGCCCTGCGCGGCATCCGCGCGCACGATCACCGCACCTACCAGGACCGGACGCTGTCGCGCGAGGAGAAGCGCGCGCTCGACGCGGTGCAGGCCGTCGGGAGCCCGCCGTCGGGAGCGCAGCCGACCGCGCCGCCCACGCCGCCGAAGTGACGGCGCTCAGCGCCGCAGCTCGTCGAGTCGGTCCTTGATCGACGCGGACGCCGGATCGAGCCGTTGCGCGCGCTCGAGCACGGGAATGGCGTCCGCCTTGCGTCCGACGAGGACGAGACAGCTCGCGAGCGTCTCGAGGTGGTCGACGCTCTGCGGCGCGGCGTCGCTCGCCTTCGTCGCGACCTCGAGCGCGAAGGCGCGCTGCGCGTCGTCGAGCTCGCCCGCCGCGGCGACGAAGTCCGCGGCGAGCTCGCGCCCGAAGCTCGCCACCTGGTCGGGCGGGCAGTGCTTCCAGGCTTCCGCGCCGAACTCCCGGGCCTCCTTCCGGTAGTGCTCGCGCGCGATCGCGCGGAGCAGGAACCAGCCTTCGAAGAGGACGCGCTCGTGGTGCTCCCCGGCGAGGTAGTCGACCACGGGGCGGGTCTCGAGTCTCTGGCTCTCGCGCATCCGGCTCCGCACGAACCCGATCCGGTCGCCGAGCTCGAGCAGATGCAGCGGCGCGGAGACGCCCTCCGGATCGAGCTCCCGGATCGCCTCGATTTGCTCGTCGTAGCGGCGTCCATCGCCGCACTGCCGCAAGCGCTTCGCGATCTCGAAGCGTTCGTCCGGGCTCTTCGGGTCGAACCCCTCCCCGCGGTCGATCGCTTCCTGCGCGACGGCGATCTCGCGCGACCAGCGCTCGTCGTGGAGCTGCCGGAGGCGGGCGACGAGGTCGAGTCGCGCGCAGATGTCTTTCGGATGCGCCGCGACGCGCTTCTCGAGCTCTCCGAACGTGTTGAGCCCGGCCCGCACGCGCCGCATCTCGGCGACGAGCTGCTCGGGTCCGCGGAAGCCGGCGAACCGGTCGCGCAACGTGCCGTCGGGCTCGAGGTAGACGAGCGCGGGCCACGACGGGATCCCGTAGCGCTCGGCGATCGGCTTCCCGGCCTGGCTCTCCGCGTCGATCGGCAGACAGACGAACGTCCGGGCCTCCTCGACGATCGCCGTGGCGTTCAACGTCTCGCGGTCGAGCTGCTTGCAGAACGGGCAGGTCTTCGTGAAGAAATCGAGGAGGACGAGCTTCTTCTGCTTCGTCGCCTCGGCGAGCGCCTGCTCGAACGTGCCGTCGAACCACTCGACGCGGCCGTGGTCCCCGCGCGGGGAGGAGAGCCCGATGAACAAGAAGACAGCTGCGATCGTGTGGAGCATCGTCGGAGACCTCGAGAACGCATTATGACACGGGCGCGCGGAGAGTGCTGCGCCGGCGGGTGCCAAGCGCTACGCTCTAGGGTCGACGTGGGCTCGATCGTGACACAGAACCCGGGGAGCGCCCTGATCCCCGCCGCGTCGGGTCGATCCGGCGACGATCCGATCTTCGCGCTGAACGCCGAAGCGGCGGCGCGCGCGCAGAAGGGCGAGTCGATCCTCAACGCGACGCTTGGCGCGCTCATGGAAGACGACGGGACGCTCGCGATCATGCCGTCCGTGGTCGAGGCGATCGCGCGCGTGGATCCGAAGCGCGCCGCGGCCTACGCGCCGATCCTCGGCGACCCGGGCTTCCTCCGCGCCGTGGTCGGCGACCTGTTCGACGCGGGTCCGCTCTCGACCCGCGCCGTCGCGGCGGCGACGCCCGGCGGCACCGGCGCGATCCACCACGCGATCGTGAACTTCCTCGAGCCCGGGCAGTCGCTGCTCACCGCCGAGTACTTCTGGGGTCCGTACCGGACGATCGCGACGCACACGGGGCGCGCCGTGGAGACGTTCCCGATGTTCGACGCGGGCGGACGGTTCGATCTCGAGTCGTTCGAGCGCGCTCTCGCGCGGCAGATCGCCCGCCAGGGCCGCGCGCTCGTGCTCCTGAACTTCCCCTGCCAGAACCCGACCGGCTACTCGCTCGACGCGGACGAGTGGTCCGGTGTCGCCGACATCGTCCGCCGCGCGGGCGAAGCGGCACCCGTCGCGTTCCTGCTCGACCACGCCTACGCGCGCTTCGGCACCGCGGAGAGCCGCGTTTGGGTGGAGCACGCCGAACGCATGAGCGAGTCCGCGGTCGTGCTCGTCGCCTGGACCGCGTCGAAGTCCTTCGCGCAGTACGGCGCGCGCGTGGGCGCGCTCGTCGCCGTGCACCCGGAGCCGAAGCAGCGCGAGGCGATCCGTGCCGCGCTCGGTTTCTCCTGCCGCGGCACGTGGTCGAACTGCAACCACCTCGGCCAGCTCGCCATCACGACGCTCCTCGTCGATCGCGAGCTCCGCGCGCGCGCGGACCGCGAGCGGGACGGACTCGTCCGCCTCCTCCGCGAGCGCGTCGACGCGTTCCACCGCGAGGCGGCGAAGACGACCCTGCGCTTCCCGCGGTACGAGGGCGGCTTCTTCGTCTCGGTGTTCACGCCCGACGCCGAGCGCACGGCGCGAGCGATGCGCGCCGCAGGCGTCTACGTCGTGCCGCTCGCGGGGGCGGTGCGCGTCGCGCTGTGCTCGACGCCCGCGCGCGACGTGCCGCGGCTCGTCGAGGCGCTCGCGCGGGGAGTCGCCGAGTGAGATCCGCTCCGGTCGCCGCCGAGCGCCTCGCCGCGCGGTACGACGCGGTGCGGCGCGCGACGGAGCGCATCGCGGAACCGCTCTCGGCCGAGGACTGCGCGGCCCAGTCGATGCCGGACGCGAGCCCGATCCGGTGGCACCTCGCGCACACGAGCTGGTTCTTCGAGACGTTCGTCCTCGCCCGCGCGGACGCCGGCTACCGGCGTTTCGACACGCGCTTCGATTTCCTCTTCAACTCCTACTACAACGCGATCGGCGAGCGCGTGGCCCGGCCGATGCGCGGGAAGATGACGCGGCCCGACCTCGGGGAAGTCCTCGAGTACCGCGCGCACGTCGACCGCGCCGTCGCGCGCCTGCTCGAACGCGAGGCGCCGCCCGCGCTCGAGCTCGGGCTCAACCACGAGCAGCAGCACCAGGAGCTGATGCTGACCGACCTGAAGCACCTCCTCGCGCTGAATCCGCTGCGGCCCTGCTACCGGGAGCGCGCCTCGACCGCGACGGTCCCCGCGGCGCCGCTGCGGTTCCTCCGGTTCGAAGGCGGCCTCCACGCGATCGGTCACGACGGCACCGGGTTCGCGTTCGACAACGAAGGACCCCGCCACCAGGTCTTCACGCAGCCGTTCGAGCTCGCCGCGCGTCCGGTGACGAACGGCGAGTTCCTCGAGTTCGTCGAAGCTGGCGGATACCAGGATCCGCAGTGGTGGCTCTCGGACGGCTGGGACTGGGTCGTCGCGGAGTCGATCCGCGCGCCGGAGTACTGGTCGCGCGAGGAGCGCGGCCGGAAAGTGTTCACGCTCGCCGGAGAGCTCGATCTCGCACCCTCGGAGCCGGTCGCGCACGTCGGCTTCTACGAGGCCGACGCGTTCGCGCGCTGGGCCGGCGCGCGGCTGCCGCGCGAGGACGAGTGGGAGCGCGCGGCCGCCGGGCTTCCCGTCGAGGGCCACTTCGCGGAGAGCGGAGAGCTCCACCCGCGGCCCACGATCGACCGCGACGCCTCCGCTCCCGCCGCACTGTTCGGCGACGTGTGGGAGTGGACCGCGAGTCCCTACGTCGCGTACCCCGGCTTCAGGCCCGCGTCCGGCGCGCTCGGCGAGTACAACGGCAAGTTCATGTCGAACCGCATGGTGCTCCGCGGCGGATCGTGCGCGTCTCCGGGTTCGCACCTGCGCGCGACGTACCGCAACTTCTTCGTGCCGACGGCGCGCTGGCAGTTCAGCGGCTTCCGGCTCGCGCGGGACGCGTGAGGATCATGCCGATCCTGCACCTCGTCCTCTCCCTCCTCCTCGCGCACGGCGCGCACAAGACCGAGAACGTGATCCTCGTCACGTACGACGGACTGCGCTGGCAGGAGGTGTTCGAAGGCGCGGACGCGTCGCTGTTCACGAAGGAGCACGCAGCCGCGCGCAAGGCGTACGGCCGCGACTCGGCCGAGGAGCGGCGTGCGGCGCTGCTCCCGTTCCTCTGGGGCACGGTCGCGAAGCAGGGGCAGCTGTACGGCAACGGGCCGAAGGGCAGCCTCGCGCGCGTCACGAACGGGAAGCGGTTCTCCTACCCCGGCTACAACGAGATCCTGTGCGGCTTCGGTGACCCGCGCATCGACAGCAACGACAAGAAGCCGAACCCGAACGTGTCCGTGCTCGAGTGGCTGAACGGGAAGGATGCCTACCGCGGCCGCGTCGCGGCGTTCGCGGAGTGGGACTGCTTCCCGTCGATCCTGAACGCGCCGCGCAGCGGCCTCTTCGTGAACGCGGGGATCGAACCGGTCGCGGGGCCGTCGCTCTCGGAGCGCGAAAAGACGCTGAACCAGGTGCTCCTCGACACGACGTGGCCGCACGCGGATCAGCGCTCGGACGCGCTCACGTTCCTCATGGCGCAGGCCTATTTCGAGCGCACGACGCCGCGCGTCCTCTACTTGAGCTTCGGCGAGACCGACGAGTGGGCCCACGAGGGGCGCTACGACTTCGTGCTCGAGTCCGCGCACCGGATCGACGGCTACGTCGCGAGACTCTGGGCGGAAGTGCAGTCGATGCCCGCGTACGCAGGCAAGACGTCGCTCGTGATCACGACGGACCACGGACGCGGCGACGCGCCCGAGGAATGGAAAGGCCACGGCGAGAAGATCCCGGCGTCGGACCGGATCTGGATCGCCGTCCTCGGTCCCGACACGCCCGCGCTCGGCGAGCGGGCGAGCTGCGCCGAAGTGACGCAGTCCCAGGTCGCCGCGACCGTCGCGGCGCTCCTCGGCGAGGACTGGTGCGCGGCGGAGTCGAAGGCCGGCAAGCCGATCGCGGACGCGATCGGCCCCTGAGGCCGGGCGCGGCCATGCACGTGACGCCGGTCGGGGTCCTCTTCGTCGTCGTCGCGATCGCGGCGTTCGTCGGGCTCCACGTGTACGCGTGGAAGCGGCTCGTGCGCGATCCGGAGCTCCCGCGGCCGTGGCGTCGCGGCGCGACGTTCCTGGTCGTCTTCCTCGGGTTCCTCGTGTGCGCGGTGTTCGTGTCCGGGCGGCGCGTCGATCCGGACCACGTGACCGGCGCGGCGCTGATCGGGTACAGCTGGCTCGGCGTCCTCTTCTATGTGTTCCTCTGCTTCGGAGCTCTCGACCTCGCGCGCGCGGCGGCGCGCGTGTTTCGGACGAAGCCCGTCGACGAAGGGCGGCGACGGTTCCTCGCGCGCGCCGCGGCGAGCACGGCGATCGTCGGCACGAGCACCGTCGCGGTGATCGGACACCGCGAGGCGGGGGAGATCCTGACGCCCGAGATCGGCGTGCGGCTCCCGCGCCTCCCGCGCGAGCTCTCCGGGTTCAGGATCGCCCACCTCACCGACCTCCACCTCGGGCCGCTCTTGCGCGAGCGCTTCCTCGAGTCCGTGGTCGAGAAGACGAACGCGCTGCGCCCCGACCTCGTCGTGATCACCGGGGACCTCGTCGACGCGCCCGTCGGGAAGCTCGCGCCGGCGCTCGCGCCGCTAGCGAACCTGCGCGCGCGGTGCGGCGTCGCGTTCGTGACGGGGAACCACGAGTACTACTGCGGCGCACGCGACTGGGTGGAGTTCCTGCGCGCGCGCGGAGTGCACGTGCTCCTGAACGAGCGGATGGCGCTGGGGGACACGGCGCCGGGCGGAGCGACGTTCGACCTCGCGGGAGTCGCGGATCCCACGGGGCGAGGGACGTCGGCGGAGCACACGCCCGACCTCGCGCGCGCTCTCGTCGGGCGCGATCCCGAGCGGGGGCTCGTGTTCCTCGCGCACCAGCCGCGCCAGATCGAGCTGGCGCGCGGCCTCGGCGTCGGCCTGCAGCTCTCCGGCCACACGCACGGCGGACAACTCTGGCCGTTCGGCGCGCTCGTCGCGCTGACGCAGCCGTGGATCGCGGGCTTCCACCGCGCCGACGACGGCACGCAGATCTACGTGTCGCGCGGGACGGGTTTCTGGGGTCCGCCGATGCGCATCGGATGTCCGGCGGAGATCGCGAGCATCGTGCTCAGCGCGTGACGGCGGGCAGGCACAAGCACGTCGAATCGAGCTTCGTCTCCGACCGCCCCCAGGCCTTCTCGAACCGCAGCTCCGCCGCCTGCGCCTCGGCGCGCTTCCCCTGCTTCTCGAGCGCGCGCGCGAGTCCCCACAGCGACCAGCCGTTCTCCGGCCAGCGCGCGAGGTCCTCGCGGTACACCTTCTCGGCATCCTCGACGCGACCCGCGCGCAGCAGCACGGCGCCGAGCGAATGGCGCACCGGCTGCAGCCAGTCCGGCGGCTCGTCGTAGCGGTTCGCGTCCTCGATCGACACGGCCTTCTCGAGCGCGACGACGGCCGCGTCCGTCTCCCCGAGCTGCGCGGCGATCTCCCCGGCGAGCGCGTGCGACGCGATCGCGAGGATGTCCTTCGCCTGGCTGTTGCCGACGGTGACGCCGTCCTTCAACGTCGCGGCGATCGCCTCGACCGCCGTCCGTTCGGCGTTCGCTTCGTCGACCTTGCCCGTCGCCGCGAGCGCGGTGCCGCGCGCGAAGTGCCACAGCGCGCGCGTCACGGGCAGGTACGGCGCGGGCTCGGGCTCCCGCAGCACCTCGTCCCAGCGGCCGAAACGCACCAGCGTCGCGTACGGAAGCGCCATCAAGCCGTCGACGAACGGAGCCATCGCCTCGACCATCGGCGGGGGGATCTCCGCGACCATCGTCCGCGCCTCCCGGATCGCGACGGAGCTCCGGCCCTCCATCATCGATCCCCACGCGAGGAACTGGTGGTTGTGCGACATGTACACGCGGTAGAAGCCCTGCTCGGGCGACCGGGCGCGGTAGGCGCGGTCGACCTCGATCGCGTGCTCGTTCGCGGCGGCCG
>Ga0070688_100002094_pt1 | contig 10068 bp, 6 predicted proteins | sample KBSS13HmetaG_FD_64679 | JGI IMG/M metagenome (GOLD analysis project Ga0070688, IMG submission 64679) | Switchgrass rhizosphere microbial communities from Kellogg Biological Station, Michigan, USA - KBS S1-3H metaG | ecosystem: Host-associated > Plants > Roots > Rhizosphere ...
GTCGCTCGAAGCGATCGAGCCGAAGGCCGCAGCCGCGGAGCAGGCCGGCTCGCAGAGCTCACCCTCGGGCGCGCAGAGCTCCCCTTCTGGCTCGAAGAGCGAGAGCGGTTCGAAGAGCGAAAGCGGGTCGAAAAGCGAGAGCGGGTCGAAGAGCGCGCTGTCCGCGGCGAAGAGCGCGATGCAGTCCGCGTCGAAGAGTCTCGAGCAAGGCAGCTCCTCCGCGGCCGCGGAAAAGCAGCGCGAAGCGCTCGAGCACCTCGAGCAGGCGGCGGATGCGGCGCGCAAGAGTGCCCCCCTGACGCGCCCCGAGGACCGCGCCAAGGCGGCGGAGCTCGCCGCGGAGCAGGAGAAGATCAAGAACGAGCTGCTCGAGCTCGCGCGGCGCAACCAGAAGCGGGAGACGGCGAAGCCGAGCCCGAGCCTCGCGCAGGCGGGCGCGAGTGCCGCGAAGGCGAAGGAGTCCCTCGACGCCGGGGACACGGACGAGGCGCAGAGCTCCGAGGAGAACGCCGAGCGGAAGATGCGCGAGGCGATGCAGCAGCTCTCCGAGGAGGAGGAGCAGTACCAGAAGCTGCGCGCCGAGGAGCTGCTCTTCAAGGTCGCCGAGCAGGTCAAGGCGATGCTCGAGGGACACCGCGAGCTCATGAAGGAGACGGTCGAGATCGACGGCGCGCGCAAGCCCGGCGAACCCGCGACGCACACGCAGCGCCTGCGCCTCCGCAAGCTCGCCAAGAACGAGGAAGGCTTCGCCGCGCGCGCCGCGGAAGTCGAGAAGGCGATCCGGGCGGAGGAGAGCCTCGTGTTCGCCGAGGTCCTCGACGAAGCGGGTCGCGATCTCCTGCGCGTCGCGCGGGATCTCGGCGAGGAGGGCGGCTACCAGAGCGGCGACCGCGTCCAGGCGCTGCAGCAGGACGTCGAGCAGGGACTCTCCTGGCTGTACGACGCGCTGCAGGTCGAGAAGGAGCGCCGCCGCCAGGAACAGAGCCAGTCGTCGCAGGGAAACCAGCAGAAGGGCAAGAACCGGCTCGTGCCCGACGCCTCGGAGCTGAAGCTCCTGCGGCAGCTCGAGGTCGAGAACCTCGACAGCCTGGAGAAGTTCAAGGCCGCTCACCCGGAGATCCCCGAGGGTCGCGAGACCGATCCGCTGCTCCTGGAGGACCTCGCCCGCCTCGCGAACCGCCACCAGCGCACGAGCGATTTGTTCGAGAAGTTCCGAAAACGATTGGGCCTTCCGGATCCGCCCTCCCAGGAGCCATGATGGGCTCCGCGATGCCTGCCACGGAGAGAACCATGAACACCTTCTGGTCGATGCCCTCGGTTCCGATGCTCCTCGCCGCGGCGGCGATCCTGCCGCTGCGCGTCGACGACCCGAAGCACCCGCACGGGGAGATCCCGGTGCCGCTCCCGGGCATCACCGGAGACGCGAACGATCCGCACGCGGAGATGCGCCGGCTGTTCGGGAAGATCGAGCGCGATCTGCGCGACATCGACCGGCTGCTCGCCGACGCGAGCGCGGGCGGCGCCGACGGAGCGACCGCCGCCGCGAAAACCAAGGCGACCGCCGCGGTCCAGGGACTCAAGGACCTGCTCGCGACGTCCGAGGAACGCGGGAAGTCCGTCGTCGCGGGGATCGATCGCATCCTCGAGCTCGCGCAGCACGAGCCCTGCTCGTCGAGCTCGTGCGAGAGCGCCGGCGGCATGTGCAAGAACTCCGGCTCCTCGGGTTCGTCGAGCAAGGACGCGAAGAAGGGCAACGGCAAATCCGAGCCCGGCGACAGCGACTCGACGCCCGGCAAGAGCCCGCTCGACCGTCAAGGCGAGAACTCGACGCAGCGGGAAGCGACTCCGCAGGCCCCCGATTCGGCCCAGGCGCAGAAGGATCGCGAGCAGCAGAACCAGGGACAGCCGAAGCCCTCCGGGAATCCGAAGGGCAACGAGGCCTCGAAGACCGCGGCCAAGAACAACCCGGCGAATCCTCCGGGTGCCTCCCCCACCGACGCGCCGCACGCGGGCGCCTCCGCGGTCGACAAGTGGGGCGACCTCCCCGTCCACGTCCGCGACGTCTTCCGTGCCCAGGGCGGCGGCGACATGCCCGCGCAGTACCGCGATTGGATCGACGCCTACTACCGCCGGATGGCCAAGCGCAGCGGTTCCTGAGTCTCGCGCTCGCGGCGCCGATCGTCTTCTGCCCGTTTCCGACGGCCGAAGGCTCGGCGAGGGAGCGGGTCGGGTTCCAGGTTCGCGCGGGTCCGTCCGAGCAGGAGCCCCGCGCGCCGCGCGACGTCCAGGACGCGCTTCCGCTCGCGCAGAGCGCGCGTGACGCGGCGCGCTCGGCGCTCGACCGCGGCCTCGTCTGGCTCGCGAAGGCCGCGGCGACGAGCCCGGACGGATCCCTGCCGCGCGCCGGCGCGCGCGATCCCGCGCCGGTCGCCACGACGGCGCTCGCCGCGCTCGCGTGGATGGCCGGAGGGAACGCGCCGGACCGCGGGCCCCAGGGCCTCGAGCTCGGTCTCGCGATCGACTGGATCGCCGCGCACACGGACCTCGATCCCGAGTCGGCGACGCGCGGCTACATCTCGCTGCACGGCGACGGTCTCTCGCGGATGCACGGGCACGGTCTCGCGGCGCTCGCGCTCACCCAGGCGGCGAGTCTCTCGCCGAAGAGCGAGCGCGGCGCGCGGATCGAGCGCTCCCTGCGCGCGGCGATCACGTGCATCGAGAAGACGCAGGGAGTCGAGGGCGGGTGGTGGTACGAACCGCGCAAGTCGCTCGAGCACGAAGGCTCGATCACCGTGTGCGAAGTCCAGGCACTTCGCGCGGCGCACAACGCCGGCTTCCAGGTCGATTCGCTGACGATCTCGCGCGCGCTCGACTACCTCGCGCGTTCGCAGAAGCCGGACGGGTCCTTCCGCTACGCGCTCGGCGACGACCGGTCGACGCTGGCGCTGACGGCGGCGGCGATCGCGACGCTGAACGCGGCCGGGAAGTACGAAGGCAAGCCGCTCGAGGAGGCGTACGGCTACCTCTTCCGCGGACTGTCCGCGCGGGAGAACTGGATGGCGTCGCACCCCGCCGCGCCGCTCGAGGATCGGCGGCTGCCCGAGGAGCGCGACGAGCGCCACGCCTGGTGCGGCTTCTACGAGCGCCTCGTCCTCGCGCAGGCCTTGTGGCAGTGCTCCGATCACGACGCGTTCGACCGCTGGGCCCAGGCCGAGGCGAAGGGCCTCCTCACGAGCCAGCGCGAGGACGGGTCGTGGCACGACGAGCGCTTCGGCGACGCGTACGCGACGGCGACGAATTGCCTCGTCCTGGCCCTTCCCGAGGGCCTGCTGCCCATCTTCCAGCGCTGAGGCGTCCGCCGCTCGGCGTCGCCGGCCGCACGCGCGACAGCGTGCTAGACTTCGATTCATGCTTCCCCGCATGCTCGCAGTGCGTTTCGTAGCGGTTTTCTCGCTGCTTTCCCTGTCCCCCGCGGCGTCGGCGCAGACTTGCGCGAAGACTTTCGGCCCGATGGGGCCCGAGATCCGTCCCGCGGAAACCCTCCTCGGCGACCAGGTGTCGTCGCGCGTGGCACGCGGGCCGAACGGCTGGGTCGTCGCCTGGAGCGACACCCAGGACGTGTACGCGCGCCGGTTCGATCTCGACCTCCGGCCGACGAGTCCCGAGTTCGTCGTCGACACGTTCTTCAACCAGGATGCACAGGACGAGCCGGCGATCGCGTTCGGCTCCACGGGGAACTTCCTCGTCGCGTGGACGGACCACCACGGCTACGACGGCTCGGGTCTCGGCATCATGGCCCGCATCTACGATTCGAACGGGACCTCGGTCACCAGCGAATTCGTGGTCAATTCGACGACCGCCTCGTCGCAGTTCCATCCCTCCGTCGCCCCGACGCCCTCCGGCGGCTGGGTCATCGGGTGGACCGGCGACAGCGACGGCAACGCCTACATCCGCATCCTCTCCACCAACGGCGTCTTCCTGTCCGGCGACGTCGCCGTGAACACGTACCGGCCCGGCTCGCAACGCGACGTCTCGGTCGCCGTGAACCCGAGCAGCGTGATCTTCGCGACGTTCGTCGACTTCTCGAGCCACGGCGGCGTCGGGACCGGCTCGAACCTGTACGCGCGGATGTTCAGCTCGACGGGGACGCCGCTCCAGACGCAGGAGTTCCTCGTCCCGACGGCGCCCTCGAACGGGGACCAGTTGAACCCCTTCGTCGCCGCCGACGGGCTCGGCCGCTTCCTCGTCGTCTGGGAGGACCAGCTCGCCGACGGCTCGGGCAGCGGGATCGTCGAGCGCGTCTTCGACCACAACGGCGTTCCCTTCCTGCCCGAAACGCTCGTGAACACGACGCTCGGCGGCGACCAGACGACTCCCGCCATCGCGGTCGACCAGATCGGGCGGGCGATCGTGACCTGGACGGACTTCTCGGCGGGCGCCGCGAGCCCGGCGATCCGCGCGCGCCGCTACAACGGACAGGCGAATCCGTTCGGACCCGACTTCGTCGCGAACGAGTTCCCGCCCATCGGGACGATCTCCGCGGTCCCCGTGATGGACTTCAGCGGCACGGACATCGTGCTCGGCTACCAGGGTCCGGGCGCGCAAGGCAACGGCGTCGACGTGTACGTCCGCCAGTACAAGTCGACGAGCGGGCCGCACGTCTACTGCACGGCGAAGGTGAACAGCCAGGGGTGCACGCCGACGATCGGGTTCGCCGGCGATCCGAGCGCGACGTCCGGGGCTCCGTTCCTCATCACGGGCACGAACATCATCAACCAGAAGCTCGGGCTCATGTTCTACGGGTACGACTCGTCGTTCACGCCGTTCCAGGGCTCGACGATCTGCGTGAAGCCGCCGCTCCGGCGCATGCCCGGACAGAACTCCGGCGGATCGGTCAGCGGCAACGATTGCTCGGGGACGCTCTCGACGGACTTCAACGTGCGCATCCGCAGCGGGTCCGACTCGCTGCTCGTCCCCGGCGCGACGATCAGCACGCGCTGGTACTATCGCGACCCGCACGACGCGGCCGGCTACGGGACCGGGCTCACGGACGCGTTGCGGTTCGCGATCTGCCCTTGATGCCGCCGACTCCATGACGAGGTTTGCACTCTTCGCGCTCGGATGGGCCGCCGTGCCGGCGCTCGCCGCCGCGCAGACCTGCCCCGACACCTTCGGCCCGATGGGTCCGAGCATCCGTCCCTCCGTTTCCGTCGCCTGGGACCAGGTGTGGAGCGTGCCCGCGCGCGCGCCTTCGGGCTGGACGTTCGCGTGGAGCGAGGGCAACGACATCTACGCGCGGCTCTTCGATCCGGATCTCCTGCCCTTGTCCGGCGCGTTCCGGGTGAACACGCTGCTCGACCAGGACACGCAGGACGAGCCCGCGATCGCCTACTCGACGACGGGGACCTTCCTCGTCGCGTGGTCCGAGCGCCACGGCTACGACGGCTCCGCGATGGGCGTCTTCGGACGCATCCTCGACGCGAGCGGAGCGCCGCTGACGCCCGAGTTCGGACTCAGCTCGATCACCTTCGCGTCGCAGTGGCGGCCGCTCGTCTCGCCGACGCCGACCGGAGGCTGGGTCGCCGCCTGGTCCGGGGACAACGACGGCAACGCCTACATCCGGATCCTGGACGGGAACGGCGCGTTCCTGACGGGCGATCTCGAGGTGAACACGTACGTCTTCGACGCGCAGGTCGACCCCGCCGCCGCGTCGAACCCGAGCGGGACGATCTTCGTCGCGTTCGTCGACTTCTCGAGCCACGGCGGCGTCGGATCCGGGCTCAACCTGTACGGCCGGACCTACACCGCCGCCGGAGTCCCGCGCGAGGGCACGGAGTTCCTGCTCACGAACGTGCCCGCGAACGGCGACCAGCGCGAGCCGCGCGTCGCCGCCGACGGGACGGGACGCTTCTTCGTCGTGTGGGCGGACGAGCTCGCCGACGGCTCGGGCTACGGCATCCTCGAGCGCGTGTTCGACGCGAACGGCTCGGCCGTAGGCCCGGCGTTCCTGGTGAACACGACGACGGCCGGAGACCAGCGCCTGCCCGGGATCGTCGTCGACACGCTCGGCCGGGCGGTCGTCGCCTGGGAGGACTATTCCCTCGGCGCCACGAGCCCGCGAATCCGCGCGCGCCGGTTCGACGCGGCCGCGAACCCCCTCGGTCCGGACTTCGTCGTCAACGATTCCCCTTCGGTCGGCGCCGTCCTCGCCGAGCCGGCGATGGACGCGGCGGGCAGCGATCTCGTGATCGGGTACCAGGGCCCGGGCGTGCCGGGGAACGGCGTCGACGTGTTCGCGCGCCACTTCGAATCGAGCCCCGGCCCGCAGATCTACTGTGCCGGCAAGCTGAACAGCCTCGGCTGCATGCCCTCGATCGCGTTCAGCGGCACGCCCAGCGCGAGCTCGGGCAGCCCGTTCACGATCACCGCGAACCGTGTCCTCAGCCACAAGCTCTCGCTCCTCTACTACGGCTACGGCTCCGCGTTCACGCCGTTCCAGGGCGCGACGATCTGCGTCGCCGCACCGCTCAAGCGCATGGCGATCCAGGACTCGGGCGGGAACGCCGGGCTGGACTGCTCGGGCACGCTCGCGACCGACTTCAACGCGCGCATCCAGAGCGGCGTCGACGCCGGGCTCGTCCCCGGCGCCATCGTGAGCGCGCGCTGGTACTACCGCGACCCGCAGGACCCGGCCGGGTTCTCGACGGGCCTCACGAACGCGATCCGGTTCGCGATCTGCCCCTGATCCCCGGGCGGAAGTGCGGATCCGCGCACGCGGGCGAGCGCCTGTGCATCCCGCGACCGCGCCCGGCCGGTCGCCGGCGCTGGCACGCCTTGTGCGAAGCCGTGGCGCCGCTCCCCTGCTACCCTGGGGACGCCCCCCGCGAGGAGAACGAGACCATGCGTGCAACGAACCGTTCCGGACGATTCCCGGCCATCCTGATCGCCGTGCTCGGCGTCGTCTCGACCGCCGTCGCCTCGGAAGAGACCGGCGTCCGCCGGATCCTCCATCTCCAGAACGGACAGACGATCCGCGTCCTCTCGCGCGCGAAGGACGGCGGATGGGAGTACCACGGCAAGGGCGGCTGGAAGGCGCTCGCGCCCGGCGCGGTCGTCGCGGCGGAGCTCGAGAGCGACGTCTTGCGCGACTGGAACACGAAGAAGGCCGCGAGCGCGCCCGCGGACGTCGCCGCGCGCACGAAGCTCGCGGACTGGGCGCTCTCGGCCGGTCTCGCCGCCGAAGGGCTCGACGAGATGACCGCCGTGCTCGCCCTCGAGCCGGATCGCAAGGAGGCGCTCGATGCGCTCGCGGTGCACGCCGACGTCATGACCGTCCCCGCGCTGGACGCCTCGGCCGAGCGCCGCGACGAATCCGTCAAGGCGCTCCTGCGCTTCGGCGCCTCGGTCCCGGGCGCCGCGCGCGAGCTCGCGGTGCTCGAGCTCGGCAAGCTCCCGCGCGACGCGGAGCTCTCGAACCTGCTCCTCGCCGAGCTCCGCTCGAACATCGTCACGCGCCGCAGCTTCGCGACGCTGGCGCTCCGCCGCCTGCTCCCGGGGGAAGCGGTCAAGCCGCTCGTCCTCCACGCTGTGCTCGATCCCTCCGAGGAGGTCCGCCTCGGCTCGGCCCTCGCGCTCCGCGCGGTCGACGAGCCCGGCGTCATCGTCCCGCTCGTGCGCGTCCTCGAGAAGAGCCCGTCCTCGGAGCTCCGCCACAACGCCGCGGTGGCGCTCGGCGAGATGGGCTACGCCGCCGCGGTCGAGCCGCTCGTCGCGCGCCTCGCCGCCGCCGCCTCGGACGCGGGCAGCGCGGGTCGGGTCCCCCACGCGAACATCTTCGTCGGGCGACAGGTCGCCTATATCCAGGACTTCGACGTCGAGGTCGCGCAGTTCCAGGCCGTCGCCGACCCGAAGGTCAACGTGTTCATCGAAGGATCGACGCTCGACGCCGCGGTCGCGGGCGTGCAGAACGTCGACGTCTCCGTCGAGGTCGCCGCGGCGCGCGGCGCGCTCGAGAAGCTGACGCACGTCTCGCCGGGCAAGACCTCCAAGGCCTGGCTCGCGTGGTGGCAGGCGAACGGGTCGAAGTGGCGCAGCGAGGACCTCTCGCGCTCGCCGCGCACCGAGGGTGCAGGCACCCCGGGCGTTTCGCGCGGCTGAGCCGGCACCGGCCGGGTCAGCGCTTCACCAGTCCGAACACGAGCTCGAGCGCGATCAGGCCGATGACGATCCACTCGAGGACCTCCATGCGGAGGCTGCTCGAGCGGTCGTGCACCTTCTGGTAGATGCTCTCGATCGTCTCGAGCTTGCGGAGGATCCCGGCGTTCCACTCCGAGAGGCGGAAGCGCTGGGACGCGGCGCGGTAGACGCGCGCGAGGTACTGGTCGCCGAGCAGCTTGAGCGCGTTGCCGACGCGCTCGAACAGGATCGCGCCGTCCACCTGGAAGCGCGCGACCCTGGCGAGATCGACGCGCATCCTGCGCTTCCGGAGGAACGCGCTCCATCCGCTCTCCGCCTGCAGGACCTCGTACGAGCGGTCGAGTGCGCGGTCGAGGGCGAGGTCGAGGAAGCGCATCTCGAGGAGCTGGAGATTCGCGAACTCGAGCACGGAGCGGACGTCCTCGGGCTCGCGATCGACGAGCAGCGCCGCGTTCCAGTCGACCAGCGCGACGTCGTCGCATCCGAACGAGACGCGCGCGGACATCGCCTCGGAGACTTCCTGCTCCGAGAGCCGGTCGCGTTCGGAACGCAGGAGGCGCGCGGTCTCCCCCGACCGTGTGGTCCACAGCTCCTCGAGCGCGATGCCGTCCGTGAACTCCTGGACCTGGAAGATCAGGAAGTCCTCGGTGATGTCGTCGATGTTCGGGCGGTCGACGGCGCTCTCGATCACCGTCAGCAGGTGCGCGACGCGCGTCCGCGAATCGTCTCGGAACTGCTCGGTCTCCGAGAGGACGCAGGAGAGCGCGATCATGTCCTCGAACGGCCCTTCGAACGGGATCGTGTACCGGACCGAGACGCCGCCGAAGTCGTAGACCGTCACTTCGACGGTCGACGACGTGCGCCGGCCGGCGATCTCGAGCGCGGAGATCTCCTGGATGATCCGGAGCGGCGGCGGATCGAACTGGAAGTAGCTCGGTGCGTGGCCCTTGTGCTTGATCTTCGCCGTCTCGGTCATGTCGGTGACGTGCTGGCGGCAGCGCGCGAGATCGACCGAGAGCCCGACGTCGAACGCGAACACGACGTGGACGAGGCCCGTGCGGACGGAGAGTTCCTTCGATCCGCTCACGAGGATCCCTAGTGCGCCGGCGGCACCCGGATCTTGACGTTCCGGAATTCGACCGTGTCGCCGTGGTCCTGCAGCGCGATGTGGCCCTTCGCGTTCTTCCCGTAGCCGGGCATCGACGCGAACTTGCTCGCCGCGACGAGCTCCTTCCATTCCGTCGACCCGAGCTCGTACTCGAGGAGCTTCTTCCCGTTGAGCCAGTGCTCGACGTGGGATCCCTGGACCAGGATGCGCGCCGAGTTCCACAGTCCCACCGGCCGCGTCGCGTCCCACTTCGGCGCGTTCAGCGCGTAGTTGGATCCCGCCGACGTGCGCGGGTCCTTCCCGTCGGGATGGTGCTCGTTGTCGAGGATCTGCATCTCGGGGCCGGTCTCCCAGACGTACCCGTGGTCCTCGCTGACGTGGAAGAACACGCCGCTGTTGCCGCCTTCCGCGATGCGCCAGTCGAGCGCGAGCTCGAAATCGCCGTACTCCTCGTCGGTGACGAGGTCGCCGGCCTCGCCCGCGCGGCCGAGCACGCCGTCCTTCACCTGCCAGCCCGCCGGCGCCGTTTTCGCCTTGTACCCGCGCCAGCCGTTCGTCGTCTTGCCGTCGAAGAGGAGGCGCCAGCCCTCCTTCGCCTCGGCTTCCGTCAGCACGTTCTGCGGACGCGGCGGCGGAGGCGGGAGCACCGTCACGGGCGATCCCGCCGGGATCCGGTTCAACGTGTACCAGGCCTCCGTCGACCACAGCGTGCGGCCCGAGCGCGCGACGACCGGTCCGACGACGTGCAGGTAGACGACGTGGTC
>Ga0070688_100002095_pt1 | contig 10067 bp, 8 predicted proteins | sample KBSS13HmetaG_FD_64679 | JGI IMG/M metagenome (GOLD analysis project Ga0070688, IMG submission 64679) | Switchgrass rhizosphere microbial communities from Kellogg Biological Station, Michigan, USA - KBS S1-3H metaG | ecosystem: Host-associated > Plants > Roots > Rhizosphere ...
GGCAAGCACTCCGGCCGGCACGCATTTCGACGTGCGTGCACCGAGGCGGGGCTCCAGCTCACGGAGGACGAGCTCGCCGTCGCCTTCGCCCGCTTCAAGACCCTCGCCGACGCCGGCGAGGACGTGACCCTGAACGACGCCTTCGAGGAGGTTGCGGCATGACCGAGCGCACGACGTACACGATCGCCTGCCTGTCCGGGCACGGGATCGCGCCAGAGGTCATGGCCGAGGCCAGCCGTGCCCTGGCACGAGTCTCGGCGCTGCACGGGTTCCGGATCCGCGAGACGCACCCGCCGTTCGGTGGCGAGGCACGAACGCAGTCGGGGCACGCGCTGCCGGCGGCCACGCGCAGTGCCACGCTTGGCGCCGAAGCCGTGCTCGTCGCGGTCGCCGCCGACCCGGCGCTCGCCGACGTCGAATCCGAGCTCGATCTCCGTGCCCGCCTCGATCGCGTTGCGTTCGGCGAGCACGGTTCCATCACGCTGCTCAGCCCGCTCACGGACGCCACGCTCGAGTGGACCCTCGCGCGAGCGTTCGACGTCGCCCGCTCGAGCCGTGCCCGCGTCGCGTCGGTCGGCGGCGACGACACGTGGAGCGCCGCGTTCTCACGCGAGCTGACGCGGCACGACGGCGTGGACGCGGAGGCGCTCACGGTGAAAGCGGCGATCCACGATCTGACGTTCGAGCCCGAGCGTTTCGACGTCGTCGTGACACCGGCGGCGTACGCCGACGCACTCCTCGGCTTCCTCGCCCACGGCTCCGCCCCACGGGTCGCCGCGTCGAGCCGCCTGGCCGGAAGCGGGCCGAGTGTCTTCGCTCCGGTCCACGGGGCGGCCGAGGACATCGCCGGCCAGGGCGTCGCCAACCCGGCGTCGATGTTGCTCGCCGCGGCGGTCATGCTCGGCGAGGGCCTCGGCGAGCGCCGCGCAGCGGAGACGCTCACGAACGCAGTGCTCGGCGCCAGCGCGAACGGGGTCCGCACGCCCGACCTCGTCCGCGTCGGCCTGGGCGCCACGACCCGCGAGTTCGCAGACGTCGTCATCGCGCACCTGCCGCACGCGATGACGACGGCCGAGTTCTACCGCGAGGCAATCGCGTGACGAGGCGGATGAATGGCGCGGACGCGATCCTGCGCTCGCTCGAGGCGGAGGGTGTCGACACCGTCTTCGGGATCCCGGGCGGAGCGGTCTTGCCTACCTACGACGCGTTCGCCCGGGGAACCACGGTGCGCCACGTCCTCGCCCGGCACGAGCAGGGCGCCGGCCACATGGCCGAGGGCTACGCGCGCGCGTCCGGACGCACGGGCGTGGCTGTCGCGACCTCCGGCCCGGGCGCGACGAACCTCGTCACCCCCATCGCGGACGCATGGATGGACTCGACGCCGCTCGTGTGCATCACGGGCCAGGTCCGGAGCCACCTGATCGGGACGGACGCGTTCCAGGAGTGCGACATCACGGGGATCACGATCCCGGTCGTCAAGCACTCCTGGCTCGTACAGGACGTCGACCAGATCCCGCACGTGCTGAAGTCGGCGTTCCACGTCGCCCGTACTGGGCGCTGCGGTCCCGTGCTCGTGGACATCCCGCGGGACATCCAGGAGGCCGAGCTCGACTTCGAGTACCCGGACTCCGTCGACCTGCCGGGATGGAAACCGCCGCAGAAGGGCCATCCCCGGCAGATAGCGCGGGCCGCGCAGGCACTCGCCGCCGCCGAGCGGCCCGTGCTCTACGTCGGCGGGGGGACGCTCAACGCCGATGCGTGCGACGAGCTCCGCATGCTCGCCGAGCTGGGCCGGTTCCCGGTCGTGACGACGCTCATGGGCAAGAGCGCGTTCCCCGAGACGCACGAGCTCCACTTCGGCTGGCCCGGCATGCACGGCCCGAAGTGGTCGAACTGGGCCATGAACAAGTGCGACCTGCTCGTGGCGGTCGGCGCCCGCTTCGACGACCGCGTCACCGGCAAGCTCGCCGCGTTCGCCCCCGGCGCGACCGTCATCCACCTCGACGTCGACTCAGCCGAGATCTCCAAGCTCCGTCAGGCGGACATCCCCGTGGTCGGGCCCCTGAAGCAGGTCCTTTCCGACCTACGGGACGAGCTGCGCGCACTCCACGGTACCGGCCATATCCCGCGTACCGAGCCATGGCTGCGCCAGCTCGCCGCCTGGCGCGAGGAGTTCCCGCTCCGCTACCGCTCGGGCGGCGACACGCTCAAGCCCCAGCTCGTGGTCGAGACGCTGCAGGAGCTCACGGCCGACCGCGACGACGTCGTCTGGACGACCGGTGTCGGCCAGCACCAGATGTGGGCGATGCAGTACCTCCTGTGCGACCAGCCGCGCTCGTTCATCACCTCGGGTGGCCTCGGGACGATGGGCTACGGAGTCCCCGCCGCGATCGGAGCGAAGGCAGCGCGGCCCGATGCGACGGTCGTCTGCGTCGACGGCGACGGGTGCTTCCAGATGACCGGGCAGGAGCTGGCGACGTCCGTGCTCGAGGGCCTACCGATCGTCGTCGTCATCGTGAACAACGGCTATCTCGGGATGGTCCGGCAGTGGCAGGACATGTTCTTCGACGAGCGCCAGTCGCAGATCCACCTCACGAAGAACGTCCCTGACTACGCGAAGCTCGCCGAGGCGTACGGGGGCGTCGGGCTCACCGTCGACAACGAGGACGATCTCGAGGGCGTCCTCCAGGAGGCACTCACGTGCGGTCGCACAGCCGTCGTCGACGCACGAGTCGACGCCGCCGAGCAGTGCTTCCCGATGATCCCCGCCGGTGCCGCGGCACTGGACCTCGTCGAGTTCGAGGACGGAGTGGACGAGCAAGAGAAGGTGGCCGCGGCGTGAAACACACGTTGTCGGTGCTCGTGGAGAACAGGCCGGGAGCGCTCATGCGGATCTCGAGCATGTTCGCGCGTCGCGGATTCAACATCGAGAGCCTCTCCGTCGGCGTGACGGAGCGTCACGACGTGTCGCGGATCACGATGCGGGTCGACTGCGAGCAGCACCCGCTCGAGCAGATCGAGAAGCAGATGCACAAGCTCGTGAACGTGCTCCGCGTGTCGGAGCTCGAGCCCGGAGAGGCGGTCGAGCGCGAGCTCGCCCTGATGAAGGTCACCGCCACCCCGGCGCGGCGCGGCGAGCTCATCGCCCTCTCGCAGGCGTTCAACGCCCGCGTCGCGGACCTCGGCACCGACTCGATCGTCTTCGAGATCGTGGGGCATCCCGAGGAGATCGACTCGTTCGAGGAGCTCGTCCGGCCACATGGCCTGAAAGAACTCGTGCGAACGGGCAGGATCGGGATCGGCCGAAGCGCTACGAACGCGGCGAAGCCTCGCCGACAGCACGTCCTCACCTGACAGCGACACCGAAGGAGAAGCCAGATGGCAACGATCCACCGCGAAGGAAACGTCGACCTCCTCTCGGGCAAGGTCGCCGTCCTGGGCTACGGGAGCCAGGGTCACGCGCACGCCCTCAACCTCCGCGACTCGGGCGTCGACGTCGAGGTCGGCCTGCGCGAGGGCAGCCCGTCGCGAGCCGCCGCTGAGGAGGCCGGACTCACGGTCGGCACCCCCGTCGACGTCGTACGCGACGCGCAGATCGTCGCGTTCCTCCTCCCCGACCAGGTACAGCCTCAGGTGTACGCGGAAGTGGCGCCCAACCTAGCGGCGGGCTCCGCGCTCCTCTTCGCGCACGGGTTCAACGTCCACTACGGACGGGTCGCGCCTCCGGAGGGGCACGACGTGATCATGGTGGCGCCCAAGGGCCCCGGCCACATCGTGCGCCGGCTGTACGAGGAGGGCTTCGGCACCCCGGCGGTCGTCGCGGTCGCGCAGGACGCCAGCGGCGGCGCCTTCGATCTCGCTCTCGCCTACGGTGCAGCGATCGGCGCCGGCCGCGCCGGGATGATCGAGACGACGTTCGCCGAGGAGACGGAGACCGACCTCTTCGGCGAGCAGGCCGTGCTCTGCGGCGGCGTCACCGAGCTCATCCGCGCCGGCTGGGAGACCCTGGTCGAGGCGGGCTACCAGCCCGAGGTCGCGTACTACGAGTGCCTCCACGAGCTGAAGCTCATCGTCGACCTCATCTGGGAAGGCGGCCTCTCCGGGATGCGCTACTCCATCTCCGACACCGCCGAGTTCGGCGACCTCACCCGCGGGCCACGCGTCATCGACGACCTCGTGCGCGAGCAGATGAAGCAGCTGCTCGAGGAGATCCAATCGGGGGCGTTCGCGCGCGAGTGGATCGCCGAGATGGACGCAGGCGAGCCTCGGCTCCGCGAGCTGCGTGCGCAGGCGGCGGACCAGGAGCTCGAACGCGTCGGCAAGGAGCTCCGCGCGCTCATGCGGCGCGAGACGGAGGTGCCGGCTGCGTAGCTCAGCCGTCGAGGCCGGGGTCGGCCTCCTCGGCTACGGAACGGTCGGTGCCGCGGTCGACCGGTTGCTCGTCGAGAACGCGGAGGACATCGAGCGCGCGACGGGGCTCCGGCTCCGGGTCGTTCGCGCGCTCGTGCGCGATGCCGACCGGGATCGGCCGGCCGCGCCGGCCGACGGCGTTCTCACGACCGACTTCGCGGCGATCCGCGACGACCCGTCCATCGGTGTCGTTGCCGAGCTGATGGGAGGCATCGAGCCTGCGCGAACGCACGTGCTCGAGCTGCTCGCAGCCGGCAAGCCGGTCGTGACTGCGAACAAGCAGCTCGTCGCCCAGCACGGCGCCGAACTCTTCGCCGCTGCCGCGGAGGCCGGTGTCCAGCTTCGCTTCGAGGCGAGCGTGTGCGCCGCGATTCCGGTGATCAAGGTTCTCCGCGAGGCGCTCGTCGTGTCGAACGTGCACCGCGTCCTCGGGATCGTGAACGGCACGACCAACTTCATCCTCACCGAGATGGAGAGCGGAGCGACGTTCGGCGAGGCACTCGCCGAAGCCCAGCGGCTCGGGTACGCGGAGGCGGATCCGACGGACGACGTCTCCGGCGCGGACGCGGCCGCCAAGATGGCGATCCTCGCGACCGTCGCATTCGGCTCGCGCGTGACGCTGGCGGACGTCGACTACCAGGGCGTCGAGGAGGTCACGCCGCTGCATGTCGCGGCCGCGCGCGAACTGGAGATGGTCATCCGGCTCGTCGGTTCGGCGACGCTCGTCGACGAGCGGCTCGACGTCCGGGTGCGGCCTGCGTTCGTCGATCGCCACCACCCGCTCGCGGCGGTGGAGGGTGCGTTCAACGCGGTCATGCTCCAGGGTGACGCGATCCGGGAGATCACGCTCGAAGGTCCGGGAGCGGGCGGCATCGAGACGGCCTCGGCCGTGGTCGCCGACACGGTCAGTGTGCTCGGGACGGCGGCGAACGGCTTTCTCCAGAACGACGCGTGCTGGCGCGAGCTCGACACCCTGCCGTCGGGTTCCCTGCGGTCGCCCTTCTACGTCCATCTCGAGGTCGACGACCGCCCGGGCGTGCTCGCGGACGTGGCGCAGCGGCTCGCCGCGCATGACGTCTCGATCGCCCGCCTCGTGCAGGTGCCGACAACCGACGGTGCTGTCCTGCACATCGTCGTCCACGAGGCGGCGGAGAGCGCCGTCGAGGGAGCGCTCGCCGACATCGCAGAGGTGGGCAGCCTGCACGCGCCGCCGTTCCTCGTCCCGGTCGTCTCGGATCGCGGTGTGACCGAGCTCGGCTGGGCCTGACGCGTTAGAAAGCAGCATGGCTTCTCTGATCGAGCGGTATCGCGACCGGCTGCCCGTGACCGTCGACACTCCCGTGGTCTCGCTCGGCGAGGGCTCGACGCCGTTGCTGCCCGCACCGCGCATCTCGCGCCGCCTCGGCGTCGACCTCTACCTCAAGTGGGAGGGCGCCAACCCGACCGGGAGCTTCAAGGACCGCGGCATGACGGTCGCGATCTCGAAGGCTCTCGAGCGCAGGGCGGGCACGGTCGTCTGCGCGTCGACCGGCAACACCGCAGCCTCGGCGGCTGCCTACGCGGCGCGTGCCGGGATCGTGGCGGTCGTCCTCCAGCCGGAAGGCGCCGTCTCCTCGGGGAAGCTCGCCCAGGCGCGCGCGCTCGGCGCGCGCGTCCTCGAGGTGCGCGGGAGCTTCGACGAGGCGCTCTCGGCCGCTCGCGTGCTTGCCGACCGCGGAACGCACGTCCTCGTGAACTCGCTCAACCCGGACCGGCTCGAGGGCCAGAAGACGGCGGCCTTCGAGATCGTCGAGGAGCTCGGCTCCACCCTCGACGTGCTCGCGCTTCCCTACGGCGGCGGGGGGAACGTGACCGCGTATGCGCACGGCTTCGCCGAGAGCGGGGCTCAGCCGCGACTCGTCGCGGGCGAGGCCGCCGAGCGCGGTACGACGGTCGCCTCCGCGATCCGCATCGGCACGCCGGCGCACGCGGCGACGGCCGCCGAGGCGCTCGCGTCCTCCGGCGGGACTGCCGTTCGTCTGGCCGACGAGGCGATCCTCGACGCATGGCGTGAGCTCGCTCGCGAGGAGGGCGTCTTCTGCGAGCCGTCCTCCGCGGCCGGGCTCGCCGCCCTTGGGACCGTCGAACTGGAGCGCGGCTCGGTCGTGGTGTGCGTGGTGACCGGGCACGGCCTCAAGGACCCGGACACCGCGGCACGGTTGAGCCCCGAACCCGTCGCGGTCGACCCCGAGCCCGACGCGATCGCGGAGGCGTCGCGGTGACACTTGTGCGTGTCCGCGCGCCCGCGAGCACGGCGAACATCGGGCCGGGCTTCGACTGTGCGGCGGCAGCGCTCGATCTCTGGAACGAGCTCGAGGTCTCCGAGGGAGGTGACGCGGCGGACCCCGACCACCTCGGCGTTCAGGCATTTGCGCGCCTCGCCTCGGTCGACGGGCTCACGTTCGCGTTCGTCGACCGGATTCCGCGCGAACGCGGCCTCGGCTCGAGCGCAGCCGTCATCGCGCTCGGCCTGACAGCGGCGAACGCCGTCGCGGATCTCGGACTCGGAGCAGAGGAGCTGCTCGCGGCGGGTGTCGAGCTCGAGGGGCACGCGGACAACCTCGCCGCGGCGCTGGCCGGGGGCGTCTGCCTGACGTGGGAGAGGAAGATCGTTCGTGTCGCGGACGAGGCGCCTGCAGTCCCGGTGGCGCTCGTCCCGCAGGCCACCGTCTCCACCGCGGCTGCGCGCGCCGCGCTCCCGGCGACTGTGCCCCACGCCGACGCCACGTTCACCGCCGGCCGGGCGACGCTGCTCGGTGCCGCGCTCGCCTCCGGCTCGGGCGACCTGTTCGCAGAGGCGCTCGCCGACCGCATTCACGAGCCCTACCGCGCCGACGGCGCCCCGCTGCTCGCGGTCGTCCGCGAGCAGCTTCCCGCGGGCGCGCTCGGATCGACCCTTTCCGGCTCGGGCCCGACCGTCGTCGTCTGGGCTCGCCCCGATACCGTCGAGGCATGCGCGACCGAGCTCGAGGCGCGCTTCCCCGACGTCGCCGTCCACATCCTGAACGTCTCTCCCCGAGGAGCCCATGTCGATGAGCACTGACCCGTACTCCCGCCCGTCCGATCCCGCGAAGCGCCACAGCGCAGCACTGACCGACGGCCCCGACCGCGCCGGTGCCCGCTCGATGCTGAAGGGCACGGGCTTCACCGACGAGGACCTGGCGAAGCCGATCATCGGCGTCGCGACGACGTGGATCGAGACGATGCCGTGCAACCTCAACCAGCGCGAGCTCGCTCTCGACGTGAAGCGCGGCATCCGCGAGGCGGGGGCGACCCCGATGGAGTTCAACACGATCGCCGTCTCCGACGGGGTCTCGATGGGCACGTCCGGCATGCGGGCGTCACTCATCTCGCGCGAGGTGATCGCGGACTCGATCGAGCTCGTGGCGCGCGGCCACCTCTTCGACGGGCTCGTCTGCCTCGTCGCGTGCGACAAGACGACGCCCGGCGCGATCATGGCGCTCGGCCGCCTCGACATCCCCGCCGTCGTCTTCTACACGGGCTCGATCGCGCCCGGTCTGTACCGCGGCCGCGAGGTCTCGATCGGCGACGTGTACGAGGCGATCGGCGCATACGCGGCGGGGAAGATGACGGCCGAGGAGCTTCACGAGCTCGAGACGGTCGCCTGCCCGGCGGCCGGCGCGTGCGGCGGTCAGTTCACCGCGAACACGATGTCGACGATGGTCGACTTCCTCGGCCTGAGCCCGCTCGGCGCCAACGGCATCCCGGCGATGAACGGCGCGAAGGCGGAGGCGGCGTACGAGATCGGCAAGCTCGCGGTCGACGTCGTGCGACGCGACGTCCGTCCGTCGCACGTGGTGACGAAGCGAACCGTCGAGAACGCCGCGGCGGCGATCGCGGGCACGGGCGGCTCGACGAACGGCGTTCTCCACCTCGTCGCGATCGCGCGCGAGTACGGCATCGACTTCACGATCGACGACTTCGACCGCATCTCTGCGGCGACGCCGATCGTCGCCGACATGAAGCCGTGGGGCAGGTACCACGCGACCGACGTCTACCGCGCCGGAGGCGTGGGTCTCGTCGTGCGGGAGCTCACCAAGAAGTCTCTCGTCCATGCGGGGGTGGCAGGCGTCGACGGCCGCACCCTCGAGGACGTCGCGGACACCGTCGACGAGACCGATGGCCAGACGGTCGTCGTGCCGATCGAGGCGCCCCTCAAGTCCCGCGGCGGCATCGCGATCCTGCGCGGCAACCTCGCGCCCGAGGGCTGCGTGGTGAAGCTCGCGGGGCACGACCGGACGGAGCACCGCGGTCCGGCACGCGTCTTCGATTCCGAGGAGGAGTGCTTCGGAGCGGTGAAGGCCGGCGCGATCGAGCCGGGAGACGTCGTCGTGATCCGCTACGAGGGGCCAGCCGGCGGTCCTGGGATGCGCGAGATGCTCCACGTCACCGGCGCGATCGTCGGTGAGGGCCTCAGCGAGGAGGTCGCGCTCGTCACGGACGGCCGCTTCTCGGGCGCGACCCACGGATTCATGGTCGGGCACATCTCGCCGGAGGCGTTCCACGGTGGCCCGCTCGCCGCGCTGCGCGAAGGTGACACCGTGGTGATCGACGTCGACGCGCGGGAGCTGCGGGTGGAGCTCTCCGACGACGAGCTCGCCGCTCGCCTGCGCGACTGGAGCCCGCCCGCGCCGCGGTACGAGAGCGGCGTGATGGCGAAGTACGCCGCGCTCGTCTCGTCCGCGTCCGAGGGCGCGATCACGCGGTCGTCATAGCGCCTCGAGGAAGTCCCCCATCCGCTCGAGCGCGCGCGCGAGGTTCTCGCGCGAGTTCGCGTAGCTGATCCGCAGGTTGTCCGCCCCGATCCGGCCGAACGCGGAGCCGGCCAGAACCGCGAGCCCGGCTTCCTGCAGCAGCCGATCGGCGAGCACATCGGCGTCGACCGGAACCTCGGCGACGTTGGGGAAGGCGTAGAACGCGCCGCGGGGAACACGGCACGACACGCCGGGAAGCTCGTTCAGACCCGCGACGACGAGCTCCCGACGGGCGCGAAACTCCTCGACCATCGCGCGCGGCTCGTCCTGCGGCCCACTGAGAGCCGCGACGCCCGCGAGCTGGACGAACGGCGGCACGCACGAGGTCGAGTTCACGAAGAAGCGGACGAGCGGGTCGACGAGCGGCTCCGGCACGGCCGCGAACCCGCAGCGCCAGCCGGTCATCGCATACGTCTTCGAGAGCCCGTCGAGCAGGATCGTGCGCTCGAGCAGGCCGGGATGCGACGCGACGCTCGCGAACTCGCCGTCGTAGACCATCTGCGAGTAGACCTCGTCCGAGAGCACCCAGGCGCCGCTGTCCGCGAGCAGCGCCGCGGCCGTCTCCGTCTCCTCCGGCGAGAGCGCGCCGCCCGTCGGGTTCTGGGGCGAGTTGAGGATGACGAGCTTCGTCCGCGGGCTCAGGCGCGACTCGAGGTCGGCGATATCGAACGCGAAGTCGTGCTCCTCGAGCAGCGGCAGCGCGACCGGCGTGGCGCCCGCCCAGCGGATCGCCGACTCGTAGATCGGGAAGCCCGGGTCGGGGTAGACGACCTCATCGCCCGGATTGCACGTCGCGAGAATCGTGAAGAAGAGGAACGGCTTGGCGCCGGTCGCGACGACGAC
>Ga0070688_100002101_pt1 | contig 10054 bp, 7 predicted proteins | sample KBSS13HmetaG_FD_64679 | JGI IMG/M metagenome (GOLD analysis project Ga0070688, IMG submission 64679) | Switchgrass rhizosphere microbial communities from Kellogg Biological Station, Michigan, USA - KBS S1-3H metaG | ecosystem: Host-associated > Plants > Roots > Rhizosphere ...
CGGCGGCATCCTTGTGGGAACAACCTTGTAAATACCGGGCGCTACTCGCGGGACGGTGAACTCCGCGGTTTCACGATCCACAGGACTGCCATTTGCGAAGTCTTGAACATTCCCGTTCATATTGACCAGAAATGGATCCAGCCCGCGTACAGCTTGAAGTCGGACACCGAAATTGTCGATGCGTCCCGCAAGCGGTTCTCCATTGAGCAACACCCGCCCCCGGATGTCTACGGGGGCCATCGCGGTCAGCGTGAGGTTTTCAATGCTGCGATCAATGACATCGACATTCGTTCGGCTGGTGTAGAAGCGCCCGTCGGCATCGCGCGCGTCGGGATAGAGATCGTAGTTATCGGGGAAGATGTTTCGAATCTCAAAGCGGCCGTCCGAGCGGTCTTCGGCGCGATTGTCGTAGTAGGTGGAACCGTTGTCCTTCGTGGCGATCAGGATGCGCTCGATCGGTTTTGCAGGCACACCGGTGAAGGGACTGACCACCCTGCCGGAGATCGTCATGATCGGTTTCAGTTTTGCTTCCACACTAAAGTTGGCGGTAGTGTCCTGTGCTTCGCGAACTGTTATGGGAACGGCACTGGCGGGATCCTTAACGCCGGGATAGTAGACCATCGAATCTGAAGCCCAGAAGCCGATATCGGCTCTCAAGTAGTAAACACCGGGCCGGACGCCTCGTATGCGGTAGTCGCCGCGATCGTCGGAGCCTGATGAGCTCTGGCCTTGTGACTGGAAGTCCCGCTTACCCGTACCGGGGGCGTACGCCGGCTGCGCCGCGGACACGCTGACGCCGGCAATCGGGACTCCATTGGCGTCGAGCGTCCGTCCGACGATGTTGCCGCCGACAATCATGCGGATCGCGATGTCCTTGACCGTTGCGCGAGGGGTGACTGTGACTCGAATGTCCGTTTCGGTTTCACGGTAGTAACCCCGGCGGTCGGTGACGAGGATGTACTCGCCGGGTGGAATGTCTTTCAATAAGAAATGCCCGATAGCGTCCGTAACCGCTACTCCGCGGCGTTGTGCGTCCTGCGCGTTTTCCCCACTTTGGAGGCGCAGATAGACAGCAATGCCCTCGAGCGGGCGCGTCTGGCTCGCCCATATCACATTGCCCTCGACGGTGCCGTTGTTCAAAGGATTGGGAACCGGCGGCGTTGTCTGAGCAAATGGCAGCGTGAGCAACAGCAGCAGAAGCAGTCTCATGAGAATTCTCCGGATATTATGCGGCCTTTGACGCCGCAGGACGAATTTCCTCTCGTCCGTATTGCTCGTGTACTCTCTCGCATATGAATTCACCCGCTGCGCTATTGACGCTTGTAGTAGCCCACTGGATCTCATACTGAAAGAGTGCCAACGCTGATCAGCTCGCACCACTCCATAGGATTCTTTCGATGACCATGATCGCCCGCTCCCCACATGAGAAGCATCGCGTCTCCACTCCGCTCGAACTTCTCTTCGATCTTGTCTTTGTTGTTGCGATTGCGCGAGCGGCATCAGGGTTGCACCACTCGCTGGCGGAGATGCACTTCGCCGCAGGGCTTGTCGGCTACGTTATGGCCTTCTTCGCCATCTGGTGGGCGTGGATGAACTTCACGTGGTTTGCCTCTGCTTATGATTGCGACGATGTCTGGTATCGGCTCGCCGTGCTGACCCAGATTACGGGAGCGCTGATTCTCGCCGCCGGTATTCCCGAGCTCTTTGAGACGCGCCAGATCAATGTCGCTACGGTTGGAGGCTACGTCGTCATGCGCCTGGCGATGGTTGCCCAGTGGTTGAGAGCTGCGAAGTCTGACCCGGACCACCGGACCACGGCGCGTCGATACGCGATTGGAATCTCCGCTCTGCAGGTTGTCTGGATTGCCTTGCTCCTGGTACGGGAGTGGACGATGGCTGGGTTTGTCGTATTCGCCACTGCCGAGCTTCTGGTGCCGGTCTGGGCCGAGCGAGAGCGCCAGACCACATGGCATCCTCATCACATAGCCGAGCGCTACGGCTTGTTCACGCTGATCGTGCTCGGCGAATCAATCCTGTCAGCGACTGTTGCCATTCAAGCGGTCGTCGAATCCGGAGAGCCCTTGTCTCCAATAGTGCCGACAATCATTGGCGGACTGCTGATCGTCTACTCGATGTGGTGGATGTACTTTGACCGTCCGGCGCACGATTTGCTGACGAGCTTTCGAAGAGCCCTGGCGTGGGGATATGGCCATTACGTCGTTTTCGCATCCGCAGCGGGAGTTGGAGTGGGTCTTAGTGTTGTCGTCGATCAGCTGACGCACCGTTCGGAGATCAGCCCGTCGGCCGCGGGACTTGCCGTGACGATTCCCGTCGTTACATTTCTACTCTGCCTGTGGGTTCTGCTCTATCGCCCCGTCTATCGGCGCACCAGGTGGCTCGGGCCGATGGTCGCGCCGTTCATCCTGCTGTCGTCGTTCACAGGCGAGGCGGTTCTCTCGACAGGACTGATGCTTGCGGGAATCGTCGCGATAAAGATCCTCGTGAAGCGAACCTACGGCGAGAGTTAGGCCCATTGAGTCAAGTGAAGGAGGCTTGGTTAATGGATCCCTCATCCGGCCCTTCGGGCCACCTTCTCCCGGGGGAGAAGGACAATTCGCAGGTCCATCCCTCTCCCAACGGGAGAGGGTGGCCCGAAGGGCCGGGTGAGGGATCCATTAACCAAGCCTCTTCTTCACTACCCGGCGAATGGACTCCTTCAGGCTGCGCTCGAGGCTCATCGGGCGCCTGGCCTTTGATCGAGCCTCCAGTAAAGCCAGGACTGCACACTCGCGGGCGCTCAAGCCGCGAGAGTTTGCGGCAGATTGGCTGCCAGGAAACGATCGATCAAGATAAGCATCGACGATGACGGGATGGATGTAAGACTTTCGACAGACTGCCGGGGTATTGCCCAGCCTGATGGCAACCTCGGCAATGGCGGCCTTTACATTCTTCTGAGCCTGCTTCGAGGTGGAGAACGTGCAGCTTTCAAGGGCTTCGGCAGCAAGGATTGTACCTGCCCAGGTTCGGAAATCCTTTGCTGTGAAATCCTCACCGGCCGTTTCGCGCACATACTGGTTCACATCGCCTGATCCGACGGTGCGCAATTCACCGGTTTCGTCGTAATACTGAAAGAGCTCATAGCCGGGCAGGTCGCGAAGGCGCCGGACAATCTTCGCTAGCGCCGTATTTTTGATATCGATGGTGTGTTTGACGCCGCTCTTGCCGCGAAAATAAAACTGAACCTGCGAACCGCGCACGGTGACATGCCGATCGCGAAGTGTGGTCAGACCGAATGAGTCGTTCTGCCTGGTGTACTCCTTGTTCCCGACTCTGATAAAGGTCGTTTCCAGCAGGCGAACGATCGTCGCGAGGACTTTGCTGCGAGTCAGTTGCCTTGCCTTGAGATCACGTGTGACGCGGCGGCGAATCCTTGGCAGAGCGTTACCAAAGGCGGCCATTCGGTGATACTTCGTTTCGTCGCGTGTTTCTCTCCATTGCGGATGATAGCGGTATTGCTTTCTCCCACGCGCATCGCGTCCGACCGCCTGAAGATGGCCTTCCTCTGAGGGACATATCCAAACGTGAGTCCAGGCCGGAGGGATTGCAAGCCGTGTGATTCGGCTCAGGATCTGCGGATTCCTGATGACGTGCCCTGCCGTATCGAGATAACGAAAAACCTTTTTCGTGCCTATTCTCCGGAACCCGGGCGTCCTGTCCGAGACATAAGTCAGGCCAACGGCTTTTGCGGTCCTTGCTCCCTGCTTCGCAATGTTCGACGACGGCATTGTGGCTCCTCCAACGCGAGTTCAGCCTCGAAATTGTCCCAACCTTAAACATATACTGAATCGCGTCTGGAATTCCGCACGCTTACGACATGCCGCCACTCATTAACGCGCAGCAGATCTCAAAAACTTTCGGGCTGACGCCGCTGTTTCAGAACATTTCTTTCACCGTGTCGGAAGGGGACCGCATCGGATTGATCGGGCCCAATGGCGCCGGCAAATCCACTCTTCTGAAGATTCTCGAGGGCCGCGTTCAGCCGGATCAGGGCGATGTTGCGGTGCGCAAACGCACCCGGTTGAGTTACGTGTCGCAGCAGTCGGACTTCAGGAGCGGCGAGACCGTGAAATCGATCGTAGAGCGGGCGATGCAACAATCCGCTGTTCCTGACGCGGATCGCCAGTCAACGCTGGCGGAAACGCTCGGTCGTGCGGGTTTCACCGATCTCGACGCAGATGCTGCATCACTGTCCGGCGGATGGCGTAAGCGTCTCGCGATTGTCGAAGGCCTGGTTCAGTTGCCGGATGTTATCTTTCTCGACGAACCGACCAATCATCTGGATTTCGCGGGCATTCGATGGCTGGAAGGCGTTTTGGAATCCGGGACGTTTGCTTCGGTTATCGTCAGTCACGACCGCTATCTTCTCGAAAACGTCGCCGGTGAATTGGTTGAACTGAATCGCATCTACGAGGATGGCCTGCTCCGCGTGAAGGGAAATTACAGTTCCTTCCTGCAGGCTCGCGAAGATTACCAGCTCGCACAGGGGCGGCTGCAGGAATCGCTGGCGAATCGTGTCCGCAATGAAATCGAATGGCTCCGCAGGGGGCCGAAAGCGCGCGGCACCAAGGCGAAAGCGCGCATTGACAATGCGCGCGAAATGATCAGCGAACTTGCGGACCTCAATGCCAGGACTCGCACCAGTACAGCCGGCATCGACTTTGTGGGCACGGACAGACGCACGAAGCAGCTGATCGAGCTCGATGATGTCGAGCATTCAATCGAAGGGCGAACGCTGTTCTCTCCGATCCGGATGATGATCCAGCCGGGCATGCGTGTCGGCCTGGTCGGGCCAAACGGCAGCGGAAAGACGACGCTGCTCCGTTTGATTCGCGGTGACATCACTCCATCCGGCGGACGCATTCGCTGCGCCGATCAACTGCGCATCGTTTATTTTGATCAGAATCGGGAACTCGATCCGGACCTCAGCCTCAAGCGCACACTGGCGCCGGACTCCGATTCCGTTGTCTATCAGGACCGTGCGGTCCATGTCGCGTCGTGGGCATCGCGCTTTCTGTTTTCAAGTGATGCCCTCAACCAGCCCGTGGGCAGATTGTCCGGCGGTGAGCGGGCGAGGGTGCTCATCGCACAGCTGATGCTTCAGCCTGCGGATGTGCTCCTTCTCGACGAACCTACGAACGACCTGGATATTCCGACGCTCGAAGTTCTGGAGGATGCCCTTATGGAGTTTCGGGGCGCGTTTATTCTCGTAACTCACGATCGATATCTCATGGATCGCGTGTCGAGTGTCGTCCTTGGTCTCGATGGCATGGGCCACGCCGAGCGTTTTGCCGACACGTCGCAATGGGAGACATGGCAACGCGCGCAGGAAGCGGCATTTCTTGAATCCCTCCCCGCTCGTCAGGCTGCGCCGGTGTCACCGTCCGCATCTTCAACAGGTAAGCGGAGACTTTCTTATCTCGAAGCGCGTGAGTTTGCCGGTCTCGAGGAGCGGCTGATGCAAGCGGAGGAAGTCCTGCAGGCCATGCATGCGAGTCTCCAGGATCCCGCGATTGCGAGTGATGGTCCGCGTCTTCTTGCCGCCTCCGCGGAGGTGGATAAGGCTCAGGCGTTGGTGGATCAACTCTACGCGCGGTGGGCGGAACTCGATGCGAAGCAGAGCTGAGCGGGTTATAGTGTCTGGCCGAAGGAGGGAACGGAAGGATGTGCGATGAACATTATGAAGAGGATGTAAAGGCTTATCAGAGTCGAATGGGGATCACTCGCCGCGAATTCGGCGCGCTCTCGGTGGGCGCAGGCATGGCGATGTTCCTGCCGCGTGCGGAAGGCGCGGTTGCTGTGACGGAGTCCGAAGTGAACGTGAAGACACCCGACGGCACTGCCGATTGCTACTTTGTCCATCCCACGACCGGAACAGCTCCCGGCGTTGTCGTCTGGCCGGACATCCTTGGTCTGCGGACGGCATTTCGCAAGATGGGCAAGCGGCTTGCCGAATCCGGCTATGCCGTATTGGTCGTCAATCCGTTCTACCGAGGTAAGAAGGCGCCGGTCGTTCCGGAGGGCACTGTCTTCAGCGATCCCCTTGTGAACAGCGTGATCCGCCCGATGGCAGGTGCGCTGAATGCAACGACACACACGACCGATGCGAAAGCATTGATCACGTGGCTCGACAGCCAGTCCTCTGTCGCAAAGAATAAGAAGATCGGCACGACAGGTTATTGCATGGGTGGACCGATCGTCATGCGGACTGCAGCCGCGGTGCCGGAGCGCGTAGGCGCTGCTGCGACGTTCCACGGCGGGCCGCTGGTATCTCCGGCAGCGGACAGTCCGCATTTGCTGATTCCGCAGATGAAGGCGCAATTTCTTGTCGCCGTTGCCGAAAACGATGACATGCGTGAACCGAATACGAAGACGACGTTGAAGGACGGGTTCACGAAGGCCAATTTGCCGGCGGAGGTTGAAGTGTACACGGGCGCTCAGCATGGATGGTGTCCTCCGGACTCGCCGGTGTACAACGAAGCCCAGGCCGAGAAGGCGTGGACTCGCTTGCTGGCACTGTTCGGGAAAGCGCTCGCGTAGGAAATTTCGACGTCGGCCAGTTCCCTCATCCGGCCCCGCAGGCTTTCCCTCTCCCACCGGGAGAGGGTGGCGCGAAGCGGCGGGTGAGGGATCCGTTCTCCCCTCAGACCTTCGCGTAATTACTCGCGCCGAACCAATCCACGACTACCACCGGCTCATCGCCGACAACCCACGCGTCATGTCCGCTGGGCAGTGACGTAATGTCGCCGGGCCCGGCAACAAATTCCGTGCCGTCGTCCATCCGGATTCCGAGTTTTCCGCTGATGTGATACTGGAAGTGCGGCGCTTCGCAGCTTTTGGTATTGGCGAGAGGTTTCACGTCGTTGGACCACCGCCATCCGGGCTTCAACACGAGCCGTCCGACCTGCCCGCCGCCAACCTTCAGGATTTCGACTCGTCCGTTGGGGAACTCACGGGTCTCATCGGGCCTGCCAAATGTCTTGTGCTCAGTCATGTGTCTGTCTTGCATGGTTCCGTTGCTCCTCTCAGAAATCTTTGCCGCGTAATCTACCTACTAGTAGATAGATATTTCAAGGACTATTTTGCTATGCTGCGCAGCATGGCAGCGCGACAGACAGGACGGCCCCCCTCGTCAGGCTCGACAGGCACGGCAGGCCGCATCCTTGATGTCGCCGAGCGTCTCGTTCAGACCTCCGGCTTCAATGGTTTCAGCTATGCCGACATCTCTGCCGACCTCAACATCACCAAGGCGAGCCTCCACCATCACTTCGCAACGAAGGCCGAACTTGGCCGAGCGTTGATCGTTCGCTACTCCGAAGTGTTCAGCGGAGCGCTGGAAGCGATCGACCGAAAAGGCGGAAGCCCGCTGGCGAAACTCGAACGCTACGCGAAGCTCTATGAAGACGTGCTTCGCGGCGAGCGGCTCTGTCTTTGCGGGATGCTCGCCGCGGAGTATGGGACGCTGCCTCATCCATTACAGGAAGAGATCCGGCGCTTCTTCGATGTCAACGAAGTCTGGCTGGCGGAAATCGTGGAACAGGGACGTCGCGCGAAAGTGTTCCACTCTCGGGGAACAAGTCGTGAGGTCGCGCGAATGCTGATCAGTGCGCTGGAGGGGGCGATGCTGGTCGCTCGGCCCTACAGTGACGTCGCGCGATTCGCTTCAGCAGCAAAGCAAGTGCTGGCGGGCCTTGCGAAGTAGCTCGGTCAACGTCACCGGAACTCGACTTTGGCGGCGTCCGCGAGAATGAGATCTTTGTAGGCCGGAGAGATCCAGCCGTCCTTGATCAACGCGTTCGTTTTCTGCTCGACCTTGCTTTCGTAATCCTTCTTGTTCTTGTAGAGCGCCTTCATCTGATCGGCGGAAAGAGGAACCTGGTACGCCGCGATACCGCAGAACAGTTGAGCGCCGCCGGCCCCCTGACCGACAACCGCCGGAGAAGGATTCGGAATTGGAGGAACGGCAGGTTCGTTTGGCGCAACGTAGCGGTATGCCGGAACATCCACATAGGGGTTGCGAACGCCCCCTCTGGGATTCCCATTTGCATCAAGCGCCACTGCATTGTTGACTGTGGTGACGTACTCGGCACGAGGCGGAGTCTTTCCTTTGTCCACCCACTGAATCAACCGTTCGAGCCCCCCGGCAAGACCCATGCCTACCGGAAACATACTCATCTCGTTCTTGCAGGGATTGGGCGTGTAGATGGGATTGATGCGCGAATCGATGTGGGCCATTCCCGCGACTTCATAAATGCGGAACTGGTCGCCGGGTGCGTCTCCGTCGGGTCGGCGATAGCGATTGCCCGTTGGGGCGCCTCTGACAACTTCCGTCATGGTGGGCATCTGTACAACGGGAACGTCCACTTTCATGATGGCGCTGTCGCCACCAATACTTGTCGGAAAGAATCCGTCGAAGATTGGCTTCATCTCCTCGCCGCGATACGCCATGTGGGCGGGAAGGTAAGCGACAACCGCGGCGGCCGAAGCGGAGGAGCCCGTCAAAATCATTTTCCGTACCGGCAAGCCTTCAAGGGGTCCATCCGGGCGATCGTTCTTCAGCAGCAGTCCCACCTGCGCCAGGATTTCGTTCGCCTGCGTGTTTCCGATCTCGAGGTCCTTGTAGCGTGCGGCATTGGCTTCCTTGAAGAGCTGGACACTGCTGGTTGCGATCTCCACGGCGACGTGGCCCTGCGACATCAAGTGGGTGTGCATGAAGTAAAACATCCAGTCGTTGCCGGTCGGATGCATGGGCTCTGCAACAACGATGCCGCTGAACTTCTTGTAATCGGAGGGACGCCGGACGACGAGCCTCGTCGTATAGGGTTGCCCCTGCGCGATTCCGGAAACCACGTATTCCTTCGTCACATATTTGAAGCGCGCCAGATCTTCGTCTGCGGGAAGCGGGTACAGGGCCGGGAACATCGTTCCCGGGCCGTTGACGGCTTTGAACGTCGGCATGGTTGTCATTACGGGCTTCGACGGAAGCTGAGCGCCACCGGGGGTTGCGCCCTGTCCGAGAAGTCCAATCGAGAGCAACAGGGGCCAGAGATTCCGCAGTCGTCGCATAAATCCTCCAGATAACTTTCAAAGGCCTCATCGTTACGGCATTCGGCATGGTTGTCAAGCTTGTCTGAATCGGTGTAGTGTCCTACCTTTGCGCAATCAGGGAGGCACAATGAGCACGATCAATCGACGAGAACTTCTTCTTTCCATTCCCGCCGTGGCGCTTGCGCCGCGGCTTTTCGGACAGGCGGCAAAGCCTCCGATCCCACTCAAGGGCCTGAACTACTTCGTACTGTCGGTGTCCGATATGAAGCGTTCGATTGATTTCTATCAGGGCCTGTTCGGAATGCCGATTCAGGCGCGCCAGGGACAGAACGTCCTGATGCGGATCGGCAAGGGGCCGCAGTTCATGATGCTCCAGCCCGCAGGAGCGAATCCGCCGCGGATTGTTCCTCAGCTGGGGCTGAAGGTGGACAGTTTCAACGCCGATCGTATCGTCGGCATGCTTGAGCAGCACGGCGTGACTCGCGCGGCCGCGGCAGATCCGGGATTGACCGGCGGCGCCATGAAGGTTCGCGTCTCACGTCGCGGGCCGGAAAATGGTGGCGCGGCCGGTGGAACACCGGAGCTCTTTCTCGGCGACCCGGATGATTTCGTTCTTCAGATCCAGGATTCGTCGTATGCCGGCGGAGCCGGACCTCTTGGAAGTGACGTGAAAGTCGAGGAGTCACCTAAGAAGGGACTGATCGCACTTTCGGATATGAGCCATTTCACGATTGGCGCATCCGATGCGAATCGGACCCAGACTTTCTATCAGGAAGTCTTCGGAACTCCGGTGCGATCCCGCCAGGCGACGACGCCCGGTCTTGGCATTGGACCGGGAGTGATGTTTCTGATGTTCATCGGTGGTGGTGGAGGCGCGCGCGGTGCCCGCGGCCGTGGCGCTGCGCCCGGTGCCCCCGGTGCTCCTGGTGCCCCTGGTGCTCCTGCCGCC
>Ga0070688_100002103_pt1 | contig 10051 bp, 7 predicted proteins | sample KBSS13HmetaG_FD_64679 | JGI IMG/M metagenome (GOLD analysis project Ga0070688, IMG submission 64679) | Switchgrass rhizosphere microbial communities from Kellogg Biological Station, Michigan, USA - KBS S1-3H metaG | ecosystem: Host-associated > Plants > Roots > Rhizosphere ...
GGCCTGGCCCTGCTGCTGGGCATCCACATGGTGATGGCGATCGGCGGCGGCGACATGCCGGTCGTCGTGTCGCTGCTGAACAGCTACTCGGGCTGGGCGGCGGCCGCCGCCGGCTTCATGCTGTCGAACGACCTGCTCATCGTCACGGGCGCGCTCGTCGGCAGCTCGGGCGCGATCCTCAGCTACATCATGTGCAAGGCGATGAACCGGTCGATCTGGAACGTCATGCTGGGCGGCTTCGGCGCCGAGGCGGGCGCGAAGCCGGCTCCTGGCGCGGCGCCCGCCGGCAAGGTGACCGAGACCAACGTCAACGAGGTCGCCGACTGGCTGCTGGCCGCGCGCCACGTCGTCATCGTCCCCGGCTACGGCATGGCCGTCGCGCAGGCGCAGCACGCCGTGAAGGACATCTCGTCGCTGCTGATCGAGAAGGGCGTGACCTGCCGCTACGCCATCCACCCGGTCGCGGGCCGGCTGCCGGGGCACATGAACGTGCTGCTGGCGGAGGCGAACGTCTCGTACGACATCGTCAAGGAGATGGACGAGATCAACCCGGAGCTGCCGCAGACCGAGGTCGTGATGGTGATCGGCGCCAACGACATCGTGAACCCCAGCGCCGAGACCGATACGTCCAGCCCGATCTACGGCATGCCGGTGCTGCAGGTTTGGAAGGCCGGCAAGGTCGTGATGCTCAAGCGCGGTATGTCGGCCGGCTATGCGGGCGTCGACAACCCGCTGGTCTACAACGACAACACGGCGATGCTGTTCGGCGACGCCCGTTCCAGCGTCCAGAAGCTGCTGGCCGCCCTGCGCGAACGCGGCTAGAGCCGCTGGAACCGTTTCCCGGTCGGCGGGTCCAGGGGCCCCGTGGGCCGCTGCGCGCGCGCCGATTTCGCGATCCCTCTAAAAAGCCCCGGGAATCAACGGCGTACCGGGCGTCATTTTTCCGACCAGGTTTTTGGCTACCGCGCTACTACTTGTGGGGGAAAGAAGCATCGGCGCCCCTTCCCAGGGAGGTCCCATGTCTCGGTCGACTGCGTTTTCGGGCTCGGTCGCGGTCGTTTTGATGGCCGCGTGCAACTACCAGGGCACCATCCAGCCCCGCGTCGACGCCGGCGGCGGAAGCGGCGGCGGGGGCACAGGGGGAGCGGCCGGGAACGGAACGGGGGGCGCCGCCGGGATCCGGGACGCCGGAAGCGGGGTGGAACCGCCCGTCATCATCACCGGCACCGGCACCGGGGGCAAAGGCGTCTCGCTGGATGCGAACTGCGGCGTCAAGACGCAGAGCGCGAAGATCCTGCCGCCCGACATCATGCTGGTGATGGACCGGTCGCTGTCGATGACCAACGACATCGCCGACAAGCAGTGCACGGGCGCCACGGGCAACCTCGGCAACTGCGGTCCGAACTCGAAGTGGGAGCTGATGGTCCCCTCGCTCAAGCAGGTCATCACCGGAACGGACGCCATGGCGAACTGGGGCATGTTCTACCTGGGCAACGAGACCGCGCAGTGCGGGGTGGCGACGGCCCCCATCGTTCCAATCACCACGGTGAACGCCACGGCCGTCACGGGCGCGCTGACCGCCAACGTGTTCAACGGCGCGACGGGCACGCCCACGCGCCGGTGTATCCAGGGTGCGGTCTCGTACCTGACCGGTCTGACCGACCCGAACCCGAAGTTCATCCTGCTCGCGACCGACGGGCAGCCCAATTGCGCGACCACCGCCGCCAGCAGCCTGAACATGGACGACACCACGGGCACGCAGCAGGCGGTGGCCGATGCGCTGACGGCGGGCATTCCGACGTTCGTGGTGGGCATCGGCAACACCAACGCGGCGATGTCGTTGAACGCACTGGCGGTCGCCGGTGGCAGGCCGCTGACGGGCGGCACGACGTCGTACTACCAGGTCAACGATGCGACCGCGCTCGCCGCGGCCGTTGGCGCCATCGTCGGACAGGCGGCGAGCTGCACGTTCAACATCGGCGTCGCGCCCGATGGAACCACCGCGGTGGGCCTGGGCGTGTTCGGCGACGGCGCTCCGATCACGATGGACCCGGCCAACGGCTGGTCGTTCACGGACGCCTCCATGACGTCCATCATCATCAACGGGCCGATGTGCGATCAGGTCATGACGGGCACGATCAAGGACGTCACCGTCGCGTTCGTGTGCAAGCCCGACTGATCGGCGCGGTCAGTCGGTGACGACGGGCATCGCCGGGTGTGTGGTGGTGCCGGCGGCGTCGCTCCACATCGCCTCCGCCGTCATCCCCATGTTCGCGAGCACTTCGTCGGCGACGCGCAGGCGGCGGCTGATCTCGCGCGAGATGTTGAGGACCAGCAGCGCGTACGCCTCCACGTCGCTGCCGTACAGCTTGCCGATCTCCGCCAGGTCCAGCACGTAGAGGGTCGCCGGACCGAGCGCGCGCGCCGTCGCGGAACGGGGCTGGATGTCGATCAGCGCCATCTCGCCCACGCAGTCGCCGGTCTTCAGCACGGCCAGCCTGAATTCGGTGCCGCCCTTGCCGTGCTTCAGGATCTGCAGCTCGCCGTCACGGACGACGAACATGCTGCGGGCGTGCTCACCCTCGCGCAGCAGCTGCGCGCCGGCAACGACCTGAACCACCCGCAGCTTGCCCGCGATGATGTCCATGACCCGATCGGGGAGGCCGGCGAAGATCGGGATGCGGGCCAGGAACGCGCGATCGATCTCGGAGTCACTTGCCATGACGCGGAACTCTACCTCTCCCCGCCCGCGTACTGGAAGTCCATCGCGTCAGGCGGCTCGTGCTTTGACGGCTATCTTCGCGAGAAGGTCGTCGAGGGGAGCGGCGACATCGAGGCCTTCGGCGCGCGACAGGGCTAACAACTCGAGGATTTCGTTGATTTCCGGCGCGGGATGTCGATACGCCTTCACCATTCTCCGCAGCTCTCGACCCATGCGCTCGTGCATGCGGCGGACAACCTCCGCGTGCGGGGTACCGCCCTGGCGAGCCGTGCGGTCTTTGATGCTGCGAAGCTCGCGCGCCTGTCCATGCGTGACCCTGGATGACCTAGTCATGACCGTCTACTCCTGCGGAGGGCATCCTTCGTCGTCCACCTGCCCTTCAGAATAACCCGCAGCACGGTAACTTTCCCCGCTTCTTCATCGTTCGGCGAGGGCCTTCCTGTGAAGCGTCGCCGGCGCAGTCGGCTGGTATCGCATCGACGGGTCATCGGCGCTCGGCGTGAAGAGTTTCCTGCGTCGGCGACGAGACGTCGCGCGCTAGCGGGACTAGAACGTGGGCAAGGGGAACGCCGCGCTCGCGGAGACGGCGGCGTCGATCCGCGTGGTTTCGCGGATGTCGGCGAGCTTGCGGCGGACCCGGGCCAGCGGATGCCAGGGGAACGCCTCGTCATATTTCTCGTCGTCCGCGAGATTGCGCATCAGGGGATCCTTGCGCGCGGGATCGTACGGGTCGAACATCCATCCTTCGAGGGGGTCGTCGCCGGACGCTTTCTGCAGGTGCAGGTGCTGCGCCATGATGCCGGCCTCGCGCATGCCGGTGGCGGCGACGCCGACTTCGGGGCACTGTACGCGGATGACCCAGCTGACGTCCCGGCGCGGGATCACCAGCGATCCGAGGGCGACCATCCCGTGTGGTTTCTGGAGAAACTTGAAGATGTTGCGGACGCACGGCACGCCGGCGATCGACTGGACGTCGACGGAGACCACGCCGCCGTTGTTGCTCAGCGCGACGCCCCGAAAGTAGTCGCGCAGCGTCACCAGCGACTGGCTGGGAAGCTCGGTCTTGTTCGGGAACAAGGTGACGCGGATGAAGTCGTCGTCTGCGTCCTGCCAGAGGACGTCGCGTTCGCCGCGCTCGCAGACGCGCCAGCCGTCGCTGGCGAGGCGGACCGAATCGAGACCGAGCGCGTGCGGCGACATGCAGTGATGATAACGGACGATCAGCGCGCCAGGCGGTCGCGCGCCAGGCGCTCGGCGGTGCGGGCGGCGGCGTTGTCGGGGTCGGCGCTCAGGGCGCGGCGCGCCTCGTCCAGGGCCTCCTGGGCGCGGCCGAGGGCCAGCAAGGCGAGGGCGCGGTTCGTGTGCGCGCGGGGCGTGTCGATGCCGGCGTAGGCGTCGGCGGCGGTCGCCGGGTCGCGGAGCCGGAGGGCGGCGTCGCCCAGCGAGATCCGCGCCGCCAGCGACGCGGCGTCGTCGAGGCAGCCGGCGGCGGCCCGCGCCGCGCGGTAGGCGGCGACGGCGCGATCGTCGTCGTCGGTCTCGACGAAGAAGTCGCCCAGCCGGCGCTGCCATTCGCAATCGCTGACCGGCGATGCGGCGGGCCGCGCGGTCAGTGGCTGGGCCTGGACGGTGCCGGCGGCGCGATCGACGACGAAGCGGACCGGCAGCTCCGTCCACGCGACCAGCGCCGCTACCTCGGGCCGGCGTCGCACGAACACGAGCGCGTCGCTGGTGCGATAGACCAGCGCCCACCGTTCGGGATCGAAGAAAGCGCCGCGGGGGCTCTGGTGCGGGTACGTGACCAGCGCTGCGTTGACGCCGAAGCCGGCCAGTAGCGCGTCCCATTCGGCGGGAGAGACGTCGTCGCGACGGAGCTGGGCGTGGAACTCGGGCGGATAGCCGTTGATGCGCGGGTCCTGGAAGACGCGGTGGCGCGGCCAGCCTTCCCATGCGAGGTACGAGCCGACCTCCATGTCGTTGTACATGTGCTCGCGCAGGCCGTTGTCGTTGACGAACGCGATCGCCGCCTTCGGGACCAGCGCGGGATCGAGGTCGATGTCGAACACGCGCCGGCCCTGACGCGCGGCCGCGACGCGCGGCACGATCGCGGCGCCCGAGAGCAGCGCGACCGTCGCGACCGTCGCGACGCGACCGAGCTCGCGCCGGAGGCCGCCGGCGATGCGTGCGCAGGCATCGCCGAGCGCGCACGCGACGATCGGCCCGGACAGCAAGGCGAACTCGGCGAGGAACCGGTTGCGGCGCGACCCGACCAGGCCCAGGAACGCGACGGGCAGCAGGTGACGCCAGCGTCGCCCCGGCAGCGCGGCGCCGAGGCCGACGCCCAGCGCGATGAACAGCGCCGGCGCGTTGTCGGGCCAGCGCGCGGGGAAATACTCCTCCAGCGGGCGCAGCCAGGGCATGCGCCAGTGGTTCGCGATGTAGCCGAGCGCGTAGACACCGGACGGCGTCGCGAAGATGAAGGGAACCAGCGCGGCCGCGCACAGCGCCGCGCGCCGGGCGTCCGCGCCGCGACCGTCGAGGCGCGCGCCCAGCGCGTACAGGCCCAGCACCAGCGGCGCGAGGAAGAAGCACGAATTCGCGTTCGCCCACACCAGCCCGCACGGAATCAGCGTGAACAGCGCGCGCGGCTTGCCAGCCTCGGCGCGCTCCAGGGCCAGCAACGTCAGCGCCAGGCCCAGGAACGTCACCAGGTGGGGGCGTTCGACGAAGCGCGGCTCGCCGGCCCATGCCGACAGCGCGAGGGCCAGCGCGGCGGCGGCCGGAGGCGCGCCGCGCTTGATCGCGACGCGGAACAGGACCGCGATCGTCCCGAGGACGAACGCCGTCTTGAGCAGCAGCGTGCCCGGGATGCCGCCCGCGCGATGCGCCAGCGCCAGCACGATCTGGAACAGCCACGCGAGGTTGACGTCGCGGTCGTCTGGATACGTGAAGGACAGGAGGTTGGTGCGCGGGACGGTGTGATCGTGCAGGACGATCTCGCCCAGGCGCAGGTTGAAGAACAGGTCCGTCTCGTCCATCGGGACCAGCAAGCGTCCGGCGACGAACAGCAGCAGCGCGGCGGCCGACGCGTAGAGGACGGCGCGCTCGGCGCGTGCGCTCATGGCAGCGTCACCGAGTAGATGCGCGCGGTCGGCGACGCGTGCAATAGATGAAACGCGGCGGGGCGGGCGTCGGCCCAGGCGCGCTCGACCGGGAAGCCGTCGCCGTCGGCGGCGACGTTGCGGCGGACGCCCGGGTAGAGCGCCGCCATGAACAGGATCTGCGCGCGCCCCGCGCGCAGGTTGGCCAGCCACACGTCCGCGCTGGCGCCGCGGCGGTAGGGCGCCGGCTCGGCGGTCCCGTCGCCGTGTGGGCCGAAGTCGTGCAGGCGAGCGCCGGGCGCGCCCGCGACGTTCACGTAGCGCACGTCGTTCGCCAGCCGTTCGCCGGCGAGCGGAAACGCGACGTTCGTTCCCGTGTAAGCGACGCGCGCCTCGCGCACGTTGGCGCGGAACCAGGCCCAGTCGGCCGCCGTCTCGTCACCGACGGTGTAGCCGGGGTCGGTGCGCTTGTAGACCTGCGCGCCGATCGTGATCAGGATGAACGCCAGCGCGGCGCCGATCGCTGCGAGGCGCATGTGACCACGCATGTTCATTCGTCCGAGGAGCCCGGGCTCGTCGACGACGCCAACGACCGCCACGACGGGTGCCCCGAGCAACAGGGCGCGCTGGGCCGACGGGAATTCGATGAACATGCAGGCGAGCGCGATCGCGAGCGCGCCCCCGACGTGAAGCGAGCCGCGGGCCGCTTGTCCGATCAGCACGGCGGCGACGCCGAACACGACGAACAGGAACCGGCTCTCCTGGTACGGGACGATGAACCAGAAGATCCCGAGGAGCGCGATCGTCAGCACCGCTTCCGGCCGCCGCCAGCTTCGCACCAGCGCCACGCCGACCGCGAAGCAGAAGCCGATGCCGGCGTCGATCAGCATCGAACCGAGTGCTTTGAAGTCCCCGACCGGAACGTGATAGTCCCAGGCGCCCATCTCGGCCCGGCCGTACAGCGCCGGCAGGTGCAGGCCCGGCACCGCGACCGGGTAGAACGGGTTGCCGGTGACGACGGCGTTGCGGACGTACCAGAAGCCGCCCGTCGCCAGGACGATCGCCAGCGCGAGCGCGGCGCCGCGGATGTCCAGCGGCCGCCGCCGCAGCCACCCGCCCGCGGTCAGCGTCACGAACAGCAGCGCAAGCGCCGCCGCCGCGTATTTCGTCCCGATCGCCAGACCGATCCCCGTCGCCGCCGCCAGCAGATCGGAGCGACGTGGAACATCGGCCATCCACACGCGCAGCGCGAACGGCAGCGACGCCAGCAGGCACGCCGCGAAGCCGAGATCGGTCATCGCCGTCGGCATCTGCGTCCACACCTCGGGAATCAGCAGGAATGCGAGCGGACAGGCGAGCGCCGTGGCCCGGGACGCGTACGTGTCGCGCAGGGCCGTCGCGATCGCGCACGCCGCCAGCGCCGCGAACGGCAGCTGGCCGACGCCGGCGAGGTAGTCGGAGCGCAGGGGCGCCAGCAGGAACAGGAACCACAGCTCCAGGTTGGCGGGCGCGTACGCGGGCGACGGATCGCCGAACACCGCCGGCACAATCGTGATGCGCCGGTCGTGCATCCAGGTCGCCGGCATGTGCAGGTGGTACGAGAGCGTGTCGTAAAGGAACGCCGGCCGGTACAGGCCCGACCAGAGCCGGATCGCGAACACCCCGATCAGAAGCGCGCCGAGCGCGACGGCCATCTTCGTGGCGGGCTCGGGTGAGGGCTCCGCGGCGCGGGGGCGACCGCGCGCCATCCAGAACGCGCCCGCCGCGAGCGGCGCGAGCGCGAGCAATGTCGCCAGCGGCGTCAGCAACCCCACGGCGCCCAGCGCGCCTTCCACGACGACGACGATCGCGAACGCCCACAGCAGCATGCGCGTCGCCTTCGCGGCGCGCGTCTCGTGGTCGATCTCGGCGAAGCGATCGACGGAGCGCGCGATCACGCCCAGCAGGGCCAGGTTCGCCGCGAGCAGGATCATGGCGCGTCGGCCCAGGCGTCGGCCGCGTAGGCCGCCGCCGCGACCATCGCCGTACCCGCGATGGCGGCCCAGCCGTTGATCACCGGAAACAGGGCGCAGGTGATCCAGACCGCGCCCAGCATCCCCAGTTGCCGCCGCGACAGGCGCGCCCGCCCCGCCGCCGTCCAGAACAGCGGCGCGAGCGGCAGCGCCCAGACGAAGCTCATCACCCAGCCCGTCGGCGACGTCACGACGCACGCGAGGATGGCCGCGATGAACAGCGCCAGCTCGGCGTCGTCGATGATCGGATCGTCGATCTCCCCGGGATCGTCGTCATCATCCTCCGCTTGCCGCCGCGGCAGCCGGCGCGCGACCCAGGTCAGGCCGAGCATCACGAGCGCGTACGGCAACAGGCTGGTCACCCAGCGCGGCGACTCCGGCGCGAGCATCCGCGGCAGGCTGGCGCTGGCGGGGCCGTCGAACGGCGCGAGCGCGATCTTGTACGTCAGCCCCTCGAGCTCCGCCGTCTCGCCGTCCTCGTCGGTGATGTGCAATCTGCCGGGAGGAATCAGCATGTCGTCCGTGCCGCCCTCGCCGTAAAGCGCGGCGCGCGGCAGCACCTCGGTGACGTATTCACGGACCAGCCGGGGGCCGGAGATGACCAGCGTGGCGCCCGCCGCGACCGCGCAGCCCGCCATGGTCGCAAGCGCCAGGCGCCGCCGGCCGAGCGCGAACATCACGGGCAGCACGCCCAGCAGCGCGGGCTTGAACGTGGCCGCGAGCGCGAGCACGCCGCCCGCCGCCCAGGCCCGTTCGCGCCGCAGCCAGGCCGCGAGGACCAGCGGCATCAGCAGCAGATCGATCTGCCCGCGTTCCAGGTGGAAGTAGAGCGGGAAGAACAGCGCCCCCGCGATGACGACCGCCAGACCATGCGACGGCCCGCCGCCCGGCCGCCGCGCCATCAACCGCGCGGCCAGCAGCCAGCCGCCCACGGCCGCCCCGGTGAACGCCGCCTTCGCCGCGCGGTACGGAACGATCGCGAGCAGGCGGAACAGCTCCGCCGCCAGCGGCGGGTAGAGAAAGCGGCTGTGGCGGAAGACCGCGACGCCGTCGCACAGCCGCGGCACCACGTTCCCTCCGCACTGGTTCACGTACGGATCCAGCCCGAACCAGCGCGCCTTCCCGGCGACCCAGTACGCCGCGAGGTCCTGCTGCAACGACGCGAACGACACCACCAGCGCGGCGGCCGCCACCGCCGCGACGGCGAGCGACCCGATGATGACGTCGCGCCGCCGCGACAATGGCGCTACCGCGTGCGACCGAACGCGGCCAGCGTCGTCTGGTCGCCCGCCTCGATGGCGACCTCGGCCTCCAGGCTGGTCCGGTCGCGGCCGACGGTCGCCACAGCCAGCGTCTGCCCGCCGCGGCGGTAGGCCAGCGTCGCGTCGCGCGCCGCCAGATCGCCGTGCACGTCGATGCGATCCCAGCTCTCGGCGTGGCCGACGTACGAAAGGGTGACGTCGTACTGCGTGGTCCAGAAGAACGGCGGCGCCGTGAACGGCAGGTCGCCGCCCAGCATGTTCAGCGCCGCCACGCGCCCCATGCGCTGCGCGACGACCCAGTGCTCGATGCGCACCGCCTCGCCGGTCGGGGCGTACGGGTAGCGGGCCACGTCGCCCGCCGCGAACACGCCGGCCGCGCTGGTGCGCAGGCGGTCGTCGACGACGACGCCGCGGTCGACGTCCAGCCCGGCGGCGCGCGCCAGCTCGAACGACGGCCGCACGCCGACGCCCAGCACGACCATGTCGGCGGTGATCCGCTCGTCGCTGCCCTTCAGGATGACCGCGTCGGGCTCGACGGCCGCGACCGTCTGCCCGAGGTGGAAGCGAACGCCGTGCTCGTCGTGGATGCCGCGCAGGAAAGCGCCCAGCTCGGGGCCCAGCGTCTTCTCGAACGGAACCGCCTCCGGCGCGACCACGTGGACCTCGAGGTTGCGCGCGCGCAGGGACGCCGCGACCTCCATGCCGATGAAGCTGGCGCCCACCACGACCACACGCCGCGCGCGCGTGGCGCGCTCGATGATCGCGCGGCTGTCCGAGAGCGTCCGCAACGTCAGCACGTGCGGCTGGTCGCCGCCCGCCAGCGGCGGGCGCACCGGATCGGCCCCGGTCGCCAGCAGCAGCGCGTCCCACCCGACGTCGCGTCCGTCCGCGAGCGTCAGCTTTTTCCCCGCGGGGTCGATGCTCTCGACGCGCGCGCCCAGCGTGAGCGCGATC
>Ga0070688_100002104_pt1 | contig 10047 bp, 10 predicted proteins | sample KBSS13HmetaG_FD_64679 | JGI IMG/M metagenome (GOLD analysis project Ga0070688, IMG submission 64679) | Switchgrass rhizosphere microbial communities from Kellogg Biological Station, Michigan, USA - KBS S1-3H metaG | ecosystem: Host-associated > Plants > Roots > Rhizosphere ...
CCGGCAAGGACAACCGGGTGCTGGCGATGGACATCGCCCGCAACGACACCGAACTCTTCGTCGTCACCGAGAACGGCTACGGCAAGCGCACCCCTGTATCCGAGTACCCGGTCAAGGGCCGCGGCACGAAAGGCGTTCTCACCATCAAGCTGACCGAGAAGAAGGGCGGCCTCACCGGCGCCCTGATCGTCGGCGAGCACCAGGACCTCCTCTTCATCTCCCAGAACGGCATGGTCCAGCGCACCTCGGTCGGTGGCATCTCCCAGATGGGCCGCTCGACCCAGGGCGTCAAGGTGATGAACATCAAGGACGACGACCGCGTCAGCGCCGTCGCCCTGGTGGTCGAGTCCGAAGAATCGGACCCCGCCGCAGCGGCGGAGGCCGACGGTCGGGAGCCGCTGGTCGAGGCTCCGCCCGACGGCGCCGGCTCTTAACTGCGGTTAGCGAGGGCTGTTCCGTTAGGCTCGTAAAGTCGGCGGGCCCGTGCGAGTTGCTGGTGCATTTCATTAGCAGCCGCGCGCCAGTCCCAACTTTTAGATCCGAGAGGACCCGCGAGCCAGCGGCGGAGATACTGGGAAGGTAGCTCCGAGACTGGCCTAACGTAGCTCTGCCCACCAAATCTGAGCAGCAAGTAGTTACCAAACTCTCGTTCCGGTAGGTAACAGCCCTTGGGAAGTGTAGACCACTCCCCTAGAGCGTCTGGCTCGGGAAGGGGAGGCAACACAAAGCTCTGTGGAACCGCAAGGAGGTGCACGTGGGCGTGACTTATTCCACATCCTCCACTCCGTCCAGAGTGATCATTCATTCCGTGCTCAAATACAAGGGCTCTCGATCTAGCGCTGGTCATGAGAAGCGTGTGTTGCTCGATAAGTTCCTCTGCCCGTTGCTTCTCTTGAGGTGCGAGGTGAGCGAACGAAGGCACGTGGAGCCTGGGCACAAGAAGAAGGTGATTGTCGGTTAAGGCGCCTCGGGAGGGAGTGACGTAGAACTCGCCATCTTGCCATCCGATCCGCTCCGCTAATAGAGCTTCTGATCTCTCATCTGGGGTGCAAAAGCAGCAGCTAGTCATGGATCTCTTCCTGACGCAGTTCCGCCTCGCTCTGTTTCTCGGGCTGCTCTTGTTGGAGTTTGGCAAGAAGCTTGCGCAGATCCTCGATCCTCGATCCGTCGATTTCTTGAGACCACTGGTCGCCAGCAATCTCTTGGTAATTGCCCATGTACTTCTTTGCCAAACTGGGTTTTGCTTCTTTTCCTTTGCGAAAGCGAGCAAACAGTCGTTCGTAGCGGGGGGTAGATTGGCGAAGGACCACACCGGGAGCGCTTAGGTTTAGCTGGCCTGCCAGGTAATGCGTTACCACCATGTAGTCGTCGGTCAAGCTGAGCCCGCAGGTGGGCACAGTGTGGTACTCCCGCATCGAAAACCGCTCCCTTTGTGCTGGCTCTAGCTCCTCCCGAAGCTCCCAAAAAAAGACGATGGATTCACAAGTGTCCCTCCGCAAGCCCCGACTGCCTTCCTCTTTCTCACGGAGCCTTGCGAGCTCATGCTCGGGATTCAGCCAAAGAAACTCAACCTCGGACTTCTTTGAGTTCAAAGCGGATGTAAGTGCTTCCCGAGTTTCCTCCTTGGCCCCGGTGCTGCTTAGGTAGCCGTGGTTTGCCATACCGAGGACCCGGAACTCACGCCTCGTATTGGCCAAGAGTTCAGGCCAGAGCTCTTCGTCGAGATCCTTGCGGCGATCATTGAAGATTTGCTGTACTCCGAGATCTAGGATCCGTTGAGCGAACTCCTCGCGCTCGACTGCCGTGAACGCTAGGCCAACAGCTGCCAGTATCGAAGTCGCGATTCCGAGCAGAATTACGCCCGGTCGAGTGTCAGGTCTTAGGAACCAACCAGCGATCAGTAGACAGACAGCGACCAGACCAGCAATCACCAGCGTCCGCCGACGAAGGGCGAACAGTCCCGCGGTTAGGCTGTCAGGCTGGGACTTCAAGGGGCTGGGCTAAACGGCGAGCCGAACAGGCCGCAACCAACCAAGATCTTTTAAGACGTCTCGAACTACGTCACTCAGATCGAGTCGGTGTAGCTCGGACCGGCTACAAAACCGAACCTCTTTAAGGTCAGAGGAGGCTAGGAGGTCCCCATCCACGACCAGCGCTTCGTTAAAGATGATGATGCGATGCTCGTTGGGAGCGTCGATTATCTCTTTGACTAGGGCCCTTCCGGCAAGCTCGATCTCCAAGCCGGTCTCCTCTCGGATCTCCCGCTTCGCCGCCTCCTCGACACTCTCGAAAGGCTCGATCTTGCCCCCAGGGAGTACCCACTTTCCACGGTTGGGTTCCTTCCCTCGGACCCCCAGCAGCACGCGGTCTTCCTGAGCGACGATGACGGCACTTCCGATTCGAGGAAACTGCTTCTCGCCCATAGCCAACCTCCCTTTCATGTGCTTGCGCCCATATAAGCGCCCAATCCGGCAGAATCTTGGGCAAGAATGTCACTAGAGCCGGACAGCATCCGAGGAGTACCGGAGAAAGACATGCTCCGTTTGATCAATGTGAAGCGCTCGACCTGGCAGAACTGGGTTCGAGGCGAACTCCTTAACTCGGCGGACAACGGCGTCTATCGCGAGAAGGATGTGGTCGAGGCATTCATTGCAGCGTTGCTGGTTTCCGCCCTGGGTTCCCCACGAGAGGCCAGAGCCGCACTCTTGCCGATGCGGACGGATCTTCTCGACGAACTCATGAGCCCTAAAGGGGAAGGGAAAACGCTCGTAATCGAGCCGAGGCTCTTGAGGCTCAGGTTGCTTGCCGAAGACGCACCGCTCCAAGAGGCGCTGACACCAGGCGAGATATGTATGGCAATTCCGCTGGCGGATTCAGTCCGAAGACTTCGCGAGGATTTTTGGCGGTTTGCCAACGCCCAGTCAGAGCCCTCAGCAGGTCAGCGGTCGCGAAAAGCTCGTAGGCGGCGCGTCTCTCAGCAGGACCATCACCATTGACGGTCCATCCGGCTCGGGAAAGTCCTCAGTGGGAGCTGCGCTCGCCACGAAACTAGGGTTTCGTTTTCTCGATTCGGGCCTTGTCTATCGGGTATGCGCGGTAGCCGCCCTGGAAAATGGGGTTGAGCTTCGGAGCAAAGCATCCGTCTGTGGCTTTGCCCACGGATTGAAATTCTCTCTCGTCCCTCGGACGGGTGGTCATGAGGTTGACGACGATGAGTTGAGAAGCGACCAAGTCGCGGAAGCCGCCTCTCTAATCGCACAGCACCAACCCGTCAGAGAGGTTTTGACGGCGCAGATTCGGGCTGACCTCGCGGAGGCTCCGTACGTGGTGGTCGGGCGAGATGCTGGAACCAACATTGCTCCAGAGGCGCGCCGCAAGATCTACCTAACCGCCGCACCTGCAGTTAGAGCACGTCGTCGAGCAGCTGAACTGGGGCATCCCACCGAGAAGGTCCAGCCAGTGATGGAGCGGCGTGATAAGCGCGATCAACAGCGATCAGGCGTTCTTTCGCCGCAAGATGACACCCTGGTGATTGATACGTCGGACAAAGCCTCTAGCCGGATCGTGGAGACGCTCCTAGCGTTCGTCGAACTTGGGCCTACGCCGCCTGCGGCAGGTACTGCTGCCAGGCGGCCGGGATCTTTGGGCTCGCCACCTGGATGAAGACGGTCGGCGGTGGAGCCTTGGGGACGGTCGCCGGGTGCATTTCGATTTCGCGGGGGAGGCGGTTGCCCTTGCGGCGATTGCAGGGAGGGCAGGCGGCGACGATGTTCTCCCAGACGGACTTGCCGCCGCGGGAGCGGGGGATGACGTGGTCGACGGTGAGGCCGGCCTTGGTCGAGCCACAGTACTGGCAGGTCCAGGAGTCGCGGGCGAGGACGGCGCGGCGGGTGATCTTGCGGCGGTGGGCCTCGCGGGGGATGCGGACGTAGTTGGTGAGGCGGATCACGTCCGGACGCTCCATCGTCATGTGCTCGGAGTGGAGGGCGGCGCCGTCGCGGCGCTCCAGCAATTCGGCCTTTTCCTTCAGCAGCAGGACAGCGGCTCGTCTCAACGTGCAGACGTTGATCGGCTCATACGTCGCGTTAAGTACCAGCACCCTGGCCATTGCTTGAAGAAGATTGTAGGGCGCGCGGGCCTCGGCGCCCTCAATTCACCGGATAGGAGCCGAGGATGCGGGTCGATTCGGCCTTCTTGCGCAACTCGGCGATCGCCTCGGCGACGGCGGGATCGCCCTCTTTGCCCTCGAGATCGCAGAAGAACATGTAGCGCCCGAGGCCCTGCCGCAGCGGCCGCGACTCGATCCGCGAGAGGTTGATGCCGCGGCTCGAGAACTCGCTCAGGGCGTCGACCAGAGCGCCGGGGTGGTCCGCCCCCAGCTCGGAGAAGACCAGGGAGGTCTTCCAGATCGAGGCGCTGTCGCCGGCGTTCTGCTCAGCTCCCTTGGGGGCGATCCAGACGAAGCGGGTGACGTTGTCGGCTGAGTCCTCGACTCCCTCCAGCAGCAGCTCGCAGCCGTAGAGCTGGGCCGCCGCCCGCGCTCCCAACGCCGCCCAAGGTCGCGAGGACTCGCTGACCATCCGCACCGCCGCCGCGGTGCTGCTGACGCTGCGAAGTTCGATTCCCGGCAGCCGCTCCCGCAGAAAGCGCGCGCACTGCGCCAGCGGCTGGGGATGCGAGAGCACCGCCTCGACGTCCTCGAGCCCCACGCCCTCGCGGGCGATCAGGTGAACCCGGACCCGGTAGTCGTGCTCGCCGACGATCGTCACCCCGTCGACCTCAAACGCGAGCGCATCCAACGTCGGCCGCACCGACCCCTCCAACGAGTTCTCGATCGGCACCAACGCCCTGTCGGCCTCCCCCCGCTCGACCGCCAGAATCGCATCAGGGATAGTCGGCGCCCGCAGCGGCTCGAAGCCCCCAGCTGGAATCGCCTCCCCGAGCGCATCCTCGGTGAAGGTCCCTGCTGGTCCTAAGTAGGCGATCCGCATCGGCGGATCAAAGCAGAGGCCTCTCCCAAACGCCTTATTCGACCAGCAGCGTGTAGGTCGCTTCGTTGTTGGTGGCGACTTCCTCGCCGGCCACCGGTTCGGCTTCGACTTCGAGCGTGACTTCGCCGCTTGGCGTCGGCGTCAGCGGGATCGTCGCCGTGCCTTCTTCGCCGGCGGCGAGTTCGTCGATTTCGCCCTTCAGCGTGTTGCCTTCGACGGTCACCGAAACGGAGATGCCGTTCTCGGTCGATTCGCCCTGGTTCTGCACGGTGACTTCGACTTCGACGCCTTCTTCGCCGGAGACCGTGGTCGCTCCGCCTTCGACCAGTTCGGAGCCGTTGACGCTGACCGTCCCGAGCCCGAGCCCGTGAACGCCCGGCGTGGCCGAGCCGCTGTTGCCGCTGATCGCCCCGAGCGCGTCGCTGACCGTGCTCTCTTCGAGCCACTTTTCGTCAACCAGAACCGTGCTCTTCGGCAGGTCGTCGCCGGAGATGCCGTTGTCGGCGAGGACGCCGTCGACTTCCGGCCGCACCACGGTTTCGTAAACGACGTCGCTGGCCAGCAGGGTCTGCATCTGCTTGGCGATCGCCGCCATCGCCTTCTCGGCGCCGGCGTCGCCGAGGGCGGTCGGCATCTTTTCGGCGATCTGGTCCATCGCGCTGGCGCGCAGCTCGTAGACCAGCTCGAGGTTCCGCTGCGGCCCGCTCATGTCGCCCGGCGCGCTCAGGTCTTCGACTCGGGCGCGGTAGCCGTCCATGGCGCTGCGGTCGGCGTTGACCTCGTTGACGAAGTCGGTGACCGAGGAGCTGCCCGGGTCTTCGAGCTTGGCGAAGAAGCGTTTGCTGGTCTGTTCGGTCCCTTCGAGGATCTCCGTCACCTTGCGCGAGTAGTCGCTGAGTTCGGAGTTGGCGCGGGCGTCGAGGCAGCCCTTCACCCCGAGCACGATCAGGATCAACAGCAGCAGACCGCCGCCGAGGGCGAGCCCGCGCCGGAGCATGATCTGCTGGCGCTCGGGGCGGCGTTTCGGGCGCTGGCGGCGGGGCGAGCGGCGTGAGGCGAAGTCCTCCACGGGGCGGAGAGTATGAACATCGGCAGCGCGATGACGCCAGATGACCCCGCAAACGGTGGGTTTTTCCCAGCCAGGCGCAGGAAACCGGGGGTGACGCGGCGAAGTTGATGCCGCCATGGTCGGCTCGCTCGTGCTCAACCGGTTCCTGATCGAGCGCCGCATCGGCAGCGGCGGCTTCGGCGTCGTCTACGAGGCTTGGGACGGCCGGCTCGAGCGTCCCGTCGCCGTCAAGGCGATCGAGCAGCGGGGGGAGGCGGGCCGCCGGGTCCTGCGCGAGGCCCAGGCCGCGGCGCGGCTCAACCATCCCGGCATCGTCACCCTCTACGAGATGGGGGAGGAGGACGGCAACGCACTGCTCGTGACCGAGCTGGTTGAGGGCTCGACCCTGGCGCGGCTGGCCCACGATGGCGAGCTCTCCGACCGCGAGATCGGCGAGATCGGCGCCGATCTCTGCGAGGCACTTGACCACGCCCACTCCCGCGGCGTCGTTCACCGCGACATCAAGCCGCAGAACGTGCAGGTGATCGAGGACACCGAGGTGCGGGCGAAGCTCATGGACTTCGGCGTCGCCCACCTCGCCGGCGACTCGCCGCTGACCGCCGCCGGCGACGTCGTCGGCACCCTCGCCTACATGTCGCCCGAGCAGGCCGAGGGGAAGCCCGCCGGCCCCGAGGCCGACGTCTACTCGCTCGCCCTCACCCTGTACGAGTGCTGGAGCGGCGAGAACCCGCACCGCCGCGCCACCCCGGCCGCCACCGCCCGCGCGATCGGCGGCCGCGCCCGGCCGCTGCGCCGCCTCCGCCCCGACCTGCCGCGAGAGCTCGCCGACACCGTTGACGCCTGCCTGGCGCCGCGGCCCAACCACCGTCCCTCGCTGGAGGAACTCGGCACCGCGATCGAGGACTCGCTGGAAGCGCTCGCCGAGCACGTCCCCTACTCGCGCGGCCACGTGGTCACCCGCTTCGGCGCCCTCGCCGCCGCGGCGACGGTCGGCGGCTTCCTCGCCCTGCACGGAGCGGCGCTCCCATAGTGGTCGCCTCCGTCCTCTTCAGACCCGATCCCTAGGATTTCCCCATCGGCGCGCTCAGTCGTTTGGAGTCGATGTTCGAAGGCCTCGTCGAGGGGGTCTTCAGCCGTGCCTTCAGCTCGGAGGTGCAGCCGGTCGAACTGGCGCGCAAACTGGCCAAGGAAATGGACGCCCACAAGACCGCCTCGGTCCAGCGCGTCTACGTGCCCAACGAGTACACGGTCTTCCTCTCGCGCCAGGACCGCGGCAAGCTCGAAGGCTACGAGCGCTCGCTCGAGCAGGAGCTCTCCGGCTACCTGCTGGAGCACGCGCGGCGGCGCAGCTACGACCTCCTGACCCGGCCGCAGGTCGACTTCGAGACCGACGAGCGGCTGCGGCTCGGCGAGTTTGGGATCCAGGCCCGCCTGGTCAAGCCACCCGCCCACGAGGGGGCGGCGCCCGAACAGGGGGAAGAGGGGCACACCATGGTCTACTCCGCCGTCCGCGAGCGCGACCGCGACCGGCCGAAACGGCCCGAGCAGGCGGTCGGGGCGCTGGTCTCGACCCGCGCGGTCGTCACGCTGCAGGACCGCCGTTACGTGCTCGAGGGCCCGCGGGCGACGATCGGGCGCTCGAAGTCGGTCGAGTGCGTGCTCTCCGACCCCAACGTCAGCCGCCGCCACGCGGAGCTGCGGCGCGACGAGAACGGCGACTGGCAGATCGCCGACCTCGGCTCGACCAACGGGATCAAGGTCAACGGCCGCCGCGTCCCCTCCACCCGGCTCAGCCCCGGTGACCAGGTCACCGTCGGCACCACCACGTTCACCTTCGACATCGAGCAGTAGCGGCTTCTGCCGCCCTCATTAAGGTGCTGGACGCGTGGACTATGACCCGATAAGCGTCGCCCTCAAATTCGGCTTCCTCGCCGTCCTCTACCTGTTCGTGCTCGTGATCGCGCGGAGCGCGATCAAGGACCTGCGCCGGAGCACCGCGCCGGCCCCCGACGCCACCGGTTTCCACGCCGCGCCGGCCTTCGCGGAGGCGCCGCGGCGGGGGGCCGACGGCTGGCTCATCGTCGAGCGCGGCGGCGGCCTCGAGCAGGGGCAGCGCTTCGACCTGATCGGAGGCCTCTCGATCGGCCGCTCGAAGGAGGCCGATGTGCGGATCGACGATCGCTACGCCTCCAGCCTCCACGCCCGGGTCTTCTCGCGCGAGAACCGGTTCTACGTCGAGGACATGAACTCGACCAACGGGACCCTGCTGAACGGCGCCACCCTGAATGGGGAGGCGGAGCTGATCGACGGCGATGCCGTGCAGATCGGGGACACGGTCTTCCGGCTCGAGGTGGGGTGAGCCGGTGAGTCTGCGGATCGCCGAGGAAGCCGTACGCACCGACACCGGGCGGCAGCGCAACGCCAACGAGGATTCGCTCTTCGTCGAGGCGCCGCTGTTCGTGGTCGCCGACGGGATGGGCGGCGCCCAGGCCGGCGAGGTCGCCTCGCGGGCGGCCGCGGAGAGCTTTGCCCAGAACCTCCCCGCGGCGCCGCCGGAGCGGCTGCTGGAGGAGACGATCACCGGTGCCAACCGGACGATCCACGAACTCGCCCGCAAGGACCCGAGCCTGGCCGGGATGGGGACGACGACGACCGCGGCGCTGGTCGATCTCGACAGCGAAGAGGTGGCGATCGGCCATGTCGGCGACAGCCGCGCCTACCGGCTGCGGGGCGGCAGGTTCGAGCAGCTGACCCGCGACCACTCGCTGGTCGAGGAGATGCGCCGCAAAGGCCAGCTGACCGACGCCCAGGCCGAGGACCACCCGCAGCGTTCGATCATCACCCGGGCGCTGGGTCCCGAACCCGAGGTCGAGGTCGACCTGCAGACGGTTCCCGCCCAGGCCGGCGACGTCTTCCTGATCTGTTCCGACGGCCTGACGACGATGCTCGACGACGCGAAAATCGCCCACATCCTCAGCCGCGCCACCTCGCTGCAGAGCGCGGTGCGGGCGCTGGTCGACGAAGCCAACCGGGCCGGCGGGCGCGACAACATCACCGTCGTCCTCTTCCGGCTCGAGGGTGGCGAGGACGACGGGGCCGCGGGTTCTTCGGCCCGGGAAGGCGCGACCCTGATCGGTGGCGACGCCGAGGCCGCCGGCCTGACCGCGACCGAGGTCCGCAAGCGGGCCGCCGCCGAGGCGGCGCGCAAACGCCGCGAGGAAGTCGATGCGCGCCCGCGCCGCCGCGGCCTGCGGACGGCGCTGAAGGTGCTGGTGCCGTTGCTGCTGATCGCCGCGCTCCTCTTCGGCGCCTGGTACGGCAACCGCCAGATCTGGTTCCTCGGCACCGACGACGCCGGCCGCGTCGCCCTCTACCGCGGCGCCCCTTACGAGCTGCCCTTCGGGATCGACCTCTACAGCGAGCGCTACTCGAGCCCGATCCAGACCGGGTCCCTGCCGGCGCGGCGCCAGGACGCGGTCACCGGCCACGACCTGCGCTCCCGCGGCGACGCCGTCTCCCTGCTCGAAGAAATCGAAAAGACCGCGGGGCTTCCTTGAGGGGATGTCGCCGATGACTGCGAGGAACCGGGAGCTCTTCGCCCTGGTTCCGGTCGCGATCCTGCTGACCGCCGGCTTTGCCGCCGTCTTCGCCCAGGAGAACGCCGAACTCGGCAACCTCAGCCTCATCTACGGCGCCTACTTTCTGGCGCTCTGCCTCGCCACCCACGTCTTCCTGCGGATCCGCCTCCCCAACGCCGATCCCTACCTCTTCCCGCTGATGGCGACGCTGACCGCGTTCGGGCTGGTGATGATCTACCGGATCGACGAAAGCCTCGCCCGGGACCAGGCGAACTGGTTCGTCTTCGGCCTCATCCTCTTCGCCCTGACGATCCAGTTCCTGCGCGATTACGAGGTGCTGGAGCGCTACCGCTACATCATCGTCACGGTAGGCATCCTGATGCTGCTGGCGCCGCGCCTGCCGGGGATC
>Ga0070688_100002106_pt1 | contig 10042 bp, 13 predicted proteins | sample KBSS13HmetaG_FD_64679 | JGI IMG/M metagenome (GOLD analysis project Ga0070688, IMG submission 64679) | Switchgrass rhizosphere microbial communities from Kellogg Biological Station, Michigan, USA - KBS S1-3H metaG | ecosystem: Host-associated > Plants > Roots > Rhizosphere ...
GGTGCCGTATTCCAGAAACCTGGCCCGGTGCGACAGGTCGGCGCGCGGTCCCACCGCCACGGTGATTTCGTTTTTCTTGCCGCGTGCGGGCGCCACCACGATGTGATCGGCCAGATGGGCGTGCCGCTTGTTGCTGCGGTTGATCCGCTGCGCCATACCCCGGCGCATCGGCTCCGCGCTCGCCTTCAGCGTTTCGATCACGGTCGGCCGCTGCACCGCCTTCGGCAGATCCTTCAACCGGCGCAGCAACTCGGCGGCGCCTTCGAGTTTGAAGTTGGTGATCATGCCTCGTCCACCCGCGATCCGGCCTTCGTGGTCAACTCGATCGACTCGTGATTGCCCAACTCCACCGCGCTGGTGATGTCGTAAATCCGCCCGGCGAAATTCAGGCGCCGCAACTTCAGCACGTCCACCAAGTCCGGGTCCATGTCGCAGCGGTAGGCGAAGCGCCACCGGTTCGACAGCGTCCCGGCGAGTTGGTCGGCCGCCAGTTGTTCCGCGTTCGACACTTCCAATTTCTCCATCCAGACATCGACCAGCGGCGACCAGACTTCCTTCGGGAACCGGCTGGCCGCCGTCGTGATGTCGGCGGGCGTGGCCTCGATCGTCACGAGCCGCGTCCGCTGCCCGGCGCTCACAGCACCGTCTCCAACGGCTGGCACGGAAAGCAGTCGAGCGCGGTCCGCCGCGTGCAGTTGATCGCGTCCACGCCCAGCTCGCGCAGCGGTTCGACCAGCGTCCGGAAGTTCTCGCGGAACTTCGCGTAATTCGAGACCGACTGCGACCGCTTCGGATGGTCCGCGTGCCAGTGCTGCTCGCCGCGTGGCCCCGGCTGCATGTCATACCCGAGCAGCACCACCCGCCGGACGCCGAGATGGACGGCCAGGTTGATCGCCTGATGACCGGAATTGTGACCGTGCCGCACACCGCTCGGCGACAACTCGAGTCCGTTGTGTCCGGTGTTCTCGAGAAACTGCACGCCCGGCCACTTCGCCGCCGTCTGCAAGGCGAACTTCAGCCCCGGAAAGTCGGGGGCGCCTTGGTGCCATTGCCACCAGATCGTGTCGCTGGCATAGAGGGCATCGGCCCACAGCGCCATCTTGTAGGTGGTGTTGATCACGATCACGCGCGCCTTTCCTCGCACGTAGTCCACATCGTCCTGCGTGAGACTCGGACCGCTCGCGATACAAACGACGGTCTCACCCGGCCAGAGTCGTGGCACATCAGGCAAAACTCGGATCTTTCAGCCGCTTCAGGATGCGCGCCGCCCTCGGCGGGATGTCGTGTTCGTTCACGTCGCCCGACTCTTCCTGATCGTCGCCGCGAAACCGGTCCAAGTCGGTGAGCACGATCAAGATGCCCGCCTGCACGAGCGCGAAATCCGGATCGAGCGCCGGGTCGGTCGCATCGGTCCACGGCGGAGACACGTCGTCCGCCGCCCGCTGGATGTAGTCGAGCACCAGCGCGGTGGCGATCTCCATCTTCAGTTGCAGATCGGCCACGCCCGGCATCGGCATCACGCCGTCCGGAAAGGTGCGCTTCAGGTGATCCGCCGCCTGCTGAAACGTGATCAGCGCCATCAGAAGCCGCCATGCCGTCCGGGGTCGCCCTTCTCGCCACGTGCGCCCGGCAGTCCCGGCTTGCCTTGCGGGCCAGCCTTCCCGGTGTCGCCCCGCTTCGCCGACAGCGTCCAGAATTCGGCGCCCGCGTTCGTGCCGGGCTGCGCGCCGCGCGACACCGCCTTGGCGGTCCAGATGCCGCCTTGGTAGGTCGTCTGATCGCCGATGTCATACCCGCGCTCCGGCGACCAGATGCCGCGATAGATGGTCAGCCCGGTCAACTTGATCGTGCCGCCCTCGATCGGCTCTCCGGTGTCCTTGAAGCACAGCGCAATCGTCCGCTCGCCGTCGAAGACCGCCTTCAGGTTTTCCAACGTGCCGTCCTGCCCGTCACGCCCGGCCGGACCCATCAGCCCGTCGATGCCCTGCGCGCCATCCGTGCCGTCGTGCCCCACGACCGGCCCAAGCTCCCTGAGCGACCCGTCCGACAGCGTGAGCACCAGCACCCCTCGCTGGTCGATGACCGCACCTGCGACCCCCACGCCGTTCTGGGGGGCAGGCAGCGACTTGACCGCACGTTCGACTTCCTGCGACACGAGCGGCGCCACGTCCTCGACCGTCACGCTGATGCCGTCCTTCGGCGGAGGCAGCGCGGCGACAGCCGTCGCGACCATCCTTTCCACCACGGCGAGTTCGACCGACTCACCCGGCGGGCCTGCTGCACCGTCCTGTGGAGTAGGAATCTGTTCGACAGCCTTGGCGACGGTCGCAGCGACAGCCTCCTCGATGATCGGCCGCACGTCCTCCGGCGTAAACCTGGCCGGGGGAATCAGCGCCGCCGCCTTCACGGCCAACGCCTCGAGCAGCACGTCGTCCACCACGGCATCCCTGCCGTCCGCCCCGCGCTCGCCTTTCTCGCCGACAATCGCGGCGGGAGACCCCTTCTCCTCGAGCACGGCGATCCGCGCCAGGAGTGGGGCCGTTGCCGACGCGATGGCGTCCGCCACGACGCCCGCCAGATCGTCCAGGTCAAGCTGCACGGGACAGCCTGCGCATCACTTTGCCGAAGAGCGCATCACGCAACATCGACTTGTCCTCGTCAGGCGGGGCCGCAGGCGTCTCCGGCTCCGTAGGCGGCGACGGTGCGGGCGACGGCGTAACCGGCGGTCCCGCCTGATCCCGTTTGTCGAGCGCGGCCAGACTGTAGTTCTGCACCTGCAGGTAGGGCGTATCGCCGCCCTCGACCGGCGCATAGTTCAACTTGTTCCGGCCTTCGTTGGGCTTCAGCACGCCCGCGCCGACGCCGTCTTTGATCGTCTGCATCATCGTGGCGGAGTCCATGCGCAGCAGGCTCTCCGTGTCGAACATCGACCGGTATTCCGGCACGAGTCCGAGCCCTTCATCGAGCAGGACTTCGATCGATTCCAGCAGCACCTGCAGACACTGCGCGTAATACTGCTGGGCAAGGGCTTGGACATTGTTGTAGCTGGGATACGGCCCGACGCCGACCATATAGGCGGGCACGTGGAACGTGGCGCAGATTTTCTCGTCCGACCATCCCAACTGCTTGACCAGATCCGAGTCCACGGCGTTCATCATGATCGGCTCATAGGTCAACCCGGAGCCGAGCACGGCGACCTTGCCGACGTTCGCGCCGCTATAGGTGGCGTCCCAACGCGCCTTCATCCGGTCTGCCACGGGCTGCGCGATTTCTCCGGGCGCGGTCAGGATGCCGCCGGGCTTGCCGCCGTTGGAGAAGAGGTTGGTGGTGTTCGTCTGGATCTTCAGCCCCTGCGTGGCCGCCAGTCCGGAGGCGTGCAGCGGCGACAACCCGACCAGCGGGTGATAGAGGCAGTTGAACCGGTCGTGGATGATCTCGCGCGCCGGGACGATGTCGTCCTCGCGCAGCGTCGAAAGTTCGTCCCGGTTCACGTCGTAAAACACCGACCCATCCGGCGCCACCAGCGGCTTCACGCGGCAGGGATCGAGGACATACATCTCGGTCACCACGCGGCGCGAGTCACGGATCTTCAGGACGTAGGCGTTGCCGCGCGTGAGCTTCGAGATCATCCAGTATTCATAGAACTGGACATGCGTCTGGTAGGGATTCGGCTTGCGCAGGACCGGGCTATACGCCGGGTTCTCGATGGTGTTCCATATGTCGTCCTTCGTCGGCTCCGCCAGCTTCACCGCCAATTTGGCGATGTCCGAGGCGATCAGCGTGACGCACGCCCATGCGGTCGGATAGGTGAGAACATCCGGCAGCGCCACTTCGATGTTCTGCTGCCACGCGCCAGTGAAGGACTCGCGAATGATCGAATACCAACTGCGATCGCCGAAGATGCCATTCCCTTCGACGGGCGCGAGATTCGCGGGCGCCTTGGTGGTGAGGCTCAACTCGAGGCTCGTGCCGGGAATCCGCATCAGCCTTCGGAGTCTTCGGCGGTCAGGTCGCGGCGACGATATGTGCGACGGCCAGGTGCCGTCAATTCGCCGTCGGCTTCCAGATCCTTGCGGACGGGTTTGCGTGGCGCTTCGGCCGCGCGCCCGATGTAGACGAGGGTGCGGGCGTCCGACTCGGAGGCGTCGAACCGATCACCGACCGCCAGCGACCGGCCAGCGTAGACGAGGGCGATCTTGGCGATCAGTGTGACCATGCACGACCTTTGACAAAGTGAAAGGGGCGGGTCTCAGAAGTCGAGACCACGCCCCTTCTGGGGGGAATCGAGAACCGATTAGCCGGTGTAGATGGCACCCTCGATGATGCCGACCGAGCCGTTGCGACGGCGCTTCCAGTTGATGAACCGCTCGGCGCGCAGGCCCACGAGGTTGTTCTGCCAGAGCGAGACCATGACGGTCGATGCGGTGACAGGATTGTCCGGAGCGCTGTTCAACTGGACCGAGGCTTCCCGGCTCACGTCAATCGCCACACCGCCGTCGTCCGCCACGAAGATTTCCTTTGGCAGCACGAAGATGATCCGCGACCCGGCGGGCGATCCGCCTTCAGCGGGCACCGCTTCTGAGGCGATGACCGGGAACCCGAGCAGCGTGCCGCCGGTCATGGACATGCCGGAGAACTCCGGCTGCCCGAGGGCGTTCTGCATCAGGCCGAAGGCCAGCGCTTGCGTCTCCGTCATGATCCAGTGACCGCCGGCCAGCGAGTTGATCCCCGCCGCAACCATTGCCGCGACCATCGCCTTGAAGTCCGTGCGGAACGTCGCCGCCGTGGTGCCGGTGGCATCGATCGGCGTGATGCCGTTCGTGATCGAGGCAGGAGACACGTTGGAGACTGCCGCCACGGCCGGGTCAACGAACTGCACATCGAGGAACGCGGCCATCGTCGCGATCAGATCCTGGCGGACGATGGCTTCAGCCGACGGCGAGCTGGAGCGGACCAACTCTTCGGAGAGGATGACGATGCCAGCAGCCTTCGCCATGCCCAGCGAAATCTGGTCGAACTTCAGTTCGGAGACCTGCTTCGGTAGACCCTGTCCGACCCAGCCGACCGTCGCGCCCTGCGTCTGGTTCGGCATCGTGATGTTGAACGGCACGCGCCGCACGCCCGCCAGCCGTCCGATGATCGTCGCCGGGCGGAGCAGTTCGACAAACTCCGAGGCCAGGTTTTGATACACGACCAGCGGCGCCGCCCAATCCGAATCGGTGGTGGTGCCAGCGGTCACGGCGGCCTTCAGGATCATGCCGACTTCGGGCGTGTCCTTCTCCCACCGCTTCGCGTATTCCGCCGCCTCGAGCCGCGAGCCACGGCCAGCCGCCAGCGCCATCGCATAGCGGGTGAAGCCGGTGCCGGGCGGGAGGTTCGACTTGACCGACACGATGCCGCCACGAGACTCGGTCGCCTTCGCGGGCTCCGTGCCGTTGACCGGCCGCGCCGATTCGGCGCTCATCTTCTCGTGGGCCGCGAGGCGGGCCAAGTGGGCGTCCAGCGACTTCACCTCTTCTGCCAGCCCCTCGTATTCCGTGGTCTGCTCGGCGTCGAGGGTCGTGCCATCTTCGGCCGACTTGTTCATGATCTCCGACATGCGCCCGACCTTGGCGGCGCGCGTGTTCTCGAAGGACGTGATCTGTTCTGCAGTCGTCTTCATGGTGTGTCCGTGCGCCTTGACGGCGCGCAGCGCGGGGACGCCCGCAGATGTGGGCACCGTTCCATCGCCAGACGCGGCTAGGAACGGCGCATCAAACGCCTTGATCGTGTGAATGCTGGCGGCGGCATTCGCCGGGATGACCACCAGCGACATCTCGAAAATTTCGTAATGGGTGAACCGCAGCCCGCCGGTCTTCAGCAACTGGACACCGTTGTCCAGAGCCTTGAAACCGATCGACGTGCCGCGAATGAGTTTCAGCTTGACCGAATCCCACGCCTCGAGCACGCGCTCGCGCAGCGTGGCGGACTGAATCTGGTCCGGATCGGGGAAGGTCGCCGTGAAGGGGATGCCGTCCTTCGTCGCCTTGCCGAAGGTGACCTGGCCGACCGGTCGCGCCTTGTCGTGATTCAGCAGCAGCGGCAGCGGATTCTTAAACGTCGCGCCGAGCGGCTCCACCACATCGCCCATCCGGTCCGTGTCCGGCGTGGTCGCCATGCCGGTGATCTGGCGCAGATCGGCATCGACCGCTTTGACGTGCAGGATGGAATAGGCTCGATCGATTGTGGGAGGCACGTGTCGCGCCACAATATGCGGCACGTCTGCGGCCGTCGAGGTTGTTTAGTAGGAAAACCTTACACGTCGTCCGTCAACTGGATGATCACCAGCGACCGCACGAACTCGGAGACCGACATCTCCCGTTGGTTCGCCATCTTGATCACGCGCTCGTGTTCGCTCACGCGGAGCCAGGTGCAGACGGCGGACCCCGGTTCGGATCGGCGCGGCCGACCGCCGAGGGACTTCTGGATCACCTTGTCGTCCATCTAGCCTCCAAACACGAACAGGTCATAGTTGGGTGCGGTGGGTGTGGCGTGTTTCAACCAGAGCGCGAGCCCCATCGTCATGGCGATCACCGGGTCGATGCGGCCCCGGCTCTTTTTTTTCACGAACAGCAGATTGTCCTTGCCGTCGTTCTGCCCGGCGGTGTTCGACACCGACCACGCCGTCACCGGGCAGCCGCCGGCATCGACTTCACCCGCCAGAATGTCCGCCTGAATCCGCAGGCAGGCACTGCTCATGCCCGCGTAGGTCTGCGGCACTTCGAGGACGCTGTCATCCGGCGCGGAGATCCACGGCTCTTTTTTCAGATCATCGATCACTTTATCGGCGTGCCACGGGTCGAACCCGATCAACTGGATTTGGAACTTCGTGCGCAGCAGTCGCAGTTCCTCGATGAGCACGTTATGGTCGATGCGCGTGCCGGGCGTGGTGCGCAGCCAGCCCTCGTCCACCCAGATGTCATACGGCGCGCGGTCGCGGTGCGCGCGGTCCTTCAGCGTGTCCTCGGGCGTCCACAGCCGTTGGATGATCTTCCAGGTCGGGCGGTCCTTCGTCGGCGGGAAGACCAGCGACATGGCGCACAGGTCGATCTTCGAGGCGAGATCGATGCCGACCCAGCACGATTCGCCGAGCAGCGCCGCCTCGAAGGCGTCCCTCGAGCCCAAGGATTGACCAGCTCGCCAGCCGTCCACCGAGAGGCACGGCGCCGTGGTATTCACCAGCAGGTTCAGGTGCTTCTGCTTGTAGGTCGCCGCCGCCGACGGGATGCCCTGCGCCTTCAAGACCTTCGAGGCCAAGTCCTGCGGGTTCACCGAAATGCCGTAGTTCGGGTTCGCCTTGGCCGCCGTGGTCGGCAGCGTCCAGTCGTCGCCGACATCCGCGTGGGTGGTGAAGGTGAAGAACGACTCGTCCACCAGCACGCCTTCCAGAATCTTGTTGGCGTAATCGTTCTGGTCGCCCCACACGGAGACCGGGTCATCGCCGAAAGTGGTGATGCCGTAGATCAACGGCTGACGCCTGGCCCCGGTCGCCGTCTCCATCACGTCCAACATGCCGCGATCCCGCATCGCGTGAATCTCGTCCGCCACCACGACGTTGGGATTGAGCCCGTCCGTCGAGTCGTGGTCGGCGCCGAGCGGCACCAGCTTGGAGGCGGTGTCATCGCGGTGCAGGTTCGACACGAGCACCTGAATCCGCCGCGCCAGCCCCGAGCTCTGCACCATTTTCTTGGCGTCGTTGAAAACGATCTTCGCCTGCTCGCGCTTCGTGGCGATCGCGTAGCCTTCCGCGCCCTGCTCGCCGTCGAAGAAGGTGAGATACAGCAGCACGACCGCCGCGATCAGGCTCTTGCCGTTCTTCCTGGGGATCTGGATGAACGCCGTGCGGAAGCGCCGGAGCCCGGTGTCCTGATGCACCCAGCCGATGACGCTGCCGAGGAGAAACTGCTGCCACGGCTCGAGCGTAATCGGCCGCCCGGCCCATTCGCCTTTGTAGTGCTTCAGGCGGCTGGCGAACCGGAACAGCCGCTCGGCGCGGGCGAGATTGAATACGAACGGGAAGTCCTCGGTGCCTGCGCGCCGCATGTCGCGGAGATGCCGCTCGCAGGCCAGGCGGTGATACTTCCCCGCCGGCACGGCGCCTGCCACGACTTCGACCGCATAGGCGGAGACGGGGTCAGTTGACGGTAGGGACATCGAACTCCGCAAACGGATCGGCCGCCGGGTCGGCGCCCAGCGTCGGCACTTTCGGGCCGGTGACCGGCGTCAACCCGAACTCGCCGAGCAGCCGCGTGATCAGGAGGATCAACTTCTCGCTCCGGCGGATCAGCGGGTTCTCCTTGATCTTTCGGTGCTTGCCGCCGCGCGCATCAATCGTCTCGTCCACGACAAGCTGCTGGTAGTTCATCGTGGCGAACTGCTCGCGGCACCGGACGTAATCCGCCCACGTGTCGCACAGCGTGGTCAGGGATTCGCCGTGCGCAAGTGTCAGGACGCTGCTCTTCGTCAGCCGCGCCACCATCACGTCCCAGACGTGCAGCGCTTTCGCGTCGGCGCGCACGTGCGCCGGGCAGTCGGGTATCCCGGTCTGATACTTCGGCTCGTTTCGGTTGTGCGCCCGCAACTTGCTGCCGTGCAGCAATTTGACTGCTGTCGGCTTGTGATGACGCCCGGATCGACTGGTCCCACTCATGGCTAACCTACTGGTAACACGTCACTTACAGACTTTCTACCTCGACGTGAGGAATAGTTGTTGACTAGCAGACCGCTCCGCTATCTAATAGCGACATGGCAACGACATTCACCCCACAGCAGATTGCAGCGCAAGCAGCCAAGCGGGCTGCGACCGCAGCCGCGAACCGAGCCGCTGGCACGTCCGTGCGACAGCAGCGTGCAGCCGCGAAAGCCGCGAAAGCAGCAGCGGCAGCAGCAGCAGCGGGACAACCCTACACCCCGCCGCCCCCACCACCGCCGTCGCAGCCCCGTCCTGCTGCGCCGTCATACGGCCCGACCCGTCGCCGCCGTCGCAGGGCATACGGCTACAGCGCACCGCCCCCGCAGTCCGCGCCCGTGTTCTCGACGCCGCGCCCGAACTACCGCGCGCTGAAACTCGCCGCGCTGGTCGCGCTCGAATCCGTGTTCACCCAGAAGTTGGCAGAGCAGGGGATCACGGACGAAGTGCGCAGCGCTTACGGCACGTATCGCAAGTTGAAGACTCTCGCGCTGGCCCCGAGCGCGAGCACGACGCCGGAGATGCAGCGCGAGGCGGACGTTGCCCTGCGCATGGCGACAATCAATCTCGTCAAACTCGCATTCTAAGGGACTCGACCAATGACCAAACTTGAAACGCTCCGCGCGCAACTGACCGACCTGAACACGGCGATCGACGCCCGTGTCGCCAGTGGCGACAGCAGTATGCCCTTCGCGCTGCTCGACGCTATCGAACGGGCAGAGAACTTGGCACGAAAGATCCGCCGCATCGAGCGCGCCGAGGGGAAGTGACCCATGACCACGACCCTCGACTTGCTCCGCATCCTCGTCGCGCTGCTGCGCGGCACCGTCGTGCTCCTCGACATAGCAGAGGGGCGGTAAGTCATGACGCTGCGCTCCGCTCAACAGATGCGCGACCACGCCCATGCGGTCGCCCGCGCCTTCGGCGTCACGCTGATGGAGATCGACTCGATGCAGCCCGACGAGGCGATGGCGGTCGGGATGCTGAGTGCCGCCGTGTGCGCGCCCATCACCGACGAGACTACGTATGCGGTCGCGCTGCACGAGTTGGGACATCTGATCGCGCCCGGCGGCGCGGTGCGCGACAGCAGCACGCGCGGCAATCTCGGGCTCACGCTGCACGAAGAGGAAGCCGCGTGGGCGTGGGCGCGATACATCGCGCTCGAATGGACGCCCGTGATGGAGCAGTGTGTCGCCGCGTGGGCACTGAGCACGTATCAGGATGCGCAGCAGCAGCAGCAGCGACACGAGCAGAAGCAGCAGAAGCCGCCGACGAAGTCGATCAACTGGAACGACTGGAGATAACCGATGACCA
>Ga0070688_100002112_pt1 | contig 10027 bp, 6 predicted proteins | sample KBSS13HmetaG_FD_64679 | JGI IMG/M metagenome (GOLD analysis project Ga0070688, IMG submission 64679) | Switchgrass rhizosphere microbial communities from Kellogg Biological Station, Michigan, USA - KBS S1-3H metaG | ecosystem: Host-associated > Plants > Roots > Rhizosphere ...
TTCTTCGTCTCCTATCTGTTCAATTTGTAGCCGGCTCGATCGAGCCCGCCGCGGAGGGATCCGCTCCCGCCCAGCGCAAAGGAGAACGATGATGCCTCCACGGAAAGCGCTTTCCCTCGCCGTCCTGCTCACGCTGCTGGTCGCCACCGCGGCGGCTTCACAGGACAAGAAGCCGAACATCATGGTGATCTTCGGCGACGACATCGGCCAGTCGAATATCAGTGCCTACACGATGGGCCTGATGGGTTACCGCACGCCGAACATCGATCGCATCGCCAAGGAAGGCATGATCTTCACCGACTACTACGCCGAGCAGAGCTGCACCGCCGGGCGCTCGTCGTTCATCACCGGCCAGTGCACGTTCCGCACCGGGCTCTCGAAGGTCGGCATCCCCGGCTCCCCGGTCGGGCTCCAGCAGCGCGACGTGACGCTCGCCGAGCTGCTGAAGCCGCGCGGGTACGCGACCGGGCAGTTCGGCAAGAACCACCTCGGCGACAAGAACGAATTCCTGCCCACGGTGCACGGCTTCGACGAATTCTTCGGCAACCTCTATCACCTGAACGCCGAGGAGGAACCGGAGGATCGGAACTATCCGACGGATCCGAAATTCCGCGAGATGTTCGGCCCGCGTGGCGTGCTGCGCTGCAAGGCCTCGACGAGGAACGACCCGACGGTGCAGCCGCGGTGGGGCCGCGTCGGGAAGCAGACCATCGAGGACACGGGCCCGCTCTCGCGCCAGCGCATGGAGCACATCGACGACGAGACGTCGGATGCGGCGATCGACTTCATGAAGCGCCAGAAGGCCGCGGGCAAGCCGTTCTTCTGCTGGATGAACACGACGCGGATGCACTTCCGCACTCACGTGGCGCCAGAGCGCCGCAGCCCGCCGGGGCTCACCGCGCTCAGCGAGTACCAGGATGGCATGGTCGAGCACGACGGCCACGTCGGGAAACTGCTCCAGGCGCTCGACGAAATGGGCATCTCGGACAACACCGTCGTGCTCTACACGACCGACAACGGCCCGCACATGAACTCGTGGCCGGACGGGGCGATGACGCCGTTCCGCAGCGAGAAGAACACGAACTGGGAGGGCGCGTTCCGGGTGCCGTGCATGATCCGCTGGCCCGGCCACATCCCGGCCGGCGGCGTGGCCAACGGCATCGTGAGCGGCCTCGACTGGCTACCGACGCTGCTCGCCGCGACGGGTGACCCGAACGTGAAGGACGAGCTCCTGAAGAGCATGCAGGTCGGCGCCAAGAAGTCGAGGCTCCACCTGGACGGATACAACCAGCTCCTCTACCTGACGGGGCTGCAGCCGAAGAGCGCACGCAATGGCTTCTTCTACTTCAACGACGACGGCGACCTCGTGGGGCTGCGCTACGAGAACTGGAAGGTCGTGTTCATGGAGCAGCGCACGCCCGGGACGCTGGCCGTGTGGATGGACCCGTTCACGCCGCTCCGCGCCGCCAAGTTCTTCGACCTGCACGCGGACCCGTACGAACGCGCGGACATCACGTCGAACACGTACTACGACTGGATGCTGGATCACGCCTACATCGGCTACGGCGCCGTGGCGTATGCGTCGCAGTTCCTCGACACGTTCAAGGAGTTCCCTCCCAGCCAGCGCGCGGCGACGTTCAGCATCGACCAGGCGGTCGAGGCGCTGCGGCGGGGTCTCTCGAGCAAGTGACGGCCGACGAGCCGAGGGGCCGGGCGCCGCGCCGGCCCCTCGGCGCGGGACGCTGCGCCGGCTCCGCTCCCGCGTCGTGACCAGATCCCCGTGGTGCCTATGCGCCATCGGGGTTCTGGCGCTCTCGGCGGTTCTCGCCTGCGGCTGCGCGCGCACCGTGCCGCGCGTCGAGCCCCCCGCGACGTTCGTGGGCGGCGAGGTGTGCGTGACGTGCCATGCCGCCGAAGCGAAGGCGTGGCGCGGATCGCACCACCAGCTCGCGATGCAGGCCGCCACCGATTCGACCGTCCTCGGCGACTTCCGCGACGTGGCGTTCACGTACGGGGCCGTCGTCTCCCGCTTCTTCCGGCGTGACCGGGCGTTCATGGTGCGCACCGACGGGCCGGATGGCCGGCTCGCCGATTTCGAGATCAAGTACACGTTCGGCGTCTATCCGCTCCAGCAGTACCTGGTCGAGTTCCCCGGCGGGCGCATGCAGGCGCTCGGGATCGCGTGGGATTCACGGCTGAAGCCCGAGGGTGGCCAGCGCTGGTTCCACCTGCATCCGGGCGAGCACGTCACGCACGACGACGAGCTGCACTGGACGCGTGCAGCGCAGAACTGGAACCTGCAGTGCGCGGCCTGTCACTCCACCGATCTGCACAAGCGCTACGACCCGGCAACGAAGATCTACCGCACGAGCTGGTCCGACGTGAGCGTGTCGTGTGAATCCTGTCATGGCCCGGGCTCGCGTCACGTCGAGTGGGCTCGCGCCGGCCGAACCCCGATCGCCGGCGATGCCGCGGCGATGGGGCTGCTCGTGTCGCTCGATGAGCGCCATGGCGTCACCTGGGCGCGTGACCCCGTCACCGACCTCCCCCGCCGCAGCCGCCCGCGCGCCACCGACACCGAGATCGAGGCCTGCGCACGCTGCCACTCGAGCCGCACGCGGATGTTCGACGACGATCCGCCCGGCTCGCCGCTCCTCGCCTCGCACCTGCCGGCCCTGCTCGTGAGCGGGAGCTATCGCGCCGACGGACAGCTGGAGGGCGAAGTCTACGAGTACGGCTCGTTCCTCCAGAGCCGTATGTACCACGAGGGTGTGACCTGCTCCGACTGCCACGACCCGCACCGGTCGTCGCTGCGGGCCAAGGGGAACGGCCTCTGCCTCCAATGCCACGACGCGGCGCGCTACGACAGCGTGCAGCACCACCACCACGCGAACGGCTCGCCGGCGGCGCAGTGCGTGACCTGTCACATGCCGGCAAAGACGTTCATGGTCGTGCACGTGCGCCGCGACCACAGCCTTCGCGTCCCGCGTCCCGACCTCGCCGATTCGCTCGGCACGCCCGACGTGTGCGCGTCGTGCCATGTCGGAAAGGCGCCGCGCTGGGCGCTGGAACGGATGCGGACCTGGTACGGGCACGGCCCGGAGGGCTTCCAGCGCTTCGCCGCTGCGTTGGCGGCATCGCGGCGCGGCGGCGTGGACGCAAGAGCACGGATGCTGGCGCTCGCGGCGGACAGGAGCCAGCCCGCGATCGCGCGCGCGACCGCGGTGGGAGGTCTCGGCGCGTGGCCCGACCCGGGGTCGCTCTCCGCCATCCGCGATGCGCTCGCCGAGCCCGATCCGCTCGTACGCCTGGGCGGCGTGCTCGCCGCCGGCGACATGCCGCGCGAGGCGCGCGTGAACCTCCTCGCGGCGACGCTCAGCGACTCGGTTCGCGTGCTGCGCGCGCTCGCGGGCGGCGCGCTCGCGGGTGTGGCGGGCGACGCGTTCGCGGCGGAGGGCCGCGCGGCGCTGCAACGCGCCAAGGCGGAATACGTGGCGGCGGAGACGGAGAACTCGGACCAGCCGTTCGGGCTCGTGAACCTCGGGAACTTCCGCCTCGCGGAAGGCGACGTCGCCGGTGCCGAGCGCGCATTCCGCGACGCGATCGAGATCGACCCCGACTGGACGCCCGCGATCGCGAACCTCGCCGATCTGCTGCGCGCGACGAACCGCGATGACGAGGGCGAGGCCGTGCTGCGCGCCGGCCTCGCGCGCCTGCCGAACGCGGCCGCGCTCCACTACGCGCTGGGATTGTGGCTCGTCCGGCAGCAGCGACGCGAGGCCGCGCTGCCGGAGCTGGCCCGCGCCGCCTCGCTTGCGCCCGACGAGGCGCGCTTCGCGCTCGCCCATGCGGTCGCGCTCGAAGAAGCCGGCCGCACGCGCGAGGCGCTCGCGGCGGTTGAGCGCGGTCTCGAGCACCGGCCCGCCGAGGGGGCACTCACCGAGATGCGGGATCGTCTGCGCGCCGCCCCGCCGAGCGCGCCGAAACGTTGAGACGCCGCGGGCACCCCTTCGATGCCGGCGGCGCCTCGCGTGAGGCCGATTGCCCGCGTCAGCCCTTCCGCACCGTCTCCAGGTCGATCGCCAGCGTGACGTCGTCGCCCAGGATCAGGCCGCCGTTGTCGAGCGCGGCGTTCCAGATCATGCCGAACTCCTTGCGGTTGATCACCGCCTCGGTCGCGAATCCGGCGCGCTCGTTGCCCCAAGGGTCCTTCGCCACGCCGTGGTACGTGACCTCGAGCGTCATGGGCTTCAAGATCCCGCGCAGGTCGAGCGTGCCCTCGACGCGGAATCGGTCGATGCCCAGCCTCGAGATCCGCTGGCTCGCGAAGCGGACCACAGGAAAGCGCTCGACATCGAAGAAGTCGCCGCTCTTCAGGTGCGCGTCGCGGTCCGGCTGGCGGGTGTCGATGCTCGCCGGGTCCACCTCGAACACGATGCTCGAGCGCTCCGGCTGCTCGCGATCGAGCTGGATCTGACCGGAGAAGCGCGCGAAGCGACCGCGGGTCCGGCTCAGCATGTGGCGGACGCTGAAGCCCACGTCGGAGTGGTCGGAATCGATGACGAACGTCTGGGTGCCCGGCTCGGGCGTCGTGGCGGTGTGGATGGCGGTGCTCATGGTGGCCTCCGGGTTCGGGTGGCGGGTGATTGCTGAACTCGACAATAGTTGACTAGTGAAGTTTTGGATGCGACGAGCGACGGGTGGGTTCACGACACTTCCTCCCGGATCCGGTCCAAGAGCTGTAAGAGATTTGCCAGCTGTGACTTGGACAGTCGACCAACGCGCTTCTGGCCGATCTCGCGCACGGGCTCGTCCAGGGCAGCGAGCACGGCCAGGCCCTCACGCGTGATCGAGCAATGGACGATGCGGCGGTCCTCCCCGCAGCGCTTGCGGCTCACGAGTCGGGCGGCCTCGAGCCGATCGAGCAACCGGGTGATGCCCGGGGCTCGTTCGATCATGCGGTCCGCGATCTCGAGCGTGGCGAGCGGCTCGGGATGGCTGCCACGAAGGATGCGGAGGACGTTGTACTGCTGGGGCGTGATCGAGCGGGGCGCGAGCGCCCGCTCGAGATCCGCCCGCAGCAGGTCCACCGTCCGCAGCAGCGCCACCGCCGCCTCGTCCTCGGGGCTGTCGAACGCCTTGGTCTGGCGGATCTCCTGCGCGATGGCGCTGGGCTTGCGGCTCATGTCGATGAGCATACGCAAGATTAGATGACTAATCAACTAAACGGTTGCACGGGGGCGGGGGATCCGCCCGCAAGGTCGCCCGTGGCTTCTTCTTGCCCCGGTTCGCGATCGCATCATCTCGCATCCCCCGCTCCGCCCGTGCGCTGCGGATGCGCTCCGATCCGCTGCAGCGCCTCCGCGGAAGGCCGGAAGCCAGGCTCCACCACGAGCGCCTGCCGGTAGGCGGCGATCGCCGCGTCGCGATAGCCCGCGTTCAGGAGTGCCTCCCCCAGGCTGTCGAACGTGTTCGCGGAGTGCGGGAACGCGCGGGTGTTGATCCGGAACGCCTCGATCGCGGGCTCGGACTGTCCGCTCCCGGAGAGCCGGTAGCCGAGCGCGTTGACGTCGCGCTCGAAGCTCCGGAAACGGTTCACGGTCCGGCTCCTGGCGGTGGCGAGGGCACGCTCCGCGGCGGCGGTGTCGCCTGCGGCGAGCGCGCGCGCCATGACGTCGATCACCGGTGCGGTCGTGTCCGGCGACAGGAGCGCGAGCAGCGCCGGATCGACACCGTCCCGATACGACTTCGAGTCGAGCGGCGTATACACGCGCGGCGGGACGAACGCGCGATCGTCGAACTCGTTCGGCGCCTGGTGGAAGATGGACGAGATCTGCACCGTCATGCCGCTCACCGGCAGCGCGAGCGGCCGATGGTCGCCGTACTGGCTCGGCCGCTGCCCGGTGGGCTCGCCGACGAACGTCGCCTGCGTCCATGCCTCGAGCAGGTTCGTGAACTGCTGCCCGGCGGAGAACGTCTTTCGCCCGATGATCACGAACAAGCGATCGGGCTTGTCGAGCGCCGGCCGCCGCAGGAGCTGCTGCACCGGATAGCGGTTGAGCGCGCCGTTGCCGCCGGTGTTCTCGCGCAGGTCGATCACGAACCGGGCCGGCGCCACCGAATCTGCGAGCGCGAAGACCCGATCCCACTGCGGCCGGTTGGTGAACGTTCCCGGCGACGGCGCCACCGCGCGCATGCACGCGTAGAGCGTGCGCGAGGGCGGATCGTACCGCCACCAGAACGGCTGCTCGGGCTCCTGCTCCCACCACGGCGCGCGCGCGGTGCGCATCGTGGTCCAGCCGCTCATGTCGATCGGCACCGGACCGTGGCCGTGCTGGTCGGCGATGCGCCCCGCGGGTGCGATCCGCACCGTGTCGGCGCGGCCGTCACGCTCGAGCACGAGCGGGAGGTGCTCGACGTCGGCCGCAAGGCCCAGCCCATCGAGCACCTCCGGGATCATGAGCTGGAACGGCGCCCACGCCCGCACCCACCCCTCGTTCTCGTGCGGGATCAGCGGCGCGACGCGCTCGATCGCCTCCTCGGCGGAGACGCGACCGATGCGCAGCACCTTGGCACCCACGAGGGCCGCGTGCGTGGAGTCGGCGCGCCGCACGAACACGCCATCGTCGAACGCGTAGAGCTCCAGCGGATAGAAGCGCAGCCCGAGCGCGGGTCCCGGGTCGAGGTTCGTGTGCGCATCGCCGAGCATCGCCACCATGCGCATGAACCCGACCACAGCCTGGTTCCGGCTCATCGTCGGCAGCTGCCGATCGAGCGTCGTGGCCGCCGAGTCCCAGCGCGCGCGGGGCACGTTCAGGAACGGCGCCGGGTGGCGGATGGGCAGCTCGCGCCGCAGCGTGTCGAGATCGGCCCGCCAGGCGGCGGCGCCCGTTCGCGTGGCCGGCGCCGCGACAGCCGAAGCGGCGGCCACGAGCAGCACGACAACCAGGAATGAACGCATCGAGGGTCCTCGTGTCGGGCAGGCGAATGGGGAGCCCGCGCCTGCAAGACGGCGACATACTGCGGCGGAGCATGTCGCAGCTAGCGGATGAACCCTGCAGCGTGGACGACGAGTGCCCCGGAACTCGTCCCCAGCGCCGCGAACGGACGTCGCGGGCAGCACGCGACATCGGTGGACCGACGTCGTACGATGCCATGGTGGGTGACATCATGGGAAAAGGGCCGCCGCTCCGCGCACGACTCGCGATCGCGGTCCTGGTCGCGTGCTCCCTGGGGGCGATGCCGGCTCACGCCCAGGACCTGACCCCGCGCGCCTACGTCATCACGCCGCTCCGCTCCAACGCCATCTTCGTCACCGACATCTTCAACGACGGCGATCTCAACTTCGAGGGCACGGTCCCGATCGAGGATGCCACAGGGACGATCAATGGAGTGGCGGCGGGATACTACCGCTCGCTCGGACTCTTCGGCCGCTCCGCGAACGTGAACGTCGTCCTGCCGTACGGGACCGGGACATTCGATGGCATCGTGCTCGGCTCGCCGTACACGACGCACCGCGCGGGGCTGTTCGACATCCCCATCCGACTCGCCATCAACCTGATCGGCGGCCCCGCCATGGAACCGGGCGAATGGGTGAAGTGGCAGCAGCGGACACTGCTCGGCGCTAGCCTCAAGATCGTGATCCCGGTCGGGCAATACGATCCGACGAAGCTCATCAACCTCGGGTCGAACCGCTGGGCGTTCAAGCCCGAGCTGGGATTCTCCCACCGCTACAATCACTGGATCCTCGACGCCTACGGCGCCGGGTGGTTCTTCACCAAGAACCCGGAGTTCTTTTCGCACAACCCGTACTACGCCAGCACGCGCTCGCAGACGCAGGCCCCGATCGGGATCGTCGAGATGCACGTGAGCTACGACGTGCGGCCGCGGCTCTGGGTGTCGCTGGACGGCAACTTCTGGTACGGCGGGGAGACCACGGTCAGCGGCGTCGAGAACCCGCAGACGCTGCAGAGGAGCTCGCGCGCCGGCGTCACCGTCTCGGTCCCGCTGACGGCTCGCCAGTCCATCAAGCTCGGCTTCGCGGATGGAGCCTACGCGCGCTTCGGCGGTGACTACCGGATCCTCTCCGTGGCCTGGCAGTACTCCTGGGTGGGCAGGCGATCGTAGGCGCCGTCGCGTGACGGCCGCGGCGCGCGCACCCGCGGACGGGGGTATAGTCCGCATTTCGCGCCATCCACACGGGAGCCTGCGGGGGCCGGATGCATTCACCGCACGACGACGACGCTCACGGAACCTCCGGCGAGGAGGTGCCGGCTCGGCCGCAACCACGGCCCGATGCGGCGGATACCGTCGACATCCCCGCGGCGAACTCGGGCGCACACGCGCCGCCCGACCGCGACGCGATCTTCCCCCTGGTGGACGCCGCCTGGTACGACGTCCAGGACGAGCTGGCGCGCGGCGGGCAGGGGTGCGTGTCCCGCGCGCACGATCGGCGCCTCGACCGCCAGGTGGCGATCAAGGAGCTGCGCGGTGGCCGCGACGCGCGCTGGGCGATGCGGTTCGAGCGCGAGGCCCTGATCACCGCGAGGCTCCAGCATCCGTCGATCGTGCCCATCTACGAAGCCGGGCGCTGGTCCGATGGGCGGCTCTTCTACGCGATGAAGCTCGTCACCGGCGAGTCGCTGGACAAGGTCGTGGCCCGCACTCGCTCGCTCGCCGAGCGACTCGAGCTGCTCCCGCACGTCGTCGACGTGGCCGGCGCACTCGCCTATGCGCATGCCCAGTGCATCATCCACCGCGACTTGAAGCCCGGGAACGTGATCCTCGGCTCGTTCAGAGAGACCATCGTCATCGATTGGGGACTGGGGAAGGACCTCTCGGGCGCGATCTCGAGCGACGAACCGCAGCTCGAGACCGTCGAGGGCGGCGTCGTCGGCACGCCGGCCTACATGCCGCCCGAGCAGGCACGCGGCGAAGAAGTGGACGAGCGCGCGGACGTGTACGCGCTGGGGGCGATCCTCTACCACGTGCTGGCGGGGCAGCCGCCCTATACGGGCGAGCGCAGCCAGGAAGTGCTACGGCAGGTGCTCGCCGGGCCGCCGATGGCGCTCGATGTGCGCCAGCCAGGCCTGCCGGCGGACCTGCTCGCGATCGTGCGCAAGTCGATGTCGCGCGAGCCCCGTGACCGCTACCGCAACGCCAAGGAGCTGGCCGACGAGCTGGCGCGCTTCCAGGCGGGGAAGCTCGTGTCGGCGCACCACTACTCCACGTTCCAGCTGCTCCGGCGCCGGTGGCGCCGGCATCGCGCCACGCTCGCGGTGGGCGCGGTGGGCCTGCTGCTGTTCGTGGTGCTCGGGAGCCTGGGCGTGGCCCGCATCATCATCGAGCGCAACAGCGCCGAGCGCGCCCGCATCCGCGCCGCCGCCCGTGCCGACGAGCTCACGCTCGTCCAGGCGCGGGCGCTGCTCGAGCGCGACCCGGTCGCCTCGCTGGCGTGGCTCAAGACGTTGGCGCCCAACACGACCTTGTGGCGCGCCGCGCGCATGATCGCCGCGGAGGCGAGCCTGCGCGGTCTCTACCGCGTCTTCGAAGGCCACCACGGACGCGTGTGGCAGGTGTCGTTCTCACCCGACGGGCACACCATCGCCTCGGCGAGCGACGACCAGACCGTGCGCCTCTGGGACGTGTCCACGGGGGAGGTGCGCGCGCTGCAGGGGCACCAGGGGATGATCCGTCACGCCGTGTTCTCCCCCGACGGGAAGAGCCTCGCCTCCGCGAGCGCCGACCGCTCGGTGCGGGTCTGGGACGTGGCCACGGGGCAGAGCCGCGTACTGCGCGGGCACCAGGACTTCGTCGACGACGTCGCGTTCTCGCCCGACGGCAAGCGGCTCGCCTCCGCGAGCTGGGATCGCACGCTCCGGATCTGGGACCTCGCCACCGGCGAGAGCCGCGTGCTCGAAGGACACACCGGCATCGTGCGCGAGCTGGCGTGGACGTCCGATGGCCGGCACGTGGCGTCGGCGAGCGACGACGGCACGGTGCGGATCTGGGATCCCACGGCCGGGAC